>OCZT010001103.1_pt1 | contig 27828 bp, 28 predicted proteins | sample 1539031 | NCBI WGS metagenome assembly OCZT01 (sample SAMEA3539308, study PRJEB22396) | soil metagenome | biome: tundra; feature: field; material: soil | place: USA | collected 2010-05 | depth 0.15 m | reverse complement strand
CCGGCACGCGGCCGGCCGCATCCCGGGGCCGAGCCCGCGCCATCCGGATCGTCGCATCGCCGCACGGATCCGCGAGCTCCTGCACGACGGCTACGCCGGTACCGACCTGACCGCCGACCACCTGGCCGCGGCCGCCGGATGCAGCAGGTTCTCGGCCTACCGGGCGTTCACGCAGGCCTACGGGCTCGCCCCCAGCGACTACCAGCGCCAGCTGCGGGTGCGCGCGGCGCGCAGGCTGCTCGCGCAGGGCAGCTCGCCGGCCCGGGCCGCGGCCGAAGCCGGGTTCGCCGATCAGGCGCACCTGACCCGCTGGTTCCGGCGTTACTACGGGGTCACGCCCGGAGCGTACCGTGCGGCCGCGCCTGCACTGGGCCGGGACGCCTGCTGAGTAGGATCGCCAAGCATGGAACAGCGGATTCTCGGCAGGACAGGCAGGCCGGTTTCGGTCATCGGGCTCGGCACGTGGCAGCTCGGCGCGGACTGGGGGAACGTGTCCGAGGCCGATGCCATGGAGGTGCTGCGGACGGCGGTCGAGTCGGGGGTCACGTTCTTTGACACGGCCGATGTTTACGGTGACGGGCGCAGCGAGCGGATCATCGGCCGGTTCCTGTCCGGCAACGCCGGACAGGGCATCACGGTCGCGACCAAGATGGGTCGCCGGGTGGACCAGGAGGAAGAGAACTACACGCTGGAGAACTTCCGCGCCTGGACCGACAGGTCGCGGGTCAACCTCGGCACCGACCGGCTCGACCTGGTGCAGCTGCACTGCCCGCCGACGCCGGTCTTTTCCACCGACGCCGTGTACGACGCGCTGGACACGCTGGTCGCCGAGGAGCGGATCGCCGCGTACGGGGTGAGCGTGGAAACCTGCGACCAGGCGCTGGCGGCGATCGCGCGGCCGGGCGTGGCCAGCGTGCAGATCATCCTCAACGCCTTCAGGCGCAAGCCGCTGGACCAGGTCCTGCCCGCCGCGGCCGCGGCCGGAGTGGGCATCATCGCCCGGGTTCCGCTCGCGTCGGGGCTGCTGTCCGGCCGGTACACCAAGGACACCACGTTCGCCGCCGACGATCATCGCAACTACAACGCCCGCGGTGAGGCGTTCGACGTCGGGGAGACGTTCTCTGGCGTCGACTTCGAGGCCGGCGTCGAGGCCGCCCGGGAGTTCGCGGCCATCACCGGCGGGTCCCCCGCTCAATGGGCCCTTCGGTGGGTCGTCCAGCAGCCGGGAGTGACCAGCGTGATTCCTGGTGCGCGCAGTACCGACCAGGCCCGGCAGAACTCCGAAGCCGCGAGCCTGCCGCCACTGCCGCAGGCCGAACTCGACGCGATCGAGGGCCTGTACGACAAGTATTTCCGCGCCCAGGTACACGATCGCTGGTGAACTGGAGCAACTGGGCCACGGTCGCCAGCCTGGCCACGGCGTTCGGCACGCTGATTCTCGCGATAGCCACGTTCTCGGCGGTCAAGTCGGCGAACCTGACGGCCAAGGTCGCCCAGCAATCGCTGCTCGTCGGGCTACGGCCCGTGCTGATGGTCTCTCGTCGCGACGACCCGACCCAGAAGGTCAACTTCGGGGACAAGAAATGGGTGGAGTTCCCGGGCGGCGGCGCTGCGGGCGAGGTCGGCGTCAAGGACGATCCGACGGGGCCGGACGACCCGGTCTACCTCGCCATGGGCCTGCGCAACGTGGGCAACGGCATCGCGGTGATGCACGGCTGGCGGTTCTACCCCCGACGATCCCAGATATGAGCAGGCCCGCAAGGTCATCGAAGGCCGCCAGCCGTGGACGGTGGAACTTCTTTACGGCGATCACGAGGGCGGGCAGCGATGTGTCACGCGGTTCACCATGCTGCCCCGCACCTCCAGAGATCCGGATGCTGACCCGGAAGCGGAACTGGGCTGGGTCGCCTCGCAGAGCAGGCACTGGAACATCGACCGGCCTGATCCCAGGTAGAGGCCGGCCCATCGCCGCCCGCGCGGCGGGCGTGCAGCCGTTTCACAGGGAATCCCCAGCGCACTCGGGTGACTTCTGATCATCTTTAGAGCGTTCACCCCTAGTACGGTTGCACCTTCTGCATCACAATTGAGTATCGAAGATGTTCTTGAATGTTCATAATCCGGGCAAAACGAAGCGGGTGACCCAGGCAGGTGCTGTTCCAAGCAGGACGGGCGCACTGGTTCCTGCCCGCGCGCAAACCGACCCGGGCGGCCCTGGTCACGGCGCTCGTGGTCGGGGTGATCGCCACGGTCGCGCCCGCCAACGGCGCGGCGGGCGACATCGCGACCGGCTTCGTCCGGGCCATCAGGCATTTCGCCTCGAACTCACGGAACGGACAGGCGTTCGCCGGGACCCCGGCGGTCGGGGCCTTGTTCGCCACGTCCGGGGGGAAACTGAAGCAGCACTTCTGCACGGCCAGCGTGATCGACAGCCCGCACGGAGACCTGGTGATCACGGCGGCGCACTGCGCCACGAGCATGCCCGGCACCATCGCGTTCGTCCCCGGCTACGACGGCAGCACCCCTCCGTACGGCGTGTGGACCGTGACCAAGGTCTACGTGGACCAGGCGTGGAAGTCATCAGAAAACCCCGATGATGACGTGGCCTTCCTCCGGGTCAGCCATCAGGGCTCGAGCGTGCCGATCGAGGACGTGACCGGAGCGGACAAGCTCGCGACCGGTGCGCCTGCCACCCGTCAGCTGGTTCAGGTGATCGGCTACCCGGACTCCGCCAACCAGCCGATCACCTGCCAGAACTGGCTCAAGGAGCCGATGACCGACCAGCTCGAGTTCGACTGCGGCGCCTACACCGACGGGACGAGCGGCGGCCCGTTCCTCGCCGATGTCGACGTCACGACCGGTCAGGGCGCGGTGATCGGGGTCATCGGCGGGTATGAGCAGGGCGGCGATACGCCCCAGGTCTCGTATTCGGCCGTGCTCGGCACGAACGTCGCGGCCCTGTTCAAGACGGCCGTGGCCGGAGGCTGACGCAGGACTCGCCGGCTAGTGGCGCCTACGGCTTGCGGGCGACCATCGCGTAGCACAAGAATTCCTCCGGCCGTGACGGCATTTCCGCATCCGGCTCTGGGTGCCACTGAGGTACCCACACTATGCCGGGTTCGACGAGGTCCAGACCGCGCGCCAGGGCCAGGACGTCATCGCGCCGGCGGACGTGTGCCTGCGCCGTGGCTGCGTCGTACACCTTGGCCGCATTGTTAATCGCGGAATTTCCATCCGCCGTGGCGTGCGAAAGGGCCACATAGCTGCCCGAAGGAAATGGCGCAAGCAGCTCGGCGATGATGGCCGCGGGGTCGTCGGCGTCGGAGATGAAGTGCAAGACGGCGAAGAGCAAGATGGCGACCGGCTCAGCGAAATCTATGAGCCGCCGCAGTTCGGGGTCGGCCAGGATCTCAGCGGGCGCTCGCAGGTCGTGCTCGACCATGACCGCGTTGGGTACCCCGTGGAGCATGTTCCGGCCGTGCGCGAGCACCACCGGGTCGTTGTCGACGTAAACGATCCGCGTCGCCGGGTCGGCCTGGGTCGCCACATCGTGAACATTCCCCGCGCCGGGCAGCCCGGTACCGATGTCGATCAGCTGGCGGATTCCGGCGTCATGAATAAGGAAGTTCACCGTCCGGCGCAAAAAGGTACGGTTCCATCCAAAAGCCTGGCGAATGTTCGGCAGATGGGCGGCGATTTCCTCTCCGGCCTGCCTGTCAGCGGGATAATTATCTTTCCCGCCGAGCAGGTAGTCGTAAATGCGGGCGGGGCTTGGAATATCCGGCCGGAATGTCGTCCGCCAGTCGTCGAGGTCCTTGGCGCCCTCACCGCTCATCAGCGTCGAGTTCCTTTCGTTCCGGGCACGGCTCCCTGCTGATCGCGGATCCGTGCAGGCCAGGCACCCGGTCAGGGCTCTGCTGGGATATCCCGGGAGCAAAACCGCAGACCACGGGCGCCGCAGTCGTCGAACCCAGCCCCCCCCCCGGGCCAACAGGCCCAAGAGCCAGCGCGAGTCGGCACCAGCGTAACCGGTCAATAGTGTTCTCAGCCAGACACTTCTGTCCGGAGACAGAAGTGTCCAGGACGACTCGGAAAAGTAACCAATGTTGGGGGTAGCGTGCAATCCTAGATAGGATACCATGGCGATTACGAAAGATAGATGACAACGCTTCGCCGCGCAATTGCGGGAGACAATTCTGCGGCGAACGAAGATCCTGGAGGGGTCATGCCCGAGCCGACAGAGGGGCCTACCGTGCTGCGCATCTTGCTGGGCACCCAGCTGCGGCGACTCAGGGAAAGCCGGGGCATCACGGCCCAGGCCGCGGCCCGCGCCATCCGCGGATCGGAATCCAAGATCAGCCGCATCGAGCTCGGCCGGAACGCTATCCGCGAGATCGACGTGCTCGACTTGCTCACCTTCTACGGCGTCGGCGCGGTCGAGCGAGAGCAGCTGCTGAGCCTGGCCGAGCAGGCCAACCGGCCCGGCTGGTGGCACAGGTACAACGACATCCTGCCCGACTGGTTCCAGTCCTACGTCGGGATGGAAGAGGCCGCGACCTCGATCCGGATGTACGAGCCGCAGCTGATACCCGGCCTGCTGCAGACGCAGCAGTACACGGCCGCCGTTCTCGCGTTCTGCGACATCCCGATCGGCGAAACCGAACGGCACATCATCCTGCGCAAGGAACGGCAGCGCCGGTTCACCGAGGGACAGCTCAGGCTCTGGGCGATCGTCGAGGAGACCGCGCTGCGGCGGCCGGTCGGAAGCAAGGAAATCCTGCGCGATCAGCTCCGCTACCTGCTCAGCCTCAGCCTCAGCAGTAGGCAGAACCTCACGCTGCAGATCATTCCGGTCGGCATGGGCGGTCACGCCGTCCCCAGCGGATTCACCATCCTGCGGTTCAGCGAGGCGGATCTCCCCGACGTGGCGTACCTGGAACACCTCACCAGCGCTCTGTACTTCGACAAGAAATCGGACGTTGACCGCTACCAGCTGGCCATGGAACGGCTCAGCGTGGTCAGCGCCAAGCCCAGCGAGACACCGCATATCCTCACCGCGATCATCAGCCAGCTCGAAAGCGAGCTCCAGGGACCCCCCGACCGCTAGAGCGGCCGCTAGCCAGGCAGCCGGAGGGCGGTGGACGCTAGGCCCACCGCCCTCCGGTTTCTCCCCCCCAAACCATTCACCTATGGCGCTCGGCTGCGCAAAAGACGGACGGGGCTGGAGCGGGTGAGCCCCGCCCGTCGTCCTCCACCGGCGCTATGGCGACGGGAAGGCTTAAGCGACGGGAAGGTCGAATTCCCCGTTCTTCGCGCCGATGAGGAAGCACTCCCATTCGTGGCGGTTAAAGATGTGGGGCAGCTGGGCGCGGTCCTTCGAATCCCTGACCGCCACTCCCCCTTCATGCAGGTGCGCTATTTCGACGCAGCCCGCGGCACTGCTTGCGCTGCTCTTGAACCAGCGCAGACCGGTGAGGTCGGTGTCCATCCGCCTCTCCCTTCCTTTGATTGTGCGATTGGTTTTCTAGTAAGTCGTCAACATCAGGTGAGCTCGCGTGCCACCTGCTGAATCAGGTCGACCGAGGCGGCCGGGGAAAGCGCCGCCGCCCGCATCCGGTCGAATGCCTCGGCGCAAGCCCGGACCTCCCGGTCTTTCTCCAGGTAGATCATGCCGCCCAGGGATTCGGTATAAGCAACGTCCGAATCCGTCCGCTCGGGAAACTCCAGGATGGCGAACGGCCCGATCAGGCCCGCGTGGGCGCCCGATTCGAAAGAAAGGACCTGCAACGTCACATTGGGCCATCTGCTCGCCTGAACCAGGTGCTCAAGCTGGCGCCGCATGATCGCGGAGCCGCCGATCTTCCGCCGGATCGCGCCCTCGTCGAGGATGATCCAGGCGTCAAGCGGCGGATCCTGGTCGAGCAGCCGCTGCCGCTGCATGCGCAGGTCCACCACCCGCTCGACCTGTTCCGCGCTGTCCCTTGGCCGCAGCTCACGCAGCACCGTCAGGGCGTAGTCGGTGGTCTGCAGCAGCCCGTGGACCACGTCAGACTCGTAACTACGCAGGCCCGAGGCCTCCGCCTCCAGCCCCACGTAGATGTCGAATCCGCTGGGCAGCACGTCGTCGTAGATCGACCACCAGCCCTTACGGTGACCCTCGCGGGCCATGTCGACCATGACCTTGCGCGCACCCGGATCTTCGACCTCGTACATCGCCAGCATGGCGGTCAGGTACGCCGACTTGGTCGGCGCCTTACCCGTCTCGATGCGCGAGAGCGTTGAAGAGGCCAAGCCGAGTTTCTCGGCCACTTCCTCGAGCTTGAGCGAATGCGCTTCCCGCAGGCGCCGAAGCTCAACGCCGAGCCTGCGCCTGCGGACGGTTGGTCCAAGGGGCACGAGAAGCTCGCCTCCTGGTGCAGTAGCGGATTAGTGCTCACGATGGTACGGAGGACCGGGACCCATCAGCCATGAGACCCGCGCTTAAGTATCAGTGTGTAACCGGAACACTCCGTACCGTCCCTGACAACCAGTACGATACAGCACTAACGCTCACGATGAAATCCCATCCGGGATTTCATTTGGGAAATTTGCTCCACGCACTTGCGTGAGAGGAGGCACGCGCCTCATTATCGTTTGAAGGCTAGTCCCGCAGTCAATCACAAAGGCACAAACTCGGACATATTGGGTAAATATAAGGTACATCGCCCTATTCGGGTACCTGATGTTATTTATGCAGTTGATGTGCCAGATGTTTAGTTGATAGGCAACGGACTAGGCGTACCACAGTGGCGGGGTCACGGATGTGACAAGTGCGAGCGGTCGATGGCCACGGGTCGCGAACAAGTGAAAGCACGATCTCGGCAAGTGGAGGATCTGAAGATGGCAACGCCCGAAGGTAATTCCCGACGATCGTGGTCCGGGTCGCCGCGCCGACCAAGACCACGGGGAGGACGGGTGGGTGCCGGCGGCTCGCATGCTACGGTCCTCGCCACGCTGACCATCCCCGGACGTCCGGAGCAGGTCTCTTCGGCCAGGGCCTTCGTCTCGCGGACGCTCAGCGCCCACGAGATCGGCACCGACAACGATACGGCGACCTTACTGACGTCAGAGATCGTCACCAACGCCATCGCGCACACCAAGTCTGGCGTCGAGGGCGGGATCGTGACGATCGTGGTGATCGGCATCCCGCACGGCGTCCTCGTCGAGGTCATCGATGACGGCTCGGCGGGCGCGCCTATCGTGAAGGGCGATCTGTACGCGGCCGAGGGACACGGGCTGTTCCTCGTCCAGGAACTCGCCGCCCAGTGGGGGTATCTCAGGAACAGGGGCGGCACCACGGTCTGGTTTCATCTGGCCGAGGCCGTCCAGCCACAGCTGGACAGCGAGCAAGCGAGCCCGCGGGCGGGGCCGCCATCGGGGCCGCCCGCCGAGCCGCAGGCCGAGCGCCAGCCGCCGGACTGGCCGACGCAGCTCTGGGTCCCGGCGGCTCATTCCGCGACCGCTTAGGGTCGCTGGCGTCCCGGCCCGGGTGCGATCGTTCGGCAGAATGAGGGGATGACCAACCCATCACAGCCTTACCGGAGCGGCCCCGGCGTGATCACGCCAGACGGCTGTGCCGTCGAGTTCTACGCACGGATGACCGCGCGGGGCGAACCCGCCATCGTGCACGCCGCGACCGGGCCGGGCGCCCCGGCTAGCCGCGGCCCGGGTTAGCCGCCGCTCTTGCGGCGGAACGACCGGCGGCTGGCCGCCGGGCCGTGGGATCCGTGCACCTTGCCCGTCTCCTGGGTCCCGTCGGCGTTCGCGGTGGCGTGCGCCCCGCGCTTACGGTCGAGCGCCTCACGGAACTTGCGCTTCATCTCATCGAGGTCGGGCCCAGCACCCGGCTCGGGCTCGGGCTCGGGCTCGGGCTCGCCGCCGGCGTGCTCCCCGGCGGGCTTGGTTTGGTCGACAGCCATGCGGGCCTCCTGCGGCGTAGGACGTACCTAACACAGCCTTGCACACCCGGACCGCATTTTTCGAGCCGCCACCCGGTCCGGCCCGGAAGCGGCCGATAATGGCAGCTATGACCCGAAGGAGGCAGGTGAGGCAGGAGGAGACCCTGGATACCGGCCGGGCCGAGCTCCTGCGCGACGCCGGCCGGCGGGCGGCGTGGATGCTGCTGATCGACGGCGTCCCGCAATCGCATGTCGACCTGGACGATCCCGGCTACCTCGATTTCGAGTACGTCAGGCGGCTGGGGCACCTGATCGACCTGGCCGCGCCCGCGGGTCAGCCGCTGCGGGTGCTGCACCTGGGCGCCGGGGCTCTCACGCTGGCCCGCTACGTGGCGGCGACCCGCCCGGCCTCCCGGCAGGTGGCCGTCGAGGTGGACGAGTCCCTCTGGCGGCTGATCCGGCTCAAGCTGCCGCCGCGGAGCGGGCGGATCCGGGTGCACATCGGCGACGCCCGGGCCGTCCTGGAACGGATGGCGGCGGGTTCCTTCGACGTGATCATCGCGGACGTCTTCGCTGGCGGTCGCACGCCGGCCCACCTGACCTCGGCGGAGTTCGCGGCCGCGGCCCGCCGGGCGCTGGACGAGCACGGGATCTTGGCCGTCAACGTGGCCGACGGCCCGCCGCTGCGGCACGCCCGCGCGCAGGTCGCGACGATCCGGGCGGTCTTTCCGCACGCCTGCCTGATCGCGGACCCCGGGGTGCTGCGCGGCCGCAGGTTCGGCAACCTGGTGCTGGCGGCCAGCACCCGCGAGCTTCCGGTGGACGCGCTGACCCGGCGGGCGGCCTCGGATCCGATGCCGGGGCGGGTGGTGCACGGCCACGACCTGGTGCGCTTCGCGGGCGGGGCCAAACCGGTCACCGACGCGACGGCTACGCCTTCCCCCGCCCCGCCGCCGGGAGCGTTCGCGTTAGGCCTGGCCGGCTTCGAGGGACTGCACCGCGGCAAGCACGCCCCGGCAGATGAGGGCGAGATCGGAATCCGAGGTCAGGTACGGCGGCATGGTGTAGATCAGGTCGCGGAACGGCCGCAGCCACACCCCGGCCTGCACCGCGGCCGCGGTCGCCGCCGGCACGTCGACCTCGCGGTCCAGCTGCACGACGCCAACCGCGCCGAGGACCCGGACGTCCGCCACCCCGGGCAGATCCCGGGCTGGGGCCAGCCCGGCGTTCAGCCCGGCGGCCAGCCGGGCCACGCAGGCCTGCCACCCGCCCGGGTACCACTCGGGGTCGAACAGCACGGACAGCGACGCGAGCGCCAGCGCGCAGGCCAGCGGGTTGCCCATGAACGTCGGCCCGTGCGCGAGCACGGGAACCGAGCCGCAGGAGATCCCCGACGCCACGGCCGGGGTGCACAAAGCGGCGGCCAGCGACACGTAGCCGCCGGTCAGCGCCTTGCCCACGCACATCACATCGGGGCTGACGCCGGCGTGGCCGGCCGCGAAGAGCGAGCCGCTCCGGCCGAACCCGGTCGCGATCTCATCGAAGATGAGCAGCACGCCGTGCGCGGTGCAGGCCTCGCGCAGCACCCGCAGGTAGCCGGGGTCATGGAAGCGCATCCCGCCCGCGCCCTGGATCACGGGCTCCACGATCACCGCGGCCAGCGCGTCCGCATGCTCCTCGATCAGGGCGGCCAGCGACGCCGCGTACGCGGGGTCCAGGCCGGCCGCGAAGCCAGCCGGCGGCGCGGCGGCGAACACCTGGTCCGCGAGCACCCCGTCCCACAGCGCGTGCATGCCGCCCTCGGGGTCACACACCGACATCGCCATGAACGTGTCGCCGTGATACCCGCCGCGCCAGGTCAGCAGCCGGCGCTTGGCTGGCCGCCCGGCCGACCGCCAGTACTGCAGGCACATCTTGACCGCGACCTCGACGCAGACCGACCCCGAGTCGCACAGAAAGACATGCTCGAGCCCGTCCGGCGCCAGCGCGACGAGCCGCTCGCACAACCGGATCGCGGGCTCGTGGGTGAGCCCGCCGAACATCACGTGGCTCATCCGCGCCAGCTGGCGGGCCGCCGCCTCGTCGAGCACCGGGTGCCGGTAGCCGTGGATGGCCGCCCACCACGACGACATGCCGTCGACGAGCTCACGCACCCCGCCGGCCGGCGTCGCCAGCCGCAGCCGCACCCCGGACGCCGACTCCACCACCAGCGGTTCCATCCGCCCGGGCATGGGCCCGTAGGGATGCCAGACGTGCCTGCGGTCGGCGTCGAGAAGATCCGGAGGGGGGGTCAGTGCCGACGCTCCGCCCGCGCGGACGGGTTCGAGGACCGGCGTCCGCCCCGGGACTCACGCTTGGCCCTGACCCGCACGGACACCTGGACGGGGCTGCCCTCGAAGCCGAACTCCTCCCGCAGCTTGCGCTCAATGAACCGGCGGTAAGCCGCCTCCAGGAAGCCCGAGGAGAACAGCACGAAGTGCGGCGGGCGGACCCCGGCCTGGGTGGCGAACAGGATCTTCGGCTGCTTGCCGCCGCGCACCGGCGGCGGGGTCGCCGCGACCAGCCCGGTCAGCCACGCGTTGAGCCGTCCGGTCGACACCCGGGTTTCCCAGCCCGCCAGCGCCTTCTCGATAGCGGGCACCAGCCGGTCGGTATGCCGCCCGGTGGCCGCGGAGATGTTCACCCGGGGCGCCCAGCGGGCCGTGTACAGCTGCCGCTCGATCTCGCGCTCCAGGTAATGCTGCCGGTCCTCCCCGACCATGTCCCACTTGTTGTAGGCGACGACCAGCGCCCGGCCCGCCTCGATGACCATGGAGACGATCCGCAGGTCCTGCTCGGTCAGCGGGTCGCTCGCGTCCACTAGCACCACGGCGACCTCGGCCCGGTCAAGCGCGCCCGCGGTGCGCAGCGCCGCGTAGTAGTCCGCGCCCTGGTTCTCCCTGAACCGCCGCCTGATGCCCGCCGTGTCCACGAACCGCCAGGTGGTGCCGCCCAGCTCGATCAGCTCGTCGACCGGGTCCCTGGTGGTGCCCGCCACCGAATCGACCAGCGCGCGCTCCTGGCCGGCCAGCTTGTTCAGCAGGCTGGACTTGCCGACGTTCGGGCGGCCGATCAGGGCCACCCGGCGCGGGCCGCCCTCAGCCTCCTCCGTGTTCTTCGGGGCGTCCGGCAGCGCTTGGAGCACCAGGTCGAGCAGGTCGCCGCTGCCGCGTCCGTGCAGCGCGCTGACCGGCGCGGGCTCGCCGAGGCCCAGCGACCATAGCGCGGCGACCTCGGATTCGCCCTTGGTGTCATCGACCTTGTTGGCGGCGACCACGACCGGCTTACCCGACCGGCGCAGCACGCTGGCCACCGCCGCGTCCGCGTCGGTCACCCCCACCGTGGCGTCCACCACGAACAGCACTGCGTCGGCGGCGTCGACCGCGACCCTGGCCTGGGCGGCGACCCGGGCGGCCAGGCTTTCCGTGCCCTCGATCGCGGGCTCCCAGCCGCCGGTGTCCACCAGCGTGAACTCCCGGCCGCTCCACAGGGCGTCGTAGGTGACCCGGTCCCTGGTCACCCCGGGGACGTCCTCCACCACCGCTTGCCTGCTGCCCAGGATCCGGTTCACCAGCGTGGACTTGCCCACGTTCGGGCGGCCGACCACGGCCACCACGGGGACGGGATTGAGGCTGGAATCGGAGTTGGGTTCGGGGTTGAGTTCGGGGCTGGGTTCGGCCTCGTTCGGCATCATGATCTGCTCTTCTGCCGCGGGAAAGGGATATCCGCGTGCTGACGGGCCAGCTGGACGATGGTGTCGACCACCTCGTCCAAGCCTAGCCCGGTGGAATCTATCACGACCGCGTCGGTGGCTTTCTCACTCTGCGCCGCGTCGAGGCGGTCACGCCGGTCCTGGTCCGCCCGGGTAGAGGCCGCCGACCAGCTGGCTTCGGTGGCCCGGCGGCTGGCGCGGGCGGCGCCGTCGGCGGTCAGGAAGACCTTCACGGACGCCGCCGGCGCGACCACCGTGCCGATATCACGGCCCTCGGCGACGATGCCCGGCGCGGCGGCGATGATGTCCCGCTGCATCGCGATCAGGTGCGCGCGGACGGCCGGGACGGCCGCGACGGCGCTAACCGCGCCGGTGACCGCGCGGGTCCTGATGGCCGCGGACACGTCCGTCCCGTCGACCCTGGTCCACGGGGCCCGCGGGTCGGTGCTGACCTCGATGACCGGCCTGGCGGCCAGCCCGGCGACCACCCCGGGATCGCTGACGTCCGCGCCCCGGTCGAGCAGCCACCAGGTCAGTGCCCGGTACATGGCCCCGGTGTCCAGGTACCGCAGGCCGAGGGCGGCCGCCGCGCCGCGGGAAGCGCTCGATTTACCCGCCCCAGAAGGCCCGTCCACCGCGACGACAAGCTCCGGGTCCGTATCGATCACCTCGCCCGTATCGCTCTGGCGGCCCGCTGAAGTCTTCACCCGTGCGATGCTACCGGCGGAGCCGCTTAAGGGACGAGTCCGTCCCGGTCGCTATCCGCGGACCGGCCAGCCGCCCCGCTCCAAGGCGTCCAGCAGCCGGGCCGCCTCGGCGGGGCGCACGGAGAGCTCCGCGACGCCGACCGGCAGCCCGGGCGAGTGCTCGATCCTGACATCCTCGATGTTGACACCGGCCTCGCCGGTCGCCTGGAACAGCCGGGCCAGCTCGCCGGGCCGGTCCGGGATGACCACCTGGACGGCGGTGAACTCGCGGAGGGCGCCGCCGTGCTTGCCGGGAATCCTGGCCACGCCCGCCTGGCCGCGGTCGAGCAGCGCCGCGACCGGCTTGAGGTCCTCCTGGCCGGCCAGCACGCGGGCGGCCTCGGCCAGGTCCGCCGCCACCGCGGCCAGCACCTCGGCGACCGGCGCGGCGTTGGCGGACAGGATCTGGGTCCACAGACCGGTGTCGCCGGCCGCGATCCTGGTCACGTCGCGCAGCCCCTGCCCGGCCAGGCCGAGGGCCTCGGGCGGGGCCGCCTCGAGGCGGGCCGCCATCGCCGCGGCCACCAGGTGGGGGGCGTGCGAGATCAGCCCGACCCAGTGGTCGTGCGCGGCCGCCTCGGTCCGCACCGGGACCGCGCCGCACTCCCGGACCAGCGCCATCACCAGGGCGGTGGCCTCTTCCGAGGTCTCGGGCGCCGGGCACAGCGCCCAGGTCCGGCCGAGGAACAGGTCGGCGCGCGCCGCCGCGGGACCGTGCTTCTCCCTTCCGGCCAGCGGGTGCCCCGGCACATAGCCGGTCATGTCGCAGCCGCGCGCCCGGGCCTGCGCCACCGGGAGCTGCTTCACGCTGGCCACGTCGGTGTAGCAGCGGGCCAGGCCACGAGCCTGCGCGGCGGCCAGCGTGGCCGCGACCGCGGCCGGGGGGACCGCGATCACCGCCACGTCGCACCGGCCGTCGGGCGTTTCGGGCAGCAGGTCGCCCGCGCCCAGATCGGCGGCGAGCCGGGCCGCGGCCTGGTCCTCGTCGGCGAGCCAGACGCTGGAGCCGTGCTCCCGCAGCGCGAGCGCGATCGAAGTCCCGATCAGCCCCGTCCCGATGACCGCCACCCTCACTGGGCCATCCCTACTGGGCGATGTCGAGCCGGAGCGCGGCGGCGCCCCGCAGGTACACGTGCTGGATGGCCGAACGCGGGCGGTCCGTCTGGATGTGAGCCATCAACCGCACCACGCGGGGCATGGCGCCCGGCACCGCGATCTCGGACGCGCAGATCAGCGGCACGTCGTGGAAGCCGATCTTGCGCGCGGCCAGCGCGGGGAATTCTGCGGTCAGGTCTGGCGTCGCCGTGAACAGGACGCTGACCACGTCATCGGTGGTGAGCTCGTTACGGGTCATCACCTCGGCGACCAGTTCGGCCGTCGCTTCGAGTATCGCGTCCCGGTCGGCGGAATCGACCTGTATCGCACCGCGAACCGCCCTGACTGTCATCGGCAAGCTCCTCCCCATCGCCACAGGCTACCGACCCTAGAGGCCGACCGCCGCGAAGAGCTCGCCGATTTCCGGGGTAGTCAGCTGGCGCGAGGTCCCCGGCTTGAGGTTGCCGAGCCTGACCGGGCCGACATCGGTGCGGACCAGCCGCTTGACCGGATGTCCCGCCGCGGCCAGCATACGCCGCACGACGTGCTTGCGGCCCTCGTGCAAGGTGATCTCCACCAGCGTCCGCGGGCCCGAGCGGTCGATCAACCGGAACCTGTCCGCCGTGGCCACGCCGTCGTCGAGCTCGATCCCGGCGGTGAGGCGGCGGCCCAGATCCCTCGGCACCTGGCCGGTCACCTCGGCCAGGTAGGTCTTGGCCACCTCGAAGCTGGGGTGGGCGAGCCGGTGCGCGAGCTCACCGTCGTTGGTGAGCAGCATCAGGCCCTCGGTGTCGTAGTCCAGCCGGCCGATGTGGAAGAGCCGCTCAGGACGGTCGCCGAGAAAGTCGGCCACCGTCCGCCGCCCCCGCGAGTCCGACATCGCGGTCAGCACCTTCGGCGGCTTGTTGAAGGCCAGGTAGACCTGACCGGCTTTGGCTGGGATGCGTCTGCCGTCCACCCTGATCACCTGGTGTTCGGGGTCGACCCGGGCGCCGAACCGGCGGACGGTCTCGCCGTCCACCTCGATCCGGCCCGCGCCGATCATTTCCTCGCAGTACCTGCGGCTGCCGATCCCGGCTTCGGCCAGCACCTTCTGCAGCCGGACCCCGCCGGGGACGTCGGTCAGCGAGTCCCGCTCGCCCTCGTCGTCCTCATCGTCGAAGTCGTGGACCCTGGGGTTACGGTCGGGCGTTCTCATCCTCGATGTCCTCAATGTTCTCCGGCAGGAAGGGCGCGAGATCCGGGAGGTCCTCCAGGCTCGCCAGCCCCAGGCGTTCCAGGAAATACCTGGTGGTCCGGTACAGGATGGCACCGGTCTCCGCGTCCGTGCCTGCCTCCTCGGTGAGGCCGCGCAGCACCAGCGTACGCATGACCCCGTCGCAGTTGACCCCGCGCACGGCCGATACGCGGGCCCGGCTCACCGGCTGGCGGTAGGCGACCACGGCCAGGGTCTCCAGCGCCGCCTGGGTCAGCCGGACCTCCTGCCCGTCACTGACGAAACGCTCGACCAGCGGGGCGCAATCCTCGCGGGTGTAGAACCGCCAGCCGCCGGCGATCTCGCGCAGCTCGAAACCACGGCCCTCGGCGACGTAGGCCGCGGTCAGGTCGCGCAGCTCGGCCGACACCTCATTCCGCGGCCGCTCGAGGACCTGGGCCAGCATGACCGCCGGCACCGGTTCGTCAGCCACCAGCAGGATCGCCTCCAGGCTGGCCCTCAGCCCCGGTCCGGCCGCGAGAGCCTCATCGGGTCCCTCGGGCGTGGATTCGATGCTCATAGTTCTTCGTCGCTTTCGGTCAGCTCACTGACGCTATCAATAGTGGGGCCAGCAGTGCTTTCTATAGCAGGGCCGTTCCACGTCACGTAGAGCTCACCGAGCGGGGCCACCTGCTCGAAAGACACCGCATCCTCCCGGTACAGCTCGAGCAGCGCGAGGAACGACGCCACCACCTCGTAGCTGCCGGCCGCGCGCGCGGTCAGCTGCCGGAAGCTGGCCCGGCCGAGTTCAGCCAGCAGGGCCGCGATGACCCGGACCTGGTCCCTGATGCTGATCACGGGCGAGTGAATGTGCTCGGTCGATACCTTCGGCGGCACCTTGGGCGCGAGCGCGAGCGCCGCCAGCCGGGCGAACTCAGCGGGGCCCAGGCCGAGCAGGACCTCGGGCCGCAGCTGCGCGAAGCGCGGCTCGAGCGGGACCCGCCGCGGGAAACGGCGGGCCGCAGCGGTCATCCGGGCGGCGAAGGTGGCCGCCACTTCCTTGTAGGCGCGGTACTGCAGCAGCCGGGCGAAGAGCAGGTCCCTGGCTTCGAGCAGGGCGAGATCCTCCTCGTCCTCCACCTCACCGGAGGGCAGCAGCCGGGCGGCCTTGAGGTCGAGCAGCGTGGCCGCGACCACCAGGAAATAGCTGACCTGATCCAGGTCCCAGCCGTCGGCGCGATGCGAGATGTAGGCGATGAACTCGTCAGTGACCTGGGAGAGAGCGACTTCGGTGATGTCCAGCTTGTGCTTGGAGATGAGCGCGAGCAGCAGGTCGAACGGGCCCTCGAACACGTCCAGGTGCACCTCGAAGGCACTGGACCGCGCCGCGCCTTCCGGGTCGCCCGCCAGATCTGGGTCGTGCACGCTCACGGTCATGACGGTATCGTGGGCCAGCGGTATCGTGGGCCAGCTAGCGCCCGGATACGTCCGCTCGGCCGTTGGCGCTCCCCGGGCCGAGCGGGTGGGCCCCGTTGTCGATGGCGCTGTTGTCGATGGCGCTGTTGTCGTGGCCGGGATGGTCGCTGGCCAGGGTCGCGGCGGCGATGCGGCGAACCAGGAGGCTGTCCTGGCCTTGCGCGTCGTGGTCGGCGAGCAGGACGGCGATCGCTTCGCGGACAATCCGGCCCCGGTCGGCGGCGGCGCCGTAGCGCAGCAGTGCGAGCCGGGCGCGTTCCAGGTCAAGGAGTTCCTCGGCGGACAGGTAGACGGTGATCTTCTGGGTGTGCTTCTCCCGGCCGCTGGCCCGGCGCTGATCGCCACCGTCCGGGCCGACAGTAGCAGGACGCAAGAGCTCAGCAACCCCAGGAAGACTTACCCTCCGTGATCGTCCCCTGCCTGCCGCCACCGCTCCAGTACCTCCTTGGCCAGCTCCCGGTAGGCATTCGCCCCCATTGAACCGGAATCGAAGCTGGTAATAGGCTCTCCGGCCACCGTAGCGTCCGGGAACCTCACCGTGCGGTTGATTACAGTATGAAAAACCTTGTCGCCGAAGCCGTTGACCATGCTGGCCAGGACCTCACGGGTATGAAGCGTCCGGGAGTCGTACATAGTGGCCACCAGGCCGTCGATCGTGAGCTTGGTGTTCAGCCGACGCGAAACCTTGTCGATGGTCTCCATCAGCAGGGCCACGCCGCGCATCGCGAAGTACTCGCACTCCATCGGGATGAGCACGCTGTCCGCGCAGGCGAGCGCGTTGACCGTCAGCAGGCCCAGGGAGGGCTGGCAGTCGATCATGATCATGTCGTAGTCCGGCATCATCGGCTGCAGCACTCCGCCGAGCACGTACTCGCGGCCGACCTCGTGCACGAGCTGGATCTCAGCGCCGGACAGATCGATGTTGCTCGGCAGCAGGTCCATCCCGTCGACGCCGGTCTTGTGCACCACGTCATGGGCCGTGATGTCGCGCTCCATGAGCAGGTTGTAGACTGTGTAGTCGATGTCGTGCGGCTGGATGCCGAGCCCGACCGACAGTGCTCCCTGCGGGTCGAAGTCAACGAGCAGGACACGCCGACCCTGCTCGGCGAGGGCCGCACCGAGGTTGATCGCGGTAGTAGTCTTACCCACGCCACCTTTTTGGTTACAGACCGCTACGATGCGCGCGGGACCGTGGACCATGAGCGGCTCGGGATCCGGGAAGGCGGACAACGGCCGCCCGGTCGGACCAAGCTCTCCTGCCTGGTGCTCTGTCGTGCGGGATGCTGCCACCAGTGCTGAACCTCCGTGCTAAGGCCGCGACGATGCCCACGGAACCTGGCTTGGACTCTATGGCCTGTGCCGGACGCCGGCAAGCAGGCTCGCCGTATGCGCCCGATATCCACAGGGCGGAACACGTGCGGAATGCCGGCTTATCCCCGGTGGTCCAGCGGAGGCCCGCTGCCCTGATGCTCGGCGGTGGAGGGCAGGGCGGCGGCGAGCTCGACGGCCGGGAACTGGCTGTCCGGGTGCATGCTGTCCGGGTGCATGCTGTCCGGGTGCATGCTGGCGGGGTACTCGCTGGCGGGCAGGAGCCGGACGCCGGATCTGAGCGCCTTGACACCGGGCAATTCGAGGTGGGCCCGTTTGGTGAGGACTTCGACGTCGTGGATGGTCAGGGCGACGCCGACATCGCACCGCCCGGAGTGAACGCCGGTGAGCCGGCCGACGCTGACCCCGGCCACCAGGGCGGTGACGTCGAAGATGATGGACACGCCGAGTTGGAGGGTATGGACCCGGCGGCCGTCGAGGAGGATGCCGACCGCGGGCTGCTGGACCGTGGTGATCCGGTGCGCGCCCAGGCCGACCAGCTCTTTGCTGGCCGGCGTGGCCAGCGTGCGCCGGGCCGCGGCGATGATCTCCCTATGCTCGCGCCATCCGGCCACGAGCATCTCGATCAGGTCCATCTTCAGCAGCCCGGCGGCGGCAGCCGCGGCCTCCCGGGCGGCCGCTTCACGGGTCACTCGCGGCAGGTGGCCCAGGCCCTGGCCCAGGCTCTTCATCTGACCGGCCGACATGATGTGACTGGTCAGCGCCTTGGGGGTGTCCGCAGCTGAGCCAAAGAGCAGATCCGCGGCGGTCAGCGGCCCGTCCTGCTCATCGGTCGTCATGAGCGGATCTCCTCGATGGTCGTGATGACGGCTCCGGGCAGCGGCTCCAGGCGGACCGTGTAGGTCTCGTCCACGCCGATCTCATGAATGGTGACCGGGCCGGGCAGCCCCAATTCAGGCACGGCCCGCACATCCGACGGGGGGGCCATCGGTGGACGTGACCGCGAGCCCAGCCGCCGCGGGCGCAGCCGCCACACCCCGAGCGTCAAGGCACCGGCCGTGGCCCCGACGGCGACGGCGGCCAGCGAGATGATGACCGGCTTCGGGACCTGTTTGGAGGTCAGGACCGCCTTCGATGTCGGGGACGCCCCAGCTACGCTGCTCACCCCCGTGGGCGGAGCGGATGCCCCGGCACCCGAGGTCGGGGGCGCCGAGGCGGAGGCGGACGGCGAGGCTGTAGCGGACACCGGCGTGGCCGAGACCTCGCCGGAATCGTTCCCCTGATGTTTGGCGGCGTTGACCGCGGCCACCTTGAAGTAGTAGGTGGTGCCGGCGGTCAGGCCGGTCACGGTGTAGCTCGTGGCGTTGACCGGCGAGCCGTTGACCGGGGCCGTGAGCTCGCCACCCGGGCTGGTCCCGGCGTAGACCAGATAGCCGCTGATCCCCGCGCCCCCGTCCGAGGCGGGCGCGGTCCAGGACAGGGCCACCTGGCCATGGCCCGGCGTCGCGGTCAGCCCGGTGGGCGGCCCGGGCTGGGTGATCGCGGGCGCCGGGGTGGCGGAGGCGGTGCCGGACGCGGGGCCCTGGCCGGCCTGGTTGACCGCGGTCACCTTGAAGAAGTAGGTGGTGCCGTGGGCCAGGTTCTTCACGGTGACGCTCGTGCCCGCGGAACTGGCGACCGGGGCGCTGAGCTTTACGTTGGCCGTGGTTCCCGCGTAGACGTCGTAACTGGTGATCTGCGCGCCGCCGTTGGAGGCGGGCGCGGTCCACGACAAGCTCACCTGGGCATCGCCCGCAGTCGCGGTCAGCCCGGCAGGCGCGGCCGGCACGGTCGCCGGGGGCACCGGAGTGGCCGACGCCTCGGCCGAGGGCGCACTGTGCAGATCAGCGTCGTTGACCGCATCCACGGTGAAGTAGTAGGTGGTGCCGTTGGTCAGGCCGGTCACCGTGGTGCTCGTCCCCCCGACGGTTTTGACCGGGGCGGCGGACTCGCCGTGGGAACTGGTGCCCAGGTAGACGTCGTAGCCGATGATCGCCGCTCCGCCATCGGAGGCGGGCGCGGTCCACGACAGGCTCACCTGGGCATTGCCCGCGGTCGCGGTCAGCCCGGTAGGCGGTCCAGGGTTGAGCACCCTGGCCTGCTCGCCCGCCGCCGAGGTCAGGACGTAGGACGGGCCGGAGCGCCCCGCCGCCAGCATGGCCGGGCCGGAGACCGCGAGGGCGGCCAGGCCGATCGCGACAGGCAAAACCAGCCAGCGGCGCGGACGCCGAACAGCCACCTTAGGTACAGACCGGCCGGGCCGGATACCCGCGGGGCCGCGCTGAGCAAAGCGAAAGGGCTTCATGAGGACTCCAGCTCGCGGGATGTCCCGCCGTCAAGAACATTAGAGGCGAGAGAGCACCGGCTGATACATCTTTGGGGAAACTTCGCGGCCGCCGCTAGGCCCGGTGGGCGGCGAGGGTGAAGCGCGGGTCCGGAGCGGTCCCGCCGCAAGCCAGATCGGCCACGATCTCGCCGACGAGCGGCGCGAACTTGGCGCCGTGGCCCGAGCAGGGCGAGCAGATCACGAACGGCCCCTGCCGGTCCAGGATGAAGTCCTCGCTGGCGGTCGAGGTGTACAGGCAGGTCACCTCGCCGACGGGCACGGGGTCCAGGCCGCCCAGCCGGCGCCTGGCGAACGCGCGGATCCGGTCCCTGGCGGCCGGGCTGACGATCCCGTCGCGGCCGTCGGCGGTGGTGACCGTCCCATGGCCGTGCTCGCCGACCTTGACCGCGCCCGGCACCTGCCCGTCCCGGCCGGCCCGCAGGCCGTACCTGGTGATCTCATCGTGATAAATGAAGGCAGGCCACGGCCCTGGCTCGGCGGGCGCGAAGTGGAACGCGTCCTGCTGGGTCACGACCAGGGACGGCAGCCGGACATGCGCGCCGAGCAGCGGCTCCAGCCATGCCCCGGCGGCCACGATCACGACCCGCGCATGCCAGGTCCGGTCGTCCGTGTGTATGGTCGCGCCCGCCTCGCGCGGCTCCACCCGCAGGACCCGGGTGCCGTCATGGAACTGCGCGCCCCTCGCGGTGGCGATCGAACGCATCGCCGCCATCGCGCGCTCCGGGTCAAGCACCCCGCCATCGGGGTGGAACATGACCTGATCGGGCCCGAACGACATGCCGGGCCAGCGCTCGGCGGCGGCCGCGGCCGGGATCAGCTCCGCGGGCACCCCGAACGCGGTCAAGATGTCGTACATCTTCTCCTGCTCGCGGGCCGGGCCGAAGTCGAGGGCGCCGGTGGTCAGGACCAGTTCCTGCGCCGCCTCGTCCGAGAGCTGCCGCCACCGCCGCTGCGCCTCGCCGGTCAGCCGCACGTAGAGCGGGTCGGGATAGGCGCGCCGGAAAATCCGGGCGCTGCCGTGCGAGCTGCCCCGCCGGTGGCCCGGCGGGAAGGCCTCCACGATCGCCACCGAACGCCCCCGGCCGGCCAGGGCCCACGCGGCGGCCGTTCCGGCCAGCCCGGCCCCGATGATGACCACATCTGACCGTTCGGTGCCCATCCGCCTACGGTATCCCGCACCCTCAGGCCGGCCATTGCGGACGCCGGCCGAGTAGCGCGACGATCCGGTCAAGCGGGCTAGGTGGGGTAAATGGGTCGGCGTCCGGTGCGGCCGGGACCCGTGGCGCGAACGCCGCAGCAGGCTGCCGCCGCCGTTCGTCGTCGGGTACCGATTCCGCGATCAGCAGAACCGCCCTGAGCACATCCGAATCGAGCAGATCCGGCTCGGGCCGATAGCCGGCCCGGCCCAGCCCGAGCGAGCGTGCGACATCCCATCCGTGCACCACGTAGTCGACGAGGTGGAAGCCGATGGCCTGCGACGCCGGGAACCGCAGCTTCGGGCTGATCTCCGGCAGCGCGAACTTCCGGTCGAGCACGCCGTCGGCACCGAACGCGACCAGCACCCGCCCGGCTGCGGCGGCGTATTCCGCCGCCGGGTCGGCGGCCGGGTTCGCTGGCTGCCAGCGGGCCAGGTCCGCGCCGATCCCGGCGGCCGCGGCGGCGAAGCCGTCATGCTGCGCGGTCATGTGCGCGAGCAGTTCGCCCAGCGTCCAGTCGCCACACGGCGTAGGCAGGCCCAGGTCCACGACCCGGACCCGGGACACCACCTGGACGCTCGCCCGCACCGCCCGGGCATCCAGGGCCACGATGTCAGCGGCGGGAAGTCCGCCCGAACTCCCGGCTGGGCGGGCAGCCGGGCTCCCGGCTGGGTTCTCGGTCGTCATGGGATGGGGACCTCCCGAAGTATAATATGTATATGCTTATTATCTTCATAAGCCTATTATGCGCAAGGCTGTTATTCTTCCGGCACGATGAGTGCGTTCCCGGACGACCGACGTGACCTGACTGCGATGTTCGCGCCGCTGACCAGGGTGCTGCTCGCGCGCGAGGAGCCGGTGCTGCGCGCGCACGGCATCTCGATGTGGGGCTACATCGTGCTGACCGGCCTCGTCGAGCAGCCGGTGCGGACCCAGGCCGCGCTGGCCCAGGCGATTAACGCGGACAAGAGCCGGATCATCGGCGTCCTGGACGACCTGCAGCACCGCGGGCTGATCCAGCGCCAGCCAGACACGGCCGACCGGCGCGTCCACCTGCTCTCGCTGACCCCGGCCGGCGACCGGCTGCGGCGATCGGTGGAGTCGGCGATCCGCGAGCGGGAAGAAGACGTGCTCGCCACGCTGCCGGCCGCCAACCGCGAGGTGTTCCTGCGATCGCTGAAGGCGCTGTACGAGCAGTACCGGACGCCATGAGAGGGTAGCTGCGGGAGGTAACACCGTGAAGATTGGCCTGCAGATCCCCGATTTCACCACGCCGGACGGCCCGGGCCGCCTCGGCGCGGACCTGGCCACCGTCGCCCGCACCGCGGACGAAGGGGGCTTTGAGTTCATCGCGGTCATGGATCACTTCTTCCAGATAAGCGCGGTCGGCCCGCCGGAACAGGAGATGCTCGAGGCCTACACGACGCTGGGCTACCTCGCGGCCAGCACGTCGCGGGCCAAGCTCGTCACGCTGGTTACCGGCGCCATCTACCGGCAGCCTGGCATCCTCGCCAAGATCGTGACCACGCTGGACGTGCTGTCCAGCGGGCGGGCCTGGCTCGGCATCGGCGCCGCGTGGAACGAGGAAGAGTCCCGTGGGCTGGGCATCCCGTTCCCTCCGGTGGCCGAACGGTTCGAGCGGCTCGAGGAAACGCTGCAGATCTGCCTGCAGATGTGGCGCGGCGACGAAAGCCCGTACCACGGTAAGCATTACTCACTCGAACGACCGCTGAACTCGCCGCAGTCGCTGACCAGGCCGCATCCGCCGATCATGATCGGCGGCGGCGGGGAGAAGAAGACGCTCCGTTTCGTGGCCAGGTACGCCGACGCCTGCAACCTGTTCGCCGGCCCCGACCTGGCCCGCAAGCTGGACGTACTGCGCGCGCACTGCGACGCCGAGGGCCGCGACTACGACGAGATCACCAAGACGTGCTACTTCGTCTTCGACGTCGGCGAGAAGGGCGAGAAGGCCGGCGAGATCGTCGACCAGCTCGGCCGGCTGGCTGAGCTCGGCTTCGACGTCGCTATGGGCAGGGTCGCCAACGTCTGGCAGGTCACCCCGCTCGAGGTGCTCGCCGCCAAGGTCATCCCGGCCGTCGCTGGTCTCTAGCGGGCCTGCGGCTGGCGAACGCGATCGTCGTTGGCGTGCCTGACGGCGGCCGCGCTGCGGTCATCGCCGCGCGCGGTCAGGCCAGCCATCACGCCTGCGACGTCGCCCACCGGGCGGTTCTGGCTCAGCTTGGCCTTGGCCTCGATTCGGGTGATCTGCAGCTCCAGGCCCACGATGGCGCGCAGCTGTCCCTCGATAAACGCGCGCGGGGCGTCGTCAACCGACCAGGCGGGCGGCTGGCCCGGTGAGGTCAGCCGGGCCGCTTCGTGCTTGATGGTCAGGCGCCGGACGACATCCTCCACCCACGCCGGGTCGTCGTGGACAATGAGCTGGCCGTAGACGTGCGCCGTGACGTAGTTCCAGGTCGGGACCACCCGGCCATGCTCGGCTTTGGCCGCGTACCAGGACGGTGACACGTACGCGTCCGGACCGCGGACGATGGCCAGCGACTCGCCGAGCGCGGGCTTGCGCCACTGGTCGTTGTTCCGGGCCACATGACCGTACAGGGCGCCCTGCTCGCCTGCCGCGGGCTCGTACGCGAACGGCAGCATGGTGGCCAGCAGGCCGTCCGCGGTCAGCGTGATCAGGTCGGCCGCGCCGTGCTTGGCCAGCAGCTCAAGGGTCGTCGCGTCGTCGGCAGCGAAATGGGCGGGGATGTACATAGGGTCAGGCTAACCCGCGAAAGGAGCGGGTCAGGCTGCCCCAGACGGCGTCGTAGTCGTCCTGGCGGTGTCCCGCCTCCATCGCCTGCCTGGTGGGGATGATCATCCAGCGGCTCTCGAACATGAAGGCCAGCGTGCCGTCGACCTTCTGCGGGCGCAGTTCGGCGGTGCTGGCCCTGGCGAACGTATCGGCGTCCGGGCCGTGCGAGGTGAAGGTGTTGTGCAGGCTGGCCCCGCCGGGCAGGAACCCCTCGGCCTTAGCGTCGTAGACACCGTGCACTAGGCCCATGAACTCCGACATCACGTTGCGGTGGTACCAGGGCGGGCGGAAGGTGTCCTCGCCGACCAGCCAGCGCGGCGGGAAGATCACGAAGTCCACGTTGGCGAGCCCGGGCAGCTCGCTCGGTGAGGTGAGCACGGTGAAGATGGACGGGTCCGGGTGGTCGAAGCTGATCGTGCCGATCACCATGAAGTTCGCGGTGTCGTACTTGTAAGGCGCGTAATTCCCGTGCCATCCGACCACGTCGAGCGGCGAGTGATCGTAGTCGGCGGCCCACAGGTTCCCGCCGAACTTCTGTACCACCTGCACGGCCTCCGCCCGGTCCTCGTAGGCCGCCGCGGGCACCAGGAAATCACGCTCGTTGGCCAGGCCGTTCGCCCCGATCGGACCGCGTTCGGGCAGCGTGAACGCCGCGCCGAAGTTCTCGCAGAGGTAGCCGCGGGCCGGTCCTGACGGCAGTTCTACCCGGAACCTGATGCCACGCGGGACCACCGCGATCTCGCCGGGGGCTACCGCCAGCGGTCCGAGCTCGGTGCGCAGCAGGATCGCGCCCTGCTCGGGGACGAACAGCAGCTCGCCGTCGGCATCGGTGAAGTATCTGTCGGTCATGGAGCGGTCCGCGGCATACAGGTGCGCGGCCATCCCGTTACGCGTCCTGATGTCACCGTTTCCTGCGACCGTGTAAAGCCCATCGATGAAGTCGGTCCCGGCGGCCGGCATCGGCAGAGGGTCCCAGCGAAGCCGGTTCGGGTCGGGCTCGATCTCATCGAAGGGGGTGCCACGGAGCGCCCCGTTGCCGATGCGCGAGAACTTCGGGTGCGCCGCCGACGGCATGATCCGGTACACCCAGGTCCGCCGGTTGACCGCCCGCGGCTGGGTGAAGGCGGTCCCGCTGAGCTGCTCCGCGAACAAGCCGAGCGGCGCGCGCTGCGGCGAGTTGCGACCCGCCGGGAGCGCCCCGGGCACGGCCTCGCTGGCGAACTCATTGCCGAAACCAGCCTGGTAGGTGTACTCGCCCGCCCCGTTGCCTGTAGCCGCGAACGGCACGCCCATCACGACCTCCTCGTTCCCGCTCACTCCCCCATACAACCACTGACCCCCGGCAGACGTGATCGTGGATACAAACCATCGTTTCAAAGGGGTTTGTATCCACGATGATGGCTGCGCTCGCGCCGGGCGGGAAGTGGGATGCTGAGGTTGACTGGGAAGGGACGGTTATCGGTGGCGGACAAGTGGCTGACGTTCGACTGCTACGGGACGGTGGCGGACTGGAACGCGTGTATGGGCGGGGCGCTTAAGGCCATCGACGGAGTCTCGGCGACCGACGCCAGCCGGCTGCTCAGCGCCTATCACCAGACGGAGCTTGAGCTCGAGGCCACCTCGCAGTGGCGTCCGTACCGGGAGATACTCACCGCCGGGCTGGCCCGGGCGGCCGAGCGCGAGCACGTCCCGCTGCCCCGGGGCGGCGAGGAAGCGCTGGTCCGGGCCTGGGCCGACATGCAGGTCTTCCCCGACACCGGTGCGGCCCTGGCCGCGCTGCGGGAAAAGGGCTGGCGGCTGGCGTTCCTGACCAACTGTGACGAGGACCTGTTCGCTGGCACCAGGACGCAGCTGCCGGTGCCCTTTGATCTTTGGGTGACGGCAGAGGAGGTACACAGCTATAAGCCGGACCTCGCGCATTTCCGGAGGTTCGCCGAGAAAACCGGGGTCGCGAAGACGAACTGGATTCATGTGGCCAACAGCTGGGTGCACGACATGCTGCCCGCGGCCCGGATGGGACTGCGTTCGGTCTGGGTGGATCGCGATCTGACCGGGCATCCCGCCAAGCTGGCGGATCGGCGTGTCACCAGCATGCGCAGGCTGCCGGAGGCGGTGCAGGACGTCAGCGCCATTTCGTCCCGATGAGCCCGGTGACCTGGGGATCAGGGGCTGAGCGGACCGGCGAAGGCTGAGCTGTCGCTGGTGCACGCGGCGGCCGCGGTGATGCCGCCGTTCGTCGAGGCCAGGGCGCCGATGCCGGACGGGCTGGCGGAGGCGGACGAGCTCCCTGTGGCGGACGGGCTGGCGCTGGTGGATGGTCCCGGCGAGGACGATGCGGCGCCGGCCGGGGACGCCAGGCCGGTGAAATCGGAGCCGAGGATGAGCTCGACGGTGCCGGGCGCGAGGCTAGCGTCCAGCAGGTCGGTGACGTGTGAGATCTCCTTCTTAAGCGTGTTCACCTCGGCCGTATCGGCGGCGGAGGCGTACTCGATCACCGAGTTGGTGTAGGCGAAGCTCGCGGCGTCACCGGTGCCGGTCACATCGAAACCCCGCCTGGTCAGCCCGGTCGCCGCCTGGATCGCGAGGTCGGGGACGCCGGAACCGTTGAGGACCTTCACCTTGACCTTGGACGGGCTGGTGGTGAGCACCTGCGCGCCGCCCGACACCGAAGGCCCCGGGGTCGCGGCGACCTTCGGCACCGTCCTGTCCCGGGCGATGGCCGCGAACACCTCACTGGCCTGGGGCTGCATGAACTGGACCCGGTTGGGGTTCGGCGTCCACGGCTGGTTCGGCACCGTGATGAACTGGACGTTCTGGCCGGACAGGCTGCGGAAGCTCTCCCCGACCTGGAGCAGGTCCGAGACCGTCATGCCGGCGTCCGTGGTCATCGAGGCGGCCGCGTCGGTGACCACGTTCAGCAGCCTCAGCGGGTTGGACAGCAGGCCGCTGTGCAGCACCCCCTTGACCACCTGGGCGGACATGAACTGGTCACGCTGAATCCGCTCCAGGTCCGATCCGGTCCCGAGATCCTCGCGGGTGCGCCAGAAGGCCAGCGACTGGATGCCGTTGATGTGCTGCTCACCCGACTTGAGGTCCAGGCCGGACACGGGATCGTTCACGTTGAACGGCACGCAGACGTTGACGCCGCCCAGGTCGTCGACGACCTTGACGAAGCCGAGCATGCCGATTCCGATGAAGTGGTCGATGCGGACGCCGGTCACCTGCTCGACCGTCTTCCACAGGCAGGTCGGGCCGCCGATCTGGAGTAGCGAGTTGATCTGCACGGCGGCATTCGGGTTAGCCTGCTGGCCGGTATAGCCGGGGCCGCTGTCACACTGGTACATCGGCACCATGGTGTCGCGCGGGATGCTCATCACCGTGACATGGTGCCGTCCGGGCGAGATGTGGACGAGCATGATCGTGTCGGTGTTGTTGCTCTGGTCATGGCCGGTGCGCAGGACGTACTGCTCATGCGGCGTCAGTCCTGCCCGGCTGTCCACGCCGTACACCAGGATGTTCAGGGAACCCGTGCTGTACACCGGCGGGCGGTGGCCGAGGGCCTGCCCGGGCACCGTGATGCGGGTGATGCTGTCGTAGACAGCGCGGTACTTCAGGTACGCGGTCAGTGTTCCGGCGGCTACGATCACGACCGCAGCGACCGCAACCCAGCGGAGCGCATGTCGCTTGCCCGTGCGCGGCCGTTTCCGCATGCGCGACCTCTCGCTGCGACTGGGCACCCAGTCCGCTGCCCAACGGATGTCAAAAGCCCGTAGTTCCCGAAATGTTACCCAGCAACGCGAGTTTCATCCGTATCAGGGCCTTCGTAACATGCCCGTAAGAGGTCGAGCGCGGGGGCGAGCCTAGGCGGGAGCGGGAGCCTGCGCGGCGGGGGCCGCCGCGGCCGCGGC
>OCZT010001102.1_pt1 | contig 27833 bp, 19 predicted proteins | sample 1539031 | NCBI WGS metagenome assembly OCZT01 (sample SAMEA3539308, study PRJEB22396) | soil metagenome | biome: tundra; feature: field; material: soil | place: USA | collected 2010-05 | depth 0.15 m | reverse complement strand
ATTCTACCGCCCAGATGGTGAAATTGGTAGACACGCCAGCTTGAGGGGCTGGTGCCGGTTACGGTGTGCAAGTTCGAGTCTTGTTCTGGGCACCAACAAAAAGCCAGATTGTGATTTACAGTCTGGTTTTTTCATTAATGATATACAACCTTTAGTAGAATCTATTGCACGATACACGCCACACGCCACACGCCACACACCACACGCCACACGGCAGAACTTAAATAATGTTTTTCCGTGAGTCCTGAGTCGTGAGCCTTGCGTCCTATTTCTTTATCGAATCATAAATCGCCTGAAGTATCTCCGACCTGATATTCAATTTAGATAATTCGTCATTTTTTCTTGTAGGATAAAGCCGGTTACATAGGAAAACATAAGATATGTCGTACACGGGATCAACCCATACAAATGTTCCAGTGTACCCGGAATGTCCGAAACTCTCAGGTGATGCACTTCTTGTGGGATAAGTATCTTTTTGAGGAAGCTGTGAGTTATTCAGAAGAGGTTTATCAAAACCCAGTCCACGTCGATTATTATTTTCAGGAAATTGCACCCGTGTGTATTCTTTCATAACATTTCTGCTGATAATTTGTTGTCCGCCGTATTCACCCATCCTACGGTAGAGCTCCATCAGCTTAATCAGATCATTGGCATCTGAGAACAAACCGGCATTACCTGATATTCCACCCTGCATGGCTGCGGCTTCATCATGAACTGTACCAAGTAAAAGCTGTTTCCTGAAAAGAGAGTCATACTCTGTGGGGACAATCCTGCTCAACGGAAATCTTTTGTAAGGATTAAAACCTATCTCACAAGCGCCGATTTTTTTATAAATGCTGTCTGTTACAAAATCATACCATTTCTGTTGGATTAGTCTATCAATTATTTCTGGAGCGATGATAAATGTCAGATCTGAATAGACATATTTTTTTTCACCAAGCGGACTCTTCTTTATTTCACTGAACATCTTCTTCCAGTAATTTTTATTTATATAAATTCCCTGAGCCACTTCGAGAGGATATTTTTTTTCATATTGAGGCCGGAAAGTTCTGGGTCTGAATTTTCCATTCTCTTTAATAGTCTCTTTCCAGAATGATATAAAAGGAGCTAATCCGGCTTGATGGGTCAGGAAATCTCTCATACCTATATTCCCTTTATTAGTTTTTTTGAAGTCGGGAAGATAAAAACCTAATGTTTTATCAGGTGAAAATTTTCCTTCTGTATCGAGAAGCATTAATCCGGCCAGTGTTGATGATATTTTAGTAATTGATGCCAGATCATAAAGATCATTTTCTCTGACAGAAATCCTGTCATCATACGTGTGATAACCATAGGCTTTCTGAAATACCACAACCCCTTTTCTGGCAGCCATGACGACGCAACCCGGATATGCTTTTGCTTTTAGTCCGGCATTTACAATGGAATCTATTTTAGTGTTTAGAATTTCTGACGACATGCCAACACTTTCAGGTATCCCATATTGCAGCCTTATATTTCCGGGAGTCATAATACCGTAATTAAAAGGCCATTTTTTATTGATAGTTACAGGAAGGTTACCTCTGGCCCCAATGCCTCCGAAAATAAGCTGGGCTGAAAGATCTTCTGTGTATTCGTTCTCCTGATATGTCAGGATGAGCCCGTTTGCTTCCTGAAGAACTTCTGATTTATCAATTCCGTAAGGGTTTCCAAACCAGGTTATTATGGTTTTATTATTTTTAATCAGTTTTTCAAGGAACCCATTCAATTCAGGTCTGATCCCGAATCCAAGATTAGGCCTTTGATCAAGATCAAAGACACCGGCAATTAATAAATCGTACTGCGGGAGTTTTTTTAGCAGATTATTCGACGCAGCAGAATCGGAAGGATCAATGAAAAAATGATCAGCGGGATAGTATTCAGCAATCCTTTTCTGAAAATAAGAGACATCGTTCCTGTTAATAGCAATTGTAGCAATTTTAAGATTCTGCAGATTTTTTATCGGAATAATATTCTGTTTATTATTCAATACGGTCAAAGCATTAGCATATAGCTCACGTATTAATGCTTTGGACATCATCGGAGATAGCTCTTTGTCAATATTTTCCTTATTTATTGTCAGCGGTTTATTCAACCCCGACCAATATTTGAGTGCTAGTACTTTCCTGCATTTAAGAGCTATATCCTCAGTTGTAAGTTTTTTCATTGAAATATAGTTCTTTGTTTCCCTGATAGTAGCATCTACATCTGTAACGAATTCCGCTACATCGTTTCCGGCTTCAAGAGCTTTGGCATCAGCCTCGCCGGGCTTGAAATATTTTGTTACAGCCTTCATCATCATTGCATCGGTGACAACTAAACCTCTGAATCCCAGTTCATTTTTCAGAAGATCATTAATGATTACGTGAGAAAGGGTGGAGGGCAGACCTGATGTTGTATCGAGTGACGGAAGGTTAAGATGGGCAACCATTATGCTTCCGATTCCTGCACCGATCAGTTTTCGGAAGGGGTATAGTTCAATACTGTCCAACCTTGCACGGGAATGAGTTATTAATGGTAAGTCAAGGTGGGAATCAACATTTGTATCACCGTGACCAGGAAAATGTTTCCCGGTGGCTAAAATACCATTGTCCTGCATCCCTTTCATATACATAATGCTTTTCGATGCTACCTTTTCCCTGTTCTCCCCGAATGAACGATAATTTATAACAGGATTATGGGAGTTAACATTTATGTCAAGAACGGGAGCAAAGTTTACCTGCATTCCAAGTCTTTTGAACTGCAATGCCACAGCTTTTCCAAATTGGTAGATCAGGGAGTCATTTTGGATTGCGCCCAATGTCATCTGATAAGGAAATCTGTCGACATTTTCAAGCCTCATGCCTGTTCCCCATTCGGCATCCAGTGATATTAGCAACGGTACTTTCGATATCTTCTGGTAATAATTGGTCAGTTCTGCTTGTTTTGAAGCTGTTCCCTGAAAGAAAACAATCCCACCGACACCATATTTTCTTATTATATTACATATTTCAACTTCATGAGATATGTCACTGTTGGAATAACCGGCGATCCAGATGCATTGTGCTATCTGCTGATCAATTGTAAGTGTCTTCATCACCGAATCAACCCAGGGATGGTTCATATATTTCAGAAATGGAGGGTCTGATTGTTGAGCTAAAATTTTATTACTAACAAGTAATACTATTAATACCAGATAAAAAGACCTTGCTGATTTTTTTAAACTCATGCTAAATCGTAATTTGATAAAGGATGAATAAATAATACCGAATATTCAATCATCTCAAAAGTAACATTTTTATATATGAAAATTTAACTGTTTTTCCCGCAGATTTCGCAGATCGTCGCAGAAATTTTCTTTTATTCTGGGTAATGAGTGAGATTAGCGTGAAACATTAGAAATCCGCTTTAATTGCTATTTTTACAGATAATATTTGTTCTCATTTATGGCAAAAAGCAGAGGCAGGTTGGTTTCATTGGATATCTTCAGGGGACTAACAGTAGCTTTTATGATTATTGTAAATAATCCTGGTAATTGGGATTATGTTTATTCTTCTTTGAGGCATTCAAAATGGAATGGATGCACACCGACCGATCTTGTCTTCCCCTTCTTCCTGTTTATCGTCGGCATATCAACATGGTATTCACTTAAGAAATATGGTAATGAGCTTAATGGCAACTCCATTCTAAGAATTTTCAGACGCTCCTTAACAATCTTCGCTGTTGGATTATTTCTGACAATCTTTCCCCATTTCTTAAGAGATTATTCAATGCTCAGAATTATGGGAGTCCTCCAGCGTATAGCTGTGGCTTATGGGTTAGGCGCGTTGATCTGTCTCGCAATAAAGAGGAAATTTCTTTGGGTAGTCATAGCAGGCCTTCTACTCATTTACTGGGGATTACTTGCATTTTTTGGTGGGGTTGACCCCTATAGTCTGAGTGGAAATTTTGCACTTAAAGCAGATATAGCTGTTCTGGGCAAGAACCATCTATATACCGGATTTGGAATTCCATTTGAACCAGAGGGATTGCTCAGTACGATTCCTGCGGTATGTACTGTTATCATAGGTTATTATATCGGAGGCATGGTTGGAAAGGGGGCCGCAAATGGGAAAACAGTACTCAAGATCATACTATTAGGTGCTGCGGCTATAGGGTTGGGATATTTATGGAACATAATTATTCCTATTAATAAACCTTTATGGACAAGTTCATATGTTTTATTTACTGCCGGAATAGCAATGGCTGTATTTGCAATTATCTATCTTATATCGGATGTTCTTAAGTTTCAAGCCCTTGGAACATTCTTTATGATTTTTGGTACAAATGCCCTATTTTCCTATTTTCTGGCCGGAATCTGGATTAAAATTCTTTTATTAATTCAGATAAAATCCGGTCAGGGAAAGGTTAGTCTTTATACCTGGTTTTACGAAAAAGCATGTGTTCCTATAGCCGGCCATCTTAATGGCAGTCTGATGTTTGCTTTCATTCAGATGCTGCTAATCTGGGGTGTTGCATTAATCCTTTACAGGAAGAAGATTATGATCAGGTTATAAAGACAAAAGACAAAAGACAAAAGTAAAGAAGGATAAATAGATTAAGTAAGAGACTGCAAGACCGCAAGACCGAAAGACAAAACATAAATTGATGAGTGAAATAGACATATTATCAGATGGATACAAGGAATTATTCGGAGTATCCGATATTAAAATAACTGCCTTGCCCCAATCAGGTTCCGACAGAAAATATTTTAGAATAACGTCCGAAAATAAAAGTGTTATAGGTGCATATAATCCAAACCTGGAAGAAAATGAAGCTTTTATCGGATTTACGAAACATTTCATTACCTTGGGACTTCCTGTACCGGAAATCTTCGGATATCTGCCTGACAAATTCATCTATTTTCTTAAGGATCTAGGGAATATAAACCTCTTTACATGGCTGCAACAAAAAAATGCTGATAGTGGTTTTGATGCTGAAGCTGAAGATAAATATCGTAAAATTCTTGACAAATTGATCCAATTCCAGATTAAAGGAATAGAAGGTTTGAATCTCAATCTATGTTATCCGCATAAAAGTTTCGACAGGCAATCGATGATGTGGGATATGAATTATTTTAAATACATGTTTCTTAAACTTGTTGCGGTACCGTTTAATGAACGGAGATTGGAACATGATTTTAATTTGCTCGCTGACTTTCTGCTTAAAACGCGTCAGGATTATTTTCTTTACAGGGATTTTCAGTCGGCAAATGTTATGCTGGTAGATGGGGAACCATGGTTCATTGATTATCAGGGTGGAAGAAAAGGCGCGCCTCAGTACGATGTCGCCTCGCTCCTGTACGATGCTAAAGCCCATATCCCTGAGAAATCACGTGAGAAGCTTCTTGAATATCATATAGATAATTTTTGTTCCGTATCAGGTGAAAGTAAATCAGAATTCAGGGGTTACTATGCCGGTTTCAGTATGATCAGGCTTATGCAGGCTCTTGGTGCTTTCGGATTCAGAGGTCTGTACGAGAAGAAACCTACTTTTATCGGAAGTATAGTTCCGGCAGTTAAACTACTTATACAATTAATTGATTCAGAACAACTTCCAGTAATAATTACAGAATTGTTCAAGACCGTTAGATTAATACCCGGCGTTCAGATATATAATGAATTAGAGAAGAATCAATAATATGATTGAAAGGCAACAGGCAACAGGCAACAGGCAAAGGGTAAGTATATGAAAGCAATGATTTTTGCTGCAGGATTAGGCAAACGGCTTGGGAATATAACAGAAAGTATTCCAAAGGCCCTTGTTGATATCAATGGAAAAACTGTTCTTCAAAGAGCGGTGGAGAAATGCTCTGCATACGGATTTAAGGATATAATTATAAATGTACACCATTTTGCTGATATGGTTGAAGATGAGGTTAGGAGGCTTAATAAAAGTGGATTTAGAATCTCTGTTTCCGATGAAAGAGATAAACTACTTGAAAATGGAGGAGGTCTTTACAAGGCACGTGATTTTTTTGGAAGAGATCCTTTTCTTCTTTACAACGTAGATATAATATCTGATCTTAATCTTTCTGTTCTGTTCAGGTTGCATCTTGAAAAGAAGGGTCTGGCCACACTGGCAGTAAGACATCGTCCAGGGAAACGATTTCTGCTTGTTGATAAGGAAGGTCAGCTGCGGGGATGGCGTAACATATCCACAGGGGAACAGATTCTGACAGTAGATACTGAAGATGGTCTTTCTGAAATAGCATTTTCAAGTATGCATATTGTTGAACCGGAGATTTTTAATTATATGAGTGAGGGAATTTATTCATTGGTTACCCTGTATCTTAATCTGGCCGCAGAACATAATATTTATACTTTAAAACACGATGAAGGCTACTGGATAGACGTGGGAACCCCAGAAAGCCTCGATTATGTGAGAAAATTACTTAAAGCTTCCAGAAAGTACGGGTAAAGATCGTAAATACTGTAATAATCTCTAGTCTTCCGATTATCATCAAAAGACTCAGTACAACCTTACTGATATCGGGTAATCCGGCAAAATTGCTCATTGGTCCTATACTTCCAAGACCAGGACCTATCCCTGCCATGCATGTCGCTGTTGAGCTTGAGGCAGTGATCGGATCAACACCGGTTATGACAATAATAATCGTTCCGAGCACAAATATAAACAAGTATAGAACCACAAACGAAAGTATTGAAATATTGGTGTTTTCAGCTACGATTTTACCATTTAGCTTTATAAAGGAAATAGATTTTGGATGATTAAGTTTGACAAAGATATTTTTGATGTTTTTAATAACAATTAAATGTCTGGCCATCCTTATTCCACCTCCTGTAGAACCGGTACTGGCACCTGAAAACATCAATAGGAAGATAAGAAGAAGTGCTGTTCCGGGCCATAGTAAATAATCGGTGGAGGTAAATCCCGTACAGGTAATTATTGATATAACCTGGAAAAATCCGTCCCTGAACGATTCCTCAAATGTTCTTATGGAATTTACATGCAGAATAATAGTGGCAATAGCACCTGCAATTATTACCACTGCAAAATAGAACCACAGTTCTTCATTTTGCCTGACCTTTGTGAAGTTTAGCTTAACAATGTAATAATAGATAACCTGACTTGTACCTGCGAGGAACATAAATATCATAACAACATATTGACTGTAAGATGAATAATACGCCAGGCTGTTATGCTTTGTGGAAAAACCTCCGGTGGAAACAGTACTAAAAGAGTGGCAGATACTATCAAAAAGATTCATATCGCCCATATTAAGAAGCACTGTTTCGGCCAGAGTCAGTCCGAAATAAATAATTAAGACCCTGAATACTATAGCCCTGTTTTTTGGATGGATCTTATCTTTCGAGGATGATCCAAGACCGAAGAGCTGGTACCCGGTTGCCCTGACAGACGGGAGGATTATTATCAGTATTACAAGCATCCCTATTCCGCCAATCCAGTGTGTTAAGCTCCTCCAGAAAAGAATTGAATAGGGTAACATCTCTACATTTTTCAAAATAGATGAACCAGTTGTGGAAAATCCTGAAGTGGATTCAAAGAATGCATCTATAAATGAAGGGATTGTCCCGCTTATCATGTATGGCAAAGCGCCTAATAATGAAAAAATGATCCACGAAAGCGTAACTGCCAGAAATCCATCTCTGTTGCTGAATTTTTGCGCATCAGCCTCTCTGGAAATGAAATAAAATATTACCGAGAAAAAGAAAGTTATTACTGCTGACCATAAGAAAGGATCAGGAGATTCCTTATAGATGAAAACAACAGGTAAACAGAAAAGATACGATATTGTCTCTATCAAAAGGATCCTGCTTAATATCCGTATAATCAGCAGAGGATTGATCAGCTTCATACAAAGGTCAAAGTGGTTAGGAGATACAAATATAGTCAGAATTACTAAACGGTGCTAGGTACTGGGTTCTGGGTGCTTAGTGCTCACATAATTTTCAATTTTCCATTTGCCTTATCCTTTTATCTTTTTACTTTTGTCTTTTATCTTTAAAAAATGGGAAAAGTTCTATTAATCGGTGCCGGTGGAGTCGGCACAGTTGTTGTTCACAAAATGGCTTCTCTGCCACAGGTTTTTACAGAAATCATGTTAGCCAGCCGGACAAAATCAAAGTGCGATGCTATAGCCGGCAAAATTGGGAAGGACAATATTACAACTGCTCAGGTTGACGCTGATAAGGTTCCGCAATTGGTAAAACTCATAAATTCTTTTAAACCGGATATCGTTGTAAATGTTGCTTTGCCATACCAGGACCTTCACATAATGGATGCCTGTCTGGAAACTGGCGTCGCCTATCTCGATACGGCTAACTATGAGCCTCCGGAGGAGGCAAAATATGCCTACGGCTGGCAATGGGCTTATATTGACAGGTTCAAGAAAGCCGGGATCACTGCAATTCTTGGGTGCGGTTTTGATCCGGGTGTGACATCCATTTACACTGCCTATGCCGCAAAACATCATTTTGATGAGATCCATTATCTTGATATCGTTGATTGCAATGCAGGCGATCATGGAAAACCTTTCGCCACAAATTTCAATCCTGAAATAAATATCAGGGAAGTTACACAAAAAGGTAAATACTGGGAAAACGGGAAATGGATCATGACTAAACCCCATGAAATCCATAAACCGTTGAATTATCCGGGTATTGGTCCCAAAGAATCGTATATAATATATCATGAGGAACTTGAATCGCTTGTTAAAAATTTTCCTACAATAAAAAGGGCAAGGTTCTGGATGACATTTGGTCAGGAATATCTCACTCATCTACGCGTCATTCAGAATATCGGTATGGCAGGAATTGAACCCATAATGTTTGAAGGAAGAGAAATAATTCCGATCCAGTTCCTAAAAGCTGTACTTCCTGATCCGGGTAAACTTGGAGAAAACTATAAAGGTCAGACATCGATCGGTTGCCGGATAAGGGGAATAAAAGACGGGAAAGAAAAAACATACTATATTTATAATAATTGCAGTCATGAAGCTGCTTATGCAGAAACAGGAGCCCAGGGAGTAAGCTATACAACCGGAGTGCCAGCTGCTATTGGCACTATGATGTATCTGAATGGAATCTGGAAAAAACCGGGTGTTTTCAATGTTGAAGAGTTTGACCCTGATCCGTTTATGGCAGAATTGAATAAGCTGGGTTTACCATGGGTGGAGCTGCATAATGTAGATCTGGAACTCTAATCTATTTTATAGGATAACCTAAAAAACCTTTGTGTTCCTTTGTGGTAAAAACAAAAGCCATTAACCACTAAGGATCGCAAAGGAGAGCACAAAGTAGCACAAAGGGAAGAAAATACATTTTTTAAAATTTTGGAAATTATAAGATGTCAATAGATTACAATAAGGTTCCGTCTCCATGTTACGTGATAGATGAAGAGAGATTTCGTAATAACCTCTCTTTAATTAAACATGTAGCTGACGAATCGGGTGCTGAAATAATTCTGGCATTCAAAGGATTTGCAATGTGGGATGTTTTTCCTATTCTTAGAGAATATATATCGGGAGCTGCGGCAAGTTCAGTTGATGAGGCGCGTCTTTGTTTTGAAGAGATAGGCTCTTCGGCACATACTTATTCTCCTGCATATAAAACGGATGATTTCAATTCTCTTCTTAAGTATAGTTCTCATATCACTTTTAATTCTTTGGCCCAATTCAGAAAGTATTCGACTGAATTACAGAATTATCCAAAAAAAATCTCTGCAGGATTAAGAATAAATCCCGAATTCTCAGAGATTTGTCATGGGTTGTATAATCCATGTTCTCCGGGATCAAGATTAGGCATAATTGCTGAAGATCTGATAGGCGGACTTCCTAATGGAATAGAGGGTCTTCATTTTCATGTCCTTTTTGAATCAGACTCTTATGCTCTTGAAAAAATTCTTCAGATTGTCCAAGAAAAGTTCGAAAGATTTTTTCCTAAGTTAAAGTGGATAAATATGGGGGGCGGCCATCTTATTACAGGAAAAAACTACGATTCAGGCCATCTGATAAATATTCTTAAGCAATTTCGTGAAAAATCAGGTCTTCATATTATTCTCGAACCGGGAAGTGCATTTGCCTGGGAAACAGGGGAACTTGTAGCTACAGTTGAAGATATTGTAGAGAACCATGGAATTAAAACAGCTATTCTTGATGTTTCCTTCACTGCTCACATGCCAGATTGTCTTGAAATGCCATATAAACCTAAGATATTGGGTGCAACTGATCCTGTTGTTGGAAAACCAACTTACAGAATCGGAGGAAACTCATGTTTATCGGGAGATGTAATGGGTGAATGGTCATTCGAAAAGACACTTGTTCCGGGTGACAGGATTATATTCCTTGATATGATCCACTATACAATGGTTAAAACGACAACATTTAACGGAGTGCATCATCCCTCAATAGGAATATGGACAAAAGAAGGGGAATTCAGGTTAATAAGAGAATTTGGATACGACGATTATAAAAACAGACTTTCATAAAAGAGTGTATCAGCGAATGTGAAATCCATTAACCACAAAGTACACTAAGAAGGCACAAAGAACAAAGAAAATCCAGAGATGTCAAGTCTTAGCGACCTTTGTGTTAACCTTTGAGACCTTTGTGGTTAAAGGATTTCATATTTTAATAAAATCTATTTCTTCCTGTTAATTGTAATGTCAGTTACAAACATTTTATCGGTGACGATGACAGCATTCACAATTTTCTCAGCTACCTCTGCAGGATCCATAAAAGTGCTGATATCACGGTTCTGTCCCGGGATATTCCAGAAATCTGTCTTCATGCCACCCGGATATACTGCAATGATATTTCGTTTTGCTCCTTTTAATTCAGTCCTGAGCGCCTCGGTATAACCTCTTGCACCCCACTTTGCAGCACAATAAATTGTCTCTTCCGCTCTTCCAAAGAGAGCTGAGGTTGACATAATGTTAACAATTGTAAGTTCTTGTTCTTCAGGCGTTAACCTAAGTATTTCAGAGGTGAGAAGGATCATTCCTTTGAGATTGGCTTCAAAGACTGTGTCGATTAAAGCTGATGTGGAGTTATGTGCTTTTGTGAATAGCCCCATACCGGCATTATTAAAAAGATATTCAACCTCAAATGAGTTTGCGGCAAGAAATTTACCGACCTTTTTTATATCTTCTTCAATACCAACATTGCAGATCATTGATTCTGTTAAAGAGTTCTTTGAAGTTTTTTTAAGTCTTGAAGAAGCGTCGGCGAGTTTATTACTATTTTTCCCAAGAATGAGAACCTTTTTCCCCGATTTAATTAGAAAGCTGGCAATTTCCAGTCCAAGTCCACTCGTTCCGCCGCTGATTACTGAGATTTTTTTCATATTTATTTTTTCCAAATGTATCTCTTATATTCTGAAAAATAAAGGAAGTATTCAGCAGATTATGATGATCTGCACTGATTAGATTAAAGCGATCAGCGAAAATCTACGATTCCAATAGCTATCGGAACAGCTGGAAAAATGAAGCAAAGAAGTTCATATAAGTTGATAATTTGAAAGTCTTATAGCTTTTTATACTTTTGCGACTCAATTTCTGCGTATGCATAAGAGCCGTGTAAAAACATGGGCACATCTGTCACTTCTGGCTGCCAATATTATTTATGGTCTTAACTACTCAATTGCCAAGGCTGTAATGCCCGATCATATTAAACCATTTGCCCTGGTTTCGCTCAGGAGTATCTCTGCCGCAGCATTGTTCTGGATTACCAGTCTGTTTATGCCCCGGGAACCTGTAAGCAGGAAAGATTTATTGTTTCTTTTCGGCTGTTCCTTTTTTGGTGTGGTTATAAACCAGACTCTTTTCCTGGTAGGTCTTGATATGACGACACCTGTAAACTCTTCCATAATACTCTCAACAAATCCGATTTTTGCATTTGTCTTTGCAGCCCTCATACTAAAAGAACGAATTACTTTTCTGAAAGGAACCGGATTAGCTATCGGACTTTCAGGAGTACTTCTGTTGATCTTGCAGAATGGAGTACCTGATCTTGCCAGTTCAACCTTCTTAGGGGATCTTTTTTCAATGGTTAATACGATAAGCTGGGCATTTTATACTGTCGTAATAAAAAGAATGCTGGAAAAATATCATCCTGTTACAGTAATGAAATGGACTTTTTTGTTTGGAATGGTTACTAATATACCTCTAGGTTATCACCAGTGGAGTTCAATGGATTGGTCGTCTATTCCTTTAAAAGCATGGCTCCAGATAGGTTTTGTTATATTAGGCGCCACCTACCTTGGATATCTCTTTATTACATTTGGTCTTCGCCGACTTAGTCCGACTATTGTCAGTACCTACACCTATACTCAGCCCATAATTGCAGCATATCTGGCAACACTTATGGGGCAGGATCATATCGATCTTGTTATGGTTGTTTCAGCTTTACTTATTTTTGCCGGTGTTTTTGTTGTTAGTTTTCAAAGGAAGAGTAATCCAATTCCCTTGTAAAAGTATACTATTGCTGCCTGTTGATTTTGAAATCCAATAACCGCAAAGTACACAAAGAATTAAAACCTAAGGTCGCAAAGATCTACTGATCCCACATACTAAAAAATGAATACTAAGCACTAAAGGTTATCACCTGTCGATAACTCCTGATCCGATAACTTCATCATCGTGGTACCATGCTGCAAACTGTCCGGGTGCTATACCTCGCTGTGGCATATCAAAAATGATATACATGCCTTTCTTCCTGTAATATAGCCTGGCTGCCTGTAATGGCTGACGATATCTTATTCTCACCATATAATCGCGACATTCTCCTGCCTTCATCCTTAAATCAGTTCTGATCCAGTGTATTTCATTCTCTCTTATGAAGAGCCCTTTACGATTTAATCCGGGATGCGCCTGCCCTTCACCAACATAAACAACGTTCTTTTCAACATCGGTGCCAATGACAAACAAGGCTTCTTTATGGCCTCCTACATTCATTCCTTTCCGTTGACCAATTGTAAAAAAATGCGCACCGTTATGAGTACCTATAATATTACCTGATGTTAATTCATACTGAGTTGGTTGTGATAATCTAGATAGTAACTTTTCCGGTGCTTCTTTATCAGGTAAACCTTCAGCTAAAATCTTATATGACTTTATATCTGTTATTTCTACTATATTTCCTTTTTTAGCCGCGAGTTTCTGTTGCAAAAAGGTTGGCAGATGAACCTTCCCGACAAAACATATACCCTGGGAATCTTTTCGTTGAGCGGTTGCAAGTCCAAGCTTATCGGCTATTACCCGAACCGCAGGCTTTGTGAGATCACCAATGGGGAAAAGTGCTGTCGTAAGTTGTTCCTGGTTAAGCTGACAGAGAAAGTAACTTTGATCTTTGTTTGGATCTATACCGGCGAGGAGTCTGTAAACAAGTGTATTATTAATACTTATACTTTCTTTTCTGCAATAATGGCCTGTGGCAACAAAATCACCACCTAATTTTCTGGCTTCAACATTGAAAGAATCAAATTTTATTTCCTTGTTACACAGGACATCAGGATTTGGAGTACGGCCTTTTTCATATTCTGCAAACATATAATCAACAACTCTCTGGCGATACTCATTGCTAAGATCTACAAAATGAAAAGGAATTTGCATCTTTTTAGCTACCATCTCAGCAAACATAAGGTCATCTTCCCAATGACAATCACTCTGAAGTAGTCCAGTAGTATCGTGCCAGTTTTTCATAAACAGACCTATAACATCATAACCCTGTTCCTTCAGAACCCATGCTGCAACGCTCGAGTCAACACCGCCGGATAAACCTACTACTACTTTTTTATTCACGCTGCAAAGTTATATAAAAAAAGGTAACTTTAGGCCATGGGACAAGGCACTCTGACCATATACAGCGCTTCAGCAGGATCGGGTAAAACTTACAAACTGACATCAATTTATCTCGCTCATCTTTTCAGATCGAGATATAGTTACAGGAAAATTCTCGCAGTAACTTTTACAAATAAAGCAACTGCAGAAATGAAATCAAGGATACTCGATCATCTGCATAAACTGGCTAATGGCGAAAACTCAGATTACTTGTCAGATTTGGTAAAATCAACCGGTAAAACAGAAGAGTGGATCAGGAATGAGTCAAAAGAGATATTAAATTCAATACTGCATGATTTCTCAAGGTTTTCAGTATCTACAATCGATAGCTTTTTCCTGAAAGTGCTTCGTGCGTTTGCCAGGGAAGTCGGGCTTCATTCCGGTTTTAGCATTGAACTGGATCATACTGCAATACTTTCCGCTGCTGTGGATGAAATGATTGCATCTGCCAGTGCAGATAATCAGCTTAAAAACTGGCTGATTACTTATGCAAAGTCAAATATTGAAGAGGAAAAGAGTTGGAATCTGAAAGACGCTATAATCAGTCTGGCCGAAGAACTGTTTAAGGAAAAATTTAAGATACTTTCATTTGAAGAACAATCAAAACTTGAGGATAAAATATTTCTTCTCGAGTATATAAAAAAGATCAGATTAATATCTGATTCATTTGAGAAGGAACTGATAGCTTTTGGAGTAAGAGCGAGTGAAATTATTTCAGAATTTGAACTTACAGATGATCTCTTCTATCGAAAAGGTCAGGGCATACCCTCGTTTGTAAGATCTATGGTTTCAGGAAATATGAAGGGACCCAACAGCTATGTCCGTGAGATAATGAATGATCCCCCAAGATGGTCGACAGGTAATCCTGCGCCACAGCTCAAGACTGCCATCGGTAACGGTCTATATGAAACATTACGTGATGCAATTAAATTTTATGATAAGAATATTATTGCTTATAATAGTGCTTTAAGTGTGCTCTCAAATATTTATGCACTTGGAATATTATCAGATGTTTTGCATACAGTTCATCTTATTACCACCTCCGAAAACAGCTTTCTTCTTTCCGACTCCAGTGAAGTACTAAACCTGATTACCAGGGAAGACCAGTCGCCTTTTATTTATGAAAAGGTTGGAAACAGGTATGAGAATTTCATGATTGATGAATTTCAGGATACATCTATGATTCAATGGAATAATTTCAAACCATTGATCGAAAACAGTATGTCGGAAGGTTATGACAATCTTGTCGTCGGTGATGTGAAACAGTCTATTTACCGCTGGAGGAACAGTGACTGGAGGATCCTTGGAAAAGTTCTGGCAAGCATGGCGGATAATGATAGAATATTCAGCAAACCGTTAACCACGAACTGGCGAAGCCGGTCAAATATTATAAAATTTAACAACAGCCTTTTTACAATAATTCCCGATCAGCTCGACCATACACTTTCAGGTGATGAGCTTACTGAAAGTTTCAAAAGGATCTACTCGGAAGCTATACAGGAAGATCCATGTAAAAAAGCCGGTGGGTTTGTAAGACTGGAGTTTGTAGCTAATAATAAAGAACAAAAATGGCAGGAAATCGTACTTGATCGTCTTCCTGGTATAATAGAATCTGTACAGGATAAAGGATATAAGGCTTCTGATATTGGCATTATTGTAAGAGACGGGAAGGAGGGAGGACTGGTTCTTAATACATTGATCAATCAAAACAACATATACCCCGAAAAAATTGGCAAATATAATTTCAATGCAGTTTCAAACGATTCATTGCTGCTGTCGAACTCACCAGTAATTATTTTTATTGTCAGTGTAATCACTGTAGTTAATGATCCGCAGGATTATATAAGCAGGGCTATCATGCTAAGGTTTTTTCTTATGGCAACCGGAGTCGGAGAAGCTGAGAATATATCCCTTCAAAGTGATAAATTAATTGAAGGCTCACGGGCTTATTTTCCACATGGTTACGATGATTTTCTGGACTTGATACGACAAATGCCCCTATTTGAAGCAACTGAGAGTATAATAAAATTTTTCCGGCTTGGTGATTATTCCTGGAATGTGCCTTTCCTGAACACCTTCCAGGATTACATAATAAGCTTTGCAGGCAGCAAAAATGCTGATATTCAGACATTCCTCGACTGGTGGGAAGAGAGCGGAAAAAAGAAATCTGTTGTTCTTCCAGGTAATCAGGATGCTATAAGAATTCTGACTATACATAAGTCGAAAGGTCTCGAGTTTAAAGTAGTGATTTTACCATTTCTTTCCTGGAACCTCGATCATATGGCAACTAAACAACCGGTATTATGGGTAAAACCCGATTCTCCGCCATTCAATGATCTTGGCATTGTCCCTGTAAAATATAGTAAAGATCTGACAAACACAATATTTGCAGACTATTACAGAGAAGAAAAGTACTCAGTTTTTCTCGATAATATTAATCTGTTATATGTTGCACTGACAAGGGCTAAAGATGTATTATACGGATTTTCAGTTGATAATCCAAGGTCTGAAAACACAATTGCCGGGGTGCTGAAGAGCGCTATAAATTCGATTCCTGAATTTGACGATGGGAATGAGTTTCACCTTAATAGTCACTATAGCGATGAAAACAAAGTATTTGAATATGGGGAGATAGCTGAAAATAAAAGTGAGACGACTTTCAAAAAGGATCTCATCTCTTCAAGCTACTTTGTTAGTCAGACAATGGAATCACTAAAACTTAAACTTCATGGAGAGAATTACTTCTCCTCTGAAAGTCAGGCCATAAGAAAAAAGATCAATTATGGTAAAGTTATGCATGAGGTTTTTGAAGGAATAAATACTCCTTCAGACATTCCCAACGCTGTCAGAAAACTCGTTCTGGCGGGTAAATTATCTGAGGTAGAATCAGATGACATTAAAAGAAGAGTTAATGAAATGATAAAAATACCTCAGGTCGCTGATTGGTTTATGCCTGACAATAAAGTATTGACAGAAGCAGGTATACTTCTTCAATCAGGTGTTACACGCCGACCCGACAGGGTAATTTTTAAGATGGGAAAAACAACAATCATCGATTTCAAGTTCGGGGAAGAGAATTCTCATTATTCCGAACAGGTTAACCAGTATCGAAATCTTCTTTTAGATATGGGGTATAAAGATATTGAAGCCTATATATGGTATGTTGACAAGAATAAAATTGTATCTGCCTGAATGACACCCGTAAATCAAAATATAAAAACTTATCAATGGGGGCATGAACGAAGATTTAATACCTATTCCGGTTATTTCAGAGAAATTTATGGTGCCAGGGTGCAGAAGGTTTCAATTGATGCCGGTTTTACATGTCCGAACCGCGATGGATCAAGAGGTTTGGGTGGTTGTACTTATTGTAATAATGACGCTTTTAATCCTTCATATTGTCAGCCTTCTAAGTCTGTCTCTGAACAGATCGGGGAGGGAATAGAATTTCATAAATGGAGATATGATGAAGCTGTTTCATACCTGGCTTATTTTCAGGCATATTCCAGTACTTATGCTTCGCTGGATACATTAAAAAAACTCTATGAGGAGGCATTAAATTATCCAGGTGTTATTGGTCTGATTATTGGAACCAGACCTGATTGCATCGACGAAGAAAAACTTGAATTCCTTAAAGAGCTTTCCGGGAAGTATTATGTTGCTGTTGAATATGGAATTGAATCGTGCTATAATAAAACACTTATGCGGATCAATCGCAGACATACATTTGAAGAGGCTGTTTGGGCTTTGGAAAGGACAACTGCAAGTGGAATAACCACAGGAGCTCATTTTATATTTGGGTTACCTGGTGAAACCCGTGAAGAAATGATGAATCAGGTTGATATTATTTCAGGTTTGCCAGTCAAGACTGTAAAATTTCATCAGCTGCAAATTTTAAAAGGGACTGCCATGGAAATAGAATTTAAGAATAATCCTGATGATTTTGAGCTCTTTACTTGGGAGGAGTATCTTGATTTCTTCATAGCTTTCCTTGAAAGACTGAATCCTATAATTGTGGTCGAGCGATTCACAGGTGAAGCACCACCGCGTTTCTTATCAAGTGAAGGCTGGGGTAAAAAACGAACAGACCAGTTATTATATCTTGTCGAAAAGCGACTCGAGGAATTAGATACCTGGCAAGGAAGACTTTATGAAGATAAAAGATAAAAGATAAAAGACAAAAGTAAAAAGTAAAAAAAGAAAATTACTGGTTGCTGGTTTCGTGCAAGAGCAACAAACACCAGGCAACAGGCAACAGGCACCAAGCAACAGGCAACAAATGACTTACTTTCTGGAACATATCGCCGAATCTCTTTACAAGGAATTTGGAAACACCTTAAACAGGCATTGCCTGGTATTTCCAAACAGGAGGGCCGGATTATATTTTCTGAAGTATCTGTCAGCCAGGATCGAAAAGCCAGTCTGGACGCCATCAATTCTGACAATCAATGATTTATTCAGGTCATATTCTTCACTTCAAACAGCAGGCAATGAGATACTTCTGTTTGAACTGTATAAAGTGTACAGTAAGTTAAAAAAACCAGCTGAAAACTTTGATGAATTTTACTATTGGGGTGATATGCTTTTAAACGATTTTGATGATGTTGATAAATATCTTGTTGATGCGTCCTTATTGTTTCGTAATGTACTGGATATAAAGAATATAGATCAGCAGTTCGGAGGTCTCACCGAAGGACAGGTTGAAATAATAAGGCGATTCTGGACAAATTTCAATGCTGATAAGCCAACCAGTGAAAAATCGGGATTCATAAGTATATGGTCGGTTCTTTTTGATCTATATTCAGGTTTCAGAAAATCACTGAGGATCAAAAACCTGGCTTATGAGGGAATGATACTCAGGGAACTGGCTGAAAACTCTCAAAAAGATTGGACTTCGGAAGAGCGTTGGAATTTGATCCATTTTATTGGATTCAATGCATTAAACGAATGTGAGAAAGTGCTGATGAACAGGTTTAAAAGAGCTTCCAAAGCACGATTTTACTGGGACTTTGATAACTCCTATATCACTGAAGCCAAATTGAATTCTGCCGGCTTATTTCTGCGGGAGAACCTCAAAATATTCGGCAACGATATGCCAACCGGATGGAGTTACGATACAATGCTATCAAAAGAATCACCGGTTGTGTATCGCCGGGTAATTGATACATCTTCTGATGTGGCGCAAGTCAAACTTGTTTCACAATTATTGGAAAAAATACCCGGTATCACTGAAACAAATGCTCATCATACAGCAGTTGTCCTGTCTGATGAAAATCTTTTAATGCCTGTTCTGACAAGCCTTCCCGAAAATATGGGTGATATCAACATAACGATGGGACATCCTTTAAAACAAACACTGGTATATACTCTGATAAGGCATCTGATGGACCTTCAGAGAAATTGTACGACTGTTGATGGTGAAATCCGTTTCGATTATAAAGATGTGATAAGCATTCTTAAACATTCATTGTTGACAGGGTTATTGAGTGAATCGGAAAGTGAATTACTTAAGGAAATTGTAAAAACTAATCTTACAAAGGTTTCTTCAGATCGGTTTTCAAAATCAGAAACTCTTAAGCTGATTTTTAGTAAACCCCTGACTCCAGCTGATCTTTCAGTTTATTATAAAGATGTCCTTTCCATTATAGCTTTAAATGATGAAGTAAAGAAAGAGAGGTCTGTTAGCAATACAGTTCAGGGAAATATCAGGAATGAATTTATTTACAGGGTGATCCTTTCATTGAACAAACTTGAGGCAATAGTTCTGAGTCCTGAAGTAACCTTTACAACTGATACCTATATAAAGATTCTTGACAGAATGTTAAGAATGCAATCAGTTCCTTTTTCAGGAGAGCCCTTATCCGGTATTCAGATAATGGGGATTCTGGAAACAAGGGCACTGGATTTCAAAAATCTGATAATTCTTTCAGTCAATGAAGGTATTTTACCGGCAGTTTCCGCAAGTTCATCTTTTATCCCTTTTAGTTTACGTGAAGCCTTTGGACTTCCATCACTCAATCATCAGGAATCAATTTACGCTTATCACTTTTTCAGACTTCTTCAGAGAGCTGAAAATGTTACTTTTATATATAATTCCAATTCTGAAGGGTTAAGAAGTGGCGAGATGAGCCGATTTCTTATTCAAATGAAATATGATGACAAGTTAAGACCCGATTTTCTTGATCTTAACTTTGAAATAAAAACACAGCTGACTCCCGGAGAGAAAATTGATAGATCCGGAGAACATTCAAAACAACTGGCAGCTCTGTTTCTTAGCAGTGATGGCGGAAGACTGCTTTCGCCATCTGCAATAAATACCTGGCTGAATTGCAGGATGAAGTTCTATTATCGTTATGTAAATAGCCTAAAAGAACCTGAAAATATCTCTGCCGAAATTGATCCCGCTATGCTAGGCAATATTTTACACACTATTATGAGGAACCTCTATCAGCCTTACATTGGCAAAGTACTGACAAGTGAAGTGTTGAATGAAATTTTAAGGAACAAACAGCTTCTGACAGATATCGTTAATGTGGCTGTGAATGAAATGTTTAAAGCTGGGAGGAACGATTCTGTAAGTGGAAATGAACTGATAGTAAGAGATGTTTTAATGACTTACCTTATCAGAATTCTAAATGCTGACAAAAAAATAGTGCCCCTTACAGTTCTTAATCTTGAAGATACATTCGGTTTCCCTTTAACTTTTCTATCGAACGGATTACAGATCGAAATTTTTACAGGAGGTAAGATTGACCGGATTGATACTGTTAACGGAGTGGTACGGGTTGTCGATTACAAAACAGGGACAGTTTCAGATTCTGTCAATTCTATAAGCGATCTGTTTATGGATGACAGAAAGAAAGACGTTGATGGATGGCTTCAGACTTTACTCTATTGTGAAGCATATCGATCCGGCAAACCAGGTAGTATTGTATTTCCATCAGTTTATAAAATTAGGAAATTGAATAACGAAGTACTTTCTGACAGGCTCAAATTGAAAACTGGCAGCAGGATTGATGTCGTTGTTGATAATTACGAGACTGTGAGGGAAGAATTTCTTCTTGGCCTTAAAGATTTAATCAGTACTATTTTCAGTTACGATGAACCGTTTGTAAAGACTGCTGATGCAAGGGGGAAATGTTCCTGGTGTCCTTACAAGATATTATGTATGAGATAAGCATCACCAATTAATACAATGATTATTGTTTTTTTTTATAATTTGGCTTAACTTTTCAAAAAAGAAGATAAATGATTACCGGCTATTCTAGTTACCATGTTGAATTTAGAAATGTTAAATTCATTGCAGACGATGGAAGGACCTGTCCAAGAACTGCAATGGTAACTTTTCTTAATGAAAAAGGTGAAGAGGTTGATTCGGAATTATTTGGTGCTATCGATATTAATCAGATTTATGCCATTATAAAGGAAGAGAAAGACCTGATTCTTGATAATTTCTATATTCATGCATTATCCATTTCTTCCTACAGGCGCATTAATGGAATTGAAAAGAAGGAACTGGTTCCGATAAAAGGGTTTTCCGCAAAGAATGCTTTTTTTGAAGCAAAAGGATGCACTGACCTTACATATTGTTCTTTTTCGCAAAGTGAAGTAAGCTTCGACGGAAGCCATTTTGCCAAGGGGAAAGTTCTATTTAACGGTTCAATTTTTGGAAAGGGAAATGTCGTCCTTTCAAATACTTTATTCAGGGATGGTAATATTGAGTTTACAGGATGTGTCTTTGGTGACGGTGATTTCCTGTTCAAAAATTCAATAATTAAGGATGGCATTAAAGATTTCCAGGATATCCAGTTTGGTAACGGAGAGGTAAGCTTTGCCAATACCGAGTTTAACAGCGGGGAATTACTTTTTATAAACACGCATTTCAACAATGGACGCTTTAATTTTAAGGTTACCAGGATAACGGGCGGTAAAGTTGACTTTCATTATTCAGTTTTTGGAGATTGTGAAATAATGTTCGAAAGAACAGAATTCGGCAACAGCAGGGTGGACTTCAGAACCGTCGACTTTGGATCAGGAAGGATAAATTTTAACCGTTCTCTGTTTGGTCATGGAGAGGTCAATTTTGAAGGCGCATCATGCAAAGCGGGGAAGATCCAGTTTAAAAAAGCTGAGATGGGGTCCGGTACTAAAAACTTCAATCTGATGGAGATGGTAGATACCGATATCAGCTTTGAAAGAACTGAATTTGGTGATGGCGATGTCAGTTTTTACAACTCGACATTTCATTCCATTTCACTCAAATCGTGTCATCTTGATCATTATGTTGACCTTCGTGTTGCCAAAGCCAACATGCTTGATATTTCCGATACTATTGTCCGTGATATCATCGATATTGAACCTTACGATTTTCCCGTTGAAATCAGAACACTCGATATGTCTGGTATGAGACTCCTTGGAAAGTTGTACATTGATTGGGGACACAATAAATGCAACGCTGCAATTCAGAACCAGGAAGGAACAACTTTAAGACAAAAAGCCGAACAATTCAGAATTCTGAAAGAGAATTTTAGCAGTACAGGTAAGTATGAAGATGAAGATGAAGCATATATTATGTTCAAACGATTCGAAGCAAAATCGTGGCTTACCGAGCAGCAGGAAAAAGGGGGTATCGCAAAAATAGCAAGCCATATCCCGAACGGCTTTCAATGGCTTGTATTTGATAAAATCGGACTTTATGCTACTTCTCCCGGGCGGGTGCTGTTGAGTGTAGTTGTATTCTGGTTCTTCTTTGGATCTCTCTATTTTCTTATAGATTTATCAGGACTGGGTAAAACAGTTTCGGCAGTTGGGAATCCCGATAAATTATCTACTCTTCTTCAGTCATTTTATCATAGTGCAATTACCTTTTTCACAATAGGTTATGGCGATGTTTACCCAATAGGAGCGAGTAGAATAGTCTCAGGATTGGAAGGATTTATGGGCGTATTTATGATGTCATATTTTACCGTTGCTTTTGTGCGCAAGGTATTAAGGTAATTCTATTTTTCAGTTTCATGCTGCAACGCCACCATTTTTATAGCTGTAATAGCTGCTTCGTCACCTTTGTTTCCGTGCTTTCCTCCGGCTCTGTCAATAGCCTGTTGCTGAGAGTTGGTTGTAAGGACACCAAAAATAAATGGTAAATTATATTCGAGGTTGAGTTGAGTTATTCCTTGTGTCACCCCCTGACAAATATATGTGAAATGAGGTGTTTCCCCCTGGATAACACACCCCAGACAGATAATTGCGTCAAGATCATCGTATTCTGCCAGGAACTGTGCGCCAAGTGTGAGTTCAAAACTACCCGGGACATGTTTAACAACAATATTTCTATCAGTAGCTCCATGTTTTTTCAGAGTTTTAATCGCACCGTCAAGCAATTGCCATGTAACGTCCATATTCCAGTCTGAAACTACTATGCCAAATCGCATTTTTTCTGCATCAGGAACCAATTTGGGATCATAAGTTGATAGGTTTGTAGTGCCCATAATGATGTATTGTAAAATTAAAAACGCATCTGTCCCAGGAAAAAATGAGCCGGATGCGTAATGCTATAATTGCAAAGAGATCTTTCGAACGACTACTTGATGAGAAGTTTTACTCTTGCAATATATTTCTCGATTGTTGTACCTTCTGTACTCTCCGGATACTGATTCTCAATTCTTTCGTATAATTTCAGAGCTTCGCTGTATTTACCGGTTAACTCATATATCTCACCAGCCTTCATCAAAAACAAAGGTGTGTTAAAAGAATTCCTGGCAAAATCAGCTGCTTCAATATATTTTGAAACACCTTTTTCAAGATTACCTAATTCAACATACGCATCCCCGGTTGCTCCGATCGCCAATGATCCTATAACTTTATCTTTTTTAGAATATTTGTTTAGAAAATCAATCGCTTCATTATAATTACCAAGATGCAGATAACAGATTCCGGCACTGTATTTAGCAAGATTACCAGAGTTGGTAAATTTATAATCCTTAGCTATATCCAGAAAACCTAAGTAGTTTCCATCACCATTCAGCGCAAGTTTCAAAGAATCCATTTCCAGGTATTTTTCAGCCTGGAACATCTGAGACTGGGCTTCATTGTTTCTTTTGTTAAGATAGAGTTTGCCAAGCCATCCCAGACCAACTAACAAAACTATTACTGCCAATCCTATCAACAGGATTTTATAATTTTCTTCAAGTAATTGCTCGGTTCTGGTAAGTGTCTCCTCAACACTGGAGATGGTCGATGGATTTACATCCTTTTTATTTTTTGCCATACTGGTCTTAAATATTTAACTTCTGATTTTTACAACCGCAAAAGTAATTTTTTTCAGACAATTTAAAAACATTTAATTTAATGAATATCCAAAGAGCTACAAAATATTTATTATCATACTGACTATCAGTATTTAAGAACTTAAACAACTTGTCCTCCTAACCGGGACAAGTTGTGACAGTTCTTATTTTTCTTGTTACTTTTGTTCCCGCTTTGCGGGATTTCGTAACTTCGTTACTCAACTTTTTACCTGCCCGACTGAACAAATCTGTAATAATGAATTGTATATTTAATTTAGTCGTTCAGACAAGCTTTTGCCTTTTATCTTTTTTACTTTTGTCTTTTGTCTTTACTAATTATGTATCTTAAGAAACTTGCTTTGACCAATTTTAAAAACTATGAGCTGAATGAGCTTGAGTTTTCTCCTAAGATTAACTGCTTCGTAGGAAATAATGGTGTTGGTAAAACCAATATTCTTGATGCAATTCATTATCTGTCACTGACAAAAAGTTTTTTTAATAGCATTGACAGTATCAGTATAAAACATGGTGAAGACTATTTCATTATCCAGGGAACATTTGTAAGGGATGGCGAAGAGGATCAGATTTATTGTGCCTTCCAGAAGCAAAAACAGAAATTATTAAAAAGGAACGGGAAGGAGTATAAAAAGCTTTCTGATCATGTTGGAAGATACCCCGTTGTGATGATATCACCGGCAGACAGCGCCCTGATAACTGAAGGAAGCGAGGATCGTCGGAAGTTTATGAATAAAATAATAAGTCAGTATAGCGCAGAATACCTCGATTCAGTACTCAAATATAGTAAGGCTCTTCAACAGAGAAATAAATTTTTGAAGGATATTAATACATCAGGTAATTTTGACCCCGATGTTCTTGCGATTTGGGATGCTCAACTTGTAAAATACGGCAGTTACGTATATAACGAAAGAGAAATCCTTATCAATGAGCTTATTCCTGTTTTTCAGGAATATTATTTCCTTATATCTTCAGGTAAGGAATCAGTCAAACTGAAATACAGGTCGCATCTTTCCGAGGGAAATTTTACAGAAACTCTTCAAAACTCCTTTAACAAGGACAGGTACCTGGAATATACTACCATAGGGATTCATAAAGATGATTTATTGCTTGAGATGAATGATTTTCTTGTGAAGTCACTTGGTTCCCAGGGGCAGCAGAAATCATATCTGGTCGCTCTCAAACTTGCAAAATTCGATTACATAAAAAGAAAAGCCGGTTTTTCCCCAATATTACTGCTCGACGACATTTTCGATAAATTTGACGCAGAACGCGTTGAACAGATTATAAGACTTGTTGGTAATCATAGGTTTGGACAGATCTTTATTACCGACACACACCAGAATCGTCTTAAGGATATATTATCTTCCCATAAGACTGATTATAAGCTTTTCAGGATTGCAGACAATGGAATTGAGGAAGTAACTCAGAATGGGAATCCAATTCGATGAGACGAAGTAAAACCATATCACTGGCTGAAGCTGTTAATGATTACATCAAGGAAATGAATCTTGGTGGAAAACTGAGCGAAATAGCCGTCATTAACTCCTGGGAAGAAATTGTTGGAAAAGCTATTAGCTCCCGAACTACAAAAATCTTTATTAAAGATCATATATTGTATGTCCATTTAAATTCATCAGTTGTACGGAATGAATTGCTGATGCTCAGGGAAGCCCTTCGGGAGAAGTTAAATAAAAATGCCGGCAGCGAAGTAATAATAGATATTGTGCTGCGGTAACACAAAATGTCTTTATGCATTACTGTCTTGGGCTTTGCCCTGTCTTTACGCTTCGCTGTCTGCCGCTTTGCTCCGTATGAAGACTACAAGACTACAAGACTACAAGACTACAAGACTGCAAGACTGCAAGACTGCAAGACAATCAGACAATCTTATAATCTTTTCCCTTTATCTGGATAGATTTCCTAAGTTTTTTTTGTGAGGTGAAATGAAATTCATGTTGTCCGGTTGTTAAAAGTACTTTACTTTGATCGATTTCAATCGAAATTGTAGTGGATTTATCGTTATGAAGAAGTAAGTCAGCAAGCAAGAAAGCCTTTTCGATTCCGTCACCACGCCTGAAATTCCAAACTTCATCGGGCAACGCCAACCTGTTACCATCATATATTGATTCCTTAGGCAGCTCTTTGAGTATGGAGTAAACTTCATAATTAGTTTTTTCATTAAGGTTACCGAATGAAACAGGGTTTCTTTCGATAGCTGCTTTAATGAATGGGCGCCAGTCTATTTTATCCATATCCCTGTAAACATAAAGCGCGAGTTGAGCAGTTTCTGAAGTATCCTTTTGATCTGTTATCAGATTAATTATCTCTTCCCGGCTATTTTCAGTCGTAATTTTCAGCTTCTCTGTGACTGAATAAGTCTTTTCAGGATCAGGAATTTTCGGATCGATGAAGATAAAATTGTTCAGCTCTGTAAACATCTCCTGTATGACTTCTTCAAATTCAGTTCCAGTCTTTTTAATAAATTCAATTTCAATTTCTTTCAGACTTTTTCCTGAATGTTTATCAAGAATTGCCTCAATATCATTCAGCATAATTTTCCATTGAATAGGGCTCAGGTGAAAATCATCTCCTTCAATCTCTTTCACAAGAGAACCACGTGTTTCAGTGGAAACATTGAATTTGCTGGTATGCTCATATTCAAACATTTTTTCAAGAGAAATATATCTTACTGTGCCTGAACAATCACACCTGTACTGAAAGAGATTTTTGTATTTCGATTTAAAACGAAGAAAATTAATGAATATGAGGCTTGTTAGTTCTGTTGACAGAAATTCCTTAAGCTTTTCAGAAAAAAAATCATATGCTTGCGGGTCAATTGTCGCCTCCTGGTATAATGTGTGTATAAAACCCGAGATATGGGAAACGATTGTCACCTTTTCATTCTCCATCGCTCTTCTTGCTTTCTCTGAGAGCGAGGTACCGTTATACCACATGTTTTTTGTTACTATCCTTCGATTATTGGTTATTAGTCCATCTTTCTCGATAATGAAATTCTGAGAATGAAGTGGAGTGGCTATCAGGAAGATCTTCTCAAGGGGCACTCTTCCGACAACAAACATTGCTGCAGCGTAAAGTGCAGATAGTGAAACACATTCACCTCCTCCGGTTTTAAAATTCTCTTTGTACCTGAAAGCGCCCATGGCTTCAATGGTTTCAGTCTTCCAATAGGGTATAATATCAGAATCATACTTATCCAGACCAAAATGTTTTCGAATGTCAATATCAAAATAGTATTTGTCTCCTTCATATCCAAAAAGTGCGTTAGACTGTTTAAGCAAATCCATATCGAAGAAATCGTTAAACCTTCCTATTTCAGCGCTTTTTGATGTAAGACCCCATGTTGAGAGATCAAGATTGAAAACATAGTTCTGAATGATATATTGTTTTATCCGGTTAGCTTTAACCGTAAACCCTTTTTTCTCAATATCAATAAACCACCGATCATCTCTCCATTTCCACAATTCGGGCGACATAATATCTGCTAGAACAAGGGGATAGAAAAGTTCAGGAAAAATAAAGATCTCCATATCCGAAAGGGTGAAAGCCGAAGAATACTTTTCCAGAATCTTCTTATCTGAAAAGTCTTTTGTAAAGGATGAATCCATATAATGTTTTAATATTCTACAAATCTAATAACACAAACCGGGATATAAA
>OCZT010001101.1_pt1 | contig 27835 bp, 21 predicted proteins | sample 1539031 | NCBI WGS metagenome assembly OCZT01 (sample SAMEA3539308, study PRJEB22396) | soil metagenome | biome: tundra; feature: field; material: soil | place: USA | collected 2010-05 | depth 0.15 m | reverse complement strand
ACTAAACAACATCAAAGCCGCCTGAATTAGTGTCCGTTTTTTCGAGGCAAGCCCAGCCAGCCTGCGGCGCGACAAGGGCAAAACCACCGGGGACCCAATGTCTCCTGCGGTGGACACGCGAACGGATCGCCCCATGCCTGCGACCTGACGAGAGCGGATCGGGGTGAATTAGCTCGCTCCCCCGAGCGCATTCTCGCCCCTTGGACGGGATGATCGGGCCAACCGCCTAACCGGAGAACAAGCATGAAGAAGAAAATTCTGAGCATCGCCGCGGCGACATTGATGGGCTTAGGCAACGGTTGCGCGAAGACGCCGGCGTCGACGACATTCTTGGTTTCTTGGAATGCCGCCGTCGAAAAAAAGGATGCAAACGCCCTATGGAACCTGTTCGACCGGGATTCCCGCGGCCGGATTTCAACCGCGTTCCAGAAGAGCAAGACCCGGTCGGACGCAGACCAGGATTTCAAGCGACTCTTTGCCGGCATCAACCCCTCCGTCAATTTATCGCAGACCCCGGATGAGATCGCGGCGCGCGCGATTGGACAGCAGATGGGCGCGGCGTTCGATCCTCACGTCGACATCAGGGCCGACGGGAAGGACGCGGTGCTCACCTGGCACCAGCAGTCGGCCCGGATGCAGGTGGAGGATGGCCAATGGCGGGCCAGAATCGGTGCCACTGGGTTTGTGATGCCTGACGGGTCGCCCGTCGCGTGGGCATTTTCCTGGCCGGTTCCGCGCTTGAGCGATGGGGCCTCCAGGACCGTGGGCAAGCCGCTGCCGGCGCCGGCCAGCGGCAATGACGGCGGACAAATTGTCGAGTCGGCTTATTTCGAAACCAAGGACGGCCGCCGAAGGGCGATTCTCGAGATGCCTGACACCGAGCAGCCGGCGCTCTGCGTGGTGCGCACCCAGAAAGATGCGAAGGGCGGGGACATCGCCAAAATGACCGAGGCTGAGCTCGATGACGTGCTGGCGGGAAGCCGGCTGGTCCCGGACGCGCTGGAGGGCTATCGCGTGCACATCGATCCCAATGGCCTGACCGTGGATGAGATGCGGGCCGGCTACGGGCAGATCGCCCAACGGATTTCCAAGCTCGCAAACCTCCCTGAAGCATACGCAGAACAGGCGGCGAGGTTGATGGTTTATTACGAAAGCGTCATCTTTGCGGACGGTCCCGAAAACAAGCCGTATGACGTCGAATTCGCGGTGGGACTGGACGGAAGCCTCACGGCAACGCACTGGCTTTATAGCCGAGCCACCCGGTCGAAAGACAAGGACGTGCACCCCCGTCTGGCCTTCGTCGCGTTGCCGGGACCGCCCTAAAGCTGGCCTGGTCTTCGCAGGCCCAAGCTTCGCATCGCCTTCCTCGGTACCGGCGGCATGGGCGGTCCCCGAACGCGCTTCGTCCCTCGCGCGGAGCCTTTCACCCACTCTCGGAAGAACTGAGCCCGAGCTTCCCGCGCCAGGCGGACGGGGTTTCACCAGCGATCTTCTGGAACACCCGGTTAAACTGCGACAGGGACTGAAACCCGGCTTCGTAGGCCGCCTCACTGATATTGATGTAAGGGTTCAAGAGCAGGCTTTGCACTTTTTCGACGCGCACTCGACCGAGGTAAGCGGTGAATGTGAGTCCGGTCGCTTTCTTGAACATCGTGCAGAAATAGGAAACGCTGCAATTCACCGACCTGGCCGCGCGCTGCAGGGTGAGATCTTCGCCCTGGTGCTCGATGATGAAGAGCTTGGTCTTGTAGATCAGCGGCAGCTCCAAATGTTCTTTCGCCACCATTAACTGGTTGCTGATGGCGGCAAGATGCAGGGCAAAAATGGCCACCAGACTGACCACGGCCGCGTATTGGTGGGTCGTCAGTACCCGGGTGCGAACATACGCCCGGCGCAATCGCTTCGCATCCACGGGAGCGCCAAGCCGGCTGAGCGCTCGCATCGTCTGTTTCAACCTGGGCGGCGTCGGCGCGCGCAGCAAGACTCCGCCTGTGTGCAGAAACGCGATGACATTGGCACCCACCCGGATCGGCACGAGGGAATAGCAGAGACCGGCGAAGCACTGGCGCGTTTGCGGAGCCGCCTGCACCGTCCGTTCCATCCGGCGCTGGAGCTCAAGATAAGCCGCGCACGCTTCGCTCCTCGTGGCATCAGGGCGTAAAACGGCGCTTCCGGCCGGGATTCGTGCAGCGGCAGGCTCAGAGAATCGACGGGCCGCAGAGCGATCGGCAGGCCGAAGCTTTTGGTGAAGGCCTTGGCGTAATCGCGAAAAATCCGCGAGTCCCTCAGGGCCTCGACGAGCGACCTGCGATGGTGAGGGTTACTCGCGGGCATCGTCACGGGCAATGGGGGCGCACACGTCTATGTGGATCCTGATCACCCCGGTAACATCAAAGATCGGTTCGATCCCTGGCAACAGCATCGAGAATACCATTGGCGGTGACACCTTACCAAGACTTCGATTTCCCGGCAAGATTGCGCGGCTTCGTTACCGGCGAAGGAATCAAGTATTAGTCCGAAGAGTGGCGCACCGGGAAAACACACCTGATTTTCACGACGGGCAACTGCTAATCACGGTTCCGGCAGGCTAGCGTCCGAAGCGCGGCCGCGCGCGGGCCGGCCGGCGATGGACAAACCCGGGCGGGCCTCGTAGTCTGACCTCATGTCCAAGCTTCGCATCGCCATCCTCGGTACCGGCGGCATGGGCGGCACGCATGCCGAGCGCTTTCGTAACCATCCCGACGTCGAGATCGCCGCGTTGTGCGATGTGTCGATGGAGATCCTGGAGCGGTTCGTCCAGCGACTGAAGCTCGACGATCTCCCGCTGCGGCCCCGGCGGTTCACCGACCCGGCGACCATGTTCCGCGAGGCGGCGCTCGATGCGGTCGCGATCATCACGCCGCACACCTTGCACTATGACCACGCGATGCTGGCGGCCGAGGCCGGGCTGCACGTGTTCATGGAAAAGCCGATGGTCACTTCCGCCCGGCAGGCCCATGCGCTGGCCGCCCGGTTCAAGGGGACGGGCAAGATCTTCACCATCGGCTATAACACGCCGTGCTCGCCGGAATTCGACTGGCTGCGCACGGCCATCCGCAACCGGACCTTCGGCCGGCTGGAACTGGTCAGTGGCTATCTCGCGCAGGGCTGGATGAAGATCACGGCCGGCAGCTGGCGGCAGAACCCGAAGTTGTCGGGTGGGGGCCAGGCCTACGACAGTGGCGCGCACATCCTCAACTCGTTGTGCTGGTCGGTCGAGTCCGACATCGCGGAGGTCTTTGCGTTTATCGACCAGCATGGCACGCCGGTGGACATCAATTCGTCGATCAATCTGCGTTTCACGAACGGCGTGATGGCCAGCATCGTGGTCAGCGGCAATTGTCCGGCGGACGGTTCGTCCCTGCACTTCATGTTTGAGCACGGTCGGGTCGTCATCGACGGCTGGAGCGGCGAGTGGATCAACGTCTGGGAGGGCGGCACCAAGGTGAAAGGCCCCATCATTCCCGGCCGGAGGCAGACGCCCGACGACAACTTCGTTGACGCGATTCTGGGCCGGGCGGAGCCCCGCACCTCGCTGCAAAACGGCATCGTGCACAGCGAGCTGATGGATGCGATCTACGAGTCTGCGCGCACCGGTCAGCCGGCGAAACCGAAGCGTGCGTCCGCTGTCGCGGGACGTCAGGATTCCTGACCGCTGACGCGGCTCAGGCTGGACGCACGGTGATCAGTGCCCGTCATCCAGGCTCCGGCGTACGGTTGCAAGCAGGGTGAGACGGTCGATCGGTTTGGTCAGATAGGCCCCAATATCGGTAAAAGGCCTCCGGGAATTCGCGGCTTCATGGGAATAGCCACTGATGATGATGACTTTGAGGCTGTTTTTCATTTCCTTCAGCGCCGTGGCCAGTTTCAGCCCATTCATCTTTCCCGGCATCACCATGTCAGTGATCAGCAGATCGAATCGCTGGCCGTGCTCCTCCCATTGCTTCAGGGCCTCGACGGCGTTGGGGGTCGAGACCACCTTGTAGCCCGCTTGCTCGAGGCAGATGGCCAAAATTTCGCGGACCGCCTCGTCGTCCTCCACGATCAGGATGCGCTCCAGTCCTCCTTGGGTTGTGGGAACGTCGAAGCTGGACCGCGTCCCATCCGGTGGATCCATCGCGGGGAGGTAGACGCGAAACGTGCTCCCCTTGCCGACGGTGCTCTCCACTTCGACCCAGCCTCCGTGCTGCTTCACGATCCCATAAACGGTCGCGAGTCCCAGACCGGTGCCTTTGCCCACCTCCTTGGTGGTGAAGAAGGGCTCGAAAATCCGTTTGAGCGTGGCCGCGTCCATTCCCTGACCGGTGTCGGTCACGATCAGGCAGACAAATTTCCCGACCCGGCGGGTCTCGGTCGCGGAGGCGGCGTCAAATTCGACGGCTTCCGTGTCCACCACGAGTCGTCCGCCCTCCGCCATGGCATCGCGCGCATTGACGGCCAGATTCATGACAATTTGTTCCATCATGCCGGCGTCGGCGTTGATCCACATTGGCGTCTCGCGGTGCTCCAGGCGCAGTTCGATGTGCTCGCCCAGGATGCGCCCCAGCATCTTGAACACCTCGGAGAGCGCCTGATTCAAATCCATCGGCTGGATGCTGACCGCCTCACGCCGGCTGAAGGTCAGCAACTGGCGCGTCAGCCGCGCGGCCTTTTGGGTGATGAACTCCAGGTTTCTCAGCTTCGCCACGAGTGGCGGGGGCAGATCGGGCTCCAGCGCGAGCAGCCCCACCTGCATCATGAGCACGGCCAGGATATTGTTGAAATCGTGTGCGATCCCGCCGGCCAGCTGGCCGAACGCCTCCATTTTTTGCGCCTGCATCAATTGCGTCTGCAGGAGCTGATACTCGGTGATGTCGGTGTCGACGCCGCCGATGCCGTAGATCTTCCCCTCGGCGTCGCGCAGGGGAAATTTCACGGCCAGGTAGGTGCGCATCACGCCGTTCTCCTCGTTCTGTTCTTCCAGCGTGAGGGGGGCGCCCTTTTCGACCACCAGCCGGTCGTGGTTCTCCCGATACGCCGCCTCGTCCAGCGAAAACAGGTCCCGCGCCGTCATCCCGATCATGCTCGTGCCGGTCTGGTTGTATTTCTCATTGAACAGCCGGTTGGTCAGCAGATAGCGGCCCTCCAGATTCTTCAGGTAGAGCAGCGCGGGACTGTGATCGAGGATCGCCTGCAGGCGTTCCTGCGTGAGGCTCAGCGCGTCGGCGGTCCGTTTGTGCTCGGTGATGTCCTCCACCATGCCGACGGCATATTGCATTTTGCCGTCTGGCCCCTTGACGATCGAAACGGTGAGATGCCCCCAGATTACCTGGCCGTCTTTCCGGATATACCGTTTCTCAATCTGGTAGGAATCCCGTTTGCCGGCCACGAGTTCCTGATAGAGGCCGGTGTCCTTCTCCAGATCCTCCGGCGCCGTGATACTCATGAACGTCACCTGCGCGAATTCGGTGTCAGTGTAGCCCAGCATTTTTTGCAGCCGGGCGTTCGTCCGCATGAGCCGGCCGACATTGTCGACCAAGGCCATGCCGATGCCGGCGCCCTCGAAGGTGGAGCGAAACCGTTCCTCGCTCTCCTGCAGCGCCCGGGCCTGGGCGGAAACCTTGGTCAGCATCCGGCGCTGCCAGGCGAAGAGCCCCGCCACCGCCAGCAGGACGAACGCGATTGGCAGAAAATAGGGGCGCAGGTCTTCGAGCCGAATCGGATGCGGCCCGATGGGCCCGATCCATTTGCTCCAGAGTCGGTCGAATTCGCCGTTGCTCCGGACTATGGCCAGCGCCTCGTTCAGGCGGGCGAGCGTGTCCGCGTCCCCCTTGTGGACGGCGAAATAAAACCGAAAGGTGATGTCGCCCAGAAAGACGCTCTTCAGCCCATGGTCGTCCGCTCCGCTCGGCAGCGGCAGCATGAGCAGGGCCGCGTCGCACGCCCCTTTTTCCACGGCCGCGAGCGTCGCCGGCACTGTCGGAAAAGTCACAACCTCCGCGCCCCACCCCTGGTTGGCGGTCGCCGTGTAATAGGTTACGCTCCCGTGAAGCACCGCGAGCCTCCTGCCGGCCAGGTCCGTCGTGTTCCGGATGGGCTTGTGATCCTGGCGCAGGTAGAGGATGCCATGCATGTAGGCATGGGAAATGGAGAAATCCATCACCCCCCGGCGCTCGTCGGTAATATTTACGTTCGCGAGGGCATCGATCTTCCCCTCGTTGAAATCCTTGAGGATATGGGTCCAATAGCCCTGCACAATCTCGGCTTTGAAATCCCCGTGATTGGTCATTTCCTGCAGCAACTCGGCCGAAAACCCGGTGGGATGTCCCTTGGCATCAAGGAACGAAAGCGGCTCGGCATTGAGCTCGACGCCGACGCGAATGGGATGCCCCGCCGTGGCCGTCAGCACTCCGGCGAGGAGCAACACGAACCAGCGGACTTTTTTGCGACTAAGGAGACGCATGGGAGAATAGGGGGAAAAGGGACGGGAAGGGTCAACGGGACATTGATCTCGGTCCGAAACGAGCGGGGCGGGGCAGGGATGCCGTGCCCGCAACGATTTAATGAAACACTCTCGCTGGAGTGCGAGGACTAACCGCCAATCCGCGGTGCCGGAGCCGGCCAGCCGTCAAGACGACCGCCGTCCTAGCGGCGGCGCCCCGATCATCGCCGTCGCGCTCCGGGCGGGGTGTAACCGCGCGCCTTGGCTCGGATTGTACCCCGCCGTCTTGCCCGGGGAAAACCACACTTGACTTGCCTATCTCCGATTCTACTTTCCGCCTCTTTCCCTCATCACGGGGTGGTAGCTCAGCTGGTTAGAGCGTCTGCCTGTCACGCAGAAGGTCGCGGGTTCGAGTCCCGTCCATCCCGCCATTTAAGTAGCTATTCAATAGCTACTTAACTTTCCCCCGAAGCTAGGTTGTCCAGTTGACACGGCAACCTAAGCATGAATCAAACAAAGTTTGCTGTTAGCCGGTTCGAAAATCGAAACGGCGTGATTTCGTGGCGCGTCGATGGCCGCCTGCATGGCGTCCGTTTCCGCAAGAACTTCAAAACGAAGGAAGAGGCTGCCGCCGAAAAGGCGGCATTGGAATTGAAGGCATTGCAGTCCGCGTCGGGCATCCGGTCAGCGACTACGTTTTTGGCCGATGCCCAACTGCGCGAGGCGGAGGACGCTTTCCGCCGCCTTGAAAGGCGCTCCCGTTCGCTGCTCGATTACCTCGACTACGCGCTGGCCAACTACCGCGAGCCTGAGCAGCAAAAGCTCCTCGCGGAGGCCGTGGCCGAATACTACGCGACGAAGAAGACGGCGCACGAGCGCACGCTGCTCTCGATGCGGCAACTGCGCTCGATTGAGAACGAACTCAATGCCTTCAAGGCGCGCTTTCCCAAGGCGCACGTGTCAGACTTCCCAGCGGCCACGCTATTGCCCTACTTGGAGCGCGGCAAGCCGTCGCTCAAGACCTACAACAACCGGCGCGGCCTGCTCTCCACTTTCTTCAAGTTCGCGTTCCAGAAGGATTGGATTCTCTCGAACCCTGTCGAAAAAACACCGCATCACCGCATCAACCATCGGCGCGGCTCGGCGGTCACGATCACCGCCGAAAAGGCGGCGGAATTGATGGCGTTCGTTGAAGCCTTCGAGGGCGGCGAGATGGTGCCTTACTTCGCGATTTGCCTCTTCGCTGGCATCCGGCCCTGTGTCCGTTTCGGGGAAATCACCAAGCTACAACCCGAATCCGTCAGGCTCGACACTGACGTCATTCATATCGAACCAGAAGTGTCCAAGGTGCGGATGAAGCGGCTCGTGACAATCCAGCCGAACCTAGCGGCCTGGCTAAGGGCCTACCCACTGGAGCAATTCCCGCTTGTCCCGAAAAACGCGGTGAACATGCACCGGAAAATCTGCGGCAATTTCGGTCTTACGCATGACGTGCTCCGGCACACGTTCATTTCGATGTTCGTCGGCAAGTTCCGGTCAATGGGCGAGGCTGCGCTGCAAGCGGGTAATTCCGAGAGCATTATCCGCAAGCACTATCTCGACTTGAAGAGCACAGCGGAAGCCGGCCAGTTCTTTGGCATTCTTCCTCAACGCACCGAGCCGGCGACAAATGTAGTCCCACTTGTGCCACCACTTGATTTGGCCAGGCCCACGGCCATGCGGGCGAAGCCGGCAGCGTGAGTTGACGGGAATATAAGGGTATGGATACATCGACATCGCCCTGCATTGAAACCCAGCTAACGAACATCACCGGCCTTCGCCTCAGCGGCATTTTTCCTAAAAACAAGGAGCCGTCCATCCGCACACTCCGCGAATGGACCAAACTCCGGCGCATCCCGCACCATCGCGTTGGGCATTTCGTCTATTACGATCCGTCTGAGGTCTCGGATTACATCCGCATCAAACTAATGGTGCCCGCCCGAGGCTGATCCCCTCTCGCCGCAATCACGCCGCACCGGTTTCCGGTGCGGTTTTTTGCTTTTGTAAAATCGGCAACACGTGTTGCCGAATGGGACCACTGCTCGGGGTACCGAGCGGTGACCCTATTTCGCGGGAAAGAGCTTTGGGCTATCGGCCTAGGCGAGCAGAAGGCGACACAGTGCGTGTCGTTTCCGATTCACCGGACAAGGCCGGGGCCAAAACTGGGACAGGCAAGCAGGGTAGGCATGTTACGTTTTGATGCCCCAAACTGAGCGGATGCGACCGGCTCGTCGGGGGACCGCCCCCTAATGCTTTCAGAAGGTAACGCCCACCGAAGGACGGTTCTTCGGATCAGCCAGCGGTCGCACTTCCAATTGCGTGATGAACGTTTCACGCGGCGTAAAGGTGGGGCGGTGGGATGCCGGCAGGTTACGGAGGAAGAGCACCTGAAAAGTGCGGATTTCATCCAGCATATCGCGAAGGTTGTCGCCGATCATGATTACATGGTGATGGGGAAAGAAGAGTTCCACCCGCTCCGATTCCTCCTCATCGCCAACGCTCAAGGCATCCAGCCGGGACCACGGCAGCGCCCATTCCTTGGCCTGCCACGGACAGAGCATGACCATGGCAACCGGACGGCAATCCGTTTCGACGCAGCGAACGGGGGAGCCTTTTATAGCGGCGACGGCTTCTCTTAGACTGCTCATAAATGGATGCGTTGATGGTTGGTTTGCGTGGCGCTCATTCGCACAAAGGCGTCGTCACTGCGGATGCGTTCCGCCGCTGCAATTGAGCGCCGGGTCCACTCTGATTGGCGCATGTCAACCGCCGGAGCGCCTTCGAGTTTCAAATCCATCGCGAGTTCGCGCTCACCGGCCTGCTGAACCTGGACGCGCAGCGCCTCCTTATCCGGGGTGAAGACGAGCACCCGTTTCCGTCCGCGAGAAATCGTCACATACCATTGGTGCGCGTCCGTCGCGGCACGGCTGGCGGCATCCGCCAGAATCACCGTATCCACGGTTTTGCCCTGCGAGCCATAGGAGGTGACCGCATAGCCGCGCACCAGGAGCCGCTGGGCCGGCGCGAGCGTTTTTCGCGCTCCAGCGCCGGCCTCGACCACGAGTGACCCATTCCGTGTGATTTCGCGAACAGTGACCAGTTCGCCGTTATTCAGCCGGCTTCCTTCGACGGACTTGCCGTTGAATTTCAGTTGGAGTCGGTCGCCTGCGGCGATTTCCATTTCCTTCGCGGTGGCGACCGCGAAGCGGTCGGCGTAGCGATAGCTCATCGTGCTCTGAACCCCGTTTTTTTCGAGGATGACGCCATGCTCATTGGTCCCGACGACGGGATAGCGTTCGCCTCTGGCGAAACGACCGTAGGCACGGATGAAACACGCGTAGTGCCCCGCTTGATAAAAGCGCGAATCCCGCTTCTGGGCCTCGTCCAAATCGACCGGCTGGTAGGTCGTGAGAGTCGCGCCGGCACCCAACTTTCCAGCATCATGCAATTTGGCGCGGATAACTTCGTTGACCTTCCGCACCTCCTCGCGGGTTTGCGCGACGACCAGCGCCCGTTCTTTACGTTCGACCGCAGCGAGGTATTCCGCCGCGAGCGCATCGCGCCGGCCTTCGTCGCTGACTTCCCGGATGCAGCCGAGCCGGTCGAGCGTGTCAAAGGACGCCGCGACGTTGCCATCTGCCGCTGCCTGCATCGCACCCCGGTAAGCGCGAATAAACGCCCGCTGCGGGGCTGTGTCGCCGAGTTGAGGGTCCTGCCTGCGAATGGCCTGAATGACCGCAGGCTTGAGCCCGGCGTGCTTCTCAATGGCACGCAGCGCATCCGATGCGGCAACCGCGCCATGCTGGCGAGTATCGCCCGACAGGATCAGCCGGCCACGGTTGGCCCGCACGATGCGGATCAATTCGCCGAGCTGCCGTGCGCCAATCTGGCCGGCTTCATCGACGATGACGACCGCGTCCCGCGCGAGCTGCTTTTGCTGCAAGAAAAGGGCGAGGGTATCCGCCGCCAATCCATCGGCCTGCAAATCCTGCACCTGCTGGCGTTGCGGAGCCAGGACGACCACCGGGCGGCCCGCCGCCGTCAGACCGCGCTCGACTTCCTTCAGGGCAAAACTTTTCCCGGTGCCCGCACCACCGCGAAGCAGCGTGATGAAATCCCGGCTCCGCAGAATCCGATCCACGGCTACGGCCTGTTCTGCCGACAGCGACGGCGATGCCCGATAATCCGGGTTCATCGCGGCGTGCCGATTGCGGCCATCGTGGGCCGCGACCACGACTTCGAGTTCCCAACTCAGGACTTCGCGGGACGTGAGTTTGTCCGAGTCTTTTTCCCGGAGATAGCCGCGTTGGTCGATGGCCTGACGCAGCGCCCCGAGGTCGAAATCTTCACCCCGCCCGCGCTCCAGCGCGGCGGCCATGAGTTCATGGTCATGCACGACCGCCCGGCGCTCGAAAAGATGCTCATCCGCCCACGCCACAATGCCGGCCAGATCGGCTTTCTGGGCCAGACACGGCTTCACCGCTTGCAATGTCCGCAAGGCCGTAAGTTCCTCTGGCTGCATTTCGCCGCTCCATGCCGAACGCAGCCGGTCGGCCGTCGAGTCCTTCAATTTCCGACGCCGGTTGCCGTGCGCCACCCGCTCGCGCAGATCTTTTATGTTTCCGACCTTCTCGCCCTTGGCGAGCCGCACGCGCGTTTCCTCATCAATCTGCCGGTGCCGCTTCGAAAAACGGGCGATGACGCTTTGCGGCACGCCTTTGATTTCAAAGCCGCGGGCATGATTCTCGATTTCATAGCCCAGCGCCCGGAGCCCTTTGCATAGCTCATGGCGGTAAAAATTCGTAGCGAACCGGTGCGCCCGATACATGCCCGCCGGGTGCAGCGCCTTCCAGCGGTTTTCCACCGGATCGAAGGTGGCGTTTATCACGACGCAATGCGTGTGGAGATGCGGGTCGAGTTCCCGGCTGGTATCGTGCCGGAAGCACGCCGTCACGAGATTGCCCGTCATGCGCTCACCGTTTTGCCCGGACTTACGCACGCGCGCTTCTGCCCGCGTTTCTAGCTCCAGCATGGCTTGCCGGACCGCCCGCTCATGCAACGCCACGATCCGGGCATCCTGAAAAAGCCCGACCACCGAAACACTCTTCGGCGGTGCAATCGTGAAGTCGAAAAAGATGCGCCGATTGGCCTTCACCTCGTTGCCCTCATGCCGGACCGAATTCAACCGCTGGCCCAACCGAAGCCCGGTTTCCGGATGCTTGCCTTCACACAATGCGATGAACGCCGCCTCACCGACGACACCCTTCAAGCCCAGCCTTTCGGCACCCAAGCCGAGCCATTCCCCCTCAGTCTTTTGCCCCTCCGAATAGTAATCGCCGGCACCCAGATGCTCGCGAAAATACTGCTTCGCGTTCTTCAGGTTAAACTGAATCTTGGTTTGAATCATCGCCGTAAGTGCGACGTGGCGGCGATGACTTAGGAAACGAAGTCTCGTTTCTTTTGGTTGAGACACCCTACCCCTTGCGGCTGGCCGCAACGGAAGGGCATTCGCAAATCCGACAAGCCGTCTGTCGCTTGAGCGCGTGCGTCAACCGGAGCAGATGCGCGCGAGGGGCGTGACGCCGCCAAATCGGCACGGCCTAGACAGGTTTACCGACCGCCACGAAGACACGCCGCGCTGCGCTGTTTCGTCGTGCCCTCGTTAGGGCGGGGACGATGCGGCACGGGCACGGACACTCGGGCGCGTTCGTCGCTCCGCGTCGCCGCCGCTGCGCTCCTCTCGTCCCGAGCCTCCGTGCCGTGGCCCCATTTGGCAACACGGGTTGCGGGAAAGACAGGCGCGGAACCGCCGGACGGCGCTGAGCGTGGTATAGCGGAGTGGAAGGGGCGTAGGCCCAAAAACGCCAAGACGGGTCCGACCAAAACCCAACCGGTGGACACACCGTGTTACGGCGGAACCAGGGCAGTTCCAATCAGCTTAGACCAGCTTGCCAGACTCTCCTAGAGTGATATGGGAAAGAGGTGAAGCCCAGCATGACCCTTTTTTGGGTCCTTCGGTTCTCCCGGCTGCTCCACGCTTTAAGGTAAACGGTGAAGCATGACCCCGGTTTGTCCCCTTTGAAATCAGAGAGGGTTCGTAGCCGAGAAGCTGCCCAGTGACGATTCTCCAAAAGAAAGCGCGCAGTTGGCATCATGGCCCGCTCCGCGCTTTGGTTGGCTTGTGAGGTTCATTTAGAAAGAACGTACCGGAACCAATAAATCGGGAGGCAAATAATGCCGAGGATCGTGTTCAAGATCGACCAGCGCACCTTCACATTTTTCGGATACTTTGAGCACCAGAGGTCAATGATGAGGAGGACGAAACCGATCCAAAAATAAAATGGATAATAGGTGATCAGCGCCATCGGAAACTTGACGTGCCAGATGAACACCATCGGATAGAGTACTAGCAATAGCGGCGGAGGTAGGCAGATTGTCGCGAAGTAAATCGCCTTTAACGCCCGAAGTTTCATCAGCATTAAGCTTTCTCAACAATAAAGAGCGTTCGTTTGGACACCCACCAACGCCAAACACAGCGCACATACAAAATTAGTCCTGCAGCCAAGCACAGCGTGATCCACGTGTTTAACACCAGGTCTTTATCTTCAAACCAAATCGCCGCCATGTTGTAGACACTTATTGCGATCGGTGAGAACACGGCGATGGAAGTCAACAACGCTGCAATTCGCTTTTGGTAGATCAGCACTGTGAGCCAAATTCCAGCATAGCCCAAAATTGCGATCCGAAAGAGAAAGTCATAAACATCACGTTTCTCGAACGTCCACCCATGTGCATGGTAAGCATGGAGTAGTTGGAGCACCGAGGACGCTGTTACGACAACGCTAGCGAGTGCCACTCCTTTGATGATTTTGACGGGGGACATGGGTGCTTTTACGTTAATCATCTGGTCGTCGGAGAAGGAGCTGGAGATGGAGGAGTTGGGGGCCGCTGCGGTGGAGGCGGTGGAGGTGGCTGCTTTAGTGTCACCGCCTGAACCGTTATGCCGTAAAACGCCGCCGCGAATCCGATTCCCGGCTTCTTTTTGATGTAATCGGCAGGATTGAGCGCCGTCGTGTCGGTCGATAAGTTTGGCCCTTCCCAGTTAGGGGTAATTTCCCCAAAAACCGCTTGGCTGCCGTTGTTGTGAGTGTTAACCGTTATGTCTGTGCTTAAGATGTTTAGCGGACCTGCCCCCAAGCCAACGTCTGCCGTCCAAAACCCACCGTTTGAGCCGAGCATCCCCTGCGGAGTTGAAGTGACATACGTCACCTTAGCTGTTCCCGTGATCAAGCCAATTTGGAGTCCTACTCCATCCACTCGACCCGTGAGTTCGTAGGTCTGCGCTGGATTCGTGTTGCTTGTCACATCTCCCGTGAACGTGCCATAGGCCAGAACCAACGCGGCAGCCTTATACGAGATTTCTCCGTTGTAAGTAATTGGGCTACTCGCCGCTGGCGGCGAAGGCTTGGCGGCTGGCATGTCGGGCTCGTTTTTCAATAAATCCAGTGTGTCTCCTCCCAAGCCAGTTAGGTGACCCATGCTCGCCTGGGCGTTCTGACCAGTGACATCAGCCTGTGCATTGAGCGCCTGCTGGATACTTGAGCCACCCTGGCCAAGCCCGGAATTGGCATTGCCCCAATTGGCCCACATCTGTGCATTGGCTTCCCGGTCGAGATCATCAGATTGGTTATTGTGATTAAATTTAGCCTGTTCATTTGCGTACTCTATTAGCAGTTGGTTATTGATTTCGAAGGCATCCCACACAAAGACGTTCCCCAAGTAATCCCATCTATTTACCGAATTGTTGCCGCAAAAAGCGTAGAGATTAAGTCCCCCCTGTTCCTCGATAGGGTCACGGTTGATAAACCGTCCTTGGCTGGGGCTGTAGAACCTTAAGCCGTAGTAAACGAGCGCCGTTTCGATATCGGTAAATTTCGTCGAGTACCTGAGCGGGTTGGACGCAGCATATTCGCCCGATTCGCGCAGGGTATTGCCGAAGGCGTCGTATTCGTAAGCCGCAACCAAGTCGCCTGAAGAGTAAGAGGTTCCTCCGAGAGTAACGGCTCCATACGTCGTCAAACCGTGAACGTTACCCATTGCGTCGTAAACGGGGAGCAACCAGTCGCTGATGGCGTAATCCCATATCGCGAGCACACCACCCGTGCCTCCCGCGCCCTGAAGAGTTCCGGAAAGGTCCAAACCGCACACGTAGGCCCTGATCCGGTTATGACTCGAGGTGGCATCGAACTCGTAGAGTAGGTTCCATCCGTCGTAGAGAAAACGCTCCGAATAGTCCGTGTTGGCGTAACTCGATCCCGTCCAGCCGCTTTGAACCAGTTTGCTCACACGACGCCCCAGATAGTCGTAGGCGAAGGTTAACTTTTGGCGCGTCACACCGGCTGTGTGATAGGCGTCGTAAATCGTCTCCATAGTCAGCAGCCGGTTTTCGGCGTCGTAGGTGTAATTCCAACGTCCATCGGCAAGCAAATTCCCGTCGGCATCGTAACTTGTGGACGTGAATTCCGGGGTCTTTGCGACATAGGCCGCAAGGGTTCCAGACGAGCTCCCGCCGCCACTGCCGGTGATGGTGAGGTTGGCAAAGACCGGGGCTGATGTGTTCGTGAGTGCGAAGCCGTCGAAATAATAGTTCCCGCTCCGCCAAGCGGTATCGGGAGAACCACCGTTTGAAACCGTGATGGTGGTTAAGGTAGACGCGCCCGCCACGTCAAAGACTCCCGTCACGTCGCGGGCGGTGTACTGGTTCAGGCTATTTGTCGTATACGACGCGGTGTTGCCGTTGTGGGTGACGGAGGCGCGGTTTCCGATCGGGTCATAGCTGTAGTCGCTGTCATTGCGACCAGGAAGAACTGTAGCAGTGGTGCCGACGTAGGTGACTTCCTTCTTCAGCTGCGAACGATCATCGTAATCGTATTTAGTCGTTAGCCCCTGCGTTCCGTTGCCATAGCGGGAGTACAGGCCAGCCGCCGTACCGCTCGTTCCGGTGCTCGTCTTTGTAACCTGGGTGGTTCGACCCAAGTTGTCCTGTGCGTAGGCGAATGCAGCCTTAGTCGCGGAACTGATGTTCGTCGTACGGCTGGCGACCCAGTCATGGTTACTCTCGTACGTGCGGGTGTCGGTGTAGTTCACGGCCGACAGGCTGACTGTGTCGACCAGGTTTGAGTTTGGAATGTAAGTGTAGGCGAAAGCTCCGCTAAGAGCAGAGTTCAACCGACCGTAGGCGTCGTACCCGTAAGTCAGGCTGTAGTCCGCTCCGATGCTGGACGAGTTGCCGACGAGCAAGTTGTTATATCGGCCAATGACGCCGGTTGCCGTGTCGTAGCCGCGGGAGATGCGGTGATCCCCATAAAAGTCGGAACTGCTTGTACCAACAATTTCGTTTTGAAGCTCAAGCGTTCCGCCGAGGTTGTAGGTGAAAGTGCGGGTGGTACCGGTGAAATCCGCCACCGTCGCGGTCTGACCAAGACGGTTGTAGGTGTAAGTGAGGCTTGGGGTGGAATCGTTGTAAGAAACACCGGTCAGTTCACCGGTGGTGCTTGAATAGGAGTAGGTTGTCGTAACTGGGGTCCCCGAAATGGTTCGCGCCCAGGCGCGCGTCGCAACCTGCTGGGCGATTGTATAGGTGTAATTCACGCTCTTACTGGCCGCGTCGGTCTTAGATGCGAGGAGGTTAGTGGCGGCGTTGTAGGTCCACGTTGTCGTGTCCGCTGAACCGGTTGTCACGCCCGCCCAAGTTGTAGCGTTCCAACTAGAACCTCCGCGGAATGTCGACATGCTGGTCATTTGGCCGGAACTGTTGTAGGCGTATTCCACGGGATAATCGGTCTCACCCCAGACGCGGTATTTTTCGTTCCGGTTTGTGTACTCGTAGCGGCAGACTTTGTTGAAGGGCGTTGCGTTCGTCACGGTGGCGACGCGGCCGGCTGAATCATACGTGTAAGTTGCTTGAGTCACCCCAGCGGGATCGGTAATCGTGCTAACAAGGCCCGTGCCAGAAACATAGGCCGTCGTGGTGTCGTGTCCCGACGCCATTCGGGGATCATGAGTGGTCACCGCCCGGCCCAACGCGTCGTACCCATAGGTTGTGGTGACGTTGGCAGTGTCCGTGGAAGACACGAGCAACCCGTTGTAGATCGTTTGGACGCTATCCACACTCGAGTCCGGGCGATGGAAACAATGCGTGGCTACCTTAGTAGCCCGGTTTACAACCGTGTATTCATGGCTAGTATTGCTGAACTTATCGAGGTAGTACTTCTCCGAGAGATAGTTCGAAGGGGGATTGAGGCGTTCGAGCGTATAGCCGGTGAAAGTGTTCGTGGCACTTCCAGGAGAGGCGTAGGTGTAGGTGGGCGTATATTTCCACCAACTGGCGCCGCTGTCCCAAGTGTAAAGTGCCCAGTTCTGCTGCGAGATCCGATCATCGGAGGCGAGATCGAGCGTGCCGTTGGCATTGATATCGAGCCCCTCCTGCATTTTGACCCCCAGCGTGTCGTAGACGTAAAGGGTATCGGCCACGCCGGGCTGTGAAAACTTGTAGAGCTGGTTGGAGGAGTTGTAGTACCAGATCTTGCCGTAGTTATTCCCGTCCCATTGTGGCTGCCACTCTTCAGTTTTCCGACCGAGCCAGTCGAAGTATGTGTTGGTCCACGCCGACCCATTACCCCCGAAATACGACTGAATAGCTTTCTTTCCCGTGCCCGTGTCGATGAACGGTGTATAAGATTCGGAGACGACGCCCGTGCCGCTCACGCTCTTCAACTGCCCGTCCAGATAGACCTCGGTGATTTTGGTCGCGGTGCCCGGCAGCGTGGTCGTCACGATCTTGCCCCCAGACGTGTAGCCGATTCCGGTCGTGAAACGTTTGGTGGAGTCGGCCGCGCTATAATTGGCCACCTGCTGGTAAACCCTGCCGGCCAAATCGTAGGCGGCGAAGCTCGTCAGGTTGGACGCGCCCGAGGCGCTGACGTCAGTCTGTACGATATGGTCCGCGCCGTCATACGTGTAGGTCGTCGTGATGTCCGAACCCGGCACGGCATAACCAGACCCGGACGGACAAACCTTCACGCTGGTCGCCACGCGCCAGAGCGCGTCGTAGGTGAATCCTGTTTCATTGCCCGCGGGGTCCTTGGTGCTCATCAACAGACCGTTGGTGATGGTGTAGTCGGTCGTGGCGGTATTACTGCCGACACTTTGGGTCAGTCGACCTGCCGAATTGTAAGTGTAGTCGGTATAGCTGACCAATGGCCAGGTGCTGGAGCCGGTGTACACGCGGAATTCCTTGCGGATGATATTGCCGGCGACGTCCCGGATGGAGACGTCCATCGTGGACTGGTTGGCGATCACATAAGTGGCGTCGAAACTCTGGCTGTCATAGGACGATTCCGAAGTCGCTCCGGAGCTGCTCGTCGAGCCATGCACCACCAGCTCCCGCCAATTGGAGCCGTTGGGCGCGTAGGTGAAGACTCCGGAAACATAGTCGCCGCCCATTCGGTTCCACGTCGTTTGTACGAGATTGGCGCCTTTCATGAGCGCAGGCTCGCCGCCCTCCTCGGTGCTGGTAGTCTGGATCGTCTCCACCCGGTCGCTGTGGTAATTCGAGGCGTCGCGATAGGACGCCACGTCGGCCTTGTCGCGCGGCCAATTCGGATAATTGGAGCTATTGTCGTAGCTCCAGGTTTTTTGAGCGGTCATCACATTGTTCACTTTTTCTTGCCGCAGAGAAGGGCGGTTGTAGCGACCGGACCAGTCGGCAGCATATTCCAAATAAACCACACGTCCGGTGGTCGTTGAGGCGCTGGCCGCGGTGGACGGGGTATCGTGATAGGGATGATACTCGTATTGCACTTGGCCCCGGTGATCCCAGTCATCGTAATAGGTGAAACCGGTCCAATTGCCCGTGGCATCGGTGATCGATTTCACCCGGCGGTAATTGCCGGGATAGTTGGGGTCGGTGTAGTAAACAAAGGTCTTGGTTAGAACTGCCGTGTCGGGGTCTTCAACAATCTGCGTGACCTCTTCGCCCCACCCGTTGCCCATCACGGTAAGTGACACCGGGGCGAGCGTAGGGAACCATACCACGCCATTGTTCAGACCATGGAGATAGTAGGTATAAACGCCAGGCGTGGTCGGCGCGGCGAGGGGCAGACTTACCGTCGTACTTCCCCCGGGTGCGATGCCACTCAATGAGGCAAATGCTAGATTGGTGTAACTTCCGTCACGGAGAGCCAGCCAGTGATTTGATCCCCAAGTGTTGGTGCCCGTGTTCGTCACATTGCTATTAAAGCTCAAACCGACCCCGGGCATCACTGCCAAAGGGAATTCGGTCGTGTTGTAAGTGGCAGTATCTGTCGTCCCACTACTGCCACTGTTCTTCACGGTCAAAGTCAGCGTGGCCGTCGTACTGAACCACACTACGCCGTTTTCCAAACCCTGCAGATAGTAGGTGTAGACGCCCGGAGTGCTGGGCGCCGTGAAACTGAGCGCACTCGTTGTGATGCTCCCCGCGGGGGCAACCCCGGTTGTCGAGGCAAATGACAGGTTAGTGTAGGAAGCATCGCGCAGGGCCACGTAATGATTCGATCCCCAAGTGTTCGTGCCTGTGTTCGTCACATTGCAGGTGAAGCTCACGGTTGCACCCGGTGTCGTCGTCAACGGGCACGTCGACGAATTGTAACTGATCGTGTTGGTCGATCCGGTGTTGAGCGCCCCAGGGCAACTGTAGTGGAATTTGGTCTTGGATACCGGACTGCCGCCAGTTCCGGTGAGAACTGCCGCGATGTCGTCGCGAGTGCCGTCGCTGTTATAGGTGCTGGTATGGGTCGTCGTCCGCAGGCACGTGGTTCCGTCGCCTTCTTGCAAAGTCCAGACGTAGGAGCCCGATGGAACAGACCCGCTGGTGAGAGCGAGTAATGACACCCGCGAGACACTGCCTTCTGTTTCGGTGATTTTCAGCTGATTCGCGCTCGGGGACTCTACGTGGATCTGCCGCCACGGCGAACCGGTGAAAGTATAAACTGAGCCGGTCCACGTCGAATGAACTATTGGCTGATAAAAATTGATCCAGTAGCCGCTTCCATCGTCCACAAAGTCCAGCGTGGCTTGGGGCGTTCCAATCTGCTGGAGCGCCAGACCGGTACCGCTCCGTACTACGGTGCATTGAAGCGTGTTAATCGGTGCCGAGAAAATCAGCCGGTCGCGGCTGGCCGGACTGTTCGACAAGTCCTGCTCACGGAAGCTCACCAATCCAACGGTATGACCCGAACGAAGGCCGCCCAAGCCGACGTCCCAGCTGACCGCTTTGCCCAGATTGATTCCCGAAAACACGCCAGCGTCGAGGCGCCCACCGCCCATTATCGGTCGTAACACGAGATGATAGGTATCACTATACCCGCCGCCGCCGGTATATTTGTAATACAGATCTGATGGCACACCCTCAATGAAGAGCTGATAACCTTCCGGAGTGACGAAGCTCAACCAGTATTCGTAGGGGCCGCTCGCCTGGAAATTGACCGTGTATTCCTTGCCCGGCTTCAGCCACGAGGTCGAGATGGGCGATTCCGTCGTGGTGCTGTAGGTGGTTTGCGCGACGGACGGGGAACCGGATTCATCGTAGACCGTCATGATGCCGTTGCCAACCCCAGAAATGCGAAAGGAGAAGCTCACGCCGAGTGCGTAGGGCACGGGGTTGACGGCGAACAAGGACTGCGCGAGCACCAGACTGAAAACCGCAAAGAGGAGTTTTTTCATGGCCGGGCTCCAGTTAAGATTTTTTGGCCTGAACCACGGCGGCGCGAACCGCGTCGACGCGGCCATGACGGACTGAAGCCGGAGTGTAGATCTCCAGCGTCGAGTTGCCGGACTGACCGGATGGTTTCTTGTCCGTGGTGTCCGCGGGTGGCGTGGTTCCGCCCTTTTCAGTCGCCCATTGTGCCACCTTGGTCTTTGCCTTCAGGCTCGTGGCGTTGGGGGCACTTCCATTGGCATTAGCCACATCCTTGGTGGCATCCACGGCATCACCGTTTGCACCGTCGGGCGTGACCAGCCGAACGGTGAGGTTCTGCAGCGCCAGCGCAGCGTGTGCTCCGGCCGAGATTACCACTTCCACCGGGGTGGTGCTGGTTCCGGTGACGTAATGCAGCTCTTGTCCAAAGCCGGCCACTACGACGTTACCCGTGGTGCGTTCGTAGGCGAGTTGCACATCGACGGGCCCAACGCTGGACCCGTCGATGTTTAACTTAATCGGGAACGGCAGCAGAACCGGCGGGGTGTCCCCCATGACCAACACCACCTGGCCCTCTGTCCCTTCCCGCGAAAAAACCAATGCGGCCGGGCCGGCCTCCAACGTGGGAAAATCCTCCGCCGCCGCGCCAAAAACCGGCTGCGCCTTGAATTGCACGACCACCCGGTCCACGTCAAAGCGACGCCAAAGCTGTGCGCCCGCGGGCACGGCCAGCGCCGCGGCTTGGCTCACCGTGGACTTATCCGCACCCGTCACCGCCCAGTCGTCCAGTGATTGCGGCGTGACCTGCAGGGTTTGCTCTCCGGCCTGCAGGCCGGCTACGATGGAAAAGAGGCAAAGCACAAAGGTGAATTTTTTCATTGGGGGGGTGCCTCCTCAGCTTCTTGGTGTGGCTTTGAAGAACTCAGCTCGCTCGCTCGCCAGAACAACACGGAGTTGCTTCAAATAGGCGTCGTCGGGCCGAAGCCGAATGGCCTCGTCAATGTCGGTCTTCGCCGCCACGGCCTCACTTAAGTAGCGCGCCCGGATGTTCGCTCGCGCGCTCAGGTATTGCGCCTTATCCCGCGCGGCATTGTCCGGAGTCTTCTGAATCATCGTGGTGAGCGATTTTTCTGTCTCGCGAAAAAAACTCTCCGCTTCTGCAGGTTTATTTGCGGCTGCCAGGCGGTGACCGACATCCATGGCTGCAAAGGCAAAGTCCGCGTCAGAATCGATTCCCAGTCCGCTGGGAGAAGCTTGGGTTCGCAAGCGCGTCAGTGCAGCGGCTGGATTTTCCGTGCCGGTTGCGACACGGATTGCCATGTCACGGCGTAACTGCAGCGCCGCAGTCATCGGGTTTGAATCCGGCGCGCTCGGAGGTTTCGCCGGTGGTTCCGGAACGGAAACGACTACCGTCGGAGACGAGCTCGAATTTCCGACATCGTTCGATTGAGCAAGGCCCGCAAGCGACCCGAAAGAAAACGACAGCACGGCGGCTGTGATAGCACGCTGTCTCGTAATCATGAGCGGAGGGGTAATGGCGGAAAATTCGCCGGGGTTGGGAGCGCAGGGCAACTAGGGCACTCCCTTTTTCAGTCGCTTTGCGGGCGATCTCAATCGCCGTGACTACCGGATTTCCGGTAGTCCAAGAGTGCGGTTACCGCCCCTAACCCCCGTCCGTAAGGTACGGCCCGAAGATGGGCTTTCACAGCATTCGGTCGCCCCAGACCCACGCAACCTTACTTAGTCACTTGTAGCGTAGCGACAGATGGCAGCGGCGCGGTCCCAAGCAGCTTTGCTGGCAAAGCTCGCATTTTCCCGGCTGAGTTGCGCGGCTGCGCTTTCATACCGTCCGCGAAGTTCTGGCTCAACGTGCGACCAGCCGAGATCGCCGCGAACTTACCGGGAAAGTTTAGCCCAGCGCTTCTCCGCGTTACATCGGTTTTGCTTTGGACTGACCTTTCACCACCTCTCCTGATTGATCGCGTCGCCGCGCAAGAAGGTTGTCCAAAGGTTGCCAAAAAATCTGTTTTTAGCTTCAACTCGCCGCATCTTTCTGCTCTCATCTTCCCGTCAGAAAACATTAACCATCAACTAAGTCCGCGCAGATTGAGCGACTTAGCTTCGAAGCGGCTGAAGGGTTCGAGTCCCGTCCATCCCGCCATTTTCTCCCTCTGAAGGGGTGGCTCAAACAACAGATTTGCCAGTTGACGTGGCAAATCGGTTATGAATCAGCCATCGTTTGTCGTCACCAAATTCACGAATCCCTCCGGGGAGATCGTTTTTCGCGCTTCCGGCTGGCAACAGGGCAGGCGCTACCGGAAGAACTTCCCAACACGGGCCGAAGCCGATGCCGAATGCGTCGTCCTCGAAATCGGCCGCCTCAAATCGGACACGGGCGTCCATACTGCGGCCACGCGGCTAACAGACGCACAACTCCAAGAGGCGGAGGGCGCGTTCTGCCGGCTCAAGGACAAGCCCCGTTCGCTGTTCTTCTACCTCGACTATGCGCTCGCGAACTATCGCGAGCCGGAGCAGCAGAAACCGCTCGCGGATGCCGTAACCGATTACGTGGTGGTCAAGGCCAAGGAACACGAACGCACGCTCCTTTCGATGCGCCAGCTCCGTTCCATCAAGGAGGAGCTGAACACGTTCACGAAGCACTTCCCGAAAGGCCCTGTTTCGCAGTTCACGCCGGCCCTGCTCATGCCGTATCTCGAACGCGGCAAGCCGTCGCTCAAGACCTACAACAACCGCCGGGGACTTCTCTCGACCTTGTTCAAGTTCGCGTTCCAGAAAGACTGGGTCGTTACAAACCCCATCGAAAAGACGCCGCATCACCGCATCAATCACCGGCGCGGCTCGGCGATCACGATCACCGCCGAGAAGGCGGCGGAAATGATGGCGTTCGTGGAGACATTCGAGAACGGCGCGCTGGTGCCTTACTTTGCGATCTGCCTCTTCGCCGGCATCCGACCCTGCATCCGCTTCGGTGAAATCACCAAGCTGCAACCCGAGTCCATCAAGCTCGACACCGGCATGATTCACATCGAACCGGAGGTTTCCAAGGTGCGGATGAAGCGGCTCGTGACGATCCAGCCGAATCTCGCGGCCTGGCTGCACGCCTACCCGGTAAAGCAATATCCGATCATCCCGGCCAATTCGATGAACACCCGGCGAAGGGTCTTCATCAAGTTCGGGCTCACACACGATGTGCTGCGGCACACTTTCATTTCGATGTTCGTGGCAAAATACCGCTCGATGGGCGAAGCGGCGCTGCAAGCCGGGAACTCCGAAAGCATCATCCGCAAGCATTACCTCGATCTAAAAAGCACTGCGGAGGCGGCGGAGTTTTTCGGCATCCTCCCCAAGCGAGGCGAGGGCTCCGCAACGGGCGCAGTCGCCTTTCCGGCACCGGCTCCGGCGCTGCGCGTCGCGGTTTGATCGCTCCCCGTTGACATGCAACGAAGGACATGGAAACGCTACTATCTCCCTCGATCTAAAATCAGCTCACGGATATTCTCGGCCTTCGCCTGTGCGGGATATTCCCGGCAGGCAAGGAGCCTTCGGTGCGCACGCTGCGGGAATGGACGAAACTCCGTCGCATCCCGCATCATCGCGTCGGGCATTTCGTTTATTACGATCCGTCTGAGGTCTCCGTTCATATCCGCACGAAACTGAAAGTGCCGGCCCGAGGTTAATCTCCGCCTGCCGCAGTCACGCCGCACTGGTCCTCCAGTGCGGCGTTTTGCTTTTGGAAGATCAGTTCCGTCCGCCAGCGGATCGCAGCGCGATCACTTCATGGTCGATGGGCGTCATGAAGATTCGCTTTGCCCAGGACATCTGCTGGCGCTCGAACGCCACGGCGAGCACGGAGACAATCCGGGCGGAACTCCCGTTTCGCACGTCGCACAGCATGACATGCCCGCAACCCTTCATCCGCCAAGGCACAACCGAGCCGCGCAGGGCTCGGCGAACTTCGGCAACTGTGGGAGTGGGCATGGTCTGACGCTGGAGGCATTTACGGAGCCTTTCAAGCCGGGAACAGGAGCGATTGGAAAATCGGCAACACGTGTTGCCGAATAGGGCCTCCGCTCGGGGTCCCGAACGGAGGCCCTATTTAAGTTTGAATGCGGGGAGTAAGGTGGCGGCGAAACCAAATCCACCCATGAAAAATAACAATGATTCGTTCTTCGTCGAAGCCCTCGACTCCCGCCAAGAAGCCCGCGCCCTCACCCTCGAAGCCATTTGCCGTCTGTTAATCTGGATGGCCGATGAACCGAGCATCGAAGATCGCGGCCTGCGCACCTCGGTCGCGCTTTACTGCATCCGGCCCGACCTGATCGACGGCGAGACACTAGCTCGCATCGGCGACGGGTCCGGCCGCACCCGGCAGCACATCCACAAGCTGGCGGTGAGCTTCCGCCTCACCACCGGACTCAAGTCATGAATCCGCCCGCCGCTACGTCGCCCGCTGACGAAATCAACCGGCTGCATGAGGAAGTCGTCCGGCAGACGGACGACTCCCGAAAATGCCTCCACGGCGGCCTAGTGGCGGCGTGGCGGGCCGGCCAGTTGCTGCTCGTCGAACAGAAGCGGGTTCGCCGCACGATGGGTGCAGCCTGGGGATTCTGGATTGAGGAGAAGTTTCGCGGGTCGCTTCGCACGGCGTCGAACTACATGCGGCTCGCCGAGAGCACGCCCAACGTGGCGGCCCTTGAAGGCTTGAGCCTGCGGCAGGCTTATTTGCGCCTCGGCATCGCGACCGAGCCGAAGTGCCGGACGGATTCTCCGCATGTGGAGCAACTCCCGCCGCACGTCCGGCTGGCCAACAGGCTCCTGGTTGCATTGAGCACCGGCGATAAAGCTTCGCGGGCGACCCCGGAGCAAAGTGCGGCCTTCCGGCAGGACTTGCGGGCGCTCTATGATCGGCTGCGCCGGCTCTTTGAGCCGGGGATTCCGGCGAACATTCCCGGAAAGGTGCTTTCCAATAAGAACCCATGATGAAGCCGCCCGGTCCTGCCGCGAACTCCGACTTGCTCCTCCGCCGACTGGTGGAAAACAACGACGAGAGCGCCACGGCGGCCCTGTTCCTGCAACTCTACCGGCTATCGCCGGAGCTGCGCCACTGGTTAGGTGAGGATTACGCTCGCGACGAGAAACTAAGGACCAAGTTCGACGGCCTCGCCATGAGCGGCACTCCGCCGCAGGTCGCCCGTTTTGCGGAACTCACCGATGACAACGGCTCATGGCGCGAAGAGCAAAGCCGGCTGAAATCGCAGATGTCGGGAGGATTTTACGGCGGTCTGACGTGGAATGAGGTCGTGCAACTCGTCCACCATTGCCAAGCGGGCACCCTCGATCCCGGCACGGTCCTCCTGGTGCGCCAGTGGCGCGAAGCCGGGGAAGCATCGCCGGCCCTCATGTGGGCTGGCCTCGCCTTTTTGGAATCGGTCCTTCCGCTAGGAAAATGGCGGCTGCTCAAGCATCTGAGGCAAGCCCTCGCTTTCGTAAAAAAGTATGAGAACAAAGCGGAGCGACGCGTGGTGGTGGGCTATGCCGACTGGTGGAAGCTGAATGTGTTGTTTTACATCCTCCGGCATCCGCGCGAGTCCTATCCCACGCGGGATCTGCGCGCGCATCTCGCCACGCTCGGGCTGGACATCTGCACGAGGGACGTGCGCCGGTTCTGCAAGCTGCATGGCATCAAACGGGACATTCAAGCCGGCCGGCCCCGCCAACGGAAAGCCGCGCCCGCCGTTGCCCAAACCGCCCGGCCCACGGTCAAACCCAGCGACCGGAGAGCCGGCTGACCGGGTTTAACAAGCCCATACAATCACCGCCCCTGATAACTGCGCCTCCTCCGCCACGGTCAAGCTGGAGAGCGAAGCGGAGCTTGACGGTGGCGATAGAATGAGGCCCGACGGGTGGTGATGAATCCAAGGCAAATGTGTTGCTAATCCTCGGTAGTTATACATATCTGCCGAGGTCTTAGAACATGCCCACCAAAGTCCAGACCATCGAACGCCTCGCCCGCCAGCAGGGAAGCATCCGAGCCCGCGATCTCAAGCGACGCGGGCTGCCGAGCGTTTATCTCGGCCGGCTCGTCCGGCAAGGCCGGCTGGTGCGCCATGCCCGAGGGGTCTATGCCCCGGCGAAACAGGAAATCAGCGGCACCCATGATTGGGAACTCGCGTGTCTGCGCCTGCCCAATGGCGTGCTGTGCCTCCTTTCAGCGCTGGTTTACCACCGCATCGGCACTCAAAATCCCGCCGAGGTCTGGATGGCAATCGACGTGAAGGCATGGCATCCGACGCCGGGCTATCCAAAGATACGAATTGTGCGTTTCTCCGGTGCGGCACTCTCACACGGGGTCATGACGGTGCGGGTCGGGCGCGCTACCCTGCGGGTTTACAATCCAGCCAAGACCGTCGCGGACTGCTTCAAGTATCGCCATAAGATCGGGCTGGAAGTCGCGGTGGAAGCTCTCCGCGAAGGCTGGCGGGCGAAAAAGTTCACCCTCGAAGAACTCGTCGAATCGGCTCGCGTCTGCCGCGTGCGTCACGTCATCCAACCGTATCTCGAAATGCTCACATGACCGCGCCAAAGAATCTAGCGGCCTCGGTCAAAGCCCGCCTGCTCGCCCTGGCCGAGCGGCGCGATGAGTCGTTCAACCTTCTCGTGGTGCGCTTTGGCGTCGAACGGCTGCTTTACCGAATCAGCCAGTCACGGCACGCCGACAAATTTCTGCTCAAAGGCGCAATGTTGTTTGTCCTATGGGACGAGAAAGCTCCCCGACCGACTCAGGATGTCGATTTCCTCGCCTTCGGGCCAACCGAGCTGGAAGACATCGCGGTCGTCTTCCGGGAGATTGTGGAAACGCCCGTTCCCGCCGACGGCCTCGTTTTCCAAGCCGATTCCATCCGGGTCGAACATATCCGGGAGGCCGACGCCTACGGCGGCGTGCGGGTGGGATTGGTCGCGTTGATGGGCAAGGGAGAAGTGCCGCTGCAAGTCGATCTTGGCTCCGGCGACGTGGTGACACCTGCACCGGAAAAGAGCGTTTTCCCGGCGCTCCTCGATTTTCCGGCTCCGCATATTCGCTCTTATCCCATCTATACCGTCGTGGCGGAGAAATTCGAGGCGATGGCAAAACTGGGAATCACAAACACCCGGATGAAGGATTTTTACGACCTGTGGTTTCTTTCCCGGCGCTTCGATTTCGACGGTGTGACCCTGCACAAAGCGATTCATGCGACATTCATGCGTCGGCAAACCGCGCTGAGTGACGAACTGCCCTATTCTCTGACGGACGCCTTCGGTAAAGAGGAAGCGAAGCAAACCCAATGGGCCGCGTTTTTAGGGAAAAACCGATTGACCGGGCCGCCGGTTCAATTCGCAGACGTGGTCGTCTTGCTTCGCCAGTTTGTCGGGCCGGCGCTGCGTGCAGATAAGGCAGCGACCCAATGGCGTCCGGCAACCGGATGGGAGAAATAGAACCGTCCGGTCAAAGGATGCCGGCGCCTTGGGTAAGGAGGCGGGGATTAACCCGCCCCCTCCCCGTAGAACCGGACATGATGGTTTCCGCTCATCCGGCTCGA
>OCZT010001100.1_pt1 | contig 27841 bp, 17 predicted proteins | sample 1539031 | NCBI WGS metagenome assembly OCZT01 (sample SAMEA3539308, study PRJEB22396) | soil metagenome | biome: tundra; feature: field; material: soil | place: USA | collected 2010-05 | depth 0.15 m | reverse complement strand
CCGAGGTCGTCGACAGCCTTGCGCAGAAAGCCGAGCAGCTCGCCGCCCGCCTTGGAGTCGAGGTTCCCGGTGGGCTCGTCGGCAAAGATGATCTCGGGGCGGCTCACCAGCGCCCGGGCGGCAGCCACCCGCTGCTGCTGACCGCCGGAGAGCTCACTCGGACGGTGCCGGAGCCGGTCCCCGATGCCCGTGATCTGCACCACCCCGTCCACCACGCCCGGGTCCGGTTTGCGACCCGCGATGGTGAGGGGCAGAAGGATGTTCTCGAGCGCATTGAGGGTGGGCACCAGGTTGAGAGCCTGGAAGATGAACCCCACCTTCTCCCGGCGGAGCAGGGTGAGCTGGCGATCGTTAAGCCGGCCCAGCTCGTACTCGCCGATGAAGGTCCGACCGGAGGTGAGCCGGTCGAGCCCGGCCAGGCAGTGGAGGAGCGTCGACTTCCCCGACCCCGAGGCACCCATGATCGCGGTGAACTGGTGGGCGGTGAAGTCGGCGGTGATCCCGTCGAGCGCCCGGACCGCGGTATCGCCACGGCCATATACCTTGACGGCGTCCACGGTGCGGGCCGCGATGGACACCGCACCCACGGGGGGGGGCAACGGCGGCATGGGAGGAGGGTCGGGCGGCATGAGGGGGGCGGGCGGCGCGGGAGGGCTTGGCGGGGCCGGGCTCAGGCTCATGGCGTGTCAAGGTACCTTACCACGAGGCCGGGCGTCAAGTTGGGAGCGTCCGCGCTCAGGCGGCCGCCCGGGGCCGCGACCTGACGTAGTCCACGAGCACGTAGTCGCCGAGGCTGTCGGGGCTGACGAAGAAGGCACGACCGCGGTTGAGCCGGGTCATCTGGTCGACGAAGCGCACCAGCTGGCGATTGGACTCCAGCATGAAGGTGTTGATGACGATCCTCTCCTGGGTGCAGCGGCGCACCTCGATCAGCGTCTTGAGGAAGGTCTCGGGAAGCGGCGGGTAGGAGAAGACGGCGCGCCCGTTCTCCATGTGGGCGGTGGGCTCGCCGTCGCTCACGATGATCACCTGCTTGTTCTCGGCGTGGCTGCGGCCGAGGATGCGCCGCGCCAACATCAGGGCGTGCTGGAAGTTGGTCCCGTAGACGTACTCGTTGACCGTGAGCTGGGGGAGGGCGTGAGAGGGGATCTCGCGGGCCAGGTCGCTGAAACCCACGACCGTGAGCGCGTCACGCGGATACTGAGTCCGGATCAGGGTGTCGAGAGCCAGCGCCATCTTCTTAGCGGCGTAGAAGTAGCCGCGGAGCGGCATGGAGCGGCTCATGTCGAGCATCAGCACGGTGGCGCAGCGGGTGAGCGACTCCGTCTGGTGGATCTCGAAGTCCTCCGGGTGCAGACGCGGCACCCGCCGCAAGCTCCCGCGCGGTGAGGCGACACGGGCGTCCCTCTCGGGCGCGGCGCCGGCGGGACCCTGGCGCGCGCCCTCGGCCTCCCGGGTCACCGCGTTCATCACCGTCCTCTGGACGTCCAGGTCAAAGGGGTCGCCGAACTCGTAGCCCTTGCTGTCGTCCCCCCGGTCGCCGCCGTGCCCGAGGCGGGTGAGGTCGTGCTCCCCGAAGCGATCCCGGCGGAGTCGGGCGAAGAGGTCGCCGAGAGCCTTCTGGCCGATCTTGCGCATCCCCCGTGCGGTGAGCCGCATCCCCTCCGGGCCGAGCTCGAGCAGCCCGCGGCCCTCCAGCTCCTCCATCAGCTGCCGCATCTCGCCGAGGCTCCGCGAGGCGTCATCGCCGAGGAGCTGGCGGAGCCGCGCCAGCGCCTCCTCGCCGAGCCCCTCGCCACGGAGCACCCCACGGAGGTCGCCCTCCGCCTCCTCGATCGACTGGAGCCGGTCCATCAGCCCCATCGCCTCCTCGAGCGAGACGTCCTGCTCGCCGAAGAAGCGGTGGCGGCTGCCCAGCCGGGCTCGGGGTGAGAGCTGGTCGAGCGTCCCGGCCAGCTCGGCGAGGGTGTCCTGGAGCTCCGGATCGTTGAACACGGACCCGATGACCGACTCCATCTCCGCACGCATCTCGGGGGAGAGGGACTGGAGCAGCGAGTCCATGCGGGCCATCTGGCGCATCAGCTGGTCGACGAAATCGTCGAAGGCGGGCGGCGCGTTGGGGAACAGCTCGCCCCAGCGCTGGAGGAAGGAGTCGTATCTCCGCTGCAGCTCGGCCTCGGAGGCGCCGTCGAGCTTGCGACGCAGCAGCGCGTTCAGGTCCCTGGCCATCTCCCGGAGCCGGGACATCTCCTCGCCGCTCATCGCCTGCATCGACTGCGTCATCTCCTTGAAGTAGGAGTCCACGACGTTGCGCCGGATCTCCTCGAGGAGGCGCTGGAAGGCGGCCTCCGCCCTGCTGTCCATGAACTCGTAGTCGCGGAGGCTGCGGATGGCGCCCCCCGGCTCGGCCGGGAGCTCGTCGAGCTGACGGCTCCGCTGCTCGGCGACGCGCTCGAGCACGCGGCGCCCCCCGTCGGGTGCCTGATCGAGCCGCTCCTGGATGCCCCTGCGCTCCTGGGAGATCACCCGGTCCAGCTTCTCCCGCATGTCCTCGAAGACGGAGTCGAGGTTGAAGCGCTCCAGCTGCGTCTGCCGCCGCCGGCGCAGCTTGTCGAGCATCTCGTCCATTCCGGCGAGACGCTTGCCCCGCCCATCCCGCCAGCCCTGCTCGAGCAGCCGCCGGAGCGCCGACTCGAAGTCCCAGCCGTGGAAGACGTCCTCACTGAGACGGTCGAAGAGCGCCTCGACATCCGGCCCGAGGGGGTCCTGGGTGCCGTCCCAGGCAGAGAACCGATGCCGGGGCACGGCCATCTCCCCGCGTCAGCCGCCGTACACCGAGGTGCCGTCGAGAGCGGTCTTATTGAGCCGCTTGCCGAGGTGCAGGCCCTCGAGGACGAACTCCAGCACCCCCGCCATCGACTGCGGGGTGTCAGGCTCGTCGAGCTTCTGGCGTGCCAGGTCGAGCGCGGGCAGCTCACCGATCGCCGGGCGGTAGGACTCCGCCGTCATCAGAGGCCCGACCTCGACGGTGAAGCCGCCCTGGTCGAACCGCTGGACGAGGTCGGGCAGCTCGGCCGCGGAGAAGTGGCGGCGGAAGACGTTGCTGCAAGCGCTGCGGACGATCTTGTCCAGAACCTGGCCGTCATCGCTGTCATCGAGCGTGTCCAGCTCCACCTTGCCGGAGGTGGACGCGGTGACCGCGGCCAGGTCGCTGACCCGCGCCACGGCCTCCCTCTCCCCGGTGATGAGGGCCCGCCGCAGAGCGCTGCCGATCAGGCTCTCGTAGTTGGCGGTGGTGACCCGGACCGAGACCCCGCTGCGCTGGTTGATCTGGGGATGCCGCCGGGCCAGGTGGGTGATCTCGACCGCGATCTCCTTCATGTGCTGGGGCACATGCACCGGGACGGGCGTGTCGTCGAAGACCACGCGCTCCTGCTCGGCGATCGCCATCTCGTCCTCGACGGTGCGCGGGTAGTGGGTGCGCACCTGGGCGCCGAAGCGGTCCTTGAGCGGGGTGATGATCCGGCCGCGGTTGGTGTAGTCCTCGGGGTTGGCGGTGGCGACCACGAAGACGTCGAGCGGCAACCGGATCCGGAAGCCGCGGATCTGGACGTCCCGCTCCTCGATGATGTTGAGAAGCCCCACCTGGATGCGCTCGGCGAGGTCGGGCAGCTCGTTGATGGCGAAGATGCCCCGGTTGGTGCGGGGCACCAGCCCGTAGTGGATCACGAGCTCGTCCGAGAGGTAGCGGCCCTCCGCCACCCGGATCGGGTCCACCTCGCCGATGAGGTCGGCGATGGAGGTGTCGGGGGTGGCCAGCTTCTCCCCGTAGCGGTCCTGGGCTCCCAACCAGGCGATGGGCGTCTCCTCCCCCTGCTCCGCCACCAGGTCGCGGCAGCGTCGGCAGATGGGCGCGTAGGGGTCGTCGTTGATCTCGCAGCCGGCGATGGCGGGGACGGCCTCGTCGAGCAGCGAGGTCAGGGAGCGGACCAGCCGCGACTTGGCCTGGCCACGCTCGCCGAGAAGGACGATGTCCTGGCCGGCGAGGATGGCATTCTCCACCTGGGGGATGACGGAATCGTCGTAGCCGATGATCCCGGGGAAGAGCCTCTCCCCACTGCGGAGCTTCCGGATCAGGTTGCGCCGAAGCTCCGACTTGATCGGCTGCACGCGGTACTCGGCACGGCGGAGTTCGCCGAGGGTGTGGGCTGCGCTCACGGCCCTTCCAGCGTACACCGCGTGCCAGCGCCGCCAGCCGGCACCCACACCGAATACTGTTCGGGGATGCGGACGGAGTCCCGCCGGATGCTCGCCTCACTCGGCGCCACAGCCCTCCTCCTGCTCGCCGGCGGGCCGGCGCCGCTCGCTTCCGGGGCGGGCGCCAGCCCCGCGCCCTCTCCCAGCGCGGGCCCGGGACCGTCCAGCACGCCACCGGGACTGGTGCCGGCCACCTGCGCCGCGACCCCGCCCGCGGGAGCCCATTGCGACACCCTCTGGGTGCCGCTCGACTACTCCGACCCGTCCCTGGGCACCATCCCCACCTCGGTTGTGGTGGTGCCGGCCAAGGACCCGGCGGAGCGGATCGGGTCCCTGCTCGTGAACCCCGGTGGGCCCGGGGAGTCCGGGGTCCAGTTCGTCGACCAGGCCTACCCGCTCTTCGCCACCCTCAACGAGCGCTTCGACATCGTCGGCTTCGACCCGCGGGGCACCACCGGCCCGGACGCCGTCACCTGCGAGGGCACCGATGCCCTGGACCACGACGTGAGCCTCGACCCCCTGGTGGCCGGTTCCTCGACGGCGGAGGCGGACCTGGTGGCGAGCACCCTAGCCTTCGACTCTTCCTGCCGCCTCCGCAGCGGGTGGCTCCTCCCCTACGTCGGAACGGTCAACGCCGCCCGCGACATGGACGCGCTCCGGGGAGCGCTCGGCGACCAGCAGCTCACCTACCTGGGGTTCTCGTACGGGACCGCGCTCGGCGCCACCTACGCGAGCCTCTTCCCGACCCACATCCGGGCGATGGTCCTGGACGGCGACATCGACCCGGCGCTCAGCTTCATGGAGCAGTCCATCCAGCAGGGAGCCAGCTTCGAGGCGAGCTACGACGAGTTCGTCAGCCAGTGCCAGGCTGCGACCGGCTGCCCGCTGGGATCGAACCCCGCGGCGACCATCACCGGCCTGCTCGCGCGGCTCGCCACCAGCCCGGTCGAGACGCCGGACGGCCGGACGGTGGGACGGGGCACGGTCATCGGCGGACTGGTCGCCGCCATGTACGACCCGGGGTCCTGGGACAGCTTCTACACGGCCCTCGCCGAGGCCGCCCAGGGCGGGGTCGCGTCACTCCAGTCGCTGGTGGACAGCTACACCGGCAGAGGCCCCCAAGGGTACGACCACAGCACCCCGGCCAACGCGGCGATCAACTGTGCTGACCACAGCGTTCCGGAGAACCTCGCCGATTACGACGCCATGGCGCTCTCTGTGCAGGCTGGCGAGCCGCACTTCGGTCAAGACGAGGTCTACTCGGTGCTCACCTGCGCCTACTGGCCGGACCATGGGCCGGCGCCGGCAGCGCTTGACGTCACCGGCGCTCCCCCCATCCTCCTGGTCGGAGCGACTCACGATCCGGCCACGCCCTACGCATGGTCGGTCGCCCTCCAGCAACAGATCGCGGGTTCGGTACTGCTCACACGGGACGGTTACGGGCACACGTCATACCAATTCAGCGATTGCGTCCAGACCAACGTCAACGCCTACCTGGAGAGCCTGACCGTGCCGGCCGTCGGGACGACCTGCGGCAGTTGACTTATTTGCCCAATATGGGTTAGTAGGTCGTCTGTCCGCCACCCAATGTGGGGGGGGGATTTGCGTGGATGGGCACGAGATGATACGATCACTTGCGTCTAACGGCGCGGACTGTTTGGGAGTCCGCCCAAGCAGCGAGAGATGCGGGGGAGGCAGCTCTCACTCGGGAACGAGTTAGTGCCAGGGGGAGACCCAATGCCACGGTGGCCCACCGCCAACAAGGGAAGCCAGGACGTGCTGGCCACTGCGCTGCCGCAGATGGCTCTCGAGCAGCCCATCAACGCACTCAGCGCGATGCAGCTCAGCAGCCGCCTCCTCGGCGCACGGCAGACCGAGCGTGAGATCGTCGACGAGGACTCCGGCGAGACCCGCTATCAGCTGCTCCGCCGGCAGGTGCACGCGCGCCTGGTCGACGACACCGCCTACCTCTCGGAGACCGACGACCAGGCGGTGCGCGAGCGGCTCGCCGAGCTCGTCAATGAGACCGCGTGCGCGCTCGGACAGCCTCTCGACCTCGAGGAGGGGATGCGGACGGTCACGCGGATCCACCACGAGCTGCTCGGCTTCGGTCCCCTGGAGCGGCTCCTCGCCGATCCGACCATCACCGAGATCATGGTCAATGGGCCGGATGAGATCTGGATCGAGCGGGCAGGCCGCCTCTCGCTGACCGCGTACCGGTTCGAGACCACGGACCAGCTCATGCAGGTCATCGACCGGATGGTGAGCCGGGTCGGCCGGCGCATCGACGAGAGCTCGCCGATGGTCGACGCACGACTGGAGGACGGGTCCCGGATCCACGTCGTCATCCCCCCGGTCTCGCTCAAGGGCCCGACGCTCACCATCCGGCGCTTCATGACCACCGGCCTCGAGGTCAGCGATCTCATCGACCACGGCACGGCCACCGCCGAGATGATGGGCTTCCTGCGCGCATGCGTCCGGGCCCGCCTCAACATCCTGGTGAGCGGCGGGACCGGCGTCGGCAAGACCACCACGCTGAACGTCATCTCCAGCTTCATCCCCGAGGACGAGCGGATCGTCACCATCGAGGATGCCGCCGAGCTGCGGTTGCGGCAGCGCCACGTGCTGAGCCTGGAGACACGCCCTGCCAACGTCGAGGGACGCGGCCAGATCCTGGTGCGCGACCTGGTGATCAGCTCCCTGCGCATGCGCCCCGACCGGCTGGTCGTCGGCGAGTGCCGCGGTGGCGAGGCGCTCGACATGCTCCAGGCGATGTCCACCGGGCACGACGGCTCGTTGACCACCCTGCACGCCAGCTCTCCGCGCGAGGCGATCTCCCGGCTGGAGACCATGGTCCTGATGGCGGGCACCGAGCTGCCCACGCCGGCCGTCCGAGGTCAGATCGGATCCGCGATAGACCTCATCGTCCAGCAGGGCCGGTTGCGCGACGGCAGCCGGCGCATCCTCAGCATCTCCGAGATCTACGGTGTGGAGCACGGAGAGGTCCAGGTTCAGGAGCTCTTCCGCTTCGAGCAGACCGGCGTGGACGCGGACGGGAAGGTGCACGGCCGCCACGTCGCCTGCGGTCGGGTGCCGCGGCGCACCGCGGACATCCTCGCCTGCGGTGAGGATCTCGACATGCGCATCTTCGTCGCCCCCGACCGTCCCTCGGGGCCGGACCACCCGCGCCGCCGTCTCGCAGACTGGGTCCCCGAAACCCTGGTCACCTCCCCGTCGATGGAGCCCGGAGAGCGCCGCCGCCGGTCGGACTGGCTGCCCGAGAAGGCCACGCGGATGTCGCTCTCCCGGAGCAAGCGCAAGGCGAGCTGAGGTACTGCTCAGGCCGGGACGCCGAGCGTCTCCTCCACGCTCACCGGCCGCTCGGCTCGTGCCGGTCTCAGGTCGCGCAGCCGGGCCCGGACCCGGACCTGGCCCTGCCAGCTGTCCCGTTCCAGGGCAAAGCAGACGTCGATGCGCCGCCCTCGCGGCAGGTGCTCGGCGAGACCGGGCTTGTTGAAGGCGATCGCCTCGACCGTCCCCCGCCCGCCGTCGCGCAGCGCCACCTTCACGTGCTGTCCCTCACTGCCGAAGGTGTGCGTGCTGACCACCTCGCAGCCACGGATGGCGAGCAGCGGTGTGGGGTTGCCGATCCCGCAGGGTTCGACCTCGTCCAACTGGCCACAGAGGTCGAGGGTGGCGTCCGCGCACCCGATCTCGCTGTCGACGTGGAAGACGCGCTCGCGAGGTCGACCGGGGGCCTGCTCCGCACACGCCTCCGAGATCAGGTCGCGGAAGCGGCCGAAGTCCTCCGCCCTCAGGCTGAAGCCCGCAGCCGCGGCGTGGCCGCCGTAGCGGAGCAGGGTGGGGGCGGCGTGGTCGAGAGCCCGGACGATGTGAACCCCGGAGACCGAGCGACCCGACCCCTTGGCCTCGCCGGGATCGAGGCAGACCACGAAGGCGGGAACCGAGTACCGCTCCATCAGCCGTCCGGCCACCAGTCCCACGATCCCCATCGGCCAGCCCGCGTCGCCGATGACGATCGCCGGCGTCTCCTCGGGGAGCTCGGCAACCCGCTCCTCGGCCTCCGCCAGCGCCGCCGCGACCGCCGCCTGGCGGCTCCGGTTCTGCCGGTCGAGTTGCCGGGCCAGGCCGCCGCACTCGTCGGGGTCGTCGCTCAGGCAGAGGTCGAGGGCCAGCCGGGCGTCCTCCATGCGGCCGGCCGCATTGATCCTCGGGGCGAGGCCGAAGGCGATGTCGGAGGCGACGAGAGGGGCGGAGACCGCGGCAGCCTGGGCCAGGGCGCGCAGCCCCGGCAGCTCCAGGATTCGTCCCAGCCCTCGGCGGACGATGGTCCGGTTCTCGCCGCGGAGCGGCATCATGTCGGCGATCGTCCCCAGCGCGGCGAGACCGATGAAGACGTCGGCCTGGCCCGCGGGCACGATCCCCTCGGACTCCAGGGCGCAGAGCAGCTTCCAGGCCACGCCGGCCCCGGCGAGGCCGTCGAAACCGTACGTGTCGGCCGGCTGCTTGGGGTTGACGAGAGCGTCGGCTGGCGCCAGCCGGGGTGGGGTGCCGTCTGGGGCGAGCGGCAGGTGGTGGTCGGTCACCACCAGGGCCATCCCCGCCGGCCGGTTGGCGGCGACCTCGACCGAGCTGGTGCCGCAGTCGACGGTGACCACGCAGCGGACCCCCTGGGCGGCCAGCTCCTCCAGGGCTGCGGCGTGGAGCCCGTAGCCCTCGGTCATCCGGTTGGGGATGTAGGGGAGGACGTCGGCGCCGCCCGCCCGGAGCGCCCGGGTCAGCATCGCGCAGGCGGTCACCCCGTCGGCGTCGTAATCCCCGTAGACGGCGATGCGCCGGCCTTCGGTGACGGCCACACCGACCGTGACGACGGCGTCCGCCATCCCCTCCAGACCAAAGGGATCGAGCAGCTCGATGCCCCCAGAGAGGAAGGCGGCGGCCTCAGCGCCGTCCAGACCTCGACCCGCCAGGACTCGGCCGAGCACGAGCGATTGCCCGGGAATCGGGAGGGCTTCGCTGATCTCCCAGCGGCGGGGTGCAGCCTTCACGGGCTCGGCAATCTACACACGAATGTTCGATCACAGTCTAGCCGGAGCGCCCCCACGGTCAGCCGGCCCCGGCGGGTGGTGCCATCAGCTGGCGCAGCACCATCTGGAGGATGCCGCCGTGGCGGTAGTAGTCGACGTCCGTCTCCGAGTCGAGGCGGACGGTCGCCTCGAAGCGCACCTCCTCGCCGCTCGCGCGCCGGGCCACTACCGGAAGCGTCCCTCCGGGCCTGGCACCGGCGATGCCACGGATGGTGAAACTCTCCCGGCCGTCGAGTCCCAGTGACTCGGCGCTCTCCCCCTCCGCGAACTGCAGCGGGAGGACGCCCATGCCCACCAGGTTGCTGCGGTGGATCCTTTCGAACGACTGGGCGATGACCGCCCGCACCCCCTGCAGCGCCGGTCCCTTGGCCGCCCAGTCGCGCGACGACCCCGAGCCGTACTCCCGGCCCGCGAGCACGATGAGCGGCGTCCCCTCGACGGCGTAGCGGACGGCGGCGTCGTAGATGCTCATGACCTCGCCGGAGCCGAGGTGGGTGGTGAAGCCGCCCTCCCTCCCGTTCGCCAGCAGGTTGCGCAGCCGGATGTTGGCGAAAGTGCCGCGGACCATCACCTCGTGATTGCCCCGCCGGGCGCCGTAGGTGTTGAAGTCGCGCAGCTCGACATCGTGCTCACGCAGGTAGCTCGCCGCCGGCGAGGTGGGAGCGATGCTGCCCGCCGGGGAGATGTGGTCGGTGGTGATGGAGTCGCCGAGATAGGCGAGCGCCCGCGCGTCCACCACATCCGCGGGCGGCTGCGGCTCGGCAGCCATCGCCGTGAAGAAGCCCGGCTCGCGCACATAGGTCGAATCCGGGTCCCACGCGAACATCGCCCCTGACGGCGACGGCAGCTCCTTCCAACTCTCGTCGCCCTCGAAGATGCGCGAATACTCGCGGCTGAAGAGGTCCCTGCCCAGACCGCGTGCCACCGCCCCGCGGATCTCCTCGGAGCTCGGCCAGATCTCGTGCAGGAACACCGGCCGGCCGTCGGAGCCCGTCCCGATCGGCTCCGTGGTCAGGTCGACGTCCACCGTGCCCGCCAGCGCGAAGGCGACCACGAGCGGCGGCGAGGCGAGGTACGACGCCCGCACCTGGGGATGGATGCGCCCCTCGAAGTTGCGGTTGCCACTCAGCACCGCGCAGACGGCGAGCTCGCGGCTCTCCACCTCGGCGGCCACCTCCGGGGGGAGCGGTCCGCTGTTGCCGATGCAGGTGGTGCAGCCGTAGCCGACCAGGTCGAAACCTAGGCTGGCGAGCGGCGCGAGCAGGCCGGCGCGCTCCAGGTAGTCGGTGACCACCCGGGACCCCGGGGCCAGGCTGGTCTTGACGTAGGACGGAGGCCGGAGCCCCCGCTCCGCCGCCTTGGCGGCGAGCAGGCCGGCGGCCACCATCACCGAGGGATTCGAGGTGTTGGTGCAGGAGGTGATGGCGGCGATGACCACCGCTCCCTTGCCCAGCTCGCGCGCCGGAGGGACGGCGGGCTCGGGGCCGGCGGTGACCGTGGCGCCGCGCGCCGGGGATCCGTAGACGGCCTCGAAAGACTGGCGCACCTGGCCGAGGGAGACCCGGTCCTGGGGCCTGCGCGGCCCCGCCACCGAGGGTTCGACGGCGGCCAGGTCGAAGTCGAGCAGCTCGGTGAAGACCGGGGTCTCCGATTGATCCGTGCGGAACAGCCCCTGCTCCTTGCAGTAGCGCTCCACCAGCTCGACGCGGCCGGGGTCGCGACCGGTGTCGCGCAGGTAGCGGAGGGTCTGGTCGTCGACCGGGAAGAGCGAGGCGGTGGCACCGAACTCGGGGGACATGTTGGAGAGGGTCGCCCGGTCGGGCACCGACATCGAGGAGAGGCCGCTGCCGCAGAACTCCACGAACTTGTTGACCACGCCGTGGCCGCGGAGCATCTCGGTGAGGGTGAGGACGAGGTCGGTGGCGGTGGTGCCGGCCGGAAGGGCGTTGTGGAAGCGCACCCCGACGACCACGGGGGTGAGCAGGAAGAGCGGCTGGCCGAGCATGCAGGCCTCGGCCTCGATGCCGCCGACGCCCCAGCCGAGGACGCCCACCCCATTGACCATGGGGGTGTGCGAGTCGGTGCCGACCACGGTGTCGGGGAAGGCCGTCCGCACCCCGTCCAACTCGCGGACCGTCACCGTGTCGGCGAGGTACTCGAGGTTGATCTGGTGGACGATACCCATCCCCGGGGGCACCACGCGGAAACCGTGGAACGCCTGCTGGGCCCAGCGGAGGAGGGCGTAGCGCTCATGGTTGCGCTCGTACTCGCGCTCGATGTTGCGCCCGTAGGCGGCGGCGCTGCCGAAGGCGTCGACCTGGACCGAGTGGTCGATCACCAGGTCGACCGGGACCAGCGGATCGATCCGGCTGGGGTCTCCCCCCGAGCGCTGCACGGCGCTGCGCATGGCGGCGAGGTCGACCACGGCGGGGACGCCGGTGAAGTCCTGGAGTAGCACCCGGGCCGGGACGAAGGCCCGTTCGCGGTCCTTCTCGGGCGGGCGTCCGTCCCAGCCCGCCAGCGCGGCCACGTCGTCGTCGGTGACGAACCGGTCCCCCGCGTGCCGGAGCAGGTTCTCGAGGAGGATCTTCACCGTCATCGGCAGCCGGGAGACGTCGCCGACACCACGCCGGGCGAGGGCCTCGAGCCGGAAGTAGGCCAGTCCACCGGGCAGCTCGGCGCGAGCCCCGAAGCGATCCTCCGCCATGGTCAGCTCACCTCCACACGTCCGACGTCCTCGGCAGCCCATCCTGCCACTCCGGGCCCCTCACCCCGGCGCGGTCGGGGCGTGGAGATAATTATATAGACTAACTATCGAAAGCGAAGGTGCCCGCGCGGCCCTCGATGTGGAGAGGCGCGCTGCGGCCGCCCCCGGTGGCGGGGTTCAGCCGACCAGCGGGATGCCGGCGGCGATCAACACCCACTGCCCGGCCCAGATGCCGCCGTGATTGGTGTTGGGCGTGTACCAGTCCGTGAAGTCGTCCCAGCTCATCGTCTCGGTCCCGTTGGAACCGGCCGGCGGGGTGCCGCCGACCCCGTAGGCGAGCGGGTCGTCGACGGTGACGGAGAGGGGCGGAGCGTCCGTGCCCGCCGCGCTCAGGGTGACGCCGGTGACCAGGACGTAGTGCGTCCCTTGGCCGACCATGACGATGACCGGCTGCAGGAGCATGTCCAGGCTGTACGAGATGACCACGCCCGCGGCATCGGCGGTCGGCTGCGGGTCGTCACCGATGTCGTCCCACCCGCCGAAGCGGTCGAGGGTGACGGCGACGGCGTAGGGGGAGGCGTTCCACTGCGAGAGGGTGTAGCCGTCGTTGTTGGCGAGTTCGTAGTTCCAGAAGCCTTGCTGGATGGCGTAGTCGTCAAGCCCGTGGAGGGGGACGCCGTCCGCCTGGAGCCACATCTCGATGTCGGTGGGGTCGCACCAGTCGCCGTCCTGCTGGGAGTGGTAGGTGATGGGAATCTGGGCCTCGGAGAGGGTGACCAGCGGGGCCTCCGCCAGGGTGGGCGTCGGGATCGGGGTCGCGGTCGGCTCGGCAACCGGCTTGGCCGCCGCCGGATGGGTCGCGAGGACCGACGTCGAGCGCGAGTGCACGGCGGCCTGGCCATCGGCGCCGGGCGAGCTGGCCCGCGCGTCCCAGGGAGCGAGCACCGCGATCAGGGCGGCTCCCAGGGAGATGGCCGAAGCCAGCAAGAGACGGCTCCCGGGACGTCGGGTCATCCCAACACCCTACGCGCCGAAGCTTGCGGGAGGATGAGCAACCCGTGAGAGTCGGGTGAGAGTTTCCTGAGAGGCACGGCCGGCTGCACCGGGGCGGGGGGTGCCCGGCACCACCTGGGCGAGGGTCGCCCGCCGGCGGGCGGCTACGCGGCGGCGGTGGCGCAGTACGCGTCATAGGCCGCCTTGAGCGCGGGGTAGCGCAGGAAGATGATGTGGGCGTACTCCTGGGTGAGCGGCCCGGGCGCCCGGAGCAGGTGCATCCCCACCTGGGCCGGAAGGTGATCGGCCTTCCGCCAGTTGCACCGCTTGCAGGCGAGCACCACGTTGTCCCACTGGTCCGGCGCACCGCCCCGGGAGACGGGGATCACGTGATCGACGGTGAGCTCCGCGGGAACGCCGAGCATGCCGCAGTACTGACAGGTGTTGTCGTCGCGAAGCAGCAGATTGCGCCGGTTGGGGCGGAGCACCCGGCGGGGCACGTGGATGTTGCGGAGCAGGCGCACGATGACCACGTCCACGGGGATGCGGCGGTCCTGCAGGGCCGCCGCGGCGCGGACCTCCGCGTCCGAGTCCAGGAAGGCGACCCGCTCCTTGCTCAGCAGAACGACCAGCCTCCGATGGCTGATCACGTTCAGGGGCTGTAGTGAGGCATTCAGGAGCAGGACAGCCATGCGCGAAATTCTATGGCCTGGACCAGAGCGAGCGGTGGGGGCGAGGGCTGGTCACGCGCCGCCTGAGGCGCGGGGCGGTAGGAGTTGGTCGCCGTCCAGCACGCCGGTGAAGAGGTCACCGACGCTCCGGAGGCGCTCCCAGATCGTCTCCATGGTCCAGCGGTCGGGCCGGAGACCGGGGTCGTCCAGCTCCTCCCAGGCGAGCGGGGTCGAGACGGTGGCTCCGGGCAGGGGGCGGAGCGAGTAAGGGGCCGCCAGCGTCTTGTTGATGATGTTCTGTGTGTAGTCGATCCGGATCCGCCCGGCCCGCCGGCTCACCGCCCACTCCCAGCTGATCCGGTCCGGCTCCACCCGCCCGATCGCCCGGCCCACCTCCTCCACCCAGCCTCGGACCCTGGCGTAGTCGGGACCGCGGCGGAGCGGCACGTAGATCTGGAGGCCGGTCTGGCCGCTCGTCTTGAGCAGGCCGCGCAACCCCAGGTGGTCGAGGGCGGCCTTCACCAGCCGGGCGATGTCCCGGACGTCGTCGAAGCTGGCCGGCTCGAAGGGGTCGAGATCGTAGACCGCCCAGTCGGGCTGGTCCGGGGCGTCGACCCGCGAATGCCAGGGGTGAAGGTCGACGACGCCCGCGTTGGCCAGCCAGCCGAGCGTGGCCGCCTCCCGGACCACGATCCACCGCTTGCTCCCGGACTCACCCTCGAAAAGCCAGGAATCGATCCACTCCGGAGCGTGGCTGGGCTTGTCCTTGCGCCAGAACGAGTGCCCGGTGACGCCGTCCGGGAAGACCTGGGTGGAGAGCGGACGATCGCGGAGGTAGGGCAGGAGGTAGGGCGACATCCGGACGTAGTAGTCGATCATCCGGCGCTTGGTGATGACGGGCTGTGGCCAGATCGGCTTGTCGAGATTGGTGAGATGCAGCCGCCGTGATCCGATCTGCCACCAGTCGTCGGGGCGGAGGCCGGGGAGGGCCTCGAGCGCCTCGGCCACCTCCGGCGGGAGCTCGGGCCGTGCCGCCCCGGGCGGGAGCTGTGGCGACACTGCCTGGGGTGGAGGCCCCGACCTCACCGCCATCGGCGGGGGCGCGCCGACCCGGGACACGAGCGCGTCGACGTCGGCCGTCTCCTCGCGAACGCAGTCCTCCGGGCCCGCGTCCTCCCGGAGGGCGAGGAAGGCGGGATGCCGGAGGACGCCCGCCCTCGTCCAGCCGGCATGGCGCACCTCGCAGACGAGACGCGGCTCCACCCAGGTGACCGACTCGGTCAGCTTCAGGGGAGCGGCGATCGGGGAGGTGGCCCGGCGCAGCGGCCCCATGCGGCGGAGGAGGTCGGCGATCGTCGCCTCCCCGAACCCGGTGCCGACCTGGCCGCAGTGTTCCCAGCCGCCCGCACCACGGAGGGCGAGGACGAGCGCCCCGAGGTGCCCGCGCCGGCCATGCCCCTCGGTCCATCCGGCGATGGCGCAGCTCTGGGTGCGCCAGGCCTTGACCTTGATCCAGTCAGGGCTCCGCCGGCCCGGCTGGTAGAGGGAATCGGCGCGCTTGGCGACCATCCCCTCCAGCCCCAGCTCGGAGACCGCGGCGAAGAAGCTCTCGCCATCCTCCTCGACATGGTCGGCGAAGAGCACCGGTCCGGAGGGGCCGACCAGCTCCCGGAGCGTCTTCTTGCGGATGCGGAGCTCGGTGGCGGTCAGGTCGCGACCGTCGAGCGAGAGCAGGTCGAAGGCGACGAAGGTGGCCGGATGGCGGTCGGCGGCACGCCGCGCCTCGCCGGGGCCCTCGAGGTTGATCCGCGACTGCAGCCTCTCGAAATCGGGATGACCGGCCTCATCGAGGACCACGATCTCGCAGTCGAGGACGGCGCTCCGAGATCGGAGCTGGGTGGGGATGGCGGCGGCCTCCGGAAAGCGGAGCGTCTCGTCGCGGCCGCGCCGGCCCAGGACGCGGACCCCCGATCCGTCCACCGCCACCATGGCCCGGATGCCGTCGTACTTCAGCTCGTACATCCAGCCGGCGCGGGAGAAGGGCCGGTCGGCGGTGACCGCCAGCATCGGGGAGGGGACCGGGACGGCGGGGTTGCCACCCGGGGTCGAGGCGGAGCCGGTCGCAGCGGCGGGGGCGCTGTCCGGCGGCGACGGAGAACCGGGGGCAGCAGTCGGAGCGCCACCCGCCGAGGGCGCGGCCCGTTCGGCCGGGCGTCGCTTCTGGCGCGGGTCACCGCCCCCGGCGGCGGCGATCTCCGCCAGGGTCCGCCCGCTCTTGACGGAGCGATCCTCCCCGGCGGCGTCGTGGCCGGCGCTCGCCGCCTCGTCCCGCTTCTTGATGAGCAGGAAGTTGCGCTCCGCCTCCGGGCTGGCACCGGGGTAACGGCTGCGGCCGCCGATCCTGACCAGGGCAAACTCGCCGCGCAGCTTCTCCCCGGCCAGCCGGAACTTGATGTCCCCCGCTCTGATCTGAGCTTCCGGGTCGGCGGCGGACTCCCGGGTCCACTCGAAGGAGCCGGCGTCCCAGAGCTCCACGGTGCCCATCCCGTACCCGGAGGGGATCACCCCCTCGAAGTGGCCGTAGTCGACGGGATGGTCCTCGGTCTGGACGGCCAGGCGGCGGGACGCGGGATCCAGCGAAGGGCCACGGGGGATCGCCCAAGAGAGGAGGACGCCCCGGTGCTCGAGCCGGAAGTCGTAGTGGAGCCGCGTCGCCCGGTGCATCTGGACGCAGAAACGGCTCCCCTCTGGGAGCCGGTCCCAGAGCCCTCGGTCGGGGCCGTCGCCGGGGCCAGCACCTGGCTGGGCCTCGCCGCTCGGCTCGGGCGTGCGGGAGAAGTCGCGCTTGCGCCGGTATTCGTCGAGGGCCATCGGTCCAAGTGTCCCGGAACGGCGCTCGCCTGACCAGACGGGAGCAGCTCCAGGGCGAACGCCCGACCCTCGCGAGGCGGGGAGGCTCCCGTCCCGAGGGCCAGCGCCGGACCGGCTGGGGGAGCGACCACGGCCCCCCGCGGACGGGGGGACCGGCCGGCCGGGGAAACGCCGTCCGGCAACCCGGCAGAGGGCATTGCACTGGTAGAATTGAATTCGCAATTCACGTCAACCGGCCGCCGTCCATGCCCAAGCGACACCACCACCGGCAGGGTTGCTGGCTTCGCTCTCGGATCGGCTTGGCGTGGCCGCCAGCCACCCTCCTGAGGAACCGCAGCTGACCCAGACTACGCCCTCGACAACCCGCGAACTCCCCGACGGCGAGAAGCCCGCACCCCAATTGGGCGGGGGCGGAGGCAAGGGCGGAAAGGATGGGGATTCCTACTCCGCGGCCCAGCTCGAAGCGCTCAAGGGGCTCGAACCGGTCCGCCGGCGTCCCGGGATGTACATCGGCTCGACCGACCTCCGGGGCCTCCACCATCTCATCAACGAGATCGTCGACAACTCGATCGACGAGGCCATGGCGGGCTACTGCGACACCATCCTGGTCACCCTCCACGAGGATGGGTCGGTCTCGGTCGTGGACAACGGACGGGGCATCCCGGTCGACATGCATCCCACCGAGAAGAAGGTGGGCCTGGAGATGGTCCTGACCGAGCTCCACGCCGGCGGGAAGTTCGGAGGCGGTGGCTACAAGATCGCCGGAGGCCTCCACGGGGTGGGCGCCTCGGTGGTCAACGCCCTGAGCGAGCGGCTGGTCGCCGAGGTCTACAAGGACGGCAGGGTGTACCGCCAGAGCTACCAGCGCGGCTACCCCGAGGGGCCGATGGAGACCGTCCGCCGCACCTCCCAGCGGGGAACCATGATCCGCTGGTGGCCGGACCCGAAGGTCTTCCCGGATCGCGCCCATGACTGGAAGACGGTGGCCGACCGGCTGCGGGAGCTCGCCTTCCTGACCAAGGGCGTCAGCCTCACGCTCGTCGACGAGGCGCAGGCCTTCCGGTACACGTTCTACTTCGAGGGTGGCATCCGCGCCTTCGTCGGCTACCTGAACGCCAACCGCAACGTCGTCAACCTCCGGCCGATGTACGTGGAGCGGGAGATCGACGGCAACATGGTCGAGATCGCCGTCCAGTACCAGAACAGCGCCTTCACCGAGCACGTGCTGGCCTACGCCAACAACATCAACACCGAGGAGGGCGGCGCGCATCTCACCGGCTTCCGGTCGGCACTCACCGCGACCCTCAACAAGTACGCGCGGAAGGCCGCGATCCTCAAGGAGAACGACGCCAACCTGAGCGGCGACGACGTCCGCGACGGGCTCACCGCGGTGATCAGCGTCAAGCTCCAGGAGCCGCAGTTCGAGGGTCAGACCAAGACCAAGCTGGGCAACAGCGAGGTGGTCGGTCAGGTGTCGACGGTGCTGAGCGACGCGCTGATGCAGTACCTGGAGGAGAACCCGGCTGAGGCCAAGCGGATCGTGGAGCAATCGCTCACCGCCGCCCGGGCACGCCAGGCGGCCGCGCGGGCCCGTGAGCTGGTGCAGCGCAAGTCGCTGCTCGAGTCGGCGACCCTGCCCGGCAAGCTGGCCGACTGCAGTGAGCGCGATCCCGAGCACTGCGAGCTCTTCATCGTCGAGGGGGACAGCGCCGGCGGCTCGGCCAAACAGGGGCGCGAGCGACGCAACCAGGCCATCCTCCCGCTGCGCGGCAAGATCCTCAACGTCGAGAAGGCCCGCGCCGACAAGATCCTCGCCAACGAGGAGATCAAGAACCTGATCACAGCACTCGGCGCCGGATTCGGCGACACCATGAATGTCGCCAAGCTCCGCTACCACCGCATCGTGCTGATGGCCGACGCCGATGTCGACGGGTCGCACATCCGCACCCTGCTGCTCACCTTCTTCTGGCGGCACCTCCAGGAGGTGATCTTCGGCGGCTACCTCTACCTGGCTCAGCCTCCCCTCTACAAGCTCAAGAAGGGGACGGGCAAGCAGGAGCGGATCGAGTACGCCTACAGCGACCCCGAGCGCGACACCAAGTTCAAGGAGATGGGCGGGGGCAAGATCGAGGTCCAGCGCTACAAGGGACTGGGCGAGATGAACCCCGAGGAGCTGTGGGAGACGACCATGGACCCGGCCAAGCGGGTCCTGCTCAAGATCACCGTCGAGGACGCCCTCAAGGCGGACGAGATCTTTGACAAGCTGATGGGCTCCGACGTCGAACCGCGACGCCGCTTCATCCAGACCCACGCGCGGTCGGTTCGCAACCTGGACGTCTGATGGAGCAGAGCGGCACCCCGGGAGGGACGCGTCCGACGGCGATCCCGGTCACCGTGGCCGTCGACGCCATGGGCGGTGACAACGACCCCCAGGCCGCCGTGCGTGGAGCCCTCGAGGCCGCCCTCAAGGACGGCATCCGGGTGCTGCTGGTGGGCGACCGTGAGCGCCTGCAAGCCCTCTCCGAGGAATGGCGGCGCGCTCTCCCGGACAACGCGACCCGCGCCGCGGACGTGCTGCGCAGCCACGTGGAGATCGTGCCGGCGGGATCGGTGATCGGCATGGACGAGCACCCCGCCCAGGCGGTCCGGTCCAAGAAGGACGCCAGCGTCGTGGTCGCGACCCGCCTGGTGGCTGAGGGACGGGCCCAGGCGGCCGTCTCCGCCGGCAACAGCGGTGCCACCCTGGCCGCGGCGCTGCTCACGGTGGGGCGCATCCGCGGGGTCGCTCGGCCCGCCATCGGGACGACCTTCCCCACCCCCACCCTCACCACCTCCACCTTCCTGCTCGACATCGGCGGCAACGTCGACTGCAAGCCGCTCTGGCTGCTCCAGTTCGGAGTGATGGGCAGCATCTACGCGCGCCTGATGATGGGAGTCGATGACCCCCGCGTCGGCCTGCTGAGCAACGGGGAGGAGGCGGAGAAGGGCTCGGAGCTGGTCCAGGAGGCGCACCGGCTGCTCTCGTCCGCACGGCTCCGTTTCGTCGGCAACGTCGAGGGACGGGACGTCTTCAACGGCTCCTGCGACGTCGTCGTGACCGACGGCTTCACCGGCAACGTCGTCCTCAAGACGGCGGAGGGGGTCGCCGAGCTTCTCTTCGGGGTGATCTCCCGCGAGGCTCGCGGATCGCTGACCGGCAAGGTCGGAGGCGCCCTGCTCAAACCGAAGCTCCGCCCCCTGCGCGACCGGGTCGACTACCGCAAGTCCGGGGGCGCCCTGCTGCTCGGAGTGGCCGGCGAGGTGGTCATCGCTCACGGCCGCAGTAACGCCGAGGCCATCGGCAACGCCGTGCGCGTGGCAGCGCTCGCCGCCCGCCAGCGGGTCAGCTCGCGGATCGCCGCGGCGTTGGCATCGCCGGACCGGGCGGCCACGGTCGCTTCCCTCGAGCATCCAGATGAGGACGGGTCATGAGCGTCTTCCACCCCGGCGACATCCAGCCCATCGACCTCGAGCAGGAGATGCGCCAGAGTTACATGGACTACGCGATGAGCGTCATCGTGAGCCGGGCGCTTCCCGACGTGCGCGATGGCCTCAAGCCGGTCCAGCGACGCATCCTCTACGCGATGCTCCAGGAAGGCATCACCGCCGGCGGCCGGACCAAGAAGTCGGCGGCGATCGTCGGCGAGGTGATGAAGAACTATCACCCGCACGGCGACCAGTCGATCTACGACACCTTGGCGCGGCTGGTCCAGCCCTGGGTGATGCGCTACCCGCTGGTCACCGGCCAAGGCAACTTCGGCTCGGTGGACGGCGACCCGCCGGCGGCACAGCGCTACACCGAGGCCAAGATGTCGGCGGTGGCCATGACCATGGTCGAGGACATCGACAAGGACACGGTCGACATGGTCGAGACCTACCTTGCCGACCCCACCGTGCTGCAGCCGGGCGTGCTCCCCGCGCTGCTGCCCAACCTGCTGGTCAACGGTGCCAGCGGGATCGCGGTCGGCATGGCGACCAACATCCCGCCCCACAACCTCGGCGAGGTCGTCGATGCGCTGGTGCGGCTCATCGACGACCCGGAGATCAGCACCGAGGACCTGGTCCGGATCATCCCGGGGCCCGACTTCCCGACCGGGGGGATGATCTATGCGCGCGACATCGCCCAGGTGTACGCCACCGGCCACGGGCGCATCGTGATGCGCGCCCAGGTCGAGTTCGAGGAGTCGCGCAACGGCCGCGAGCAGATCATCGTCCGCGAGCTCCCCTACCAGGTCAACAAGGCGCGCCTGCTCTCGAGCATCGCAGAGCTGGTCAACGAGAAGAAGATCGAGGGGATCGCCGACCTGCGCGATGAGTCGGGGCGCACCGAGAGCACCCGGATCGTCATCGAGCTGAAGCCGAGCGCGCGTCCTCACACCGTGCTCAACAACCTCTTCAAACACACCCAGCTCCAGAACACCTTCGGTGCCCTGATGCTGGCGCTGGTCGACGGCCGGCCCCAGGTCCTGGGGCTCAAGGCGATCCTCCAGCCCTTCGTCGACTTCCGGCGCCAGGTCGTGGTCCGGCGCACCCGCTTCCTGCTGGGGCGGGCGCGGGAGCGGGCTCACATCCTGGAGGGGCTGCTCAAGTGCCTCGACCACATCGACGAGGTGATCGCGCTGATCCGGGCGGCCCAGGACGAGAAGGCGGCGCAGACGGCCCTGGAGCAGCGCTTTGAGCTGAGTGAGCGGCAGTCCAAGGCGATCGTCGATCTCCGCCTGGGCCGCCTGACCCGCCTGGAGGCGGGCAGGATCCAGGAGGAGTACGAGGCCCTCATCAAGGAGATCGCCCGCTTCGAGGACATCCTGGCCAACCCCCGCCTGGTGGACCAGCTGATCAAGGACGAGCTGGCCGAGCTCCGCAAGCGCTTCGCCGACCCCCGGCGCACGGAGATCCGCTACGGGGACGTCGAGCTCAACGAGGAGGACCTGATCCCCAAGGAGCAGGTCTTCGTCACCCTGACCCACCGCGGCTACATCAAGCGGATCCCGGTGGACAGCTACCGGGCCCAGCACCGCGGCGGCCGTGGGGTCGTGGGTGCCAAGCGCTCCACCGAGCAGGACTACGCCGAGCACTCCACGACGGCCTCGACCCACAGCGACATGCTCTTCTTCACCAACCGGGGGAGGGTCTTCCGGCTGCGAACCCACGAGATCCCGGACGTCAAGCGCCAGGCCAAGGGGCTCCCGGTCATCAACCTCATCGAGATCGACCAGGGAGAGCGGATCACCGCCCTGATCGCCGTCGACGGGTTCTCCGACGAGCAGTACCTGGTGATGGCGACCCGGCTGGGCCAGATCAAGAAGACCCCGTCAGCCGCCTACTCCGCGGTGCGGCGCAATGGGCTGATCGCCATCAACCTCCAGGAGGGCGACGAGCTGGACTGGGTGAGGATCTCGACGGGCGGTGATGAGCTGCTCGTGGTCACCCGCCAGGGCAAGGGCGCCCGGTTCTCGGAGAAGGAGGTCCGCCCGATGGGGCGAGACACCATGGGCGTGGGGGCGATCCGGCTGCGAGCCGGGGACGAGGTGGCCGGGTTCGACATCGTGAATCCTCGCGGCCACGTCCTGGTGGTGACCCAGCTGGGCTTCGGCAAGCTGACCCCGATGGAGGATTACCCGGTCAAGAGCCGGAACATCCAGGGGGTCTACACGGTCGACCAGAACGCCATCCCCAAGATCGGCGAGATCGTGGGGATGCGGGTGGTCGAGGACCTCTCCGAGGAGCTGATGGTCGTCTCGACCAAGGGCCAGGTGATCCGGATCCCGCTCGCGCAGGTCCGGGTGTCAGGCCGTCAGACCCGGGGCGTGATCATCATGCGGCTCGCCGAAGGAGACCGCGTCGGCTCCATGGCCGGCGTGGGCCGGGCCGACGTGCTGGAGGCGGACTGAAGGGGGCCGCAGCCCCCCTCGCGTCAGGCCTCGGCCTTGCCGATCTTGAAGATCTTGGTCCCGCAGGTGGGGCAGGTGCCGGTCGTGGCCGGTTTGCCGTTCTTCATCGTGATCGCCTGCGCGTCCTTGATCTCAGTCTGCTTCTTGCACTTGAGACAGTAGCCGGAAACTGCCATCGGTTCCTCTCCTGGATTGGGCTGGATCGGGGCCGGGTCCGCCCGGCGACTTGCCCGGGATTGTAAGCACACTCCGACCCATCAGGTCGAATTCAGCCGAATTCGGGACGGCGGCGCGCCGAACCCGGCGAAACAGTGGAACGGCGCAATCAAACCGACCAAGGACCGTGGCGCTCCCATGTGCTCGTCCCGGAAGAACCCCGAATTGGGGATGTCGAGGCGCGTAACCCCGGGGGCCCGGGCGACGTATACCTTGCATGACCATCCACACCGCCAGCTTCCCCACCGAGCCCGGGGTTGTCGCCATTTACGGGACGGCGAGCCGCCGAGCCATCGTGCTGGCGGTGAGCCTCATCGCCGTGCTGGGAGCGCTCGTCGTATGGGGACTCTCCGCCCTCGTCGGCTGAGCAAGCGGCGCTCCGCGCCGATTGCGCTGCGCGCACGCCGCAGGCGGCGCGGGGGGCCCCTCTACGCAAAGAGAGGCCGCGCCACCCTGACGGCGACGCGGCCTCTCCCGCGAACGGGCTCCTAGCCCTCGCCGCCCATCATCGCGATCGAGCCGTTGAAGGTGGCTCCATCCTCGACGTGGAGCTTGCCCACCCGGATGCTCCCCTGGAGGTACCCGGAGCCGGCAAGGCGGAGCCGCTGCTGAGCGGTGACCTCACCCTCGACCCGGCCACGGATGCTCAGGTTGCGGCACTCCAGCCGGGCCTTGACCACGGCCGATGCCTCGACGGTGACGTCGCCGGTGGTGATCACCTCGCCGTCGATGCTTCCGAGCACGACCAGATCGCTGCGGATGATCAACTTGCCCTCGAGGCGATCATCGACCCCCAGGGTGACCGTGCCACCGCTAGAGTTCTCGCCGGGACGCTTTCCGTCCGCTTTGGATATCACCACTGACTCCTTCGCCTCCGGGGTTGCATTGATCTTGTCTGCGGTCTGGTCCATGTCTGAATCCTTCCCCTACGCCGACGGACAGGCTCGTCAGTCTACCCCTCCGGTACCCCCTGACCCCCCCGACCGGGAGTGGCCATCGGTAACTCGTTACGCCCGCCACCTCGAGGCCTACTACGATGCCGTCAACCACGCCTACGACGACTGGTCCTCGGGCATCCACCGCCGGCTGGGCGCACGCCTGATCGAGATCGCATCGCCTCTTCCCGGGGAGCGTCTGCTCGATGTGGGATGCGGCACCGGCCTGGTGACCCAGATGGCGGCCGATCGGGTGGGCACCTCGGGGGAGGTGTTCGGGGTGGACATCGCCAAACGCCTCCTGGAGGTCGCCAAGCGACGCGCCTCCCCGCATGTGCGCTTCTTCCAGGTCCCCGCCGAGGCGCTCGTCTTCAGCGACTGCACATTCGACGTGGTCACCATCGGCGACTCCCTCCCCTACCTCTCCGACCCGCGGCGCGCCCTCGAGGAGGCGCATCGCGTGCTGCGGCGCGGCTCACGGATCGCCGTCTCCGTGCTCGATCGCGCCCTCTCCACGCCCGCCCAGCAGGTGTTCCACGAGCGGCTCCTGGCCCTGGAGCTCCGGCACCCCGTGGTGGTCCCGCGCCCCCCCGGCGACCGGGCCCGATTCGGCGAACCCGAGGTGCTCGCCCACCTGCTGGCGTCCGCGGGCTTCACCGACGTCGTCACCACGATGATGGTGACCGGGGGGAGGGCGGCGACAGCACGGGAGTGGACCGAGCTGATGATGGGTGCCGGACCGTCGTCCCATGCCCTGCTGTCGGTCCTTGGGCCGGCGGTCCGGGATCGTTTCGAGGCAGAGCTGACCGAGCAGATGCGGTCCCTCGGCGATGACGAGGCCTTCCGCTACCACCATCCGTTCACCTTCGCCGCTGGGATCCGCCCCTAGGCCGACTGCGCCAGCAGGGTCACAGGAGCGCGACGGGAGGGGATCGGCCTCTTCGCGAGCCATACGATCCGGAACCGTGACCGTGCAGACGATGGCACCTGCCCGAGTGCGCCGAGCCCGTCCGTTCCTGGTGCTGCTGGCCGCTGGCGCCTCGATCGTGGCCCTGAGGTCGTTTGGGCTCGACCCGCTGACCGGCCATTTCGGAGCACCCTTCGAGGACTTCGCGGCGTACCTGGGAGCGGCTCGGTCGATGGCCGCCGGCGGCTCGCCCTACGTGAACTTCAGCTCGGCCCCCGTCACCGAGGCGGGCTTCGTGTATCCGCCCTTCGGAGCGCTGCTGATCCGCCCCCTGGCCCTGCTCAGCGCCCATCCGGCGATGGTCGTCTGGCTCTGGCTCACCCTCGCCTGCGCCGTGACCGGCGCGATCGTGGTCGCACGAACCGCCCTGCCGAGTTCGTGGCCGAGGGTCGAACTGGCGGTGCTGGCCGCCATCGCGTTCGCCCCGGCCACCTACAACTACTGGCACGGACAGATCAATCCGGTGATCTTCCTCCTGCTCGCGATCTCCTACTGGGCCTACGTCCGAGATCGCCAGGTGACCGCCGGCGTCCTCCTCGGTCTGGCCGCCGGGATCAAGATCGCCCCGGTCATCTTCCTGATCATCCTGATCCGGCGCCGCTGGTGGCGCGGAACCGCTGCGATGGCGTCGACGGGGGTGGTCACCCTGGCCCTGGGAACCCTCACCGTGGGGGGCGGGGCGACGATCACCTTCTTCACCAAGGTGTTCCCCGGCCTCAACCGCGCGACGGGGTGGATCTACGACCAGTCACTGGGCGGCGCGATCAGCCGCCTGGCGGACCAATCGGTCCTCGTGGTGCAGCCGACGTCGGTGCTGGTCCAGGTCGCCAACGTCGTGGCCGCACTGCTCGTCCTGGGGCTCGCGGCCTGGGTCATCCGGCCGGAGTGGCGGTCCCGCGAGGAGAGGGGAGCCGAGTTCGGGCTGGCGATCACGGCGATGCTGCTGGCCGGGGGCATCGCCTGGTACCCGCACTTCGTTCACCTCATCATCCCGCTCTTCTGCGTGCTGGGCCTGGTCGCCGCGCGGGGGTGGCGCGCGGAGCGGTCGACCGCCCTCGCCGCCGTGGCGGTGCTGGTCGTCTTCGGACTGGTCGCCCCCCTCGCGATCTCCGACCTCAGCATGAACGGCATCGTCGCGATCAGCCGGACTCCGGCCTGGTGGCCCTTCCTCCAGCTCTGCTCGCTGCCCTGCGCGAGCGCGCTGTGGATGGCCATCGCCCTGGCCCGGAGGCTGCAGTGGGAGCCGTCGCCGGCTGATTCACCCGCTCGTGCCGAAACGCCCGCGGTGAGAGCAACCGCGTAGGCAGATCAGGAGGACGCTGCGGCGTGCTCCTTCTGGTGCGCCTCGATGAGTTGCTGGGCCACGTGCGCCGGAACCTCCTCGTAGTGGGACAGCTCCGTGGCATAGCGGCCCCGGCCCTGGGTGAGAGCGCGGAGGTCGATGGGGAAGGTGAACATCTCCGCCTGGGGGACCTGGGCGGTCACCTCGGAGCGGCCGTCGCCGAGCGGGTTCATCCCGGCGACCCGTCCGCGCCGGGCGTTGAAGAGACCGATGATGTCGCCGGTGAAGCGCTCGGGGACAACGACCTTCACGATCACGATCGGCTCGAGCAGCACCGGGGAGGCTTTCTGCATCGCCTCGCGCATCGCCATCGAACCGGCGATCTGGAAGGCGATGTCCTTGCCGTCGACGGGGTGGGTGGAGCCGTCGACCAGCCGGACCCGGACGTCGACGATAGGGTTGCCGCTGATCGCCCCCTGCTCGAGGACCTGGCGGACCCCCTTCTCCACCGAGGGCCGGAACTGCTGGGGGATGGACCCGCCGAAGATCTTGTCCTGCCACTCGAAGCCGCCGCCACGAGGCAGGGGCTCGATCTCGATGGTGCAGTCGCCAAAGAGGCCCGCCCCGCCTGACTGCTTCTTGTAGCGGTGCTGCACCCGTGCCGTGCCGTGGATGGTCTCCCGGTAGGGGATGCGCGGTGCATGAATGGTCGCGTCCACGCCGTACTTGCGCTTCATCTTCTCCAGCACCACGTCCAGGTGGACGTCGCCGAGGCCGTGGGCGATGACCTCCTGGGTCACCGGATCGCGGTCGATCGCGAAGGTGGGGTCCTCCTCCGCCAGGCGCGCCATCGACTGCATGATCTTGTCGTCGTCGCCCTTGGTCCTGGCGGTGATCGCCCCCGAGTAAGCGGACGCGGGCAGGGTGATCGCCGGCAGGACGGCGGGCGCAGCCCGGTCGCAGAGGGTGTCGCCGGTGGCGGTGGTCTGGAGCTTGGTCAGCACCGCGACCTCACCGGCGCCGACCTCGCCGGCGGGCACCACCTGCTTGCCCATCGGACGGCCGAGCTGGGCAAAGCGCTCCTCGCTCTTGTGATTCGCGTTGTAGGGGTGGGTCTCGCCGCGCAGGGTGCCGCGCAGCACCCGCACGTAGCTGAGCTTGCCGAAGTTGTCGACGGCGGTCCGGAAGACGTGGGCGACCAGGGGGCCCGCCGGGTCGCAGCGGATCTCGACCTCCTTGCCGGCGGCGTCGGTGCCGCGGCGCACCCGCTCCTTGGGCGAGGGGAGGAAGCGGACGATGCTGTCCAGCACGAGAGCCGCGCCACGGGCGCCGATCGCCGCTGCGCAGATGACCGGCACCAGCGTGCCGGTGGCGGCTCCGCGGTGGACGGCGTCACGGACCTCGTCGGAGGAGAGCTCGGTGCCCTCCAGGTACTTCTCGATGAGCGAGTCGTCGGTCTCGGCGGCCGCATCCATGAGGGCGCTCCGGGCCCGGTCGATCTCACCGCTCATCGCCGCAGGCATCTCGGTGGCGGTCGCGCCGCCGTCCGTGCCGAAACGGTAGGCGCTTCCGTCGACCAGATCCACATAGCCCTGGAGCGCCTCCGCCGACCCGATGGGAACCACGACGGCGATCAGCTTGTGGCCGAAGGCCTCCCGGAGCGCATTGACGGTGGCCTCGTAGGCCGCGTTTTCGCGATCCATCCGGTTGACCACGATGAGACAGGGAAGACCGGCCGCGGTGATCATCTCCCAGGCCAGCTCGGCCCCGACCGGGACCGAGCCGTTGGCGCTCACCACCAGGACGGCGGCATCGGCGCCGGCCAGGGCGCAGGCGACCTCTCCGGCGAAGTCCTGGAAGCCGGGGGCGTCGATGAGGGTGACCTGGGTGTCCTTCCAGTCGCA
>OCZT010001099.1_pt1 | contig 27851 bp, 28 predicted proteins | sample 1539031 | NCBI WGS metagenome assembly OCZT01 (sample SAMEA3539308, study PRJEB22396) | soil metagenome | biome: tundra; feature: field; material: soil | place: USA | collected 2010-05 | depth 0.15 m | reverse complement strand
ATGTCGTATTGGAGGGCCGCGTCGCCATCTCGGTGGGCAACAGCGTGGTCGAGCACGTGGGACCCGGCGGGATGTTCGGCGAACTGGCGCTCGTCGACCGCTCCGCGCGCGCGGCCACGGCGACCGCGGACACCGATTGCAGTTTGCTTGGGATCAACCGCAACGAATTTCTCAAACTGGTCAAGACCAAACCCGAGTTCGGCGCGTCGCTGCTGAAGTCGATCGCCCTGCGCATGCAGCAGCTCGCGCTGCAGGTTGCGCAGATGCAGTCCTGACCGGCCGGATCGCATCCGCGCAGAACACAGCAGCGCTCGCGCCCTTCACCGGTGCACCCCCCTCAGCCTGCGGTATTTTGGGCGACGTCGACGCGCACGGTTTCGCGGTTGAGGGCGGTGACCACCGCGCGGGCGTAACGCTCGGCCCAGGCGCCGCCTTCGGCGAAGCGTTTCTCGCCCGCCGCGCGCGCGACTTCCAGAACTTTGTCGAGGGTGAGCACCTTCCCGACCAGGCTCCTGGGGACGCAGCCGAATTCCTCGAACTGCTGCGCCAGCCACAGTTGAGCCTCCTCGGCCGTTAGCGGGTTCTTGTCGCCTGCTGGAATCCTGAACTCGTAATCGCGATCCCGGTCGAACGATACGATGACGCTGCCTCGCATGTGGCGTACTCCTTTGTTCGCAGCCAGCGTCATTTTACTGCACGCCAGGCCGCGCTGCGGCGGAAAGCGCTGAACTACGCGAGCCCCGCGATGTCGATCGCGACGATAGCCTGAGGCTGTGCAAAAAGGTCCTTTGAGCTTGCTTCCTGTGCGATCACCGATTGGCGCGCCGCACCCGGCGAGACGAGGTGGAGCTACAGCAAGAATCTCTGGCTTATATGTACGCTAACGCACAGCGCACCCGGGCTACAAAGTGGAAACTGGCTGCTATGAGCGATGGCGAACAGCCCGTTACGGGTATGCGAGGTGCGATATGGTGAATTTCATATGCGCTACCGGGGAATCCGGCGATTTATTTGGCGAGACACCCATCCCTGGGCGGGATCCGGTGATCAAGCGCAGGTTTGCGCCTGCGCTGACGACGGCCCGCGTGCTCTGTCGTCAGCTCCGGCACAAACAGGCGCGCCCGGACAAAAAGCGGATCGCGCATCTAATTTGCCTGAACCTCCTGTCGATGCTGAGGTACGACTCGCAGCGAGCGTAGCGGACAAGCGCGGAAGATCGATCGCTGGAACGTGCGCGCAGTAACTAGTCGCAGTAACCAGTTACGGGTTAAGAATCCAAACTCATAAACCCTTGGTCGCAGCGGTCAGGGCCTTAGTTGCCGATGGATCGCACAACGGACCGGGCAGACGCAGAACTTGGCCCCGCCGAAATCCAGGTGGTATGGGCAATCGGGCCAGTCCGCGGCACGGACGCAGAGCACATTCTCGCCGTGCGCCGCCTCTACATCGCACATCGGGCTGTCGCCGCACTGGCCGGTCTGCAAGCATGAAAAGTTGTGTCGACACTTGGTCGTCTTCCGGAGTATTTCCGCAGGAACGCTGAACACAATACGAATCCTCCTTCTCCCTTGTTCGAACCTTGATCCGGCTTCGGGCGGCCGTATTGATAAATATCAGTTTTGCCTCACTAGCGGGTGCGGCGCGGAATTTACGGCGGGACGTCGTATCGGGTACCGGCCAGTTGCCGGCAAGCGTCGAAGCGGCGCGGATCGGGCGATCCGGGGTTCAGGCAGTTTGCGGGCTGTGCGCCGCGGAAGCGCTGCGGATGCTTTGCTCGTCGGGCAATTGCCAGGTAATCAGCAGCGAGCAGACGGCCACGGCTGCCAGCACCAGCAGGGCAAAGCCGAAGCCGGCCGCCTTGACCACCGGCCCGAGAGCCCAGACCGCCATCGAGCTCACGCCAAAGGAAACAGCCAGACGCATCCCGCTTACGCGGGAGCGAATGCTGTCATCGACGAAGCGCACAATGATCGCGTCGGTGAACGGGATCGCGCCGAAAACCAGCACCATGAACAGGATCATCGCCAGATACAGCGTCCAGCCCTGGCTGAAAGCGGCCAGCAGGAAGATCGGGCCCTGAAAGACGATGATGCCGAGCATCACGTTGCGAATCGGAAAGCGATCGATCAGGCGCCCCACCGCCAGCTGCGACACCGAAGAGAGCGTGTACACCACCGCGAGCAGCATCCCGAGCAGGGCCGGCTGTTCCACCAGAATCGGCAACCGGGCTTTCAGCAATTCGCCGTTGCCGTTGGTGGTGAAGTTGAACAGGATGCTGCTGGTGACGGCGAGCATGGTCATCACCAGGAACACCTTGTTTCGGGTGGCCGGAGGGAGCTCGATCTGCCTGACGCTTCGTTTCGCCGGCGCGCCGTCCTCGACCGGCGCGAACTTCATGAACAGCAGGCCGCAGGCAATCGATATGACACCCGGGACGATGAAGGCCGTGCGCCAGTCGGCGTACTGGATGAAAAAACCCGTCGATATGGCGGCCGCAGCAATGCCCAGATTGCCTGCCATGCCGTTAATGCCTATGGTGATGCCCGGCTTGCTCGTATGCCGCAGCAACATCGGGATACCCACCGGGTGGTAGATCGATGCAAAGGCGCCCATCACACCCAGCGCCAGGGCCAGCTGCCAAACGTTCTGGGTGAGGGCAATCAGCAGAGCCGAGCCGCCGATGCCGAAAAAATAAACGAGCATCATCGCGCGGCGGCCCCAGAGATCCCCCAACCGCCCCGAAGGGAACGAGCCGATGCCGAACATCACAAAGGCGCCGGTGGTGTAGGGCATCAGATCTTCCCAGCGCCCGACACCGAATTCGCGCGCGATGGCCGCCACTGCCGTCGCGAACACGAGCAGCATCACATGATCGAGCGCATGGGCGAGGTTTAGAAGCAGCGAGGTGATGCGCCAGCCCATGACGGGTTCCGATGATTCGACGGCGCAAGTTTAACCCGTAACGGCGAGGAGTTCCCGGGCATGGGAAGCAGCCGCCTGGGCGTCGGGGCAAGCCCCTTCATCGCCCGCGGCACTGCGACGCCCGCAGCGGGCCGAAGACGGCCGCGCTCTACCTGGCGCTCGCCGGGAGCGGCCTCGCGTCGAAAGTGATGCGCGGTGAAAACGGGGGTGCTACGCTAGCGCACGATCTTGAGCTCTGATTAAAGGGGTTCCCATGACTGACGCCATCCGGCCCATCCATCCAGTCTGGCTGCGCGCGACGCACTGGCTCAATGCGCTCGCGGTGGTGATCCTCGCGACGAGCGGCTGGCGCATCTACAATGCGTCGCCCTTGTTCGACTTCAAGTTCGCCAAGGGCATCACGCTCGGCGGCTGGCTCGGCGGCGCGATTCAGTGGCACTTCGCGGCGATGTGGCTGCTCGCCGCCAACGGCCTGGTGTACCTGTTGTGCAACGCCGGCACCGGGCGGCTCGTGCGCAAGTTCTTCCCGCTGTCGCCGCGCGCCATCGTCGCCGACCTGCGCGCTGCATTGCGCGGCCGGCTGTCGCATGCGGATCCGCGCCAGTACAACGCAGCGCAGCGCGCGGCCTATTTGTTCGTGATGGTCGACGCAGTGCTGCTGGTGCTGTCGGGCCTGGTGCTGTGGAAGTCGGTGCAGTTTCCGCTGCTGCGCGAGCTGCTCGGCGGCTACGAGACCGCGCGCCGCGTGCATTTCTTCGCCATGGCGGCGCTGGTCGCTTTCCTGGCGGTGCACCTGGCGCTGGCGGCGCTGGTGCCGCGTAGGCTGTTGGCCATGATCCGCGGCCGCTAAGGAGCGGTTACAAAATGAGGGACCAAGGTGGGAACGGAAGGGTCCCGCCCCTTCCTTGGCCCCTCATGCTCGCCTGATTCAGAGGTTGTTTCAGCGATTCTGAAACAGCCTCCAAGGAGTTGCCATGACGATCAAGAAATCCCCCAGGGTGCTCGCGCTCGACGGCGACGCCGTGGTGAAGGAAGCGCTGCGCCGCCTCGGGCAGCCATCGCGTCGCCTGTTCCTGCGGCGATCGCTCACGCTCGGCGGCCTGTCGCTGCTGACCGGCTGCGCGATCGTCGACGAGGACAGCGTCGAGAATGCGCTGATGAAGGTGTCGCGCTTCAACGACAAGGTGCAGGGCTGGCTGTTCGATCCCAACCAGCTGGCACCGACCTATCCCGAATCGATGATCACGCGGCCGTTCCCGTTCAATGCCTATTACGGCGAGGACGAGGTGCGGCAGGTCGATGCGGGCAGCTTCCGGCTCGAGGTCGGCGGCCTGGTGGCCGACAAGCACGCCTGGACGCTCCCCGAACTGCAGGCGCTGCCGCAGACCGACCAGGTCACGCGCCTCATCTGCGTCGAGGGCTGGAGCGCCATCGGCAAATGGGGCGGCGTGCCCTTTGCCGGCTTCCTCTCCCGCGTCGGCGCGGACACGAGTGCCAAGTACATCGGCTTCAAGTGCGCCGACGACTATTACACCAGCATCGACATGCCCACCGCGCTGCACCCGCAGACGCTGCTGACCCTGAGCTACGATGGCCAGCCGCTGCCGCCGCGCTACGGCTTTCCGATGAAGCTGCGCATGCCGACCAAGCTCGGCTACAAGAATCCGAAGCACATCCAGGCGATTTTCGTCACCAACAGCTACCCCGGCGGCTACTGGGAAGACCAGGGATACAACTGGTTCGGCGGCAGCTGAGCGCGACTCGGACGCCCGGGCGGCGGCATTGCGGCGAACGCGCTGGCGCAAGCTCGGCTATCATGGCCGCAGGCCGATTGTTGCACGAGGGCGCCCGCCATGAGCCACAAGCACGAACACCTGATCCAGTCCATCTTCCGCGATCCGATCAGCGCCAACATCCACTGGCGGGAGGCGGAGTCGCTCCTGCATCATCTCGGGGCCGAGATCGAACCGCTCTCGGGCGCGCGCCTGCGCGTGAAGTTGAACGGCTATGAGGACGTCCTGCACCGCCCGCATCAGGGCGCCACGCTTGACCGCTCGGCGGTCAAGAACCTGCGCGAGTATCTGGCCCGCGCGCGGGTCACGCCCTCGCTAGTCGAAGCAGAGAAGCCGCGCGCGAAAAATGCCTAACCTGTTCGCCGATCTGCCCCCGGGGGCGGGCGCGGAGCAGTTCGTCGAGCTGTTGTCGCGCCCGGGCCTGAGGATCGAGCGCATCGTTTCCACCGGGCAGACGAGTCCGCCGGGGTTCTGGTACGACCAGCCGCAGGGGGAGTGGGTGCTGGTGCTGCAGGGCGAGGCGGGGCTCGCGTTCGAGGACGAGCAGGAGCCGCGCCGGTTGCAGGCCGGGGATTTCGTCGACATTGCGCCGCACCGCCGGCACCGGGTCGAATCTACCGCCACGCCCACGGTGTGGCTGGCGGTGCATTACGACTGAAACGAGTCCCCGTGGGACGACTGAAACGAGTCCCCGTGGGACGACTGAGGCGGGCTCGCGCGCCCCCGCGCGGCTTCGTCCGGGCCCTCAGCCGATACCGAGCAACTCCGCCTCGAACACCAGCGTCGCATTGGGCGGAATCACGCCGCCCCCGTCGCGCTCATGTGCTGAATGTAAACAGGCCCTGGCCCGTTGGCTGTCCTGTTTGCCGCCAGTCCTGGCGCGGGGCCGGGTGCATGGCACTGCTATAATTCGGCGCTATGCCGTTAGCGCCGCATTCGAGGCGAACGCGGCGCTTGCACACCTCGCTCAATGGAACTCTACGACATCGCCATCATCGGCGGCGGCATCAACGGCGCGGGCGTCGCGCGCGACGCCGCCGGCCGCGGGCTCAAGGTGCTGCTCGCCGAGCAGAACGATTTCGCCTCGGCGACCTCCTCGGCCAGCACCAAGCTGATCCACGGCGGGCTGCGCTACCTCGAGTACTACGAGTTCCGCCTGGTGGCCGAGTCCCTGGCCGAGCGCGAGGTGATGCTGCGCATCGCGCCGCACATCATCTGGCCGCTGGAATTCGTGCTGCCGCACGAAAAGCATCTGCGCCCGGCGTGGATGATCCGCGCCGGCTTGTTCCTCTATGACAATCTGGGGACCCGCGCGTTTGCGCTTGGCGGCGGCCGCACCAGCCTGCCCAAGTCGCGCGGCGTCAAGTTCGCGCCAGGGGGCTACGGCGCGGGCCTGAAGCCCGCGTTCACCCGCGGCTTCGCCTACTACGACGCCTGGGTGGACGACGCGCGCCTGGTGGTGCTGACCTTGTCTTCGGCGCGCGCGCATGGCGCGACCGTGCTCGCGCGCACGCGCTGCACCGGTGCGCGGCGCGAGGGCGATGCGTGGCGCGTGACGCTGCGAGAGCAGGCGAGCGGCAAGGAAAGCGAAGTGCGCTCGCGCATCCTGGTGAATGCCGCCGGCCCCTGGGTGAAAAGCCTGCTCGATCACGAACTGAAAATCGACTCGCCCGGCCGGGTGCGCCTGGTGAAGGGCAGCCACATCGTGGTGCCGCGCATCCACGACAAGCGCTACGCCTACATCCTGCAGAATCCGGACCGGCGGGTGATTTTCATGATTCCCTACGAGCGCGAGTTCACGCTCATCGGCACCACCGACGTGCCGGTCACGGGCGAGGACATCCAGCCGGCGATCTCGCCCGAGGAGATCGCCTACCTGTGCGCCGCGGCAAGCCGCTACAGCGCGCGAGCGGTCACCACCGATCAGGTGGCGTGGAGCTACAGCGGCGTGCGTCCGCTGTACGACGACGGCAAGGAAGACCCGTCGGCCATCACCCGCGACTACGTGCTGCTGCTCGACGAGCAGGGCCCGCCGCTGTTATCCGTTTTCGGCGGCAAGATCACCACCTACCGCAAGCTGGCCGAGCATGTGATGGACAAACTCGCGCGCTGGATCCCGGCGCACCGGCGCTGGACCCATGCCGAGGCGCTGCCGGGCGGCGATTTCGGCGGGCGCGATTTTCATAGCGTGCTGGGCGAGTTCCGCTCGCGCCATTCAGGCCTCGATCCGCATTGGCTGGCGCGCCTGCTGCGCCGCCACGGGACGCTAGGCGAGAAGATTCTCGATAACGCGAAAACCGAGGCCGACCTGGGCGAGAACTTCGGCGGCGGGCTATACGAGCGCGAGCTTGCCTATCTGATCGAGCACGAATGGGCACGCTCAGCCGAAGACGTGCTGTGGCGGCGCACCAAGTGCGGCCTGCATATGAGCGAGGCGCAGCGCCGGCGCGTCGCCCGCCACCTGGCGGGCGAGCGGTGAAGCCGTTCGCCGCCATCCCCGCCGCGGTCGTGAAAGACATCCGCGGCGTGTTCTGCGACATCGACGACACGCTCACCAGCGAGGGCAAGCTCACCGCGCGCGCCTATGCCGCGCTGGAGCGGCTGCGCTCCGGCGGAAAGCTGGTGATCCCGATCACCGGCCGGCCCGCCGGCTGGTGCGACCATATCGCGCGCATGTGGCCGGTGGACGCGGTGGTGGGCGAGAACGGCGCTTTCTATTTCTATTACGACGGCGCGCGGAAGAAGCTGGTGCAGCGCTTCCTGCTCGACGCGGCGGCGCGCGCCGCGAACCGCGAAAAAATGGCCGCCGTGCGCGAACGCATCCTGCGCGAAGTGCCGGGCTGCGCGCTCGCCTCAGACCAGCTCTACCGCGAGGCCGACCTGGCGATCGACTACTGCGAGGACGTGCCGCGCCTGCCCTTTGCCGACGTGGACCGGATCGTCGCGCTGATGCGCGCGGCCGGCATGACGGCGAAGATCAGCTCCATCCACGTCAACGGCTGGTTCGGCGACTACGACAAGCTGGGCATGACGCGCACGCTGATGCAGGAACGCTACGGCGTCGATCTGGCGCGCGACCAGGCCAGGTACCTGTTTGTCGGCGACTCGCCCAATGACGCGCCCATGTTCAGGTTCTTTTCCAATTCGGTCGGCGTGGCCAATGTGGCCGATTTCGGCGCGCGTCTGACTGACGCGCCGGCCTACGTAACCAACCGGCGCAGCGGCGATGGTTTCGTCGAAGTCGCGGAATTGCTCTTTGGCGCGAATCATGGCGCGTAGCCTGCGCCGGGCGCAAGCCGCAATACGCCTTGCAGGGCGGCATCCCCATGCCGCCTTATCGGCCGATGAAAACGGATAAATGTCTGTGGTGAAACGAATTTAAGACGTACTATCCCGCGTACCGGAGAAAATGCCCGTCCAGACTGTGGACGGGCATCGATGGCCGAGCCAACAAGATCTCAGCCCTCGTGCTAGTCGCCCCTGCCATGCTTGCCGTTATTGTCATGGCCCTTTTGTTTCTTTTCCTTCTTTTCCTTTTTCATTTTGACGGGTTTGTAGCCCTTGTCCTGTTCCCAGTGGCCCGCTGTGCGATAGTAGGAATTGTTGCGCTGGTCCCAGCGGTCCGGCGCCCAGTTATAGCCTTCACGTTGAACGATGGAGCGTCCGCGAATCCAGACGTGGCGGTCGCCGTTCCAGCCCCAGTATCCCGGCGCCCAGACATAGCCTGGCTGCATGGTCGGCACGACTTCATACTGCGGCGCGGGTGGCCCGACGTTGATGTTGACGCTGACTTGCGCATAGGCCGGCGCCGCAAAGGCACTGGCGGCCAGCAATAGCGACAGCAATAGATTTCGAATGGCGTTGGTGCGGTTCATGGTCAGGCCCTTTGTAGGTAGGGACCCCATGTTTGCACTTTACGCAGGTTTACACCGTGCGCTGGCGCACACAAGGAACGCCCTGCACGCCGGCAATCAATCAAACCGTGCCGTCGGCTTTCAGCCTGGCAATCTCCACGTCGGTCTTCTGCAGCAGGCCGCGCAGGATTTCCTCGGTGTGCTGGCCGAGCACCGGCGGGGCGAGCTTGTACTCCACCGGCGTGGCGGAGAAGCGCATCGGACTTGCGACCGTCGGCAGCCTGCCCGCGACCGGATGGTCGAGCTCGACCTTGATGCCGCGCGCCTTCACCTGCGGTTCCTCGAACACCTGCGCCACATCGTTGATCGGGCCGTTGGGCACGCCGGCGGCTTCGAGCAACTCGACCCATTCCTTGGTGCTGCGTCTGGCGAACACCGCCTGCAGCAGCCGCGTGAGCTCGGCGCGGTTTTCCACGCGCTTGCCGTTGCCGGCGAAGCGCGGATCGCCGGCGAGTTCCGTGCAGCCGGCCGCTTCACAGAACTTGCGGAACAGGTTGTCGTTGCCGCAGGCAAGGATCACGTCGCCGTCGGCGGTCTTGAACGGCTGGTAGGGCACGATGTTCGGATGCAGGTTGCCGATGCGCTTGGGCGGTATGCCGGTGGCGAAGTAGTTGGTGTTCTGGTAGGCGAGCAGCGCAATCTGCGAGTCGAGCAGCGCGAGATCGAGGTGCTGGCCGATGCCGGTCTCGGCGCGGTGGGCGATCGCCGCGCAGATGGCGATGGTGGCGTACATGCCGGTGATGATGTCGGCCACCGGGACGCCGGCCCGCTGCGGGCCTCCTCCCGGCGCGCCATCGGGTTCGCCGGTAACGCTCATCATCCCGCCCATGCCCTGGATCATGAAGTCGTAGCCGGGATGCTCCCGGTACGGGCCGGTCTGGCCGAAGCCGGTGACCGAGCAGTAGATCAGGCGCGGATTGATCTGTTTCAGGTCGTGGTAGGAGAGGCCGTAGCGCGCCAGGTCGCCGAACTTGTAGTTCTCGATCAGGACGTCGGAGACGCGCGCCAGTTCGCGCACCAGTTTCTGGCCCTCGGGTTTGGAGATGTTGAGCGTGATCGATTTCTTGCCGCGGTTGGCGGAGGTGAAGTAGGCCGAGTCCTTGGTGTCGCGGCCTTCCCGGTCCTTCACCCAGGGCGGGCCGTAGGTGCGCGAGTCGTCGCCGAACTTGGGGCGCTCGACCTTGATCACTTCGGCGCCGAGGTCGGCCAGGTTCTGGCCGGCCCAGGGGCCGGCGAGCACGCGGGAAAGATCGAGCACGCGGATATGGGATAAAGGACCTGGCATGGAGTCAGATTTTCGGCAAAGGTGTAAGGGAGAATTGCGGGCCCGGCCCCGGCGCTGGCGGCATCAGTGCGCGCCGCCCATCATGTGGTCGGGCAGCCAGGTCGCGATTTCCGGAAACACGCACAGGATCACGATCGCCAGCATCATGCACAGCACGTAAGGCATGGTGCCCCACATGATGCGCGTCACCGGCACGTCCGGCGCGATCGAGCTGACGATGTAGATGTTCAAGCCCACCGGCGGATGGATCAGGCCGATCTCCATGTTGATGGTGAGGATCACGCCGAACCACACCGGATCGAAGCCGGCGGCCTTGATGATCGGATACAGGATCGGCGCCGTCATCAGGATCACCGCCGCAGGCGGAATGAAGAATCCGCACACCAGCAGGAACACGTTGATCATCGCCATCAGCACCCAGCGGTTGACGTGCATGTCGGCGATCGCCTGCGCCAGCGTCTGCGTCAGATAAAGGGAAGTGAGCATGTAGCCGAACAGCACGGCGGCGGCGATGATCATCAGGATCATCACCGATTCCTTGGTGGTGTCGCGCAGGATCGCCCACCACGCCTCCGGCCGCCACATGCGGTAGATCACAACCGCCATCACCACGCACAGCGCCGCTCCCACGCCGGCCGCCTCCGAGGGTGTCGCCACGCCGCCGTAGAGCACGTACATCACCCCGCCGATAATGGCCAGGAACGGCGCGATCTTCGGGATCGACTGGAATTTCTCTTTCCAGCTGTAGCGGAAGTCCACCGCGTGCGACCGGAAGCCTCTCTTCCAGATGATGAACAGGGTCCACGCCATGAACAACCCGGTGAGCATCAGGCCCGGCAGCACGCCGGCGAGGAACAGGCGCCCGATCGAGGTCTCGGTGGCGATGCCGTAGAGAATGAAGGTGATCGAGGGCGGGATCAGGATGCCGAGCGTGCCGCCGGCGCAGATCGAGCCCGTCGCGACGTCGTCGGGGTAGCCGCGTCGGCGCATCTCCGGGATGCCCATTTTGCCGATGGCGGCGCAACACGCAGGCGAGGAGCCGGTAAGCGCGGCGAATATGGCGCAGGCGCCGAGGTTGGAAATCGCCAGACCGCCGGGCACGCGGTAGAGCCAGCGGTCGAGCGCTTCGTACAGATCCTTGCCCGCGGGGGAGGAGCCGATCGCGGCCCCCATCATCACGAACATCGGAATCGACACCAGGGTGAAGTCGTTCAGTCCCGCATAGAAGGTCTCGGCCACCACGTGCAGCGCGTCGAAACCCTGGAAGATCACGATGAATATGATCGCTATCGTGCCGAGGCCGAACGCGACGGGCGCGCCCGAGAGCAACATCATCAGCGTGAGAATCAGGACCAAGGTCCCCTGCATTCCCGGGCCCATCACCGATGCGCCTTGGTTATGCCGAACGGCGGTTCGCGGCCGCTGACCAGGCCCATCAGGTCGGCGAGGCACTGCAGGGTCAACAGACCGAGGCCGATGGGCAGGGCCGAATAGGGGATCCACAGGCGCGCCCGCCATATGGTGTCGGACACCCATTTGTTGTCCCAGGCCTCGCGCCAGAACTGGAACGTGAGTACGGTCATCGCCACGCAGAAAAATAGCGTCACCGCGGCAGCGAACAGCGCCAGCCACCAGCGCGGGCGCGGGGCCGAATATAGCGGCAGGACGTCGACGGCGACGTGGCCCCGCATCGTGAGCACGAAGGGGCTGCCGACGAAGGTCGCCGCAACCAGGCAGTAGGTGACGAAATCGGTCTGCCAGATCGTGTTCTGGTTGAGCGCGTAGCGCACGAACACCATGTGGCAGACGACGACGACGCTGAGCGCGATCAGACCGGCGGCGAGGTAGCCGAACAGCCGGGAGATGAATCTGACGCTGCGGACAAATAGATCCATGAACGGTCCATCGCTTGTGGCCCGCGGGCCGGTTACGGGGGAGGAAACGAACCGGCGGGCGGCGCTTGCCGCCCGCCACCGGGATATAGGCTTACTTGACGCTCAGCGCATCGTCGATCAGTTGCTTGCCGTCCGGCACTTCCTTGGCGAATTCGGCGTAGGAGCTTTCCCTGGCGACCTTGACCCACGCGTCGTACTCCGCCGGCGTCAGCGTAACCACCTCGACCTTGTGCTCCGTGAACACCTTGACCATCGCGTCGTCCAGGCCTTTGGTCTCCTTGGCGAAGTATTCCTGCGCCTTCTTGCCCGCTTTGAGCAGCGTTTCCTGCTGCTTCTTGTTGAGCTTATCGAAGCTTTTCTTCGACATCAGCACCGGCTCGTACATGAACCAAAGGGCGTTATCACCCGGCGCGGTAACGCATTTCACCTGCTCGTAGATGCGGAACGAAACGAAGCTGCCGGTGCTGGTGTCGGTCGCCTCGGCGACGCCGGTCTGCAGCGCGTTGTAGACCTCGTTGCTCGGCACCGAAACGATGGAGGCGCCGGCCGCCTGCCACATCGCGGCGAAGGTCGGCCCGGCAGAGCGGATCTTCAAGCCCTTGATGTCGGCTGGAGTGCGAATGCAGGCTTTCTTCGAAGCCACCGCGCCGGCGAGCCAGGCGTCCGACAGCACGACCACGCCCGCTTTTTCGATCTTGGCCTTGATCTCTTTCATGAACTTGGAATCATTGAGTCTCACGGCGCGCTCGTGATTGCGCACCAGCCCCGGCATCAGCGTCGCGCCGAAAGCGCGTACCTTGCCGCTGGCGTAATCGAGCGGAAACGAGGAAATGTCGAGCTGGCCGTTGACCAGGGCGTTCCACTGCTCGTTCGGCTTGAACAGCGACGCGCCGGGATAAACCTGGATCTCGAGCTCGACGTTGGCCGCCTTGGCCTCGCGCGCGATGATCTGCACCATCTCGTCGCGCACGTCGCCTTTGCCGCCGGGGAACTGATGCGATGCGCGCAGCGTCGTGGCAGCCAGGGCGGACCCACTCAGTGTGGCGGCGGCGAGGGCCGTCAGGATCGCCATGCGTTTGAACTTCGTCATCATTGATACCTCCTCCAAGTAAGTCGATGAATTGTGATTTTCAGATTTCCCCGGTTTGCCGAGGTATGGTTGTCGCCGGACGCCCGGCGGTCGGCGACATTTTAGGCTGCCGCGGGCGAGGATACAAACGGCATCCGCGTTGCGCCGCAGCATTCCCCTGCAGCCTCCTGCGTTTCATTTGCCTTTGAACTGCGGCTTCTGCTTCGCCAGAAACGCCTTGAAGCCGATGCGGTAGTCCTCGGTGTCGAAACAGGCGTAGCCTTCGTCGCGCTCGGCTTCGGTGAGCGGACGCGGATCGGCCAGGCGGCGCGCGAATTTCTTGTGCCAGCGCGCCACCAGCGGCGCGCCCGCGGCGATGCGCTCGGCCGCGGCGAGCGCTTCCGCCCCGACCTGGTCATCGGCGACGACGCGATTGACCAGGCCCTTTTGCTTCGCTTCCTCGGCGCCGAATACGCGCCCCTCGAGCAGGATTTCCAGCGCAGTGGCGCGGCCGACCAGGTCGATGAGCGCCTGCATTTCGCCGTAGCCGACTACCAGGCCGAGCTTGTTGATGGGGATGCCGAAGCGGCTGGATGCGCCGCAGATGCGCAGGTCGCATTGCGAGGCGATTTCCAGCCCGCCGCCGACGCACACGCCGTGGATCATGGCCACAGTCGGGTGGCGGCATTCCTTTACCGCGCGCATCGTGCCTTCGATTTTGTTGCCGTAGTCCTTCGCCACCTTGGCGTTGGCGCGCACTTTCTCGAATTCGGAAATGTCGGCGCCGGCAGCGAAGGCCTGCTCGCCCGCGCCGCGCAGCACGATGCAGCGCACGCCGTCGTCGGCTTCGAGTTCGCGCACGATCTCGCCCAGGCGCATCCACATGCCGAAGCTGAGCGCGTTGAGCTTGTCCGGGTTGTTGAGCGTGACCGTCGCGATGGCGCCGTCGCGCCCGAGGAGAATCGGCTCTGCTGACGACTTGGTCGCGCGCGTGCTCGGCTGATCGTGTTTGCTTGGCATGGTTCTCTCCTTTAGCGCTTGCGCAGCCTGCCCCAGGCAAGGGAAATCAGCGGCCAGAACAACATCAGCAGCGCCAGCGTGGTGATCGTGCCGACCAGCGAGTTGGACCAGAAAATCCCCAACTCGCCCTTGGAGCCCATCATGGTCTGGCGGAACGCGGCTTCGGCCCGGTCGCCCAGCACCAGCGACAGCACCATCGGCGCGAGGGGATAGTCCAGCTTCTTCAGAACATAACCGATCATGCCGAACAGGACCATGAACCAGATGTCGAGCATGGCGCTGTGCACGGAGTAGGCGCCGATGGCGCACACCACGATGATAATCGGCGCAATGATGGAAAACGGGATGCGCAGGATCGCCGCGAACAAGGGCACCGTGGAGAGAACGATGATCAGCCCGGCGATGTTGGACAGGTACATGCTGGCGATCAGGCCCCAGACAAAGTCCTTTTGCTCGACGAACAACAGCGGCCCGGGCTGCAGGCCCCAGATCATCAGCCCGCCCAGCAGCACGGCGGCAGTGGCCGAGCCGGGAATGCCCAGCGCCAGCATCGGCAGCAGCGCGGCGGTGCCGGACGCGTGCGCCGCGGTCTCGGGCGCGATGACGCCTTCCAGTTGCCCGGTGCCGAACTTGTCGCCATTTGGCGAGAAGCGCTTGGCGATGCCATAGCCCATGAACGACGCCGCGGTGGCGCCGCCCGGGGTGATCCCCATCCAGCAGCCGATGGCCGCGCTGCGGATCAGCGTCAACCAGTACCTGGGCAGTTTTTTCCAGGTTTCCAGCACCACCTTCAGGTTGATCTTGGCGCTCTTGCCCTCGAACGCAAGACCTTCTTCCATGCTGAGCAGGATTTCGCCGACGCCGAACAGCCCGATCACGACAATCAGAAAATCGATGCCGCGCAGCAGTTCCGACCAGCCGAAGGTCATGCGCAATTCGCCGCTCACGGTATCCATGCCGACCGCCGCCAGGCCGAAGCCCAGCATCATGGAGATGATGGTCTTGAATGGATCCTTGCCCGTGCTGATGAAGCTGCTGAAGGTGAGCAGATAGACCGCGAAGAATTCGGGCGGCCCGAACCTCAGGGCGAATCTCGCGACCATCGGCGCCAGGAAGGTGATCAGCAGCACCGCCACGAAGGCACCGATGAACGAGCCCGTGAACGATGCGGTGAGCGCCTCGCCTGCCCTGCCCTGCTGGGCCAGCGGGTAGCCGTCGAACGTGGTGGCCACCGAATGCGTTTCGCCGGGAATGTTGAACAGGACCGAGGTGATGGCCCCGGCGAACAGCGAGCCCCAGTAGATGCAGGACAGCATGATGATCGCCGAGGTCGGCGGCATGGTGAAGGTGAGCGGCAGCAGAATGGCCACGCCGTTCGGCCCCCCCAGGCCGGGCAACACGCCGATGACGATCCCGAGCACGATGCCGATCGCCATCATGCCGATGTTGTACCAGGTGAGCGCGAGCGCAAACCCGTGAAATAAAGCCCCCAGTTCTTCCACTTGACGATTCTCCGGTCGCGCGTTTCAGTAGCCGAACAGGGCTTCCAGCGGCCCTTTGGGTAATGGCACCATGAACTGGATTTCAAACATCCAGAACAGCATCGCATTCACGCCGATGCTGACCAGCAGGGTTTTCAGCCAGCTGTACTTGTCCATTACGCGCATGAACGCGGCGATAAACACCGCCGAGGCGACATAGATGCCGACGAACTGGATCGCCAGCACATATACCGCGGTAGGCAGCAATACCAGCAGCACCGGCTTGAACCGGTCCCATGAAACGAAGATCTCGCGCTTGCGGTCCCTGCCGAACAGCGACTTCAGCGCGACCACGACGCTCGCGATGCAGAGGATGGCCCCAATGCGGAACGGAAAGTATCCCGACTCCGGCCCGTCGGGGGCCCAGCCCGCGCCGATCCTGTAATTGTCGGCCATCATCACTACGCCAACGAGGAAGATGCCGAGCGACGCGATCGCATCCACCGCGCTGTGCGACAGGCCGCCGCCATGAGGGCGAATCCGCGTTTGCTCCTGCTCCATGTTCTACCTCCCGCCGACCAACGGAGCCGGCCTTATTTCTTGCTGGCGAACCCGGCTTCGTGCATCAGCTTGTTGTGGAACGCCTCATCCTTCTCCAGGAACTTCACGAACTCCTGCCCGGTGAGGTAGGTTTCCTTGAGGGCTTGTTTCGCCACGTATTCTTTCCACTCCGGAGTGGCGATCACCTTTTTCAGCAGGTCGGCATAGAACGCAACCTGGTCCTTAGTGGTGCCGGCGGGCAGGAAGAAGGCGCGCAGCATCTGGTATTGCACATCGATACCGGACTCCTTGCAGGTGGGGATGTCGGCCCAGGACTGGTCTTTGGTAACCTTGTCCTTGTAGACCATGCGTTGCTCGGAGAACACGCACAGCGCGCGCACTTGATCGGCTCGCCACTGGGCAACGTTCTCGCTCGGGTTGTTGACGTTGGAGTCGATATGCTTGCCCACCAGTTGCGTCGCCGCCTCGCCGCCGCTCTTGTAGGGGATGTAGGTGAATTGCGCCCCCGCGATTTTGTCGAGCGCGACGGTAATGATGTGGTCCTCGCGCTTCGAGCCGGTGCCGCCCATCTTGAAGGTTCCGGGAGCTGCGGCTTTAACGGCGGCAAGGTAATCCTTCGGCGTCTTGTACGGCGTCTCGGCGTTGACCCACAACAGGAATTCATCCAGCGCGATCATTGCCACCGGGTTGAGGTCGCGCCAGTTGAACGGCAGGTTGACTGCGATCGGCAGCGTGTAGATGGCGGAGAACGCAACCATAAGTTTGTGCGGGTTGCCTTTGGAGTCTTTGACGTCCATGATGCCCTCGGCGCCGCTCGCCCCTGACTTGTTCATGATCAGCATCGGCTGCTTCATCAGTTGGTGCTTCAACACGATGCCCTGGATCGTGCGTGCCATCTGGTCGGAAGCGCCGCCCGCCCCCGCGGGCACTATGACCTCGACCGGCCTGGTGGGCTCCCATGCGGCGTGCGCGGGCGCGATCAGGGCGCAGGTCAGCGCCGCCGCGCAAAGCGGCAGCAGGGGAGATTTGTTCGATAACTTGCGCATCAGTTGCATCATGATTGTGTCCTCCGGTTGAGTTCGAGATTGCGCTGCCGCGAGTCCCGGCAGCCTAGGATGTTCTGACCAAGGGGGCCCAGGAAACGGGGGTGAGACCCTTCCTTCCCCGCCGGGCCCCCTGGTAAAGCCCCCCCAAGTCAGACGAAGCTTTGATTGGGTCATGGTCTTCATCAAAGCTTCCGCTATCGTCTTATGCCGCATTGACCTTGGCCCCGGGCGCGTGCTTTCCGGCGGCCTCGGCAAGATAGGACATCGCGGCCGCCACGCCGGCCTGTTTGTGCGGGACGCGGGCAAGAGCCAGCCCCATTTCGACGCCGGCGAGCGTGCCCATCAGCGTGAGGTCGTTGAAGTCGCCCAAGTGGCCGATGCGGAACACCTTGCCCGCGAGCCTTCCCAAGCCGGTGCCGAGCGACATGTCATAGGCTTCGAGTATGGTCTTTCTGAGCGCATCGGCGTCGTGGCCGGCGGGCAGCATCACCGCGGTGAGGGTGTTGCTGTATTCCTCGGCGTTGGCGCAAAGAATTTCCAGGCCCCAGGCGCGCACCGCGCGCCGCGTTGCTTCGGCATGGCGCGCGTGGCGCGCGAACACTTGGTGCAAGCCTTCTTCCCGCAGCATGTCGATGGCCTCGCGCAGCCCATAGAGCAGATTGGTCGCGGGCGTATAGGGAAAATAGCCGGTCCTGTTGGCGGCGATCATTTCGTCCCAGGCCCAGTAGGACTTCGGCAGCTTCGACGACTGCGCCGCTTTGCGCGCCTTCTCGCTCACCGCGTTGAAAGACAGACCCGGCGGCAGCATCAAGCCCTTCTGCGAGCCGGCCACGGTCACGTCCACGCCCCATTCGTCGTGCCGGTAGTCGATCGACGCGAGCGAGGAAATCGTGTCCACCATGAATAGGGCCGGATGGCTCGCCGCGTCTAGGGCAGCGCGGATCAGCGGAATCCGGCTGGTGACGCCGGTGGAGGTTTCGTTGTGTACTACGCACACCGCCTTGATGGCGTGTGCCTTGTCTTCCTTCAGCCTGGCTTCGACCGCAGCGGGGTCAGCGCCATGGCGCCAGTCGGTGGCGATCAGTTCCACCTGCAGGCCGAGCTTGCCCGCCATTTTTTGCCACAGGCTGGCGAAATGCCCGGTCTCGACCATCAGCACCCTGTCGCCGGGCGAGAAACAGTTGACCAGCGCCGCCTCCCAGGCGCCGGTGCCCGAGGCCGGGTAAATCACCACCGGCTGCTGCGTCTGAAATATGTGTTTGAGGCCTTCGATGATTTCCAGGACCAGGTGGCCGAACTTCGGCCCGCGGTGATCCATGGTGGGATAGTCGATGGCGCGCAGGACGCGGTCGGGCACATTGGTGGGCCCGGGGATTTGCAGGAAATGACGACCGCTCTTGAAGGCCATGGCAGGGTTCCTTGTGGGCAGGAATGGTGGGCGGGACAGCCCTGATACTGCAGTCCTATTTTGTATGCAATTTAATCACGCTGCAGAGGATTCCGTCAATTAATGTTGTAACTAGTTGTTTTATATGTATTTGTTTTGAATTGCCAAGACCGGACGCCAAGCGTATTATGCATACAAAATGTCCGATATCATAGACCAAGAATTGGAACACCCGACCCCAAGCCTAAGCGACGGGACTGCGGCCGCGCCGCGCCTGCTGGCGGCGGAAGTGGTCGAGCGCCTGCGCGACCTGATCATCCAGGGCGAACTCGCGCCGGGGGTGAAACTGAACGAGCGCGTGCTGTGCGAGCGCCTGCGCACTTCGCGCACTCCCGTGCGCGAGGCGATCAAATATCTCGCGTCAGAGGGCCTGGTCGAGCTCTTGCCGAACCGCGGCGCCATCGTCACCCCCATCACGGCGACAACGGTGCGGGAAATGTTCGTGCTGCTGGGCGCGCTCGAGGCGCTCGCCGGCGAGCTTGCCTGCGTCAACGCGAGCGACGCCGACATCGCCGAGATCCGGGCCCTGCACTACCAGATGCTGGCGCACCACGCGCGCGGCGAACTCGCGCCGTATTTCCGCTGCAATCAGCAAATCCACATGCGCCTGGTCGAATGCGCCGGCAATGCCGCGCTCGCCAACACCTACCGCGCCCTGAACAGCCATGTGCGCCGCGCGCGTTACATGGCGAATTTTTCGCGCGAGCGCTGGGACCATGCGGCGGAGGAACACCAGAAAATCCTCGATGCGCTCATCCGGCGTGACAGCGCGCTGCTGCCGGCGCTGCTGCGCAGCCATCTCAGCAACAAGATGCTGGTGGTGCTGGAAGCGCTAGGCCAGCAAGCCGGCCAGGTAATGTAGTAATGTAGCGTGGCACGCTACGCCTGCGAAGGCGGGGCCACCCGAAGACGCGGTGGCGGAAGATCACAATCGATAGCGTCCGTAACCCATTTGCAGGATCCTCTTCCAGGAGATCATTTTGAACATCGACATCATTTCCGACGTGGTCTGTCCCTGGTGCTACATCGGCAAACGCCAGATCGAGGCGGCGCTCGCGCTGTACGCGCAGCAAAACCGCGGCGCGGACCAGCCGCGCGTCACCTGGCGGCCGTTTCAGCTCAATCCGCAGCTGCCCGCCGAGGGCATGAGCCGGGAGGAATACGTGGTGCAGAAATTCGGCGCTGCGCGCAGCAAGGACATCTATGCGCGCGTGGCCGCGGTCGGCGCCGAATACGGCATCCCGTTCGCGTTCGACCGGATTGCGCGCCAGCCCAACACCGTCGCTATGCACAGCCTGATCGCGCTCGCCGCCGCTGCGGGGCCGCAGGCCGATGGCTTGCAAGACAGGGTCAAGGAAGCTTTCCTGCACGCCTACTTTCTCGACGGCGTCGATCTGACCAGGACGGAAAACCTGGTCGCCATTGCCACCGCCGCGGGCCTGGACCGGGCCAAGGTGGAGCAATGCCTGGCCGACCCGCAGTCGCGGCAGGCGGTGGAGCAGGAAGACCAGCGCGCGCGTGCCATCGGCGTCGAAGGCGTGCCCTTTTTCATTTTCAACGGCAAGCTGGCCGTGTCCGGCGCGCAGGGGCCCGAAGCGCTGCTCGACGCCATGCGCCAGGCCGAAACCGCGGTCGCGTAAATAGCACAATTCATCCGCGTTCGAGATCCTATGGATCGAGCACCCAAGCACGTTGCCACGGTCACGCTGCATCCGCGCGCGGGCGACGGCGCGCTCGCCGCGCGGCTGCGGCGCGAGATCCGGGGCGAGGTTCTGTTCGATGCCGCCAGCCGCGGCCGCTATGCCACCGACGCCTCCATCTACCAGATCGAGCCGGTCGGGGTGGTGGTGCCGCAGACCGAAGAGGACGCGCGCATCGCGATCCAGATCGCCACCGACCAAGGCGTGCCGATCCTGCCGCGGGGCGGCGGCACCTCGCAGTGCGGCCAGACCGTGGGCGCGGCCCTGGTCATCGACAATTCAAAATACCTGAATCAACTCGTCGCTTTCGATAAGGACGCGCGCACGGCCGTGGTGCAGCCGGGCATGGTGCTCGACCGGCTGAATGCTTATCTCAAGCCGCATGGCCTGTGGTTCCCGGTGGATGTTTCCACCAGCGCGCAGGCCACCCTCGGCGGCATGGCCGGAAATAACTCCTGCGGCTCACGCTCCATCCGTTACGGCAACATGGTGCACAACGTGCTCGGCATCGATGCCTTGCTCGCGGACGGCTCCGAGTTCCACTTCGGCGCCAGCGATCAACTCGCCGGCGCGCCGCGGGCTTACCGGGCACTGGTCGAGCGCGTGCACGCAATCGTGCGCCGTGAGGCGGCGGAGATCGAAGCGCGCTGGCCGAAGGTGCTGCGCCGGGTGCAGGGCTACAACATCGACATGGTGCAGCCGGGTGCGGAAGGAGCCATGCTCGCGCACAACCTCGCGCACCTCTTGGTCGGCTCGGAGGGCACGCTCGCCTATTCGCGGCGCATCCATCTCGCGCTTGCGCCGCTGCCGCGACACAAAACCCTGGGCGTGTGCCATTTCCCGGCTTTCCATCAATCGATGCAGGCGCCGCAGCATATCGTCAAACTCGGGCCCACGGCGGTGGAACTGGTGGACCGCACGATGATCGAGCTTGCGCGCGGCAATGCCGCGTTCAAGCCCATCGTCAACCGCTTTCTCAAGGGCGACCCGGACGCGATTCTCCTGGTCGAATTCGCCGACGACGATCGCGGCGCGCAGCTCGCAAAGCTGAAGCAGCTGGTGGAGCTGATGGCCGAACTCGGCTTCCCCGGCGGCGTGGTCGAGATCACCGACTCAGGCCTGCAGCAGGAAGTGTGGGCGGTGAGGAAAGCGGGCCTCAACATCATGATGTCGATGAAGGGCGAAGGCAAGCCGGTGTCCTTCATCGAGGACTGCGCCGTGCCGCTGGAACACCTCGCCGAATACACCGAAAAACTGACGCAGGTGTTCGCCAGGCACGGCACGCGCGGCACCTGGTACGCGCACGCCTCGGTCGGCACCCTGCACGTGCGCCCGGTGCTCAACATGAAGGAAGGCGGCGCCAGGCAAATGCGCGCCATCGCCGAGGAGGCGTGCGAACTGGTGAAGCGCTACAAGGGCGCCGCCTACTCGGGCGAACACGGGGACGGCCTCGCGCGCTCGGAGTGGATCGAGCCCATCATCGGCGCGCGCCTGATGCGCGCGCTGGAGGAAATCAAGGACCTGTTCGATCCGCGCGGGCTGATGAATCCGGGCAAGATCGTGCGCGGCTCGAAGCAGGACGACCGCAGCCTGTTCCGTTTCAAACCCGGGTATGCAGCGCGGCAACTCGATACCGCTCTGGATTGGAGCGAGTGGAATGCGCCCGGCGCTGCCGGCCCGGGCGCCGCGGCTGGCCGCGGTCCCGAGACGAGTGCCGCGTCGAGCCGCGGCTTTGTTGCGGCGGTGGAGATGTGCAACAACAACGGCCATTGCCGCAAGTTCGACGCCGGCACCATGTGCCCGTCCTACCGCGCCACCGGCAACGAACGCGATCTCACCCGCGGCCGCGCCAATACCCTGCGGCTCGCCCTGTCCGGACAATTGGGCGCCGACGCATTCACCTCGGAGGCGATGCATGAGGCCATGGATTTGTGCGTGAGCTGCAAGGGCTGCAAGCGCGAATGCCCCACCGGCGTCGACATGGCGAAGATGAAAATCGAGTTTCTGCATCACTACCATAAGCGCCACGGCCTCTCGCTCAAGGACCGGTTGATCGCCTATTTGCCGCGCTACGCGCCCTGGGCCGCGCGCCTGCCCTGGCTCGCCAACCTGCGCGACACCCTTCCCGGCCTGGCTACCCTGAGCGAATCGCTGTTGGGCCTGTCCGCCAAACGCTCCTTGCCCAAGTGGCGCAGCGATCCGTTCCTGTCCAGCACCCACGCGCCGGCCAAGAGGGCGGGCGCGGAGCAACGCGAGGTCGTGCTTCTGGTCGACACCTTCAACAATTATTTCGAACCCGACAACGCGCGCGCCGCGCTCGCGGTGCTCGAGGCGGCGGGCTATCGCGTGCACCTGGCGCGCGCGGCCGACGACCAAAACGAAAATGCGCGCCCGCTGTGTTGCGGCCGCACTTTCCTCGCCAGCGGCCTGGTGGACGAGGCAAGGGTAGAGGCGCGGCGCACCCTCGAAGCGCTTCAGCCTTACGTCGAGCGCGGCCTGCCCATCATCGGGTTGGAGCCTTCGTGTCTCTACACCCTGCGCGACGAATTCAGGTCCATGCTGCCCGGCGCGAACACCGAAGCGCTCGCCGCACGGGCGGTGTTGTTCGAAGAATTCCTCGCCGCCGAGCACCAGGCCGGCAGATTGAAGCTCAAGCTTAAACCCCTGCCGCAGAAGAAGGCCCTGCTGCACGGCCATTGCCACCAGAAAGCCTTCGGCGCGATGCCACAGGTGGCGCAGGTGCTCGGCCTGGTTCCGGAACTGAAAGTGGAGACCGTGGAATCTAGCTGCTGCGGCATGGCCGGCGCCTTCGGCTACGAGGCCGGTCACTACGATGTATCGATGAAAATGGCCGAAGCAGCGCTGTTGCCCGCGCTGCGCAAGACCGGCGCCGATACGCTGCTGATCGCCGACGGCACCAGCTGCCGCCATCAAATCCACGACGGCCTGCGGATGGGAGCGGACACGCCCCCACCGGTCGCGCAGCGCGAGGCCGTGCATGTCGCGCAGGTGCTGGCGCGGGCGCTCTCGCGCTAGACCGGCGTCCCATGCAGAGCATCTCTTTCCGCGACCTGTTCGACCACATCGGCACCCAGCGTATGACCTTCAGCAAACGCGCCGAGGCCTTGTCCGGCCAGGAGGTCGAGTTGCGCGGCTACCTCGTCGCCATGCACAGTGACGAGAGGCAAATCACGCTGGCCGGCACAGCGGGCGTGTGTCCCGATTGCGCCGACGACCCGGTGGCCTACGTGCACCTGCCCGGCTTCAGCCCCGGCGCGGCCCTGTTCAGCCTGCAGGCGGTGCGCTTGAAGGGCAGGCTGTCCTACGGCTTTGCCGTCGCGCCCGAAGGCTACGCCACGTTTCTGCGGCTGGAGAACGCCAGCGTCGCAACCGGGCTCAAGCCCGGCCTCTTGTCGGGCAAACGCAGCTGAATCGACAGGTTGGGTTTCTGGTTTGCTGCCGGCCTACGGATATGCAAAAGGCCAGCACGCGTCCGAGACCGGAATCGATTTCGACTAAGCCAGGACGTCCGGATCGAGCTGGCGCTCGAGATGGGTGAGCTGGTCTTTCAGCAGCAGCTTGCGTTTTTTCAGCCGCTGCAGGCGCAGCTGGTCGGGCAGAGGATTTTCCGCCAGGCGCGCGATGGCGTCGTCGAGGTCTCGGTGCTCGGTCTGCAGCTCGCTGAGGCGCAGTTGCAGCGCGGCGTGTAGCGCTTCATCGTCATCTTCCATGGCTACCCTCCTTGCAAATAGACTACACCTTTCCTAAATCTTTCGCCCGGCCCAGGCGAGCATGGCGATGCCGGCCAGGATCATCGGCAGGGAGAGCCACTGACCCATGGATAGATTGAACGCCAAGAGGCCGAGGAAGTCGTCGGGTTCGCGAAAGAATTCGGCGGCAAAGCGCAGCACGCCATAGCCGATCAGGAACATCGCCGATACCGCGCCCGTGGGGCGCGGCTTGGCTGAATACAGCCACAGGATGACGAATAGCAGTACGCCCTCGAGGGCGAACTGATACAGCTGCGAAGGATGGCGCGGCAGCGGGCCTGCGCCGCGGAACACCATGCCCCAGGGAACGTCGGTGATCCGCCCCCACAGCTCGCCGTTGATGAAGTTGCCGATGCGCCCCGCGGCCAGCGCGGGCGGGATCAGCGGGGCGATGAAATCGGTAATCGCAAGCCAGCGGATCTGATATTTGCGCGCAATGTACAGCATGGCGAGGAGCACGCCCAGAAACCCGCCGTGAAAGGACATTCCGCCCTGCCATACGGCGAGGATTTCCAGCGGGTGCGAAAAATAGTAGCCCGGCTTGTAGAACAGCACGTAGCCCAGGCGCCCGCCCAGGACCACGCCCAACACGCAGAAAAAGAACAGGTCGTCGAACACCGCGAACGAGATGTTTCCGCTCTTGCCCTGCTTGATGCGGCTGCGGGCGAGCAGGAAGGCCATGCCGAAGCCGACGAGATACATCAGGCCGTACCAGCGCACCGCCAGCGGGCCAATTGCGATCGCGACGGGATCGATTTGGGGATGAATCAGCATCGGCGCGCGCTGGCTGAGAAACGAGTCGCGGTCGCTCGCGATCGGCCGGTGGCGATAGGATGGATCTGCGGACGGGTCAACATGGCGCCTGTTCGATGCGTGCGGAGGATTAGAATGCAGCCCTCATTGTATTGGAAAACCTATCTGCGCTGCGGCGCAGTTTCCGCGACGCACCATGCCTTCCGCCCTCGGTTCCTCGCGCGCCCTCGCCTACGCGGCGCTCGTCTGCACCACCGCCCTGTGGGGCAGCAACGGCGTCGTGTCGCGCGCTCTCATGGACACGGTTCCGCCGCTGGTCATGGCGTCGGCGCGCTGGGCCGTGGTGTTCGTCGTGCTGCTGCCGCTGGTGTGGCCGGAGCGGCGCGCGATCGTGCGCTCACTCGAACGCGACTGGAAGCTGCTGCTGGCGCTCTCGCTGCTGGGGAGCGCGCCGCAGAGCGCCCTGGTCTATACCGGACTTTCCGCGAGCACTGCCATCCACCTGGGGTTGCTCAATTCGACCATCCCGGTGCTCATCATTCTGATCAGCTGGGGTTGGTACGCCCGTCGCCCGCGCCGGTTGGAGGCGACGGGGCTTGCGTTCTCGCTCGCCGGCGTGCTCCTGATCCTGGCGCACGGCGACCTGCGGGCGCTGCTGCACCTGCAATTCAATTCCGGCGACCTGCTGATGCTGGGCGCGATGGTGGTCTGGGCGATATACACCCTGCGTCTCAAAGACCGGCCGCAGTCCCTGTCCTTGTTCGCTTTCGTGTTCGCCCTGTCGCTGATCGGCGAGTTACTGACGCTGCCGTTCGCCGCGCTCCAATGGGCGCAGGCCGGCGGCGTGCATTTGGGCGCGCGCGAATTGCTGGGACTGCTCTATATCGGCGCGGGGGCCACCCTGGTTTCCGCGGTCCTGTTCAGCTATGGCATCGAACGCGTAGGCGCGGTACGCGGCGGCATCCTGATCCATCTGATGCCGGTGTTCTCCAGCGTGTTCGCCGCCCTGTTCATCGGCGAGCGGCTGTTTCCCTATCACGCCGCCGGCTTCGTCCTCGTCGCGGGCGGCGCGATACTCGGTTGTCTCAGGCCGGAGCCGGTGATATCGTCTCAGGCTTCAACGAAAATTTAGCGATATGCAAAGCGAAGGAGAATGTCATGGCGGATAACCGCAGAAGCAGCCTCATCACCCAGGGCGTGGCCCGCTCGCCCAACCGCGCCATGCTGCGCGCCGTGGGCTTTCGCGACGGCGATTTCGACAAACCCATCGTCGGCGTGGCCAACGGCCATTCGACCATGAATCCCTGCAATGCCGGCATCCAGCCGCTGGTGGACCGCGCCATGGCGGCGCTAGAGGCCGCCGGCGCCAAGCCGCAGGTGTTCGGCGTGCCCACGATCACCGACGGCATCGGCATGGGCACCGAGGCGATGAAATACAGCCTGGTTTCGCGCGAGGTGATCGCCGATTGCATCGAAACCTCGGTCAACGGCCAGGCGATGGATGGCGTGCTGGTATGCGGCGGCTGCGACAAAAACATGCCCGGCGGCATGATGGCCATGGCGCGCATGAACGTGCCCGGCATCTTCGTCTATGCCGGAACCATCAAGCCGGGCAAGTGGAAGGGCCAGGACCTCACCATCGTCAGCGCGTTCGAGGCCGTCGGCGCCTACGCCGCCGGCAAGATGAGCAAGGAAGATTTCGTCGGCATCGAGAAGAATGCCTGTCCCACAGTCGGCGCCTGCGGCGGCATGTTCACCGCCAACACCATGTCCTCCTCGTTCGAGGCGCTGGGCATGAGCCTGCTCGGATCCTCGCAGATGGCCTCGCCCGACGCGGAGAAGGCCGTGTCCGCCGCCGCTTCCGCCGAAGTGCTGGTCAACGCCATCCGCAAGCAAATACTGCCGCGGCAGATCATCACGCGCAAGTCGATCGAGAACGCGATCAGCCTGGTGATGGCCGTCGGCGGCTCGACCAATGCCGTGCTGCATTACCTGGCGATCGCCTCGGCGGCGGGGGTGAAGTGGAGCATCGACGATTTCGAGCGGGTGCGGCGCAAAGTCCCGGTGCTATGCGACCTCAAGCCATCGGGCCGCTATGTGGCCGTGGATTTCCACCGCGCCGGCGGCGTGCCGCAGGTGCTCAAAATGTTGCTGGTGCACGGCCTGCTGCATGGCGACTGCCTCACCATCACCGGCCGCACCATGGCCCAGGAGCTGGCGGCGATTCCGGCTGCGCCGCGCAGCGACCAGGACGTGATCCGCCAATGGGACAATCCCATGTATGCGCAGGGCCATCTCGCCATCCTCAAGGGCAATCTCGCGCCCGAAGGCTGCGTGGCCAAGATCACCGGACTGAAAAACCTGTCCATCACCGGCCCTGCGCGCGTGTTCGACTCCGAGCCCAAGTGCATGGACGCGATCATGGCGAAGCGCATCAAGCCGGGCGACGTGGTCGTGATCCGCTACGAGGGGCCGAAAGGCGGCCCGGGGATGCAGGAAATGCTGGCGCCGACCTCGGCGCTCACCGGCCAGGGACTGGGCGAGTCGGTGGGCCTGATCACCGACGGCCGTTTTTCCGGTGGCACCTGGGGTATGGTGGTGGGCCACGTTGCCCCGGAAGCCTATGTCGGCGGGCCGATCGCGCTGATCAAGGAAGGCGACTCCATCACCATCGACGCGAAAAAACGCCTGATCCAGCTCAACGTCACGGCCAAGGAATTCGCGGCGCGGCGCAAGAAATGGAAGGCGCCCAAGCCGCGTTACACCCGCGGCGTGCTCGGCAAATACATCAAGCTGGTATCGACAGCGAGCCTAGGCGCAATAACCGACGGCGATCTGTAGCGGGGCCGGCATTCGTGCAGGTTTTAGAAAGACCTGCGCGCTGCGCGCGCCAACCGGGTTTTCCGCGCGGATGAAAAGCACATCCGCACGGGAAACCCGGTTATGAATAAAAGCAAAGGCGGTTTGGGGTGGCTTTTATACAAGATCGCCGATTGCATGCGGACGGCTTTTCGTCCGCACGCAATCGGTGATCCGCGCGGACGGGGTTATCGTCCGCGCAACATCGCAATTCTGTAACAATGGTGGCGCGATTTAAGTCGTCACGGATAGATACCATGCCCAACCGCCTCGCTCACGAAACCAGTCCTTATCTGCAGCAGCACGCCGGCAATCCGGTGGACTGGTATGCCTGGG
>OCZT010001098.1_pt1 | contig 27854 bp, 28 predicted proteins | sample 1539031 | NCBI WGS metagenome assembly OCZT01 (sample SAMEA3539308, study PRJEB22396) | soil metagenome | biome: tundra; feature: field; material: soil | place: USA | collected 2010-05 | depth 0.15 m | reverse complement strand
GATCGTGACCCCGAGATGATTGGCCTGCCCGGTCAGGTCGGCGGCGGTCTCGTAGTTGACGCCATCCTTCTTGAAGGCGGAGTTGCGGACGTAGCACCACAGCACCGTCGCCATCCCCAGCTCGTGGGCCTGATGGAAGGCGAGCGCGATCTCCTGCAGCTGGCGATTCGATTCGGCCGAACCGAAGTAGATGGTGGCGCCCAGCGCCACCGCGCCCATCTCGGAGGCCTCTTTGACCGTGCCAAATAGGATCTGGTCATATTTGGTCGGATACGTCAGCAGCTCGTTGTGGTTGATCTTGCAGATGAAGGGGATCCGGTGGGCGTACCGGCGCGCCACCGACCCGAGCACGCCGAAGGTCGACGCCACCGCATTGCACCCGCCCTCGATCGCCAATTCGATGATCTTCTCGCCGTCGAAATAGATCGGATTCGGAGCGAAGGACGCTCCGGCGGTGTGTTCGATCCCCTGGTCGACCGGAAGGATCGACAGGTAGCCGGTACCGGAGAGGCGGCCGTGATCGAACAGGGACTGCAGGCTCCGCAGGACCCGGGTGGGCCGGTCGCTGTCCTTCCAGATCCGGTCCACGAAGTCCGCTCCAGGAAGGTGCAGCTGGCCTTTTGGCACGGTCTGGCACTTGTGCTCGAGGAGGTTGCGGGCGTCCTCTCCCAGAAGCTCCTCCAGCTTGCCGAACGATCCCCGGGTGGCTGTTGCCATCAATCCCTCTTACTCACTTGATCAGCATTCCGCGCAGGTTCGCGGGTCTACAGGCGTCACTCTATAGTGGCACCTCATGACAGAGCGAGCCGGGGATCTGCTGAGTGAGCTCGCCGACCGCCTCTCGGCTGACGCCGGCGAGGGCGGGTTGGTGGCTGCTGAGTCGCTGCGCTCGCTGGCGCCTGAGATCCTGAAAGTCCACAAAGACGGATCCGTCGACGAGCTCGCCCCGATATCCGTGAGGTTCCTCGCGCTGCTGTTCCGGGCCCTTCAAACCGACTCCCATATCCCCTGGCTGGAGTACTACGGGATAGCCCGTGAGGCCTCCCGCCGGTATGCGGAGAAGGGGATTCCCCTCGAAGCTCTGATGGAGGGCCTGACCATCTTCCGGCGCTCGGTGATCGCGCGGGTCACAGATGAGGTCGCGGGAACTCCGCACGCCGAGGAGGTCATGCGCCTGGCGCAGGGGCGGGTCGGCGACGTGATCGAGCGCCTGAACTCAAGCTTCATCCGCGGCTACCTCGACTACACCGAAGCCCGCCATCTTGCGCGGCAGAGCGAGCTGCACGGGCTGTACCACATCGCCAGCGCTCTCGGCCGGTCCCTGGACGTGACGGAGATAGCCGAGGTTGGGCTCAGGGAAACGCTGCAGGTGCTTGGCCTGCAGGCGGGCGCGGTCTGGGTGCGTGAAGGTGCCCGGCTCAAGCTGGCCAAGACCCTGGGCATGCAGCCGGGTGAGGAGGAGGAGTTCACGGAGTCGGGACGCTCGCGGCTGGTCCGGGTCGTCGAGATCGCGTCCGGCCCGGCCGAGTCCCGCGTCGATCGCATCACCGGCGAATGGAGCGCGATCCGGGCTGAGCTCAGGACGAAAGGCGTCCTGCTCGGCGCCATGACCGTCGCAACGCGGCTCCCACGGACCTTCGAGCCGAGCGACCTGGCGTTCGTGGCTGCGGTGGCAGACCAGATCGCGGTCGCCCTCGATCGCGCTCGCCAGCACACGCGGGAGGCTCGGACCGACTATCTCACCGGGCTCGCCAACCGGCCCGAGTTCGAGCGCGCGATCGACCGCGCTGTGGCTGCCGCCCAACGCCACAAGCGCCGGCTCGCGCTGATGATGATCGACCTGGACAACCTAAAGGCCATCAACGACACGCATGGCCACCACGTCGGCGATGAGTCCATCCGCGTCTTGGCGCAGGAGTTGCAGCGGGCCGTCCGCGCCACTGACACATGCGGCCGCCTGGGCGGCGACGAGTTTGGCGTCGCGATGCCTGACGCAGACGAGCGCCACGCGAGCGAAGTCGCGATCCGCGTGCGCCAATCACTCGAAGAGCTGAACCAAGCGGGCAAGTCGCCGGTCCCCGTGCAGTTCAGCATCGGGATCACCTCCTGGAGGCCGGGCATGGACTGGCAGGCCATGTACCAGGTGGCCGACAAGGCGCTCTACATCGACAAGCGGCGCCGACATGCCGGTCGCAAAGCCGTCGGTCACGCTGCGGAGTGAACTGAGCGGCACACCGCCGGCCGGACCCGTCTTGGGCTCGGAGTTCTTCGATCGCGACACCGTGGCGGTGGCGCGCGACCTGCTGGGCAAGGTGCTCGTACGCGAGGTGGAGGGCAGGCTCCTGTGGGGCCGGCTCGTCGAGGTCGAAGCCTATCTCGGGCCGGATGACCTCGCCGCGCATTCCTCAGGAGGACGACGGAGTCCGCGCAACGAGGTCATGTACGGGGCTCCGGGACACGCCTACGTCTATTTCACGTACGGCATGCACCACTGCCTCAATTTCGTGACTCAGCCGGAAGGGATTCCCCAAGCGGTGCTGGTGCGGGCGCTAGAGCCTGGTCCGGGAGTCGGGCGATGCGGCGGGCCCGGGCTGGTCTGCCGTGCCCTCAATATCGATAGAAACCTGAACGGCATGGCCTTGGTCCCGCCCGCACTCTATGTCGTCGACGACCAGATGCCCGAGCGACCGATTTACGAGACGCCTCGTATCGGGATCGGCGACCAGGGCGACTGGACGCTGCGTCCCTTACGTTTCTGCTTCGACTCGCACGATCTCTCGAGACCGATCCCTAAGAGCCTCCGGACCGTCTAGGGGGTATCGCAGCGGAGGACTTACGTCCTCACCCGCGCCTTTCAGGGCCAGCGGCCGGCGGAAGGCTCACCCCGCTGCAGGTTTGCCCAGTCCGCCCGGATCGGTGCGAAGGCGTCGACGACGGTCGCCCCATCCGGACCTGCGTGAGCGCCGTGCGGGACGTTACTCGGAATCGTGTAGGTGTCGCCCGGATGCAGCTCCCGCTCTTCTGACCCGATACGCATCGTGATGCTCCCTGTGATCACGAAGCCGAGCTGCTCGTTCTCGTGCTTGTGCTCTGGCACTCCGGCGTTCGCCTCAAGATCGACGACGGCCAAGGTCATCCGCTCGCCTGTGACCGCCCTCGCGAAGACCCCCTCCCCAAGAACGTGGGGCCTGATCTTGTGCAGCTCCACGAAAGCGCTCACTCCACGACTCGGTCGATGATCGTCGCCGTGCCGATGCCGCCGCCGCAGCACATGGTCTCGAGGCCGTAGCGCAGGTCGCGTCGCTCCAGCTCGTACAGGAGGCGGTTCATGAGGATGGCGCCCGAGGCGCCCAGAGGGTGGCCGACCGCGATGGCGCCGCCGTTGACGTTGGTCTTGTTGAGGTCGGCGCCCGTTTCCTTCTCCCAGGCCAGCACGACGGATGCGAACGCCTCGTTGACCTCGAACAGGTCGATGCTCTTGATGTCCAGGCCCGCCTTCTTCAAAACGGCAGCCGTGCCGGGGATGGGGCCCTCCAGCATCAACACGGGGTCGGTGCCCACCACCACCTGGGCTCGGATCCGCGCGCGCGGCTTGAGGCCGAGCTGCTTGGCCTTCTCGAGAGACATGAGCAGGACCGCGGCCGCGCCGTCGGAGATCTGGCTCGAGTTGCCGGCTGTGATGGAGTGCTCGGGATTGAAAGCCGGCTGGAGCGCCGATGTAGCCTCGTAGCTGGCGCTTGCGCGAATCCCCTCGTCCTTATTGAACAGCTCGGTGCGGCCGTTGCCGTTGAGCGACACCTCGATCGGCATGATCTGCGATTTGAAGTAGCCCTTCTCGGTGGCTTCGTGGGCAAGCTTGTGGCTGCGGACGCCGAACTCGTCCATCTGCTTGCGAGAGATTCCATATTTCCGCGCGATGAGCTCGGCGGAGATGCCCTGTGGGACCAGGTCGTACAGCTCCATCAGCTCTGGCGGAAAGGGCGATCCCGGCGACATCGCGTTGGACCCCATCGGGACCCTGGTCATCGACTCGACGCCGCCCGCGATCGTGATGTCGCAGACGCCTGACTGGATGAGGTTGGCGGCAAAGTGGATCGCCTGCTGGCTCGAGCCGCACTGCCGGTCGACGGTCGTCGCCGGCGTTGTGAACGGGAAGCCCGCCGCGAGCCATGCGCTGCGTGCAATGTTCAGACTTTGCTCGCCGGCCTGGCTCACGCATCCGAAGACCACGTCTTCGACCTGCTCGGGCTTGATGCCCGAGCGCTTGATGATTTCCTTCAACACGAGCGAGCCGAGGACGACGGGGTGAATGTCCTTCAGCTTGCCGTTGCGACGCCCGATCGGTGTCCGCACAGCCTCGACGATCACGGCTTCGCGCATGTTCATAGTCTCCTTGTACCTTTGATCATTTTCATTCTAGGCGTCGCCCTGGTGCCACTCGCATGGGCGGCTCCAGACGTGATGCCTCCATGCGACGACGTGTGAATCGGGCGCGCGCAATAGTCGGCGCGAAGTGATGTGTCAAGCCCACAAACATTTGCCTGGCATGAGGATTTTCTTTCGTGTTGACGCCGCCTTAATCCGCTGATAACTTTCGCAACGCCCCAAGCGGCTGAGTACGGTAAACCTGAGGATACCGAACGTCGAGTAGGTGGAAGGTCCGGCGCAAGCCGGGGTGGAAACCGAAAAACGCATAGGGGACTTCAGGGTAAACAGGAAGGTCGCTTGGGGCATCTTTTTCCACAACCCCTGCACAACCCTTTCTCAATACGAAAAGCCGTCTTTAACGGCATCCATGCAAGCTTTCTCCACAGCATCGGGGTTGAAGCTCGCGACCCTACGCCTGAGCTTTTTCACGCCGTCCAGGAGCCGGGCAACCGGCATGGGATCCTCGAACCGCAGCCAGCGGTACGCGATCGGCTTGGACCATGCGCGGCCCTGCAATTCGTACAGCCGGCGGTGGCTTTCGATCACGATCTCCTCGGCCTGGCTCAGGAGGCTGGGGTCGCCGGCGCTGACAGTGGCGAAGTCCTGCCGCGCCATCCATCCGAGCAGGCGCTGCAGGCGGGCGCCGGGTTCTATCGGGCCGGGGGCGGGCAGGATTGGCGCACCTGATGGCTTCTCAGGCTCGGCGATCCGAGGCTTCGCCGCCGCCAGGGCGTCGATCTCATACACGCTCGCACGGAGAGTGCATATGAAAGGAAGGTTGCGGTACAGCTCGCGATAGTCCAGACCGTAGCCGACCACATAGTCGATGGGGAGCTGAAAGCCCACGTATCGCACCGGGATTTCAACCAGGCGGCGTGTCGGGCGATCCAGCAGGGTCACGACCTCGACGGAGGCGGGATTTCGCAGGCGCAGCTCGGAGAGCAGGTAGTCCAGGGTGAGGCCGGTGTTCACGATGTCTTCAACAAGAAGGACGTGCCTGCCCTCTATCGGGTAGTCGATGTCGCGCGCGATACGAACCCTTTCGCGAGGCTGCGCGCCGGCAAAGCGCCTGAGGTCGAGGTAGTCGATGACGAAGGGGACCTTGATCTGGCGGGCCAGGTCGGCAAGAAAGAACGTGATGCCTTTGAGTACTCCCACCAGGACGATTGAGCGTCCGGCGTAGTCGCGCGAGATCTTTCTCGCCAGTGCCCGCACGCGGGTCTCGAGCTCCACCGGGGAGATGACGATGCCGCCGATGTCCTGCTTGCGCAGGTTCTGGACCTCAACGGCGCTGTAGCCGGCCTTGGCCAGAAGTTGCTGGTAGTCCTTTCGGTAGAGAAGCCTTACGTTGACGTCGGGATAGAGCTCGCGCAGCAGGCGCACCTTGCGATTTTTCGGCGTCACCAGCGATTGTTTCATCGTCGTGAGCTCGATGTAAAGGTCGTGCTCGGGCAGGTAGAAGTCGGGGGTGAACATCTCGGCGACCCGCTCGCCCTCCCACCCGATTGGGAAGGACACGGGCTCGTAGACCCAGCGAATCCGGTAGTAGTCCAGGAAGCGAGCGAATTCGTGCTCGGAGTGGTGGGCAAACGCCACGCGCGCGTGGGCCGGACCTGTGCGTCTGACCAGGCGCGAGCGCTGCCTTACGGGGCGGCGCCACTTCTGCGGTACGGAAAGTGGGGCGGACGACGCCAAAGAAGCGTCGAAATTGTACTCTCGATACCGGTTAGCACTCATGAGCACACCGGCGCAGAGAATGGTCGCCGAGCAACTGGTGCCCAATGGCGTCACCGACGAGCGCGTGCTCGAGGTGATGGCGGCGATCCCACGCGAGGAGTTCCTCTCCAGCAAGCTCCGGCGCCATGCGTACGAGAATCGCGCCCTGTCCATCGAGTGCGGCCAGACCATCTCGCAGCCGCTGGTCGTCGCATTGATGACGCAGGCTCTCACGCCACGGCCCGGCGACATCGCCCTCGAGGTCGGCACCGGATCGGGCTATCAGGCCGCCGTGCTCAGCCGGCTGTGCCGGAAGGTGGTGACGCTGGAAAGAGAGCCCGCCCTCGCGGAGCATGCCTCCGAAACCCTCCTGCGCCTCGGTTTCACCAACGTAGAGGTGGCGGTGGCGGACGGCAGCCAGGGCTGGCCCTCGTCAGCCCCGTACGACGTCATCCTCGTCGCTTGCGCCACACCCGAGGTCCCCTCAGCCCTGCTCGAGCAGCTTGCTCCTGAAGGCAGGCTCGTGATTCCGCTCGGAAGCTCGGCCGACGAACACCAGGACCTTCGCATCTACGAACGCCGTCAGGACGAGCTGTTCTCGCGCTCCCTCTTCCCGGTACGGTTCGTCCCCTTACGGACTGGCTGAGTAACGCGGGTCTTCGACCCGCGTTATGAGAGGGAAAGCGGATGGTTCCCTCTCATCGCCGGGCGCTTCACGCGCGGCCGCTCTCTTTCAGGTATATCGATGGGCTCTATTTGAGGATTAGTTTCTCGACGCAACGCTTGGTGGCGGAGAAGACAAAGTCATGGCCGGGGGGACCCCGGCCAACCCTGCCACGCCACCTATTGGTTGAAGGGACCCGTCACGGACTGGCTGACGCCGACGGCGAAGGCCGTGGGGTTGGGCTGGGGCTGCTCTTGGGTTGGGCGCTCGCGGTCAGAACCTGCAGCTGTTGCAGCACCTTGCCCACCTGGACCATCTCGGACGCGTACGTCGTGAGGTCTCCCGATTTGAGGGCGGCATAGGCCGCGGCATAGTGCAGGTTCGCCTGGGTCACCAGGTCTGCGATCTGGGTGACGACCGCCGGAGTGACCGTGGGTGGCGGGGTGGTGGAAGGCGGACCCGTGTTGGTGCCGACCAGCTGGTCGATCGCCTCCTGGAGCGTGTCGGTGTAGACGACCTGGGTCTGATCCGCGAGGATCACCTTCTTCAGCTCAGGGAGGCTCGACGACTGAGTGGCGCTGAGGTAGATCGGCTCGAAGTAGAGGAACGAATTGCCGATCGGAACTACCAACAGGTTGCCCTGCTGGACCTGGGACCCAGCCTGATGAAACAGGGTGAAGTCGCTGGAGATGGTGGTGTTCTCATTGATGCGATTGGCCACCTGCTGGGGACCGAAGATAACCTTGTCCTTCGGGAGCACGTACGACACATATTGGCCGTAGTTCGAACCGTCGTTCCGGGCGGCCATCCACGAGACCATGTTGCTCTTGCCCAACGGGGTGAAAGGCATGATCAGCAGATATTCGGGAGTCGTCTCACCCGGCAGGCGGAAGAGTACGTAGTAGGGCTGAACAGGGGCGGCCAGGGCTCCCGGTGCGGTCTGCGCGGTAGGAATGTCCCACACGTCCTCACGAGCGAAGAAGACCTTGGGGTCGGTGATGTGATAGGTGGCGTAGATCGTGACCTGCATGTCGAAGAGGTCCTCCGGCACGCGCAGGTGCGCGCGCAACCCGGCCGGCATGGCGTCGATCGGCTTGAAGAGGGAAGGGAAGGTTGCCTGGTAGGCCTTGATGATCGGGTCCGTCGGGTCGATCACGTAGAAGTCAGCGGTGCCTTCGTACGCGTCGATCACGACCTTCACCGAGTTGCGGATGTAGTTGATGTCGAATCCGCCATTCGGTGTGTTGCTCTGGAAGGTGCTCGTTTGCGAGTACGGGTAGGTCGAGCCGGAGGTGTAAGCGTCGAGGATCCAGTACACGCGCCCGTCGACCACCACCACGTACGGGTCCTGGTCGAAGGTCAGGAACGGCGCCAGCTCCCTTGCGCGATCGAGGATCTTGCGGTTGTAGAGCAGCTCGGTCTTGTCGGTGACCTGAGGCGACACGAGCAGGTTGAAGTCCTCAAGCCTGAGCGCCCACAGCGCACGGTTGACACCGGTCATGGGGACTCCGTGGGTGCCGGTATATGTCGTGTAGGCGTCCTGGCTTCCCTGCGGGAAGTCGAACTCGCGCGTGTTGGATGGCGCCAGGGCGTAGTTGTTGGTGAGCTCTCCGAAGTAGATGGCGGGCTGGGTGACCGGGAGGGGGCCGGCGGGAGGCAGGTCACCGACCACATAGTCCGGCAGGCCCTCGCCGACAACAGCGTTGACGGGGCTGGCCGCGACGCCATAGCCGTGCGTGTACGTGAGGTGCTGGTTGACCCAGTTCTGCGCTGCTGTTGACAGCTTGCTGACGTCCAATTCCCGCGCGCTGATCTCAAGCTGCTTGTACACACCGGAGACCGTGTAGCGGTCGATGTCGATGTCGTTGAAGCTGTAATAGGTGCGGATAGTCTGCTGCTGCTCGTAGGTGGCTTTGAGCGGTGAGTAGTCCCAGAGCCTCAGGTTGTCGATCGTGGCCTGGTCGTTCTGAACGTCCTGCTTGCTGAGTGGCTGATCGCCGGTGAAGTTGCTGACGGTGACATTCGCGAGCCCGTACGCAGCGCGTGTGCCGGCGATCTCCCTTTGGATGTACGGAAGCTCGTAGGACTGCGCGCTTGGAGTGACGAAAAAGCTCTGGACGATCGCCGGGTAGATCTGGCCGACGATCAGCAACAGCACCCAGAGCCCGGCCGCAACGATCGGCAGCCAGACGCGCCTCAGCCACATGTTTGCCAGGAGCGCGCCGGCCAGGACCACGCCTGCGCCCGCCTGCAGGGTGAACAGCGGGAGCCGCGCATTGACATCGGTGTAAGCCGCGCCCCAGACGATATTGGTGTTGTGGGCGAAGAGGAGGTCGTAGCGGCCCAGCCACATCCAACCGGCGAGCACGAGCGCAAAGACCGCGAGCAATGCAGACAGATGGGCGATCGCCGTCGGACTCAGGTTGAGGTCAAAGGCGTCACCGCGCCAGGCGTACAGACCTGCGATGACGAGCGCCGACATGAACCCGAGACCCAGCGCCCAATTCGCGATCGAATGCAGGAATGGCAGCGTGAGCAGGTAGAAGGAGATGTCCTGACCCAGGACGGGGTCGGTGACGCCGGTGGGTGTGGCATGTTGGAAGAGCGCGAGGTTCATCCACTGTGTGCCCGCCCCGCCGGAGAGGATCAGCGCGACGAGGGCCGCTGCCACGAGGGCGATGCCGCCGGTCGGACTTCGCACGATCGCGCGCCTGATGCCGACAGCTCGGAGCGCCGGTCCCGAGCGGACGCGCAGGGCGATGACGACGTTCACCGCCAGGTAGACGAAGGCGACCATGAAGCTGCCGACAAAGAGGACGGTCTCCAGGATCAGCTGGGTCGTGAACACGTCCTGGTACCCGAGCGCGGCGAACCACTCGCGCTCGGTGAAGAACCAGACGATCGGGCTCGCGAACACGAACACGAGCACAGCCAGTCCGACCAGCGCGGCGCCGAACCAGAAGCGGCGTGGGGGCCGCGGGATGCGGATCTCCCGCGCTCCCTCGAATGGGCCGCCACGCTCGAATGGATCAAACGGCCGGTACCCGCGGCTCATCAGTAACGAATCAGGTTAACCCCTCCCGAGAGCTGGGGTCGCCGCGGCTCTGGCTTGGCAGCTAGCCCCCGGCCAGCGCCTTTTCGTCGGCGGTGAAATCCTGGCCAGGGTCGGGCGGCGGATTCGCCAGGTGCCAGGCCACTGTCGTCTGAAGCGTGGCCAGCGGGTCCGACGTGGTCCAGCCGAGCATGGCCCGAGCCTTGCGCGCGCTGGCGGCGATGTGCTGGGTCATCGTGCCCGTCGGCTTAAGGTCTTCTGGCAGCAGATCGTCGGCCACTCGAACGAGCTCCGCGTCCGAGCCGGAGGCGTCGAGGATCATGCGGCTCCACATCCCCATCGAGTACGTGCGGTCCTCGTAGAGGTTCAGTACATGGCCGGCCGCGATGGACGACTCGAGCGCCAGTCGCGCACCGCGAGCCACATCGCGCACGTAGCCTCGACACGCGAGCCACGTTCCCGCGCCGACGGGAATCCGCTTGCGCCCGGCTCTGATCCTGCGAAGGATGAACTCCTCGCGGCGCTGGTAGTCGCGTTCGCCATAGACCATGGGCAATCGCAGCGAGGTTGCGCCGCGGGGCAGGTACACATCCTCCACGTCGAGCTTGTCGTAATCGTCCATACCGGGCGCCTGGCCCCGGTATGGGTACCGGCCGGGCCGGACGGGTGAGTCCTCATCGAGAGGAACGGGGTCCGTTTCGCGATCGTCATTCAGAGCGCCGAACGCGCGATAGACGTCGATGCTCGAGATCACGACCAACCTGATGTTGTCCGGCAGGGCGGTGATGACCGCCTCTGAGTCGGCGCGGGTCAGCGCTCGGCAATCGACTGCGCCGTCAGGCTCGAAGGCAGCCAGCAGTGCACGGTGAAGGCCGAGGTCCATGCGGTCGGCGTGAAGGTGCTGGGCTTCTGGCAGGCCTTCGGGTTCCAGCTGACCCCGATGGACGATCAGGAGCTCGTGGCCCGCTCCTGACAGCTCTTCGACAATCGCTCGCCCGATGAATCGGGTGCCACCAAGAATGATGGTTCTCAAGGCTTCCCGGCGATCATCTCAGTGGGCAGTGTCGTCTCGAGCATCGACAGGAAAGAGCTGCAGTTGGTGCAGTCCAGCTCCCGGCGACGAACCAGCCGAATCCCGCTCGCCGATCGCTTCATGGCGACCGTTTCAGAGCTCCGCAAGGTCTGCGTCGCCTGGCACCTAGGACAGAAACCGACCTCCGTTCCAGTGCTCACGAGACGCGTGCGGCCGCGGGGCTGCGCTCTACGATCAGGTCGACCAGGCCCCAATCCTTGGCCTGTTCCGGAGTCATGAAGAAGTCGCGCTCCATCGCCCGCTCGACGTCTTCCAGCGGCCGGTCGCAGTGTTTGGCATAGAGCCTGGCCAGCTGCAGCCTCTGGCGCAGGATCTCCTGCGCATGGATCTGGATGTCGGTCGCCTGTCCCTGGATGCCCTGCGTGAATGGCTGATGAATGAGGATCTGCGCGTGCGGTAAGGACATTCGCATCCCATGGTCGCCACCGGCGAGAAGGATCGAAGCGCCGCTTGCCGCCAGGCCCGTACATAAGGTTCCCACCTTGGGCGCGACGTATTGCATCGCGTCGTATATCGACAGCGATGCCGTGAGTGAGCCTCCCGGGCTGTTGATGTAGAGCTGGATGTCGCGCTCGGGCGCCTCGTTCTCGAGGAACAGGAGCTGTGCTGTGACTGTGCTGGCGAGCTCGTCGTCGATGACTCCGCGCACGAACACAACACCATCTTTGAGGAGACGGGAGTAGATGTCGTAGGCACGTTCTCCGCGCCCGTCGTTGGTGATGACGGTTGGGATGAGGGTCATGCTGCGGTCACCTCCTTGGTTCGAAGCCGATGCGTGGTCGCGCTTTTGGCGGCGGATTGGCCATGGCGAGATACGCGCTGAAATCGGCAACGCTCCGCAGGGCCTCCATCGAAAGATCTGCGGTTGCCAGACGCAGCTTTACCGGCGGGTCCTCGGGCCAGTTCCGGTGCTCAGGATCGGCGCCCAGCAGCCGAGCCAGGTCGGCGTAGACGTCGGCCGGACGGACGCCGAGAGCGTGCGCGACAGCCAGAAGCCGCTCGGTCGAAACCTCCTTGCGGCCCCTCTCGACCTCGGACAGGTGCGCCGGCGAGAGGCCAGCTTCCGCGGCCACCTCCGTGAGGGTCCGGCGCGCGGCCTCGCGACGCCCGCGCAGGACGGCGCCCAGCGCGGCTCTCACGACATCCGCTGATTCGCTGTAGGCGAACGACATTCTTCAGTAGCGAATTATAGCTTCCCGCTAGCTCGTTGTGCGCTGCCTCGTGAAGGTGGGCCCGGGAGGAGCCGGCACGGCTCGGCGCTCCTACTCGGACTTCGCGTGCCGCCGCCGCAGCTCGAGGTTCAGGCTCTCCTCGCCTCGGGCCATCGCCCAATGATGGTTGGCGCTGAAGATCGGCCCTGAAGATGAAGGTGCCGTAGCGCAGATGCGGCTAATCGACCAGTTGGCGACGAAGTCGTACCCCGCAGCCATTCCGCGGACTCTAGTCCTTCAGATTGTTGGGGTCCAGCAGGTCTTGCTTCGGGCGTTCGATTCGCTGGCGCGAGCGCATGATCTCGATCAGCTTCTTGCGGCCCTTCGGTGGCCCGATCATGATCGCGCCGACGAGGCGGTCGTCCTTGAAAAACAGCTTGCGGTAGAACTTCTCCTCGAGGCTGTACGTGCGCACGGACTCGAGGTCCGGCTGCACGTCCGGCGTGACGCCCATGACGGCGAGGGTCGAGCCGAACATCGTGGTCGTGTAGGTCGGAACGTCGAAGAAATCCTCGGATGCTCCGGCCATGTTCCTGGCCGCGACCTTCCCGTGCGCCTCGGCGTTGTCCCAGGTTCCCATCTGGTTGTGCCTCTCGACCATGAGGTCGTAGAAGACGGCGATGTCCCCGGCCGCGTACACGTCCGGGGCCGACGTCTGCAGCTTGGAGTCCGTGACGATGCCCTTGTTCAGCTGCATCCCGGTCGCGCGGACCGGTTCTGTGTAGTAGTCCAGACCGACTCCATAAGTGAGCACGTCGAAGTCGACCCGGCGACCGTTCACCGTCTCGGCCACGAAGCGGCCGTTGTTCCGGCTGAACTTCTGGACCTCGTCCGACGTGATGAACTCCACGCCCTGCGCCTCGCCAAGCTGGCGGCACAACTGTCCGCCCTCCGCGTCGAGGACATAACGGAGGAACCACGGGCCGCGCATGATCCAAGTCACCTTCGCCTTGTGGCGAAAGCTCACCCCCTCGGCGAGCTCGTACCCGATGAAGCTGCCACCCATCACCAGCACTCTCTCCGCGGCATCCGCCTTTTCGATGATGGCGTCGGTGTCGTCAAGGGTCTGGAAGCCGATGCAATGCGAAACCTGGTCGGAGCCCGGCCACGGCGGCGGTTTCGGCCGGCCGCCCGTGGCGATGAGAATTGCGTCATAGGCGAACTCCTGGTCGCGGCTTGTGCGCACCAGCTTGCTCCTGGTGTCGATCTCCGTCGCCCACGTCTCGAAGTGGATGTCGAGGTTCTTGTTCGCGTAATCGTCAGCCGTGCGCATGAACACCTTCTCCCTGCGCACCTGACCGCGCAGGTACCGGGGCAGAGCGACACGGTTGTAGAGCGGGTGGCGCTCGGCGGCGATCATCACGATCGAAGCTTCGGCGTCGAGCTTGCGCAACTCCTCCGCGCAGGTCTGCCCGGCAATGCCGTTCCCCAGGACTACGTAACGACGAGCCATTAAAGCTTCAGGGCGTAGATGTAGCTGGTGTCGGCGTCATTCGCGAAATCGTATCCGCTGGAGCGCAGGTCATCGCCGGCCGGATGGTTGCGAGGCAGGGCAACCGACACCTCGTCAAGGCTGTCCGAGTCCGCCTCGAAACGCAGCGCCAGCAGCAGATCTCGCAGCGCGCCACCCTTGCCCGCGAGGAAGGCGACCGCGAGGTTGTTGCCCCATGGCTCCCGAAGCCCGGCGACGGCGCGGCCTCCTGGTCCCGCCCTCAGCATGCCGATCCCGGCCAATCGCGAGAGCTCCGCGGGGCCGAGGTCCCCGGCGCCCTGGAAGTCGGCAGTGACGCCGCCCCAGAGCTCGAGGCCCGGGCTCCCTGCGATACCGGCCCACAGCTTCTCTGCCTCGGCCGGGTCAGGGATTCGAGCGGACTCGCCGCCCTCGATTCGGCCTCCCTTCCACCAGCGGTCGTCCTGAAGGCGCTCGAAGCCGACCTCCTCGAACAGGCGGGCGGCGGTCGGATTGCCTGTGGCGAGGCGCATCTCGCGGAAGGTCTGCTCGCGCGCCTCGGCGATCGCGGACTGCAGCATGGCGCGCGCCAGTCCCTGCCGGCGGTGTGTGCTCGCGACGCGCAGGCCCTCATACCAGATCAATCCGGAGGCGTAGGGACGCAGACGCTGCAACCCGACTACAACGCCATCGAGCTCGATGGCCTGGAAGGCGGCACCTGCCTCGGACACCCAGTCGTCGAACACGCGAGGTACATAGTCGTGCCCATCCCAGATGTCGCGCGTGAGCTCGATGACGCGCTCGCGATCTGCCGGCCGCACGGGGCGGATGAGGAGGTCCGCACCGCGGCGGGCCGACGGATCTTCAGCGCCCAACGGCGGTGTGGACCTCACCCGTCCTGTGGTCGCCAATGTGCGATCCCCGAGAGCGTGACCCCCCCGTCGAACACCAGGTCGTTTCCCTCCTTGGTAAGTACGTCCTCAAGGATCACTCGAGCCTTCGCTTCGTCCCAGCCGTTCCCGACAAGGGTCCTGCAGTCGGCGAGCGCCTCATCGATGTCGGCATAGCGTTGGACGATCGGATAGCGGATGAAATCGACGTCCGGGGCGATCCCCATCTGCATCAGAAGCATGAACAGATCGCTGAAGCGCGGCATGCGCGGTTCCCTTCCCCCCGCGAGTCGTTCACGGATGACCGTTGCCGGGTGGACTAGCGGCGCTTCGCGCATCGTGACAAAGATCCGTTCTCGCGCCGACCGCTGCATTTTGGCGATGAATGGGATCGGTTCGACGATCCCGTACAGGACGTGACAGCAGATGACGAGGTCGGCTGGGGCGACCGCTGCGTCCTGCCACGTGCTCGCCACGACAGTCATGTTGTCGCGAGGCGGGATCAGCGCTCGCATTCCCTCGGACGGTTCGACCGCGGTCACCCACTCCAGTTGTTCGGCGAAGGGCAGCGCATAGCGCCCGGCGCCCGCGCCGACGTCGATGAGAGTCTTGCGCGGGGAGAGATATGGCGCCACCACGTCCAGGAATCCGTCGGCGCGCGCGCTCGTGGAGCGGGCAAAGGTCGGCGCCCGGCGGTCCCAATAGGAGGGGTCGCTGTGGCCGCCTGCGGCGGCCGCGCGGTCGGCTATCAGGGATCTCCAGTGCTCCGCCCAGTCGATGCCGGCCGTCTGATTCGAGGTGTCCTGCATGGACAACCGAGGCTACCGTATCCATCAACCCCCCGGCGCCTGCTCGGTTGTCGGCGTTTCGCTGCCAGTTCTTAACATGGCTGGGGACAAATCGGGGACAAACGTTGCAGAAATAGCCGGTTCCCTCCCGCCTAAACTGCAATTCCCAACCCCGCCTAGGCCAACCAGCGCCGCAGGGTAGGCCGGGGTCCCCCGGCCTCAACTTTGTCCCAAACCACTCCCAAGCGTGGCCCGGAGAAAACTACTCTTAAACCAGCCCACCGATATACCGGAATGGGCGCAGCCGCGCGCGAAGCGCGCAGAGATGAGGCAAAACCATCCGGGTTTTTCCTAATGTCGGTGGGTCGAAGACCCGCCTTACGATAGGCGCCAGTGGCCGGCACCCCATCGTCCGAGTTCACCGCGGCCGAGGCCGCCACGCTCGCACGCTACTTCACCAACCTTGACCGGCCGGTATTCGCACTGCGGAACCTACCCGAGGTGGTCAAGGGGGCCCTGTTCTCCCGCTATTCGCGCACCGAGAAGAGCCTCCGGCGGGTGCTGCTCGATGAGTTCATCAATGAGCCCGATTCGGGTTTCGAGCACCTCGCCGGGACACGGGCCGGCGCCGACGACATGGTGGCGGTCCGTCGCGCGGAAGAGTTCTACGAGCGCGTGCTGGTCGGCTACGGCGACGACTCGGTGGCGGAGCTGGCGGGCGCGCACGTCGCCGTGGAGCGCGTATCTACGCTGGCGGCCAAAGCGCTCGAGGACAGCCGCATCGGCATCTCGCCCCTCGAGAAGTCGACGCGGTACGTGCGCTTCGATCGACCGGGCCCCGACGGCCGCCACCTCTACCACCGCGGCCCGGAGCTGGCGGATCCGGCCTACGAGCCCGCCGCCGACGCGCTGTTCCAGGCCTACAGCGAGCTGATCGAACCGCTGACGCAGTCGATACGGGAACGATTCCCGCTCGAGGAGGGTGAGACGGATCGGGCGTGGAAGTCCGCCACCAGGGCCAAGGCGCTCGACATGCTGCGCGGGCTGCTCCCCGCGGGGACGCTTACGAACCTCGGCCTGTTCGGAAACGGTCGCGCCTTCGAATACCTGATCACCAAGATGGCTGCGAATGAGCTGCCGGAATGCCGGCGCCTGGCCACCGATCTCCACCGCGAACTGGACCTCGTCATCCCCTCGTTCGTCAAACGGGCGGTCGACGAACGCTACGGGGCGCCGGCCGCTGAGCGCATGTCAAGGATTCGCTCCGAGACGGCCCGCGTCGCAATGCGTTCCGGTCAGGTTGGGTCAGGCCCGAGCGTCAGCCTCCTGGAGCACGATCCGGATGCGGAGCGCAAGGTGGTCGCGGCCGCCCTCTTCCCGCACTCGGACGCCGGTTGGAAAGAGCTCGACGGTGACCCGGCGGTCGTCCTCGAGGCCATGCTCGGCGACCGCTCCAACCGCAGGCAGCGAGCGCCCCGGGCCCTCGAGCACGCCCAGTACGCCTTCGAGATCGTCGCCAACTTCGCCGCGTACCGTGACCTCCACCGACACCGAATGCTCACACAGGAGCGGCAGCTCCTCGGCACCGCGCTCGGCTACGACCTGCCGCCCGGCCTGGCCGAGATCGGGATGGACAGCCGATTCCGATCCGCGATCGAGGCCGCTGCCGCAGCCCACGCCCGGTTGGAGCTCGGCGCCGGGCCGGCGCTGGCACAGTACGTCGTGCCGCTCGCCTTCCACGTGCGCTGGTACTTCCGCGCCAACCTGCGCGAGATCTACCACCTCTGCGAGCTCAGGACGACGCCCCAGGGCCACCCTGACTACCGTTGGGTCGCACAGGAGATGTTCCGCCTCGTCAGCGAGGTCCACCCTCGCCTTGCGCGCTACGCCAGGTTCGTGGACATGGGCCCGGGAGACGAGCTCGAGCGCCGGCGCTCAGAGCGGCGCATGGACGAGAAGCTGAGCGCCCTCGACCGCAAACCCTAAGGTCCCTTCCTGGGCGCTCCCTGTGGGGGTGCGCGTGCTTTAGCATGGAACGCCATGAGTATTGAGGGAGAGGGCGAGACTACGGCAAGCGACACGTTGATGCCTCGGGGGTCTGAGCGTAGGGGCGATGGACGGCGCACCAGCGTCGAGCGCCGGTTCGCCGAGAGACGGGATCCGGTCCGCGCAACCGCCGGCCGCCGAACCCTGTTTCCCTTCGACCGGCGGATAGCCGAGCGCCGCGCCCTGGAGCGCCGCGAATTCTGGCCTGAGCCCGGTCTCTAAGAAGCCCCTCCCGCGCCGCGCGGAGGTGCACCTGACATGGCTCGCCCAGCGCTGATCGTCCACGGAGGCGCGGGACCGGTCCCGGTTGCCGAACGCCCGCTGCGCCAGGCCGCCGTCGAGCGAGCGCTGGCCGCTGGTTGGGCGCTGATCGGTGATGGCGCCCTGGCAGCCGCGGTGGCGGCCGTTCGCAGGCTGGAAGACGAGCCCCTCCTCAATGCCGGCATCGGCGCCTGTCTCAACCTGGAGGGCGACGTCGAGCTCGATGCGGGGGTGATGGAAGGCGGGGAGCTGCGCGCCGGCGGCGTGGCGGCTGTTCGCGACGTGCGCCATCCGATCGACCTCGCGGTGGAGGTCATGCGCGACGGCCGGCATGTGCTGCTGTGCGGAGATGGCGCATCTCGCTTTGCGCGGTCCCGCGGCGTCGAGACGTGCGACCCGTCCACGTTCATCATCGACAGGGAGCGCCAGCAGCACGGTGGGGAGGGTCAGGGTGACACCGTGGGAGCCGTGGCACGAGACTCGGACGGGCGCTTGGCCGTGGCGGTCTCGACCGGCGGGGTCCACAACAAATGGCCCGGGCGCATTGGGGACTCACCGATCCCGGGCGCCGGCATATTCGCCGACGACCGCTTTGGGGCCGTCTGCGGCACCGGCCAGGGGGAGGCTTTCATCCGCCTGGCGTTGAGCAGGTTGATGGTCATCGAGCTGGAGCACGGGGTGGACCCGGCGGTGGTCGCCAAAGGCGCTGTCGCCCTGCTCGGGACGGCGATGCATTCGGTGGGTGGTGTCATCGTCGTCGGGCGCGAGGGCTCCCCTCAAGCGGCCTTCAACACGCCGGCCATGCCCTGGGCGATGGCGGAGTGAGGCGGCGGGCCTGCGGCCCGCCTGATGAGGGTTAGATCGGGCCAGTTGGTAGACGATTCCGTTAACACCGGTGGGCTGATCGCGCTGGCGCTGAAACGCGCTGGGACTCGCCACCTCTTCACTCTCAACGGCGGTCACATCTGGCCGATCCTGACCGGGGCCGCCGAGCATGGCATCCGCATCATCGACGTGCGCCATGAGCAGTCGGCGGCATTCGCCGCCGAGGGGTGGGCCAAGGTCACGCGCGAGTGCGGCGTGGCGGCGGTGACCGCAGGTCCCGGTGTGACCAACGCGATGTCCGCTCTGGCCCAGGCTCAGGCAGGCGACAGCCCGATCTTCGTGATCGGCGGCCGTGCCCCCGAAGCCCGGTGGGGCATGGGCTCGCTGCAGGAGATGGACCACGTCGCCGTCGTGAAGAGCCTCACCAAGAAGGCCCTGACGCTGGCATCACCGGAAGAGGCATACGGCCTCGCGGCCGAGTGCATGCGCACGGCATTGAGCCGGCGCACAGGCCCGGTGTTCATGGACGTCCCGATCGACGCGTTCTTCGGCGCCGCGGATGTGCCCGAGGCGACCGAGCACCTGACCCCCGACCTCGGACCTGCTCCCGACCCGGATGCGATCACTCTCGCGGCACGCCTCATTCGCGAGGCTGAGCGGCCTGCTGTGATCGCGGGTGGCAGCGTGTGGTGGTCGCACGCGGAGACCGAGCTCACGCGATTGGTGGATGCGGCCCATCTCCCGCTGTGCGTCAACGGCATGGCGCGCGGCATGCTGCCTCGCGGCCACCCTTTGTTCTTTCCGCGTGCACGGGGCCTGGCGCTGGGCGAGGCGGACCTCATCCTCGTCATCGGCGTGCCGCTGGATTTTCGATTGAATTTCGGGCAGCCCCCCGTCTTTGCCGAAGGCGCGAAGCTCGTGGTCATGGATGTCGACGACCATCGCAAGCACCGTCGCAGCGAGGTGGCGATCTACGGCGACCTCAAAGCGGCCCTGGCGGCGCTGGCCGGCGCGGCGGCGGGCACGCCCGAACGTGTGTCATGGCTCGACAAGCTCCGTCAATCGGAGGCCGCGTCCAGGCGCCGGGACCAAGCGATGACCCAGTCCGACTCCTCGCCGGTGCACCCTGCTCGCCTGATCGCCGAGGTCGAGCGGTTCAGCGATCCCGACGCGATCTTCGTCGGCGATGGCGGCGACTTCGTGTCGTTCGCCGGCCGCCTCGTCGAGCGCTCGCAGCCGGGGCTCTGGCTTGACCCAGGCCCGTACGGCTGCCTCGGCTCGGGGCCCGCCTACGCGATGGCCGCCAAGCTGGCTCACCCCGACCGCCAGGTGATCCTGCTCTCGGGCGACGGGGCGTTCGGCTTTTCGGCGATGGAGTTCGACACCATGGTCCGGCACCGCATCCCGGTGGTGTGTGTGATTGGCAACAACGGGATCTGGGCGCTGGAGAAGCACCCGATGATGAGCATGCTCGGCTTGAGCATCGCCGCGGACCTGGGGCCTCGAACGCGTTACGACAAGCTAGTCGAGTCCCTGGGCGGTTATGGGGAGCTGGTCGACCGCCCGGAACAGATCGGACCCGCTCTGGGGCGCGCTTTTCGGTCTGGGCTGCCGGCGTGCATCAATACAATTTGTGACCCCGATGCCGAATATCCGCGATCATCAGTCCTGATGTGAGGAACCTGGGATGAGTGCCGCACTGGTCAAAGCAGCCGTTGAAGCAGACGAGTGGCGGACGGCACAGTCGCAGTTCGACACCGCGGCCGAGATAATCAAGCTCGAACCGTGGCTGAGGGAGGTCCTGCGCGAGGTCCAGCGGGAGTTCACGTGCAACTTCCCCGTCAAGATGGACGACGGGCACGTGCGCGTCTTCACGGGCTATCGGGTCCAGCACAACATCAACCGCGGGCCCGCGAAGGGAGGCATCCGCTACCACCCCGACGTCTCCCTGAACGAGGTCAAGGCGCTGGCGATGTGGATGACCTGGAAGTGCGCGGTCGTGAACATCCCCTTCGGTGGCGCCAAGGGCGGCATCATCGTCAATCCCAAAGTGCTGTCGCTCAACGAGCTCGAGCACATGACGCGGCGCTTCGCGACCGAGATCTCGATTCTCATCGGCGCAGACCGCGACATTCCCGCCCCCGATGTCAACACCGACGGCCAGACGATGGCCTGGATCATGGACACGCTGTCCATGCACCTCGGTTATTCGGCCCCGGCCTCGGTCACCGGCAAGCCGGTCGAGGTGGGTGGCTCGCTCGGCCGCATCGAGGCCACCGGCCGCGGAGTGACCATTTGCGCGATGGCCGCGCTCGAGCACCTGGGGAGGCTGCCGCACCAGACCCGCGTCGCCGTCCAGGGGTTCGGAAACGTGGGCAGCATCAGCGCCAAGCTCCTGGAAGAGTCGGGGTGCACCGTGGTCGCGGTTTCCGAGGACTACGGCGGCATCTACAACCCGTTGGGCCTGTCCATCAGGCGGGTGCTCGAGTACCGCGCTCGCGAAAAGACGCTGACCGGGTTTCCGGGCGCGAAGGAGATCGGCAACCAGGAGCTGCTGGGCGTCGACTGCGACCTGCTCGTGCCGGCCGCCATCGGAAACCAGCTCACCTCGCGCAACGCGCGCGATGTCAAAGCGAGGCTGATCGTCGAGGGCGCGAACGGGCCGACGACTCCCGAGGCCGACGAGATATTTCGTGAGCGCGACATCTTCCTGGTTCCCGACATCCTTGCCAATGCCGGAGGAGTGACCGTCTCGTACTTCGAGTGGGTACAGGACCTCCAGTCCTTCTTCTGGTCCGAGCACGAGGTCAACCAGAAGCTGAAAGCGATCCTTTCGCGGGCGTTCTCCGAAGTCCTCAAGACGAAACTGGAGCGCAAGCTCGACATGCGGATGGCCGCCTACGTTCAGGCGGTCTCGCGGGTGGCCGGCGCCACGCGCGAACGGGGTCTCTACCCCTAGAAAAGCGTGGGTGAGGACGCAGGTCCTCCCCCGCGGAACCCCCTCCTGTTGGCCGCCGCGCCCGGGAGGTGTTTGGTAAGGCACGCCTGGGGTGACGGCCGGAGTGAATCCGGCCTGGAGCTCCACTCCGAACTGTTCAGATCTCCCGGGTTCGGAAGCTCCAGACGCTCAACGCGAGCATCAGTGCGAACCACACGACGACCCACGCCATGAACTGGACCGGCGGCGGGTCCACCGCGGCGAACGGGTTGGCCTGTGCGATCGTGCCTCCGGCCTTCAATGCCGCCAGGACCACGTCCGGCTCCATCGCATAGACGGCGCCACGCCACAGGCCGTCGGTCGGGAGGATCAGGTGGCTGATCGTGCCGACGTTCTCAATCGCCTGGTTCTGGAGCGAGACCCCGATGTCGCCCACGACGCCGGCTATCCAAGCCATCAGCCACGCGACCAGCGCGATGACGCCGCCCGTGATGCCTGAGAGGCGTGTCGAAAGAAGAAGGCCGACTGAAAGGAGCGCCAGGCCCTCGGCGCCGACGAACAGCACCAGCTCGATCGGATGCGGCGGCACGTATCCGGTTGCCCAATCGACTGCTGCGATCTCGAGGAAGGCCGACCCCGCGGCATAGATCGCCACCAGGACCGCCAGCCCGAGCCACTTGCCGATCACGATCTCGCTGCGGCGCACGGGTCGAGCCAGCATCGAAAGCAAAAGGCCGCTCTCGACCTCGCTGGAGATGAGCGGGCCCGCCACCACGGCCGCGCTCAAAGCCAGCACCCCGCTGTACATGAAGGTGATGACGATCAGCAGCTGGGAGGTGATCGCCGTCACCGCTGCCGGCGGCAGCACCGTGCCATCACTCCTTGTGACGGTCGTGATCTTGTTGAAGCCCCAAGCCGAGAAGCCCACCACCAGCAGGGTCAAGATCACGAGCGCGAGCAGCAGCCTCCGGCGCGAAGCCTCTTGAACGGTGAGGCGGGCGATCACCAGAGGAGGCGGCACTATGAGTCCTCCTCTTCGAGCAGCTCGAGGAAGCGGTCCTCAAGGGTCTGGTGTCGCGGTGTGACCTCGTAGACCCTCGCGCCCATGCTGACGATGGCCGCGACCAGCTCCGGGACGCGCTCGACAGTGAGGTTGGTGAACGTCAGCTGATCGCCCTCTTCGAGGACATGTCCGAACGGCGCCAGCTTGGCCCGGTCACCAGATGCAAGCCCGCTTGCCCGCACGCGTACCGTCGTCCCACTCAGAAGCTGGTCCATGGTGCCGGACGCGATCACGCGGCCATGGTCGACCCCCGCCACGCGGTCGCACACCTGCTCGACCTCGCTGAGCAGGTGTGAGTTGAGGAACACGGCCGTTCCTCGAGCCGCAAGGCCGCGGATGATCTCCCTCACATCGTGCCGGCCGACGGGATCCAGCGCGGACGTGGGCTCGTCCAGGAACACCAGCTCCGGCTCGCCAAGCAGGGCGACCGCGAGGCCGAGCCGCTGCTGCATCCCCTTCGAGAATGTGCCCACTCGGTCGGCCGCGCGGTCCGTGAGCCCGACGGTGTCGAGGGCGGTCGTGATCTCGTCGTTCCAGCTCGAGCGCGGCAGCGGGGCGAGCTGGCAGTGTACCGCGAGCACCTCCCTCGCAGAGAGCCAGCTCTGGTAGCGGAAGAGCTCCGGCAGGTAGCCGATCCTGCGGCGGGTCTTCAGGTCGCCGATCGGCCGTCCCAGCAGCCAGCCTTCGCCGGACGAGGGTGCGATGAGCCCGAGGAGCAGCTTGACCGACGTCGTCTTGCCCGCGCCGTTGGGCCCGAGGAACCCGAAAACCTCGCCGCGCGGCACGATCATCGACAGCCCGGCCAGCGCCACCGTGTCGCCGAATCGCTTCGACAGCTCGACGGTATGGATGGCGGGCGAGCCAGCGGCCACTCCGTCGGGAGTGGCCGCTGTTGAGATCTCGGCAAGGTCAGCCACCAAGGAAGGCTATACCGACCTTTAGTTCAGGTGGTTGGCGACGTCCAGTATTGCGTTCTGCTTCAGCGTGCCCGCGACTCCGTAAACAACGCCGCTCTTGATCCAGATCACCGCGGCGCCCAGGCCGGTGTTGTCCCCGAGAGCGACGCCATTGACATCCTGGACCTGCACGTTGGTAGTGGTTGCGAACTCGATCGGGATCGGGATCGGCAGCGTCGTGCTGGGGTCCCTGATCGCACGGATGGCCGCCGCCAGCTCCGGCGACACGCCTGGCTGGGAAAGCAGGTAGTTCTCGAGCTCCTGGGTGGTGACCTGGCTCGAGGTGACCACCGGCGCGGTGGACTCCCCGACGACCAGCTGCGGCAGGCTGAGCTGGGTCGGGTCAGATGCCGCACCGGTCTTCAAGTTACCGAAGACCTCGATCACGGCGGGTCCAACCGTCACTGTCAGCGTGGAACCGTCCATGCCGCTGGGCATTTTCGGAAGGGGTTTGCCGGCCTGGGCGGCGGCGGCCGCAGCCTTGGCGGCGTCGAAGGTGAACACGCCGACGGCCTGCGGCATCGCCGCGTACGTGACGGTTGCGGAGACGCCTGAGGGCCGGGTGCCGACAACCGGGACATGTAGCCTGGAAACCGTGGCGGCCTCGGCCGCGCTGGTCACGATCTGCGGCGTGGGCTCTTTGGTCCAGGCGAAAGTGCCATACGCGCTGAGGCCGGAGAGGGACTGCAGGTCGGCCACGCTGACCGGGACAGGCTGAATCGACTTGGGTTGGAAGAAGCTCAGTACTGCCGGGGCCGCAGCCGTCACCACGAGCGCGACGATTACCGCAGCCGCCGCGAGGCCGCCCATGACCGGGCGCGACACTGGGCGCAGGATGGGGAGCCGGATGCCGAACCGCGGCTGCGCCGCGGGAGCGGAGCGGACGCGACTGAACGCCGAAGCGACGTCGACCTTGAGGTCGGGCACCGCGAGGACGCCGGCCACTGCCTGCGCGTCATCGGCGAACGCCGTATAGCGAGCCTGGCAGTCGGCGCATGCCGAGTAGTGCCGGACGTCCGAATCGGTCAGTGCGTCCTCGTCGTCAAACTTGCGGCGAAGAGTTCCTTCAGAAAGATGAGCCACGGGTGACCTCCTTGCGCAGCGCGGCTTCCGCGCGCCTTAACAATGTTCCGATCTGTCCGACACCAACTCCGAGCGACTGTGCCACCTCGGCGTAGCTGAGACCGCTGGCCCGGAGGACCAAAACGGTTGCGGGTTTGGGCGCAAGACGAGCCAGCGCCTGACGAACCTGTCGACGGTCTTCGCTCGCCTCGAGGACATGCTCTGGGTCCATCGTGCGAGCGCCTTCGTCGATCGCCTGTGAAAATTCACGTCGTTCCCGCCGGCGCCGTCCGCGTATCCGGTTGAGCGCCTTGTGGGCGGCGGCCCGATAAAGCCACGCGGCGGCGTACGGCGCGGTGGCCGAGTGGAGTCGATTGAAATCGATGAAGGCCTCCTGGGCTACGTCCTCAGCCTCGTGAGGGTCCGCAAGTACGCGGTTGGCGATGCCGGCAACCCGGGCGTACTCGGCCGCAAACAATGCTTCGAACGACTCTTCGTTCGACTTCACGGCTCCATTTCGCCTGCCGGCCTCAGAGGCCGCCTCGAGGGTGACGCCCACTAATCATCAAGCACCGCCAAGACCCGGTTTGTGACACCCAGGGGTGCCGCACCTCGTACTTCAAGAGCTGGGCTTGAGGCGCAGGACGTGATGCGCGACCGCCCGCAGGAACGGGTAGCCCCAGACCCCGACTGACAGTAGGGCGCCGAAGATCACGATCGCATCGATGCTCTCCCGGCCCTGTTTATCCCAGTAGACGTCCTGCAGGTTGAGCCACAGGGCGAACTCATCCAGCGTCAAGGCGGCCCCGACACCGTAGGCGATGGCCGCAACCTTCGGAAACCAGCCCTTGTCCGCCTCGACGAGCCATGCGTAACCGACTAGGAGCAGCAGAAGAATCCCCCAGACGAGGTGGTGGATGTGGAGGGTGCCGCTGCTCAGGTCGCGGATGGGCCCCACGCCGGCGCGGATCAGGTGCGTCACGCCGCGCACGATGCCGAATGTGACCAGGAAACCCACCGAGGCCAGGAAGAGACGCTCGCGTCGCGCGTCCTGGAAATGCAGGTGGTAGAGCCAGGAAAGCACTTTCACAGCGGTCCCGACCGATCAGCCGGCGAGCGGCCTCCTGCGGCGGGAGCTGCGAGAGATCTCGTCTTCGACGATCGCGAAGTCGTTGCGCGGCAGGGCGTGGATGTGCCCCTGGAAAGCCAGCGTCCAGTGTTCGGGCGGCCACTTGCGAACGTAATCGAGACGGTAAGCGAGCTCCTTGGCGGGAATCCAGTCAGCGTCGTCAAGCACCACATCCGCACGTATGTGCACGCGCCATGGATAGTCCTCGTCGCGGCGGGCAGACCGCCAGATCGGGGTGTGGTCCTCGTACATCGGTGAGGCGACCGTGACGGTGGCGGCGAACGCCATCCTGCCGGTTACGTAGTACAGGAGGCGGTCGCCGACCCGCATCGTCTCCACCCGGCGCCGGTGGCGGCTCTTGAGACCCTGGATCGTGTAGCCGAGCTCACGGGTCTTGCGGAAGTTGTCGGGCGAGCTGACGACCATCCAGTACTGGGACGACCGCCCCTCCGATCGCCCGGACTTGCGCTTTCGCTTGGAGCGGCCCGGCTTTGGAGACGGTTCAGCTCCAGCGTCCGCGGCTCCAGCTTCCTCTGGCACGGGAGCGGCGCGGTCGGCTCCATTGACTTCCACCACGGAATTGTCGCCTGGATGAGGTCCGGCGAGTAGCCGGACCGTTCCCCTCCCCGCGGAGCGGGGAGGACGGCCACGTCTGGCGTGGCCGGGTGGGGTGAGTGCTACTCGGGGGCTGGGTGCTGCGGTCCCAGGTCCTGCGGTTGGGGTAGAAGCACGGTCAGGTTGCGAATCTGGGCGACATGGGCCATCTCGTGCCTTGTGACCAGGCGGCAGACATCCAGCAGGGTCAGACTGCCGCCGCGTGGGTCCGTGATGACGCGCTCCCACTCGTTCCTGCCCCAGCCGTGGAGGAGGTCGACCGTGCGGCGGCGGATCCGCGCGAAGTCCTCGATCGCCTCCTGCAGGGGCCGGTCCAGGTCCTCGTCGTGGCCGGGGTCGATCGTCGCCCTGACATCGCCGGTGGCCAGACCGTCGAGGTGAGCGCGTCGCAGGAGTCCGTCGACCTTGGTGCCGGAGTCGAGGAGATGGAAGATCAGCCCTCCGAGGGTTGGGAATGCGGGACCATGGCGGTATCGAAGCCGCGTTTCATCGAGCCCGAAGACTAGATCGCTGATGCGCTCGGGCACCGAGCTCATCAGCAGCACGGCATCCGCGGCCGACATCTCCTCCGGGAGTTCCACAGGCCAACCATACCTAGCCTCCGAGGAATCGATGCATCACGATGAGCCGACCATGGATGCCCAGATCGGGCCGGACGGCCAACCACCGCGGTTCGACGGCGCCGCCTGGGTATCCCAGGATGGGAGACATTTCTGGAACGGCTCTGGGTGGCAGCCGGTCGCCAGACCATCTTTCAAGCCGTCCGGCCTTTTCATCGGTCTCGCGCTCGTCGTGGTGGTGCTGGCGGGCTACCTCGACTTCTGAGCCCTGAGCCCGCACCCGTTTGAGGGTGAGGGCGTGTCCAACACGAAGATCGACTCGCTGACGTTCGACTGCCGCCGGGGCTCGTCGTGTTCCAACCTCACGTTCGAATACAAGTTGTACGACAGCTCGGGCACGCAGGTCGACGCCTTCTCAGACACGACAGGCGGTCACGTTGACGGGGCACGGCCCCACCACTTCGACGTCAAGACCGATTCGGCGCAGCCGATCGACTCGCGTTCGTCGCGTTTCGAAACCGACCCCACCTGCCACGACTGAACCACCGACGCTGCCCATACTGAGAGAAATGCAGCAGACACAGGTCGCGTGCGACGCTTGCGGTACCGAGCTGGTTCCGAACGCCGCCTACTGCGAACGTTGCGGCACTCGGACGCGGCGCGCGCGGCGCCTGGTCCGCATGGCCATCCGGGTCGAGCTTCTCTTCTTCGTGCTCGTGGTGGCGATGGTCATCGGCTTCACCTGGATCTACTCCATCCAGAAGTAACCGCGCGGCTGAAGACTCAGCGTTCGCTATCTGCGGTAGACCGCGCGGCCTTCGACCTCGTCCTTGTTCAAGCGCTTGTTCAGGTGCAGGCCCTCGAGCAGGAACTCGATCACCGACGCCCTCACCTCCGGGCGATCCGGCAGGCCCAGCTTCTTGAGCGCGGCGATGAGCTCCGGCAGGTCGCCGATGGCCCGGGTGTACATGCGCGCGGGGATTCCTTCGCCGGCCTCAAGAATCGCGCCCTCCTCGAAGCGGGCGACGATGCCGTCGAACTGTGCGGCTGAGAAATGCCGGCTGAACACAGCGCTGATGGCGCCGCGCTCCAACCTCGAAAGCACCT
>OCZT010001097.1_pt1 | contig 27855 bp, 17 predicted proteins | sample 1539031 | NCBI WGS metagenome assembly OCZT01 (sample SAMEA3539308, study PRJEB22396) | soil metagenome | biome: tundra; feature: field; material: soil | place: USA | collected 2010-05 | depth 0.15 m | reverse complement strand
CATTGCACCGTGATATGCCGCGGTAAGTCCGCTCTCATGGCTTTGCTTGTTGCTGCTAATATGCCGTCCCAAAAGTCAATTGAAAAAGTCGACGGACGGAAACGCAGATCCTTCGACTCCATTTGGCGCAAAAAGCGCGCCAAATTCCGCTCAGGATGACAGCCTATTATTTAACGTACTTCTGGGACAGGACACTAAGTTACCTAAAGTACAAACTGACCTGGTGCGCTGGAGTTACCAGGTCTTCTTGATGAGTGTATCTACGGCGAAACCGCCATTGGCGTCGCGGGTTGCGCTTAAAGCGACGCGCGGCGAAACCTGATATTGGCCCTGGATGGTTTGGCTCTGCGTGGAACCCACGTTCGACGAAAACGTGATAAACAGATTGCCGGTCACCCGCTGCTGAATCGTGATATTAGCGCCGGCCCCTTGGTTGCTGCTATTGGCCAGCACCGGATTGATCGATAGCTGAGAAATGCCGGCGATCTTGGAAACACGACTGGTTACCTGGCTTGAAACCTGCGACGCAATGAGTGATTCCGCCTGCTGATTTGCGGGAGTCGCGGTCGCGTTCGCACCCGCCTCAGTGGTTTTTCCGAACGCGAGAAGGTTGATGATATCGGCCGATGGCAGCGAGGGATCAGAACTGTACTGCGTACGCAACTGATCGACGGGGCCGTTGAACCTCATGCTGATGTTGTATTGCTGGATGGTGGTATTCAGAGTGAGGTTCACCACTGGCCGAGTCTCCGATGGATTGACAAATTGAACGGTGCCTCCAGTGAGGACGAACCTGGAGCCGTTCAAAATAATATCGCCGCCGTTGAGATCGACGCGCCCCAGAATGACCGGGTCCGCCGCAGTTCCTCGCACCCGGAGATTGGCCGAGCCGTTCACGCTGAGCGTTCTGCTTACAAGATTCACATTGTTTGTGGAGAGCACAGCAAGGTTGAGTCGTACGTTCTGGCTGAAACCCTGCGAGGGCGGGGCCGCAACGCTGCCTGAGAATTGGCTGATGAAGTTGTTGAGATCGAAGGCCGTAGTAAACGAGAGGCTGGACAGATTGACCGTGCCTCCGAGATTCGCGTTGTCGGTTGTGCCGGCCAACCTGAGATTGGCGTCAATGCTCTCACGCATTCCTTGCGGGTAAAGCACGCGGACACCCTTGGCGGCCAATCCCAGATCGAACTGAACGCCCGGCCGGTATGCGACACCGCCCTGGGCTGTGATGACTCCGCCGCCCACGGTGCCCTCGAAATTCTTGATGTTAATGCGATCGGCTGTCAGAGTTAGTGCGCCGTTACCGTGCTCCAGGCCGACGGGTAAGTCAGCCGAAGCATAGCGTGCATCGACTATGTCAATCTCACCACCCAGGTTAGGTCCATCCATCTTGCCATAAGAGTTGATGTTGAACTTCAACTGGCCCGAGCTTCTCACGTCGGGACTGAACAGTTGCGCCAACTGGAGATTGATGGTGCCTTGAAGCAGCAGGGATATGGGCCCGCTGCCGCTGGTGGGGATCGATCCCTGGAACTGGACATCGGTGTCAGTGCCGCGGATGGCGCTGCGTTGCACGTCGATCACGCCGTTCTTGTAATCGGCGCGGATGGGCGATGCGGCTGCCAACTGGATGGTCTTGTTGTACTCCATCTTCAGGACGGGGATCGTGATGTGTGCCTCAAGCAGGTTCTTGTTGTTGAGCGGGCCATGGAGCGTCGCGTGCACTTCAGTTTCTCCGGTGATTGCGTCAGCTTGTTCCGGGGCATAGGCGGCCAGCAGAGGCTGCAGCGGAATGCCCTGTGTGTCGAGTGACGCGTCAGCGAGATAATCGCCGGTAAGATCGACGCGAGCTTTTGCCTGGATGGAGGTATTCACCGCGGTTGAAGACAGGGTGGCGTTCGCAACGTGATTCGCAACATTCATCTGCAGAGTGATGCCGGTGATGGTCTGCTTCTGAATTGCCAGGGTGGGAATCTGAAGGGTGGCGTTCAGTTGAGGATTGTCGAATGTGCCCTGGCCATTGGCGTTAAGGGCGACTACACCGGATGCATCGATGTTCCTGGTCTTGAGGGCTTGCAGCTTGTCGAGTTGAACTCCGGAGGAAGTTAGTTGCGCGGTATAAGTCTTATCCTTTGGGCGGACGCTTACCTTGGCTTGCAAGCTGCCGGCAGGTAACTGGGCAGACAGGTCTGCATGGGCTTCGTCACCGGTGCCGGAGAACCTTATCTCGATTGAAGTTATGGGCTCGTCATACGCTGTGACTTTTGTCAATGTAAGATTACCGGTGCCGACGGGGTTGAGCTCGGTGCCATGCATGGAGACATGCGTATTCAGAACGGCAGAGACAGGGATCTGCTGGCCCGACAGCTTTTCAAGGTCGGCGAGACTCATTTGCGATGCGTCTAGCTCTACCTGAATAGGACTGGACCTGGTGAAGGACCATTTTGCGAGTTCCGCGCTGGCGTTGAATGTGATGCGGCCATGGGTGTCTGGTTCCAGATCGGCGTGCTGCAAACTGGCCATCGAGGGACTTACATCGACATTCGTTCGGAAGACTTTCCAACCGGTTCCGTTCACGTGGAGATTCGCGGCTGTGAGTTGTCCGGTCAAGCGGGGAGCAGTCATTGAGCCTTGCACGTTGCCGTGAAACGAAGCTGTGCCGGAAAGATCGATTGGTTGAACCGGATGGCCGGGAGAGGCGGTCTGGAATAGATTGGCGATGCTTGCCAGTTCGCGCAGGTCATTCGCCTGCAATTGAACAGCGAGGCTGGATTGCCTGCTCACGACGCCGTTCATCGTCAGGTTGGTTTGCGGAGTGCGCAGGTAGCTCTGCGTCAACGCGAGCTGTTGGTTTCGAGCGGAGTAGGTTGCATGAATCGCGCTGTCAACTGGAACGACTGCCGGCGCGCCGGCACCGGCATTGGCGGTTGCTGGGTTAGCGACGGACGGCTGCTTTCCCGCAGCCTTGCCATTGATGGTGGCGTCGGCGTGCGCTACCAGATCGTTCATGGTATTGCCCCATGACATGGTCGCGTCCGCATTCAGTACTCCCGTGAGCGCGACGTTGGGAGCCGCAGAGGAGGCGCCCATCATCTTCCTGGTCTCGGTGAGTGAGACGCCGCGCACGGTGGCGTCGACTTGTGTGTGGCTGTCGCCGCCGATGCTTTTCATCGTACCTTGAGCCGTGAGTTCGCCGCCGAGAATATTGGCGCGAAGATCGTGCAGTTGAACGTCGCCATTGGCGAGAGAATAGTGCGCCACGATGTTATCCACAGCGGCATGAACTGACGTGGTGTTCACGGTGATCTGTCGACTGGTCAGGTCGCCATTGACTACCAGCATATCCAGCAGGGCGCGTTTGGCGACCTGCCGATATTGCGCGGATCCCGTTGCGCGCACCATGCCGGCAGGGATGGAGGGGTTGGCTAATATCTTTGCGAGCTGTGCGCCATCGACTGTTACGTCGTACTTAGCCTGAATCGAGGGGTTGGCATAGTTCGATAGGGTGGCAGCAAGGTTGATTTGCGATGCGCCAATCGATATCTTCGCCGAGTTGAGATGGAAGGTTGTCGGGGTGGCGTCAAACTGCGCGTCCAGATCGTGCTGGAGCGGTTTGTATGTTCCGTAGACCAGGCGTCCATCCGCATAACTCAGGTTTCCCGAGTACTTAGTAAGTGCGCGATCGAAGGTGGCATGCAGGTCAACGTTGTGCAGGTCTGCCGCAAGAGCGCTGGGTATGTCGTTATAAAAGATTTCGCCGCGATCAATAACCGCGCTGCGAATGCCGAGGTCGAAGATGGTGGTGTTGCTTTTGCTGTTGCTGCTTTTCAATGTGGGGATATTGGAAATGCCGTTCTTGTCGACGAAGACCTGCACGACAGGCCGATCGACGCGGAAGCTGTCAAGGTACCACTTTCTGTGCAGGATGGAGACGACGCGAACTCCCACCTGGGCGTGCTGAACCTGCAGTAGCGGCGGGTTGGCGTATGGACTGGCTCCAGCGATGGTGAGGCCGTACAGATCGAGACTCAACCTGGAGAAATGGAGAGTGAAGTTTTGAACGGTGACGGGAACGCCGAGACTCTCGCTGGCCTGTTTTTGAACGGTGGCTAAAAGGTAAGCATGAAAGCGAGCGCTGTTCAGGAAGATGGTGGCGGTGACCGCAATCAGTAGCAGCAGCACTAACATGCCTGCGCCGATCCATGCCGCTACTCTCAACAAGCGATGGCGTCCATGCCGATGGTTGGAAGCGGAGGTTTCGCCGGAGTCCGATGGTGGAACGGAAGCATTCACGATTGCTCCTTCTTAAAATGCCTGACCAATGCTGGCGAAGGGTTGAATGGAGCTGACGCCCGGAGCGGGGCTGAAGTTATAGCCGAGATCGAAGCGGATGGGGCCGATTGGCGTGGCATAACGAAAGCCGATACCGATGTTATTGGCATAGAGCGAAGTGAATTGGTGAAAGCCTACCCTGGGAAATACGTTGCCGCCATCGTAGAAAGGGACGATGCTAAGGCCCTTCTTGATGGGGAGAGGAATGCGAGCTTCAGCATTGATGAGGAGTAATTCGTTTCCACCCGCGGGAACCTTGATGAAGACGTTGCAGTCAGTGGATCCATTGCTGCATACCTGCACATCGCGCTGCGGCCCGGCTCCATCGAGTGGGAACCCGCGAAGAGAGTTGCCTCCGCCGGTAAAGTACGTTTCGCTGAGCGGTACGCGGCTGTTTGCAAAGGGCTGCGCCAGGCCGATGCGGATGCTGTTTGCCCAGACAATGTTGTGAAACTTCTGTTTGTAGAACGCGGCCTGGGCTGTCAGTTTTGCGAAGTCCACACTCGAACCAAGCTTTGAGGAACTGAAGTCCATTTCGATGGATTGAAGAACGCCTCTGTGCTCGTCCAGAACATTGTCGCGCGTGTCGCGCGTCAGGTTGGCTCCGAGTGTGGAGAGGCGCACATGCTGGTCCGCGGCGGGCACGAGCGAGGGGATGAGGACCCTCGGCAGATCAGTCTTGCTGAAGCTATAGCGCAGAAAGAGGGTATTCTTCTGCGCGTGGTCAATGTAGCGCTGAAGCTGAAAGCTGCCGATCTCCTGCTGCGAAGAAAAGATGGGGTTCTCTTCGTTGCGATCGGCAGAGAAGGAGGTGCTGGCTCTCCATGATGACCAGCGGAAGTTTGGGTCAATGTAATAAATAGCGCCGCGTTGGTCGAGCCGCCCCGCAAAGCCGGTGAGTGAGAGGGACTCACCCTTGCCTCGGAAATTATTTCGCGTGTACTGCACGGTGCCGCGGGGGCCGTAGAAAGTGGTCTGGCTGGTGGTGAAGTTCGAGGGGAGTCCCACTGGGGGCAGGTTTGGCAATGCGACTGTTCCGCTGGGAACGCTTCCACCGCGATTGATGAACTCGAAGCCAAAGCCGTAGGTGAACTCGTTTCTTTTGGCTTCGTGGACTTTTACGAGGACGTCCTCGCTGGTCTGCGTGGTGATCTGGCGCCTGGGATCGACTTCAGCCCAATCGAAGACGCCGGTGTGGTCGTAGAGCTTGCTTCCAGCAGTGAGTAGCTCGGACTCAGTCAGCGGTTGTTCCGGCTTGATGGAGGATACGTCGAGATCGATGAGCCGCTGTCGCGTGTGCTCACGCCCCAGGGTTAACACTTCTGCCGTGGATACTTTCGGACCCTCCTCGATGTGGTAAACGACGTTGATGTGGTGAGGGTCGCTCTTTGAAACTTCTGTGGCTGTTTCGCGAAAACTCGAGGTGAGGTATCCCGCCTGGAGATAATGAGCAACAATATTGGCGCGGTCTTCCTGCACGTGCCTCTGGGAATAGGGTTGGCCGGCGGCGAGCTTCAATCCGGCGGGCGCGTATTGGGATGAGGGAAACGTATCGGCGCCCTCTACCGTGAGAGAGTTGACGATATCGCGCGGCCCTTCGGTAACCCGAAAAGTCACGTCGATATCGCCGCCGCGATTGGTCACGGCTGGGACGACCGCGACGCTGCCGAATCCTTCAGACTGATACACGGCCTTGAGATTATTAACGCTGGAGCGAACGAGCTGATCGCTGAACTTTCCTGACGAGAACAGGTGTTTCTGCTCGACGGCGATGTGCGGCGTGAGGTCAGAAGAGGCTAACTTGGAGTTACCGGCTAACTTCACCTCGGCTACTTTGTGTTTCTTCTCCCTGGCGATGCGATAGACGATGGTGTCGAGCTGGGGTGAGGCCTTCAGGTCAGCGTCCACTTTCACATCGAAGAAGCCCTTGGACTGGAAGTAGGATGTGAGGGCCTGGCGTCCTTCCTGCACGGCTTCCTGGTCTACGCCGATTCCCTGGTAGACAGGAAGCAAAGACTTGCGGGTCCAGCTCCACACGTGGGCTCCTTCAATATCGACGCGCGTCTCAACGCCAGGCTTCACAGCGAAGTGGACATCGGCGCGGTTGGTGTCCGCATGGTACTCAGCTCCAGCGAGCGTTACCTCGGCTCCCAGCAGGCCTTGCTTTTGCAGTTCAGTTTGAAGGTATTGGGTGGCCCTGTTCAGCGTGGTGCGGTGATAGGTTTTTCCAGGACGGATGGCAGCGCTGCGGACACGGGCTAACAGCGACTTAAGCCTCAACTGCATACGGTCCTGCTCTGCGGGCGGAAGACCCGCGATGTCAACCTGGCCGAACCTGGATCGGCGACCCAGGTTGGTGGGGAACAAGATGTTGGCGATGGCGTGATCTCGATCTACTTTGACGTCGGAGCGCACGTCAGCCTGGAAGAAGCCTTCCTGCTGGAAGAAAGTCAACAGGCTCTGCCGGTCATTTTCAACCTCGGAGGCGTTGAACGGGGTTTGGATAGGGAAGTTGGCAATCTGGATGAGGCGTGAGTAAGGAAACTGCGCAGCGCCAGGAAACTGGAATATTCCAAAGTAGACCGCGGGCTCCACAATCAGCAGGACGCGCACTCCGTTGGCCTCGGGGTCCACCTGAAGGCGCACGTCTTCGAATTTTCCCGCTGTCTTGACGGCCGCCGCTGTTTGTTCAACTCTCTCTTTCGAAAAGGGCTGTCCGGGCTTCTGCGCAAACGCGGAATCGAACTGGGAGGAGCTGAGATCGGGACGACCGGCGATCTCGATCGACGCCACATTCTGCCCTTCATAGGACGACAGGATCTGGGTCGAAGCGGAAGTGTCCGTGGGAGTCGACTTGGCCGCGGACTGCGCCTGCTGGGCAGCGATGCGAAGACACATGAAGCCCAACAAACACAAGGGGAAGGTAAAGCGGGCCAAGTTCCGCGAGCGGCCGAGGCTCAAACTGAGACGGCCGATCGGAGTGGTCAATTTGGCCAATTGGCAAAGGAGAGCAGGAACTTTCACTACTGATCAGATGCGGGCGTAAACGGGTTGGTTGACCCACACATTGAAAGGGAAAGAGTTGCAGGCGGATTGAGCCGGGGTCTGTAACGGCCGAGCTACCGAAGTGGGCATAACGTGCATCCATAAACCTATGTGAGTAGGTGTATTTACCGAGTGGTCGAGGGATGCATATCTCAAGCGTGGGCTCAAGCGTCGATCCGCGACTGAATCGCCACGAACGGCGGGTGTGGGATATGGTGTCCACCTCACCGCTTCATTCGTTGTGGAATCTCCAAGGTGTGCCGGTGCACGTGGTGGCCACCCGGATCTGGAAATCCGTGATGGAGGACCGGATCTTCGGCCACGCAGCGGAACTGGGCTTCTATTTTCTGTTCGCGCTGTTTCCCACGCTGCTTTGCGCCGGTTCGATCCTGGGGCTGGCAGCGCGATCCGCGTTCCGGATTTATGACAGACTGCTCGACTATCTTGCCCTGGTGATTCCCACTTCGGCGCTGGGCACGGTGCTGGATACTTTCAATGAGACCACCGCCGCCTCCACCTCAGGCAAGGCGACCTTTGGATTGATCGCAGCCGTCTGGTCTGCTTCCGTGGGCATTTCCGCAATTCAGGACACTCTCAACGTGGTGTACAAGGTGCAAGAAACACGCTCATACATCAAGGCGCGCATCTATGCGATCGGCTTGACCATCCTTCTCACATTGATCGTCTCCCTTGGCCTTGCTTCCATGTTTGGGGGAGACTTTACAGCGGCGTGGGAGCGCCGGTGGATCCATGACGATTTTCTGTATGCAGTGGCGGCCCTGGCGGCCCGAATCGCGGGTTGGGCGCTTGCCGCCCTGTTTCTCGCCCTGTCGTTCGCGGTGCTCTATTACTGGGCGCCGGACCTGCGCATGCGCCGCTGGCACTGGCTGACTCCGGGAGGCGTGATAGGGATCGTGGGATGGTTGGCGGCCTCTCTTGGTCTTCGCGGCTACCTGCACTTTTTTAACAATTATTCCGTGGCCTACGGCTCTCTTGGCGCGGTAATCATCCTGTTGACATGGTTCTATATGACCGGGCTGATGCTTCTGCTGGGCGCCGAAATCAACAGCCAAATCGAAGCTGCTGCTGTTGAACGGCGGGTGGGCGATACGCCCTCGCCCTCCCCGTCGCTCCAGGTGGTGGAATAGTTGGGGAGGTGCTTGCAGGCTCCTTAGAGTTGGCGCGAAATCCCACTCGCGGGAGTCCGAACCGGATGCGTTGAATCTGCAACTATCGGGGCCCCCCGGACGTCACTAAAGCAAGTGCTTGAAATGGGGTATGTCCGTGGAGCGGAACAGGCGCGATTTGTGCCGCTCGAACCAGATATGACGCCCGTATCGGCGCCGGGCTAGCATGATACGCACGTCGCCGCGGTGATAAACTTGGCGATTCGGGGTCATCCGCTCACATTCCGATGCTGAGTACCGGTTCCAAAAAAATCCAAGAATGTTTTTTGACGACGTCACAAGAGAAAAAATGGACCAACAATTTTCTGATTCGCACGTAACTCCGGCGAACGAGTTTGCCGGGGAATCGCCCACGCCTGTCAAGAAGCGCCGCCATCGCTGGGTATGGGTCGTTGTTCTGCTGCTTTTCGGACTCTTGTTTTACTGGGTGATCCAACACCAGCAGAAGAGCCAGGCCGCGGCCATGGGTGGTGGGCGGCGCGCGATGGGCGGCGTGGTATCGGTGACCACAGCGACGGCGCACACCGGAGACGTGGGTATCTACCAGGATGCCATCGGAACCGTGACGCCGACCTACACCGACGCGGTGACGGCGCAGGTCACCGGCTTGATTACCGCCGTGCACTTCCGCGAAGGGCAGGTGGTGCACAAAGGCGATCGTCTGATCGACATCGATGCGCGCCAGTACGAGGCCCAGCTTGCCCAAGCCCAGGGCGCGCTGGAGCGGGACCAGAATCTGCTGTCGCAGGCAAAGATGGACCTGGAACGGTATCAGCAAGCCTGGGCGAAAAACGCCATTCCGCGCCAGCAAATGGAAGACCAGGAAAAGCTGGTGCTTCAGGACCAGGGAACGGTGAAGAACGACGAAGGCAGCGTGCAGTATTACCAGGTGCAGGTGGGGTACTGCCACATTACCTCGTCCATCGCGGGCCGAGTGGGTTTGCGCCTGGTGGATCCTGGAAACCTGGTGACCGCCAACTCAACCACTACCTTGCTGGTGGTCACGCAGGTTCAGCCGATTACCGTGATCTTTACGCTGGCCGAAGACAGTTTGCCGCAGGTGCTGCAGCAGACGCGGGGCAAGAAGCAACTGAAGGTGGAGGCGTATGACCGGACTCAGCAGGGACACCTGGCGACGGGCAAGCTGACTTCCATCGATAACCAGATCGACACAACCACTGGTACGGTGAAGTTGCGCGCGGAGTTCGACAATCGCGATGGCACTCTTTTCCCCAACCAGTTTGTCAATACGCGACTACTGGTGAAGACGCTTGAGAGCCAGACGCTGGTTCCTTCCTCAGCCATTCAACACAATGGGAGCATCGACTTTGTCTTTTTGATACAGAATGACAAGGCTGTGACGCGGACCGTGAAGGTGGGGAATTCGGACAAAGGAGAGACCGCGGTGCAGGGAATACAACCGGGAGATGTAGTGGCGAACAGCAGCTTTGAAAAGCTGCAGAATGGCTCACAGGTCACGATCTCCAAAGTCAAGCTTCCATCCGCGTCCGACGCACCCGAGAGCATCACTCCATGAATCCGTCTCGCCCATTTATTTTGCGGCCGGTTGCAACCGCGCTGCTGATGGCCGCCATTTTGCTCGTGGGAATCGTCGCCTATTTTCAGTTGCCGGTATCGGCGCTGCCCGAGGTGGATTACCCCACCATCCAGGTGCTGACGTTTTATCCGGGCGCCAGCCCCGACGTGATGGCGACCACGGTGACGGCTCCGCTGGAGCGGCAGTTTGGCCAGATGCAGGGCCTGAGCCAGATGACGTCAACCAGCGCCGGCGGCGTTTCGGTGATCGTGCTGCAGTTCAACCTCTCTCTCAGCCTGGATGTGGCTGAGGAAGAAGTGCAATCTTCCATCAACGGCTCACAAACATTTCTTCCGTCCGATCTGCCCACGCCGCCGGTCTACAACAAGACCAATCCCGCCGACGCGCCGGTGCTGACGCTCGCTGTTTCGTCGGATTCGATGCCGCTTTCGCAGGTTGAGGATCTGGTGGACACCCGGCTGGCGCCGCGCATTTCGCAGTTGAACGGAGTGGGACTGGTGAGCATCAGCGGAGGCCAGAAACCCGCGGTTCGCATCCAGGTAAACCCTACCGCGCTCTCGTCCCACGGCCTCAACATGGAGGATGTACGCACCGCGCTGACGCAGGCCAGCGTGAACTCCGCCAAGGGCAACTTTGACGGGCCGCGGCAGAACTACCAGATCGACGCCAACGATCAAATCACGGACGCGGCGGGTTATCGGAACGTTGTCATCTCCTATAGCAATGGCGCGCCCGTCCTGGTAAAAGATGTGGCCAATGTTGTGAACGGCGTGGAGAACACCCGCCAGGCCGCGTGGATGAACCAGACGCCGGCAGTGATCCTGAACATCCAGCGCCAGCCCGGCGCCAACACCATCACCGTGGTCAAACGGATCCAGCAGATCTTGCCGCAACTCGAGGCGAATCTGCCGGTCTCGATCAAGGTCACGACCATGACCGACATGACCACCAGCATCCAATCGTCGGTCAACGACGTGGAGTTCGAACTGATGCTGACCATCGGCCTGGTGGTCATGGTGATCTTTCTTTTTCTGCGCAACCTCTCGGCCACCATCATTCCCAGCGTGGCTGTGCCCCTCTCGCTGATCGGTACGTTTGCCGTGATGTACATGCTGGGGTATAGCCTCGACAATCTTTCCCTGATGGCGCTCACCATTTCGACAGGCTTTGTGGTGGACGACGCCATCGTGATGATCGAGAACATTTCGCGCTATCTGGAACAGGGCATGGAGCCCATGGAGGCCGCGCTTACCGGCGCCGGGCAAATCGGATTCACCATCGTGTCGTTGACGGTTTCGCTCATCGCGGTGCTGATTCCGCTGTTCTTCATGGGCGATGTGGTGGGACGCCTGTTCCGCGAATTTGCGGTCACGCTGGCGGTCACCATTATTCTCTCTTTGGTGGTGTCGCTCACCCTCACGCCGATGATGTGCGCGCGCATTCTGCGGCACAACCCCAAGTCACAGCAGACCCGTTTCTATCGCGTCTCCGAGCGCATGTTCAACAGCATGATCGCGTTCTACGGGCGCACCCTGAAGGTTGTGCTGCAGTACCAGACCATTACCTTGCTGGTGGCCGCGGCGGCGCTGATTTTGACGGTGGTTCTGTACATCGTCATCCCCAAGGGCTTTTTCCCGGTGCAGGATACCGGTGTCATCCAGGGCATCTCGCAGGCGCCGCAATCGATCTCGTACAGCGACATGGCGATCAAGCAGCAGGAGCTTGCGCGGATCATTCTGCAAGACCCGGCCGTCGAAAGCCTTTCGTCGTTCATCGGTGCGGACGGGCTGAACACGACGATGAACAGCGGCCGCATCTCAATCAACTTGAAGCCGCTCAACGAGCGCAAGATGAGCGCAGCCGATGTGATTCGACGCCTGCAGACGAATTTGCTGCAGGTTTCAGCGATGCACTTGTACATGCAGCCGGTGCAGGACATCACTGTGGACGACCGCATCAGCCGAACGCAATACCAGTACACGCTTGAGGACCCGGACAGCAACGAGTTGAACGAGTGGACCAACAAATTTGTTGCGGAGCTCAAGAAGCTTCCGGAACTGGAAGACGTGGCCACGGACCAGCAAACCGGAGGCCGCGCGATTTCACTGGTCATCGATCGCGTGACTGCTTCGCGGCTCGGCATTGCGCCTACCACAATCGACAACACGCTGTACGACGCCTACGGTCAGCGTCAAATCAACACGCTCTACACGCAGCTCAACCAGTATCACGTGATTCTTGAGACCGCGCCGGAGTGGCAGAAGAACCCCGCAAACCTGGGTTCCTTGTACATTCAGTCAAGCGCGTCATCCGGGGCCAGCGGTGCGGGTGCGGCAACGTCGTTTTCTTCCTCGGCGTCCGCGGCGGCGGGGTCGAATGCGCTGACCACATCGGTGCGCTATACCGCATCGTCCGGGGTTATGGGTGTTCCGGCCTCAGTTCTTGCGGGAGGCGTTTCGAGCGGAGGCTCATCGTCGAGCGGTGGCACTACATCGGGAACCACTCCGAATTCCTCGATCAGTTCGGTGGGCGCTCATGCGGTGCCGTTGAGCGCCTTTACGCAGGTGAATCCTACCACCGAGCCGCTCTCCATCAGCCACCAGGGGCAGTTTCCCGCGGTCACCGTTTCGTTCAACCTGGCCCCCAAGGCGTCTCTGGGCACCGCGATCACGGACATCGACAAGCTGAGCAAGCGGTTGAATTTTCCGCCCAGCATTCAAGCGGATTTTCAGGGAACCGCGGCTTCATTCAGGAATTCGCTCTCGAACGAAGCGGTGCTGATTCTGGCCGCGCTGGTGACGGTGTATATCGTGCTCGGCGTGCTGTATGAGAGCTTCATTCACCCCATCACCATTCTTTCCACGCTTCCGTCGGCGGGCGTGGGCGCCCTGCTTGCGCTCATGATCTTTGGTCAGGACCTGAGCGTCGTGGCTATCATCGGCATCATCCTGCTGATTGGTATTGTGAAGAAGAACGGCATCATGATTGTCGACTTCGCCCTGGAGTCGGAACGGGAGCATGGGAAGACTTCGACCGAAGCGATTTACGAAGCCTGCCTGATCCGATTCAGGCCCATCATGATGACGACGATGGCGGCACTGCTGGCCGGAATTCCGCTGGCGGTTGGAACGGGGCTGGGGTCGGAGTTGCGGCGCCCACTTGGTATTGCGATGGTGGGCGGTCTGCTGCTCAGCCAGGTCCTTACGCTGTATACGACGCCGGTGATCTACATCTTCTTTGACGCGCTGGGCCAGCGGCTGACGGGGCACAGTCCTTCGCATACGGCGCCGAGAAATCAGCCTTCGCATGGAGCAGAGCCTGCATGAGTCTTTCCGCTCCATTCATTCGCCGCCCGGTCGCCACTACGCTGCTGACCATCGCAGTGGCGGCTGTGGGCGCGATCGCGTTCACAGTGCTGCCGGTGTCCCCGTTGCCGCAGGTGGATTTTCCCACCATCAATGTGGGAGCCAGCTTGCCGGGAGCGAGCGCAGAGATCATGGCGGCCTCGGTTGCCACTCCGCTGGAGCGGCAGTTCAGCCACATTGCCGGCATCACGGAGATGACCTCCTCCAGTTCGCTGGGAAGTACGGGAATCACGCTCCAGTTTGACCTGAGCCGCAACATCGACGGCGCAGCGCGCGATGTGCAGGCAGCCATCAACGCGGCGCGCACTTATTTGCCGGCGAATCTCCCGTCCAATCCTTCATACCGCAAAGTGAACCCGGCCGATGCGCCGATCATGATTCTCGGTCTGACGTCAGAGAAGTACGACGTGACCAAGCTCTACGACCTGAGTTCCACGGTTCTGCAACAGAAGCTCTCGCAGATTCAGGGGGTGGGACAGGTATTTGTCGGCGGCGGCGCAACACCTTCAGTGCGCGTGGAGGTCGATCCCAAGAAGCTGGAAAGCTTTGGCATGACGCTGGGCACCGTTCAGTCCATGCTGAGTCTCCAGAATGCGCATGAGCCGCGAGGCCAGATTTCCGACGGGGCGATGACCGCGGATATTCTGACGAACGATCAGATATCGAAGGCGGACCAGTACAAGCCCCTGATCGTTGGCTACCACAAGGCCGCGGCCGTTCGCCTCTCCGACGTTGCCGACGTGGTTGACTCCGCACAGAACCTTCGCACGGCCGGGTACATGGACGGCACCCGGGCCGTTTTCATTATCATCTTTCGACAGCCTGGCGCCAACATTATCCAGACCGTCGATCGCATCACCGCGCAGTTGCCGTTTCTTGAGGCCGTGCTCCCTCAGGGAATTCATACGACCGTTGTGCTGGATCGCACCAATACCATCCGGGCATCCGTTCACGACGTCGAGCGAACGCTGATCGGTTCCATCCTCCTTGTGGTGCTGGTCGTGTTCCTCTTTCTCCGCAGCCCGCGTGCGACGCTCATTCCCACGGTCGCAGTTCCCGTTTCGCTGATTGGAACGTTCGCCGTAATGTACCTGTTCGACTATAGCCTCGACAACCTGTCACTGATGGCACTCACCGTCGCGACGGGCTTTGTGGTGGACGATGCAATCGTCGTGATGGAAAACATCACGCGCCATCTTGAAGCGGGGATGGAGCCGTTTGCCGCTGCGTATCAGGGCGCGAAGGAGATCGGGTTTACCGTCTTCTCGATCAGCATGTCGCTGATTGCCGTGTTCATTCCCATTCTCCTGATGGGAGGAATTGTCGGTCGTCTTTTCCGCGAATTTGCGGTGGTTCTTTCGACGGCCATCCTTGTTTCAATGGTCATTTCGCTGACCACGACGCCCATGATGTGCGCCCACCTGTTGAAAGCGCACAAGCAGGACGAGAAGCACAACTGGTTCTATCGCACCAGTGAGAGGTTTTTCAGCGGCATGGTTGCGGGTTACCGGCACTCGCTGACCTGGGTGCTGGATAATCCTGCCCTGACGTTGATTGTTCTTGTGCTCACGATCGCGCTGAACGTCGTGGTGATCGTCCGAATCCCCAAGGGCTTCTTCCCGCAACAGGACACGGGTTCAGTCGTAGGCGGCGTGCAGGGGCCGCAGGATGCGTCGTTCCCGTTCATGAATTTCTCTGTGAAGCAACTGGTCGGCGTGATCAAGGCCGATCCGGCGGTTGCGCATGTGAACGCCTACACGGGCGGTAACGGATCAAGCAATGGCGGATTTGTCTACATTGCTCTCAAGCCTCTGGGGCCCGAACGCAAAGTTTCGGCGATGGATGTGATCAATCGCCTGCGCCCCAAGATCAACCGTCTGCCCATTGCGTCTGCATTCCTGCAGCCGGTGCAGGATGTGCGCATCGGCGGCCGCGGCGGCAATGCGATGTATCAGTACACCATCCAGACGGACAGTGTTTCAAGCCTGGCGTATTGGGGGCCCATCCTGATGACGAACATGCGGAAGCTCCCGGGTCTTCAGGATGTGAATAGCGATCAACAGAACGGCGGCTTGCAAGAGAAGCTGGACTACGACCGGACGACAGCGGCCCGGCTGGGCCAGACGGCACAGTCGCTCGATCGCTCGCTCTACAGCGCTTTTGGACAGTCGGAAGTCTCGGTGATCTACACCCAGCTGAACCAGTATTACGTGGTGATGGAAGTGGCGCCGCAATACTGGCAAGATCCATCGGGGCTAAACAACATCTACTTCACACCGGCCGCCAATTCATCGCGCGCAGGCGCCAACACTGTGTCTCCGCTTATGAGCGTGGTGAAGTCGAGGGTCGGCACCACGCCGCTCCAGGTGAACCACACTGGACTGTTTCCTTCGGTGACGGTTTCATTCAACCTTGTAAACGGAATGTCGCTGAGCGATGCCACGCGCGAAATCACGGAGATGGAAACCGGCCTTGGCATGCCTTCCACGGTGCATGGTTTCTTTGCCGGTACCGCGCAGGCGTATCAAGACTCGCTGGCAACCGAAAAATTCCTGATCATTACCGCGCTGCTGGCGGTATACATTGTGCTCGGCATTCTCTACGAAAGCCTGGTGCACCCGCTCACCATCATCTCCACACTGCCTTCGGCCAGCGTGGGCGCGATGATCGCGCTGATGTTGTTCAATATCGATCTCAATGTCATTTCCATTATCGGCATCATTCTGCTGATCGGCATTGTGAAGAAGAATGCCATCATGATGATCGACTTCGCACTGGCGGCGGAGCGACAGGAGGGTCTGAACACACGCGATGCGATTTTCCAGGCATGCATGTTGCGCTTCCGGCCCATCCTGATGACAACCATGGCGGCGATGTTCGGTGCACTTCCCCTGGCCTTTGGCACGGGCACAGGTTCGGAGCTGCGCCGGCCACTGGGCATTACGATTGTGGGCGGATTGCTGTTAAGCCAGTTGCTGACGCTCTATACAACTCCAGTGGTTTATCTGTTAATGGACTGGCTGCGCATTCGCGTGACGGGCAAAAGCCGTGCCACGCTTCCAGAAGGGGCCGCAGAAACTGCGTCCTAAACGAGAGAGATTTATGAACATGTTCAAGCGAATTACTACGCGATCAAAGGTCGTAACAACGGGAGGCATAGCCCTGCTTGCGTTGCTGAGCGGTTGCCGCGTGGGCCCGCCGTACCATGTACCCACGGCGCCGACTGCGACGGCTCCCAATTACAAGGAATCCACGGTGAACTTCCAGGATGCGGATGGCTGGAAGGTGGCCAGTCCGCAGGACGCGATGATCCGCGGCAAATGGTGGGAGATCTTCCACGAGCCCGAACTGAACGGGCTGGAAGAGCAGCTCAACGTGGACAACCAGAACATCAAGGTTTCGTTTGAGAACTTTATGGAAGCCCGTGCGCTGATCGCCGAGGCGCGCTCGCAGTATTGGCCCACCATTACGGTTGGCGCCTCGTGGAGCCGATCGCGCTCTTCGGGCAACCTGCACAATTCATCGCAGGCAAACGGCGGGCAGGCCTCCACACTCTGGTCGGCGCCTGTTTCTGTTTCGTGGACTCCGGACTTCTGGGGCAAGATTCGCAACGAGGTGCGTTCTGCGGAATATACGTCGCAGGTGAGTGCCGCCGATCTGGAACTCGAAAAGCTGACGGAGCAAGCCAGCCTGGCCCAATTCTATTTTGAGATTCGCGGGCAGGATATGCTGCAGCAGATATTGAACCAGACCGTGGAAGCCGACCAAAAGGCGCTCGATGCGACGCAAGGCGCGTATGACGCCGGAACCGGTGACTATATTTCCGTCGTCGAAGCACGAGCGACGTTGAAGGCCGCGCAATCCTCCGCGATCAACGTGGGCCTTTCGCGCGCGCAATATGAGCATGCGATCGCAATGCTGGTGGGCAAGGTCGCGACGGACTTTTCGATTCCTGTGAAGCCCATGATTTACACGCCTCCGGCCATTCCGACCGGTGTGCCATCGCAACTGGCCGAGCGCAGGCCCGACGTGGCCGCGGCCGAGCGCACCCTGGCATCGGCCAATGCCATGATCGGCATTGGCTATGGAGCGTTCTTTCCTCAAGTCACTCTCGCTGCCGGCGGTGGATTTGAAAGCTCCACGCTGAAGCATCTCTTCGATGCGTCCAGCCGCTTGTGGTCCATCGGACCCTCCGCCTCCCAAGTCGTATTCGACGGTGGATTGTATCGCGCCCAATTGCATCAATACGAAGCCACCTACAATGCAAACGTCGCCACGTATCGCCAGACCGTGCTCACCGCGTTCCAGCAGGTTGAGGATGCGATGGCTTCTACCAGGATCTACTCGCAGCAGATCTTGCGGCAGGAGGAGGCGGTGAAGTCCTCGCAGGAGTTCTTTGACCTGGAGATGGAGCGCTACAGGATGGGCGTCGATCCGTTTGTGAACGTGGTTACGGCGCAAACCACGCTGTACGGCGACCAGGTCACGCTCAACACACTTCAGGTGCAACAGATGATCGCAGCGGTGCAACTGGTGCAGGCTCTGGGCGGAGGATGGGATCGGTCGCAGCTTCCCACGCCGTCGCAGGTTGGAAAGAAGCTGTCGAATTCGGACTATAAGATGCAGCAGTAGCGCGATCGATTCGATCGCTGTTTTCTAGTGCGGTGAGTCTGAAGTTCGCTGCGAAACTGAAAGGGAATATTGCGCGCGCGCGTAACTCCCGAAAACGCAGATCCTTCGACTCGCTTCGCTCGCAAGGATGACAGCATCTATTTGATGAATTAGCGACTCACCCCATGAATGACTCACCACACTAGATGGGATCTGATTTCGTCCACTGAAGATCGTCGGCGAGAGGGCAGCCCATGCAGCGAGCCGTTCTCCCGCAATGCGCCTTGCCCACCGCGACCGCCAGAGCATGGAACTCGTTGAAGAGTTGGGCGTGGCCTTCGACCGGGTCGGCAGCGAAAGCTTGCTGCGTGAGATGCACCAGCGATTCGTAGCCTCTGCGATTTCGACCAGGGGCGGGCTCTACCAACCGGTGGCGCTCGGCGATCCGTCGAAGATACTCGTCCGCCATTGGAACAGCGTGCCCCAGGGCATAGAGCAGAATGGCGTCCGCGGTCTCGGGACCGACACCGGGGAGAGCCACCAACCGATGGCGCAGAGCGAGTGTCGGCGTTGCAGCCAGCACGTCCAGCGATCCGGAAAACTCTTCGTCCAGCATGGCGACAAACGCTTTGAGGGCTGGGGCTTTTCGCGTTGAAAAACCGGAGGGGCGGACAAGGACTCGAAGCTCTTCGAGGGGAACGGAGCGCAAGCCGGCGATGGTCAGGGCTCCCACCGCGCGCAGGTTGGCGAGCGACTTTTCGACGCCTTTCCACGCGGTGTTCTGGGTGAGATATGCGCCGAGAACGACTTCAAAGCTGGTTTCCGCAGGCCACCAGGATTGCGGACCGTAAGCCGCAAAAAGCTGGTCGTGCATCCGGCGCAGCCGCTCAAGCGGAGACGGCCGGCGTGGCGATTTCAAGTGTGCGAATCCTTGCGCTGCGGCATTTGAAGTTGAATCTTCCACTCCAGGATGCGCGCGCGTGCGGCAGCGGCCTCAGCTTCAGGGATGTGGCCAGCGCGCTGCAGCGAGATGGAAAGCGCGGTGTGAGCGAGCGGATCGCTGGGAGTGAGAGCCGTAAGAGCCAGGGCCGCGGCGATCGATTGTTCGAAGCGCCCGGCGTCGCGCAAAGCCCGGATGAGGCCATGATGGGCCTCGAAGTAATCGGGGTCGGCTGCGATGGCCGCACGGAAGGCCTGCGCCGCCTCAAGTGGCAGCCCCGAGGCCAGCAGATCAAGGCCGGTCTGGGAAAGCAGTTCGGCGGCTTGTGTGTTGGCTTCTGTCACGGCTGTTATCAGGATATAGGCAGGACAGAAGAATGGGCCTGACGAAATTAGACTGGTCGTGAGGGCGAGATGAAAATTCATACAGAGTACATGGTTTTCGAGACGAGGAAACGCAGGGAGATGGTGCACATCACCGACCAGGTGGAGCAGATAGTGAAGCGGAGCGGGGTGCGGGACGGGTTGTGCTTTGTCTCGCCGATGCATATCACCGCGGCAATTTATGTGAACGACCTGGAGAGCGGGCTGATCGAGGACATCGGCAAGTGGCTTGAAGAGCTGGCTCCGGCCAGGCCTGAGTACAAGCACCATCAGACGGGCGAAGATAACGGCGACGCGCATTTGAAGTCGTTGCTGCTGCACCACGAGACCACTCTGCCGGTGACGGGCGGCAAGTTGGACTTGGGCACGTGGCAGCGTGTGTTTTACGCAGAGTTTGACGGACAGCGGCGCAAGCGGGTGATTGTGAAGGTACTAGGCGTGGAGTAAGAGAAGAGCGGTGTCAGCCGCTCATTCGTCGGTGATCTTGTGCCACGGACCGGTGGTGCGTGACATGCCCGGGACAGACAGATTGGACAGATTGAGCTTGGTGCGCGGCAGGACGACCAGGTCGACGCGGCGGTTGTTGGCGCGGCCTTCAGCGGTGGCGTTGCTGGCCACGGGGTGAAACTCGGCGTATCCGGCGGCGGAAAGCCGATCGGCCGGGATCACGCGCAGGTCGAGGAACAGACGGGCAATATGCGTGGCGCGCGCGGAAGAAAGCTCCCAGTTGGAGTCGAATTCAGCGGTGTGGATGGGGATGTTATCGGTATGGCCTTCAATGCGCAGATCGTAATGGGTCCGGCCCAGCGATGTGGCAATCTGGCGGAGGGTGCCTAGACTCTCAGGGCGGGGAGTGGCAGAGCCCGAGTTGAAAAAGCCGGCTTCACGCAAGCTGATGACCAGGCCGTCGCGTCCCATTTTGATGGAGACGGTGTGTTGCGCCACCTGGTTGGAGAGAGTCTGTTCCAACTCGCGGCGTACATGATCGAGATCTTCCTTGACCTGTGCGGGCGCCAGCACATCTTCTCCCATGACGATGTTCATCGGCATCAGAGCCTGGTCGGTGCCGGAGGCCGAGTTGGTGTTTTTGGCCGGCCTGCGCGAGGTATCGGCAAAGATGCCCATGGAGCGGAAGGCGGAGTCGATGGACTCTGAAATCTCCATCTGCTTCTTCTGGTCGGCTTTTGCGAAGGCGTACAGGACGACGAAGAAGCCAAAGAGGAGAGTGATGAAGTCGGCATAGGAAACCAGCCAGCGGTCGTGCGACACGCGGCTTCTGGGGACGCGAACTCTCATGCGGCGCGCTCCGGCTTTTCGCGGACTGCTTGATCGACAAACCCCGACAGCTTGACCTCAAGCATGCGCGGGTTCATGCCTTCAAGGATCGAAATCACTCCCTCGAGCATCATCTCGCGCCGCTGGTAATCGTCGCGGATGCGAATGCGCATTTTTCCGGCCAGAGGGAGGAAAAAGAGATTCGCAATGCCGACTCCATAGATGGTGGCGACAAACGCAACGGCAATGCCGCGGCCCACTTCCTGGATGTTGTCGAGATGTTGCATGACCTGGATGAGGCCGAGCACCGCGCCGAGGATGCCGATGGTGGGTGAGAATCCGCCGGCCGATTCGAACACCGCGGGGAGCCGTTCCTCGCACTCCGTGGTGGAGTCCAGACTTACCTGCATGATGTTGCGCAAATCGGATGGTTCTGTGCCGTCGACAGCCAGCATGATGGTTTGCTTGAGAAACGGATCCTGAATGGTTTGGAGATCGGCGTCAAGAGAGACGACGCCATTGCGGCGGGCTTTGTTGGCAAAGGCAACCAGCAGGCGGATGAGCTGGTCGTGATGCTTGCGCGGAGCGGCGAACACATGCGCCATGCTGCCAAACGCCGCGCCCACGGTTGTAAGAGGGAACTGGAGGAGGACAGCGCCCATAGTGCCGCCGAAGACAATCAGGGCCGCGGTGGGCTGCAGGATCTGGCCGAGGTTGCCGCCCTCGATCAACAACCCGGCAATGATGCCGGCCACAGCCAGAAACACTCCGCCAACACTGGCTTTATCCATTGAAGTCTCCTCGGACGTCGTGCAGTTGAGGTTTGCGGCTCATCGGTCAGCGGCCGGAATTCTTTTTCGGGTCTTCGGGCTTCTTTGATGGATTGGGATGCCCCGAAAGATCGAGGCTCGCCAGAGAAACAACGCGCTGCAGATCGCCGGATGAAGGCAGGCGTCGAGCCACAGCTGCGAGCAGGCGTGCGCGGTAGGCGAGCACGCGCTCGGTCACTTCGGCGCAGTCTTCGCGGACAATGAGCTTTTCTCCGGTGATGAGGGTCAGCATGGTGTCGGGCGAGGCCTCGGCCGTCTTGATCAAATCGCTGTTCAGCACCATGGGATTGCCATTGAGCCTGGTGAGTTCAATCATTCCCCGCCTCCTTTGAGGTAGTTATCGGCGTGGCGGCAAAAATATTGAAAGATTAGAAATGACGGGGTGAGAGTGTCCGTGGGCGGGACACTAAGTGGGCGGCCATAAAGTCCGTAACATCGAAGCCGAAGAAGGGGCCAGATGCGACGACCAAATCCCGAAGGCAGCTACCCAGGGTAAACAGAAAATGGGGGCACTCCAGGAGACAGGTCGTAAATCAACGCATTCAACAAGGAGTACCCCATGTCCCTGGGTGTCTTGAATAATCTCAATGCGATTTACGCTGCAAACAACCTGAACAACACCAGCAACAGCCTGACCAAGACTCTTCAGCAGTTGTCTTCGGGTTCGAAGATCAACTCCGGTGCTGACGACGCCGCCGGGCTTTCGCTGGTGAACGGCCTGCAGGCCAATGCGATGGCTCTGAGCCAGTCCCAGACCAACTCCTCTGAAGGCGTCGGGCTGCTGAAGGTGGCCGATGGTGCTCTCTCGCAAGTGACGAACCTGCTCAACCGTGCCGTGACGCTGGCCACCGAGGTCTCGAACGGCACCCTCAACGGTTCGCAGCAGACTGCGGCGAACCAGGAATACAGCTCAATTCTTTCCGAGATCAACAACATCGGATCGACGACCACCTACAACCAGCAGAAAGTCTTCGGCGGCGCGGACGTAGGCATCTATACAGGCGATTCTTCCACTCAAAGCGCATCGGTCGATCTCCTGCACTTCGCCAAGGTAACTTCGTCCTCAGTGGGCGATGCGAACGGTACCATGCAGTACAGTTCCGGAAAAGATGTGTTCGTGGACTTTGGTGCGTCCGCCACAGCCACCAGTGCACTCACGGGCAGCCTGACCTTCACCGCTTATGACAGCCTGACGAAGCTGCCTGCAACCGTCACCCTCGATGCCACCACTGGCAGCGCTGATTTGAATGGCCTGGCTGACCAAATCAACAAAGCTGGACTTGGAGTGGTCGCCAGCGTTACAACCGCGGCAGCTGCCGGAGGATCTGGCGCCGATATTGGCATTCAAATCTCCGGTAACATTTCCACCGCCGGCACAGGTGACGGTAAAGCGGGCTCCTCAACGGGCGTCAACGCTACTTCAGTCTCAATTAGTGGAACCGCAGCAACAAATACGGATTACAACGCGACGTCCGACAGTGCGATGATCAGCTACGCGGCCGGTAGTGGATCGTCCGACCTGACTACCTACGATCTATCGAGCCAATCGAACGCGCAACACTCGCTTACCGTACTCAACTCCGCCATCAGCAACGTTGCCGCGCAGGACGGCTATATCGGCGCTCAGATCAACACGCTGAACGCGGTCAGCTCTGTGCTCAGCACGCAGCAGCAGAACGTGGTTGCGGCGCAGAACGCGGTGCAGGCCACCGACTATGCGGAGGCAGCCTCGAACATGTCCAAGTACCAGATCCTGAGCCAGACCGGCATTTCGGCCCTCGCGCAGGCCAACAGCATGCAGCAGGAAGTGACCAAGCTGCTGCAGTAATCAAAGGTCCCCGGCGACAAGCTTTTGTCGCTGGGGGTGGAATGAACCGGCAACAGCCGCTAACCAGAGCAGGGCGTCCGAGAGGGCGCCCTTCTTTGCGCCAGGCCACGAGACTCCGCTCGTCCTGAGTGATTTCCAATCCACATCAAGGCCGGTTGGCTCGCGGGCTGCTTGATTTCCGCATGGAGGAAGCGATGGGCACAGTAGGGTTGAGTTTCGGATCGCCGACCAGCGGCACCGGCTTCGACGTCAGCGCGACGGTGTCGCAGATCGTCGGAAACCTGAAGAACATCGAGACTCCGTGGAAGACGCAACTGACTTCGCTGCAGAGTCAGGACACGGCCATTTCGAGTCTCGGGACGCTGTTCTCGAAGCTTTCGAACGACATGAGTTCGCTGACCGATTTCACGGGGGTCCTGGCGCAGAAGACGGGAGCGAGTTCGAATACCAATGTGGTGCAATTGACCGCCGCCTCGACGGCGGCCACCGCGGGCACCCATACCGTGGTGGTCAACAACCTGGCCCAGACCTCAAGCGGGTACCTGGACGAGATCACCAACCTGGCCGACAACCTGTCCGGCACTCTCTCCATCGCGGTGAACGGGAATTCGCAGGAATTCGATCTATCGAAGCTGGCCAACCCGACGCTGGCCGGCCTGGCGTCCGCCATCAATTCGTCAGGGATCGGCGTGACGGCAGGTGTGTTGACCGATGCAAATGGTTCGCGGCTCAGCCTTGTTTCGGGCACCTCTGGCGCCAACGGTCAGATGACAATTACCTCGGCCCTCACCGACACTTCGCTGGTGACCGGTACGAACTCTACAGGCGCGATGAACTATAACCCGACGGTGGACGGCAAGAATGCCTCCCTCGTAGTGGATGGCGTGCCTTTGTCGAGCACCACGAACATCGTGTCGAATCTCATTCCCGGCGTGACCTTCCAGATGTTGTCTGCGAGTCCCGTTGACTCCAATGGAAACAAAGTTGGAATCCAGGTGGTGATCGGGAATGACAACGCCACCGTTGAGAGCACCATCAACTCCATGGTGATCGACTACAACTCCCTTGTGAGTGCCATCAACACCCAGCAAGGGAATGACAGTTCCGGCAATCCGGAGCCGTTGTTTGGCTCTCCGACTCTTTCGCTGCTGCAGCAGCAGCTTCTTGGCGGCATCAACAAGCAAAATCCGAACGGGTATCTGGATTCCATCAAGAATTCGAGCGATACTCTCTCCGGAACGATCTCGATTGCGGTGGGCAGCGGAACCGCGCAAAAGATCGACATATCCACGCTGTCGGACCAGACGCTTTCCGGCGTGGCCGACGCCATCAACTCGGCAAGCTTTGGGGTCACGGCCAACGTATTGACTGACGCGAGCGGGTCGCGGCTGGTTCTGGTCTCGGGCACCGCCGGATCAACTGGCGCGCTGAAAGTGACGTCGGCGATGACCGATACCGCGACCTCGAAGGCACTGAGTTACAACGATGGCGGGTCCGACATCTCCGGGCTGGCGAACCTGGGCATCACCATGAACAACGATGGGACGATCAGCCTGGATGTTGCTTCTCTCGATGGGGTTCTGAATTCGGATTTCGGGGGCGTGACAGGTTTCTTCCAGAACGCGAACAGTTGGGGCACGACTTTCTCCAACGTCCTGAACAATGCTGGAACGAGTTCTCCCACCGGCATTCTGACGCTTGCAGAGAGGGCCAACAGCACCACTGAATCCAACCTGAATGCCAACATTTCAAAAGAAGAGAGCATGATCTCGGCACAGCAGAAGAGCCTGACGACGGAACTGAACAGCGCCAACGAGATTCTGCAGGCATTGCCAACGCAACTGGACAGCACCAACATGCTCTATGCGGCGATCAGCGGCTATAACACGAACAAGGGATAAGGAGCTTCGCGTCGATGGGAAGTTATCAGCAACATGCGTTGGAAGGGGCTTCGGCGGTCGACCTGGTTGTGGCGCTTTACGACGGGATGATCCGGTTTCTCTATGCCGCGGCGGATGCGGTCGATCGGGGCAATGAAGCGGATCGGCGCGTGGCCGTGAAGCGCACCCTGGACATCATCATTCATCTGCAGGCGCGTTTGCGCATGGATGTGGGCGGACGGCCGGCGGAAGCGCTCAGCGAATTCTATGCGTCGGTCTTCGCGCAGATACTGCAGGCCTCGCAATCGGCATCTCGACCGAAGTTCGAGCACGCCATTGAGTGTGTCCGCAACGTGCGCGAAGCCTGGCGGCAGGTGGCGCGTGATCCGGAAGTGAATCCAGCCCCGATCCAGGTTGCGGGCCGATCCACGGGACGGGCTCGATCGGTTTTTGAACACGACGACTACGGAATGGACGGTGCGGCCGGCTCGAACTGGAACGCCTGATCGATTGTCTGCCGCGGGATTTCCTTGCGAGACGGGAGAAGTGAAAGTGCCCGCAGCCCCTTATCCGGCGACGGTAAGTTCTTCTTCAAGCTGTTGCTTCTGATACAGGCTGGCGTAATAACCATCGAGTTCCAGCAACTCTTCATGCTTGCCCAACTCCACCACTCTGCCGTGACGCAAGACGGCGATCTGATCGGCGTGGCGCACGGTTGAAACGCGATGCGAGATGAGGATGGTGGTGGACGCGGCGGTATAGCTGCGCAGGCCGCCCAGAATGCGCTCTTCAGTATAGGTATCGACGGAGGCGAGTGCGTCGTCGAGGATGAGGATGGCAGGCCGTCGCAGCAGGGCGCGGGCGATGGCGGTGCGTTGTTTTTGGCCGCCGGAAAGTGTGACTCCTCGTTCGCCGACCATGGTCTCAAAGCCCTGGGGGAACTCCTCGAACTCCTTGCGGACGTGGGCGGCCTCGGCGGCTTCAAGCAACTCGCCGACGTCCGCCTGTGGTGCGCCGAAGCCCAGGTTTTCCCGGAGCGTGTCGCTGAAGAGGAACGTCTCCTGCGGCACCATGCCGATGTTGTGGCGCAACACCGCGAGCGGATATTCGCGCACCGGGCGGCCGTCGATGAGGAGAGAGCCCTCGGGCGCCTCGTAGAGCCGTGAGATGAGGTTGACGATTGTGGTTTTTCCCGAACCCGTGGGGCCGACGATGGCCAGGCTTGAGCCTGCGGGAATGTGCAGCGAGACGTTGTGCAGCACCGGAGTATCGCCGTAGCTGAAGTCGAGGTTGCGGAACTCGATTTCGCCCTGTAGAACGGCGTCCTGCGCGATGGCGGGATCGGCGGCGCTGTCGTCGATGGCCGGTTCCTGGCGCAGCAGTTCGTCAATGCGCGTGACGGAGGCGGTGCCGCGCTGGAAGATATTGACGACCCAGCCCACGGCGATGATGGGCCAGATGAGCAGAATCATATACGTGTTGAAAGCTACGAACTGGCCGACCGTGATGCGATGCTGGATGACCAGGTGGCCGCCCGCCATCAGGGTGATGATCATCGATATGCCCAGGATGAACTCGAGAGTGGGCCACAACATGCCCATGAGCTGGACCAGCCGGAGTGCGCGGGAGATGTACTGGCGATTGAGGCGCTCGAAGAGGCCGATCTGCGACTCTTCGCGGGCAAAGGCGCGCACCACGCGCGCACCGGAGTAATTCTCCTGGGCCTGGGAGGAGATTTCGGAGAAGCTGGCCTGGATGCGCTCGAAACGGTCGTGGATTCTGCGTCCGAGATACTGCACGAGAATGCTGGCCACGGGGGCGGGCGCGAAGGCCACCAGCGTGAGATAGGGGTTGATGTGGAGCAGGAAGAATAGGGCTCCCACGGTGAACATGAGCGTGTTGGCGCTGTACATGATGGCCGGCCCCAGCAACATGCGCACGGCGTTGAGGTCGTTGGTGAGGCGGGCCATGATGTCGCCGGTGCGATAGCGCTGGTAGAACCCCGAATCCTGCTTTTCAAGGTGGCGAAACAGGTCGTTGCGCAGGTCGAATTCGATTTCGCGCGAGATGCCGATGAGGATCCAACGCTGCGCATAGAGGAAGACGCCCTTGATCAGGCCGATGGCGACCAGCATTCCGGCGAAAACGAGGATTCGCTCGCGGGGGATTCCATGGCTCAGCGCATCGATGGCGCGCTCCACAACCCTGGGGAACTGCACCCTGGCGCTGCCTGGGCTCAACTCGTCGATGGCCCTTTCGAGGACCTTGGGAAAGAGCACATAGACGGCGTTGGTGGCAACGACCGATAAACTTCCCCAAACGTAACCCCAGCGGTAGCGGCGCATGTAGGCGAAGAGGGGGCGCAGGTCGCGAAGCATACTTCTATTGTATCGGGATGGACGCGAGGGACGGCGCAGGGTGGGGCAGAATGCAGATGGGCCTGCCCGCCAGATCGCTCGAAGTGGGAAATAATGAGTCAGGCCGGTTTGTTCTGGACGCGGTCAATTTTCCGGATGTGTCTCTGAAGGAACTTTCAAGCTTGCCGATAAAACCTCCAGACACCCTCCGAATCGCAGCTCGATGCTTGCGAGGCGCGAGTGTTTGTGGGCGAATTTGTATGA
>OCZT010001096.1_pt1 | contig 27877 bp, 19 predicted proteins | sample 1539031 | NCBI WGS metagenome assembly OCZT01 (sample SAMEA3539308, study PRJEB22396) | soil metagenome | biome: tundra; feature: field; material: soil | place: USA | collected 2010-05 | depth 0.15 m | reverse complement strand
CAGCGGCACGATCAACAGCCAGGCCTTGAACTTCAATCGTCCGACGAGTCCACCCAGGAACAGCAGCGGGGTGATGGCGGCGAAGACGAACTGGAAGTAGGCCAGCGTCGCGGTCGGGAAGTGGAAGGGAATCAACGTATTAGCTCCCGACACCGCCTGACTTTGCTCCGAGAACGCTGACGCGATCGGGTGGAAGTGACCAATGAACCCGCTCCAGAACGAACCCGTGGGTCCGAAGTGGGCTTGGGGGCCAAAGGCCATGTTGTATCCCCACAGCATCCAGACGACGAGGGTCAGGGCGAATCCTGTGAAGCACATCATCATGGTGTTGACGATCCACTTCTTTCGCACTAAACCGCCGTACAACACGGCGAGGCCGGGGAGGCTCATGAGCCCCACTAACGTTGCCGAGATGAGTTGCCAGGTGTTGTCGGCTGGATTCAGCCAACTGGGATAGGGAATGTTGGTGGCCGCAAACAGCACATCCACTCCTTTTGGTCGGAGAGGGCGCCATTGACCTCAAGTTGTTCACTTCAGTGTGACCAATAAGGATTTCTGTTTCGTTAGCGCTGTGTTTCGTGCGTGTGAACTAGGACCCCTCGCGAAGCCGATTCCCTAGAAAAATGAACGTTCAATGAGCTGCGAAATGTCGAGAACGGCGACGTTCTCACCGCGTCCTTGGCCCTTGACGGCGTCATCAATCATGATCATGCAGAACGGACAAGCGGTTCCCACGACGTCCGCACCCGTCGCCAGAGCCTCCTCGGTGCGCTCGGAATTGACGCGCTTGCCGATATTCTCTTCCATCCACATGCGTGCTCCCCCGGCACCGCAACAAAAGCCCTTCTCGCGGTGGCGTGGCATCTCGACCGAGATGGCGCCGGGGATGGCGTCGATGACCAAGCGTGGCTCGTCAAAGACGCGATTGTGTCGTCCGAGATAACACGGGTCGTGATAGGTGACCGTGCCGCTATAGGACGCGCCCGGCACTAGGCGCCCACTCGACACCAGGTGACTTAGTAATTGGGAGTGGTGGATGACCTCGTAGTCGCCACCGAGCTCAGGGTACTCGTTCTTGATCGTGTTAAAGCAGTGCGGACACGAGGCGACAATCTTCTTCGCACCGACTTCGTTCAAGGTGGCGATGTTGGCCTTGGCCATCTCCTGGAACAAGTACTCGTTGCCCATGCGCCGCGCGGGGTCACCACTGCACGATTCGCGCGGTCCGAGCACGCCAAACATGACGCCGGCGCGGTGCAGCATGCGCGCGGTCGACTCAACGGTCTTTCGCGCGCGCTCGTCCAGCGCCCCGGTGCAGCCCACCCAGTAGAGGTACTCAACGTCATCGGGAATGGGCCCGTCGATGATCGGAACGTCGAAATCCAACGACGCCAGCCAGTCGGTACGTTTAGCCGATCCCAGTCCCCAGGGGTCGCCCTGGTTTTCCAGATTGCGCAGCAACAACCCCGCCTCACTCGGGAAGCGCGACTCCATCAGCACCTCGTAGCGCCGCATGTCAATAATCGCGTCCACGTGCTCGATATCGACGGGACACTCCTGCACGCACGCCCCACACGTGGTGCACGACCACAAGACGTCGGGGTCGATGATTGCCGGCACCAGAGTCGCAACGTTGCCGTCAGATGAACCTGAGAGCAGCCGGTCGGCCGAGGCGAACATGTTCTCTCGCAGCCCCATGATCAGGAGCTTGGGGCTCAGCGGCTTACCCGTCGTCCAGGCCGGGCACACCGACTGACAGCGTCCGCACTCAGTGCAGGTGGCGAAGTCGAGCATCTGCTTCCAGGTGAAGTCCTCGATATGACCAACGCCAAAGACCGTGTCCTCGCTGACGTGCTCCATGTCCATGTCGGGGGTCTTGTCCAGGGCCCCCAGCGCGCGGGGTCGACGAGAGACGCCAATGTTGATCGGAGCTAAGAAGATGTGCAGGTGCTTGGAGTAGGCGACGAAGACCAGGAACCCGGTGATCACCGCGATGTTGGCGAGCAGGAAGATCACCTCGAAGACGGAGTTCACGCCGTATCCCAGGGGCGCCAGCATCGAAGCGACAACGTGACTCGCAAAGGCCCAGGGAGAGGCGGCGGCGGCCACTTGACTCACATTGACGTGGCCGGGGCCCGGGTAAAAAACCACTTGGCGCGGGTGCGGGAAGGGAAAGAAACCGGTGTTGATCTGCGCCCCGCGATAAAGAAGGAGCGTGAGAATCACCAGCGCGATCATGCCCAGCACCGCCCACGCGGCGCCGGTGTGTGAACCATAGAAACGACTCGAGCGATCACGCCGCGAGGGGGCCTGCACCAGGCGAATGATCGAGAAGAGCACCAAGGAGATCAACACGGCGGTGGCGAAGAAGTCCTCGACGAAAGCCAGCCAGTTGCTCTGGCCGATCACAGGAATGTGAAAATTGCGGTTGAAGAGCGCGCCGTAGGCCTCGAGGATGGTGGTCAAGAGAACGGTGAAGCCCCACATGGTGAAGAAGTGGGCTAGTCCTGGCACGGTCCAGCGCAACAACTTACGTTGTCCGGCGACTTCGACGAGTTCGGCCTCGCTGACGCGACCAAACCCCTGCCAGCGACGAGGGGCGACTTGACCGCTGCGAATCAGTCGCGACAGCCACCAGAAGCGGCGTCCCGCAATCGTGAAGCAGGCCACACTGAGGGCGAGACCAACGACGATGCGAAAAAGCATCACACCCTCCTTCGAGACGTCGGTGCGCCTCGCCTACTACTTCTTGAAGTTTTCGTAATAGCGGCTCGGTGTCGGACCGCGCTGACCGCGGTACTTCGAGCCCAAACCGCTGGCACCGTAGGGCCGATCGGCTGGCGTCGTCATCTCGAAGAAACTGATCTGTCCGATCTTCATTCCCGGGTACAGGGTCATTGGCAGGTTCGCAAGATTCGCCAATTCGAGGGTGATGTGGCCGTCCCAACCCGCATCAATGAAACCAGCCGTTGAGTGAATGACGAGGCCCAGTCGACCGAGTGAGCTCTTTCCTTCAAGTCGCGCCACCAAATCGTCGGGGATGGCAACGCGCTCTACTGTCGAGCCGAGCATGAATTCGCCAGGGTGCAGGATCATCGGAGTGTCGGGGCCCACGTCAATGAGTTCAGTCAGATCTTCCTGCGGCATCTTCACGTCAATCACTCGCTGAGAGTGGTTACGAAAGACCCGAAAAAGATGATCAATATGAAGGTCCACGGACGAGGGTTGAATGCACTCGGGGCCGAGTGGATCAATGATGATGCGCCCCGCCTCGATTGCTTCTTTAATAGACCGGTCCGAAAGCACCATAGTGATGCAGAGACTAGTGCGAACCAGTCGACCGGCTCGAACCAACAGATGGGTCGACCGCCAAAATCCCACTACGATGGAACCCACGCGGGCGTAGTTCAGCGGCAGAACATCAGCTTCCCAAGCTGAGAACGCGAGTTCGATTCTCGTCGCCCGCTCCAATCTGGATTCCTTGTATTGTCTGGGCTTTCGCCCACAGCGCAATCGAGCCGCTTAGTCACTGTCTGCCTCCTTTCGCTACTGTTTGCCACGATTTGGTGTCGCGGCAGTGTCGCCGATGATCGTACGCCACACTCGTGACACGGCGTTCGAGATATCAGGGACCGAGGCCAGACCCGCGGCCCATTCGATTAATTTCCGGTTTCGTCATTTCGTTGCACCAAGATGTCAGATGAAAAGGCAGTGAACGGCCGAGAGAGCGAACAAGAAGTCGGTACACACCAGGACCCTTGAACAGACTCTCTGGGACGCCGCGGACAAGATGCGTGGCAACCTCGAGGCGGGCGAGTACAAGCACGGTGTGGTGGGTCTCGTGTTCCTCATGTTCATCTCTGACGCCTTCGAGGAGTGGCGGGCCTGGCTCGAAGCGTCAACCGCCGACCCGGCTAACGACGACTACTACGTGAAAAATGGGGCGCGACGCGACGAGATCGTCGAGGACCGAAACGAATACGCGGCCGACAACGTCTTCTGGGTTCCCGCCGATGCCCTCTGGGGTTACCTACAGGACCGAGCCACGCAGCACAGAATTGGGGCCCTGACCGACCACGCGATGGACCTAGTCAAGGCCGCGAACCCAAAATCAAGGGCGTGCTCCCAAGTCGTTCGCCCACGCCAGGATCGACGAGCGCCTGCTCGGCGAGCTCGTCGATCTCATTGGCACGATCGGCTTCACCCAGGTCAGTCACGGGGCCGATGACGTCCTCGGGAGGGGCTACGAGAATTTGTTGAAACTAGAATCTCTAAGCGCTAGAAGTGTGCCCAGAGCCCGATTTTGGAGCGCAATAGCGACACAATCAGAACGCTTCTCCGGGTGGTGACAAAGGCGTGGTCCTCTAAGCAAGTGCGGAGAGTCGTCTTTGTCTTTCGGCGATGAACCTTTTACCAAAATTTGTTTACTCATTGGTCGTTCGATGCGGTTGGCTTCGTGTCTCGACTTGGCGTTGGTTGATTTGACGCCACCCGTCCGGGTGTTTCGAGATCCCGGAACTCGTCACCTACATTGGAGAGCGACATCCTTCGAGAAGATCGGTGAGAAGAAGTGAATCAGCGTGACGTCATTGAATTGGACACAGCACTAAAGACCAGGTTGCAGGAAATTCTCGAGGATCGTGTGACCGCGATGAACTGCCCCTCCATCTTCGCCTCCTTGTTTCAGGGCACGAATGTCCTAATGCAAGCCGGTGTCGGCGAAAGTCACAGCGGAGCGGGCGCTCCCGGTCCGGAGACCGCGTATCGCATTGCGTCGTGCTCCAAGAGCTTCACGGCCGCGATGCTCTTGATCCTGCGCGATCGCGGGCTGGTCAATCTTGATGCGCCCATCACCGACTTCGTCCCGGAGTTCACGCAGGCCCCTCTCGGGCACGCCTACGATCCACCCACCGTGCGAATGTTCATGTCCATGTCGGGCGGCCTTCCGACCGACGATCCCTGGGCGGACCGGCAGGAGTCAATTTCGAACGAGGCGTTGCGAGAAGTCGTGTCGCAGGGTGTTCTCCTCACCACCCCACCGGGAACCACCTTCCAGTACTCGAACCTCGGCTACGCCCTACTCGGACAGGTGATTGAAGAAGTGTCGGGCAGGGGATTCTGTGACCTCGTGACCGAGGAGATCCTGCGACCTTTGCAACTCCACGACACTGGCTACGAGAAGGATGCCGTCACTCCCGGCCGACTCGCACACGGGTATCGAAAGAGCGCACCGGGCTGGTTGGAATTGCCCTTCTCGGACCCCGGCGCGTTTTCGTGCATTGGCGGCCTCTTCGCCAGCGCGAGTGACCTTGCGAAATGGGTGGGGTGGCTATCGTCCGCACTCAGTGACGAACCCGACGAGGCGGGACCCTTGAGCATCGCTTCACGACGCGAAATGCAACAAGTGGTGACCGCGATTCCCCAGGGGGCGGATATTGCCGCACTGGCGCGCCACGCCTCGCGGAACTTCGGCTACGGTTTCGGCCTCATCAGTGAGCGCGACGAGAAGTGGGGACAGTTCGTCTCTCACTCGGGCGGCTACCCGGGTTTCAGTTCTCATATGCGCTGGCACGCCGCCACGGGCTTGGGGGTCGTGGTCTTGGAGAACGGCACCTACTCGGGGGCCACGCAAACAGGGGCCCTGCTGATCGACGAGATCTTGGACGACCTCGACTTCCAACAGTCGGCCACGACCGCCTGGGAAATGACCGAGGAGTTAGCTCGCCACGCAACGACCCTGATTCAACACTGGGACGAGGAACTCGCCGCGCGGATCTTCGAAGAGAATGTCAACCTCGATATCCCCTTCGACGAGAGGCAAGCCGAGATACGACGACTCATCCACGTTGTCGGTGGCCTCAACGAGGCGGAGTACCCGCATCTTCTCGAGAGAAAATCATCTACTCCCTTACACCTGGACTGGACCGTGCCCGGTGCTCACGGTGCCCTAAGGTGCCAAATCAGATTGAGCCCAAAGGTCCCCTCCCTGATCCAAACCTTTCAAGTCACCCTCGCCGAACCCCGCGACTAGTTCGGCGATGACGGTGCGATAGCGAGCGTACAGGACGTCGGGTGTGACGTCGGGACCGTCACGTGCCGAGGTCGGGATTCGTCAGCAACTCGACTAGCAGCGAGATGCGCTGGGCCAGTGACGAGAGAAGTACGTACTCACCGACGGCGTGCGCGTGATCACCGCGCGGTCCCAAACCATCCAAGGTGGGCAGCCCCCACGACCCCGTGAAATTGGTGTCGCCGGCCCCACCGGCAGGCCTCGCCGACACGTCGTCTCCCTGCGCCCGGGCGGCGGTGACGACCAGCTTGGTTAGCCAAGAGTCAGGATCCTCGGGCCAGGCGGGCCGATGCGACAACGTGACAACCTCGAGCGACGCACCTTCACGGTGTACCCGCAGGGACCGAAAGAAGTCCAGTAGCGAGCGCTCTGTTGCAGTTTCGCGAAAGCGCAGACCGACTTCGGCTTCGGCGGCGCCAGCCACCACGTTGGCCCGGGTGCCGCCGTTGATCCGACCAATATTGATGGCGGCGTCCTGCGCCTGGGGGGCTCCTCGACGCACATCCATGAGCAGGTCGACCAGCTCGTCAACGGCCGACACCCCCTCCGCGGCGCCCAGGCCGGAATGTGACGCCCGCCCGGTTACCCGCAGGAGCACGCGCGCGACCCCGCGGCGGCCGTTCTTGAAATCTCCATTGGGGTGGGCCGGCTCAAAACCCAACACCGCGACCGCCCTCTCGGCCTGCGCCTCGATGACACGACGTCCGTCGATACTCGAGATCTCTTCGTCGGCGATGCAGACAATCCGAATGGAGCGCGTGGGTGACCGACCACTGTGGCGTAGGTGCGCCAGTGCGAACTCAATGGCCACCAGACCCGACTTCATGTCGACGACGCCCGGACCGCTGACCCGGTCACCCTCCACGACGAAGGGTTGGCGCGCGAGTTCGCCCTCCGGCCACACCGTGTCATAGTGGGTGACCAGCATCACGTGACCGTCGCTTTCGGGTACCGTCCATTCGGCCACGAGATGGTCGCCGACGCTTCCGGGCACGATGGTGACGTCAAGCCCCAATTCGCGCCAGCGAAGTACGAGGGCGTCGCGCAGGCGGGCGAGGCATTCGCTATTGCCCGACGGCGACTCCAACTCGGTCAGGGTCCTCAGGCGCGCGAGCGCGCGGGTGATCACCGCGTCGTCGACCACGATCATCCGTACTCGGCTTCTCGCGAGGCGCTGGTCATGGTCGACACCACCTTGAAACAACGCATGGTCTCGCGCATGGTGGGCAACGTGAACGTCACCGCCGTCTCGCCCGAAGCCTGCACGCCGGGGATTGCCGTGCAGGCCATCACCGGATTCGCTGAGTCGAAGAACACCTCAAACGTGAAAGGCCCCGCTTGCGTGGTCACCGCGTGTTTCTTCGCGAGTGCGGCGCTCGCCGCCTCGCGAATCTTGGCAGCACTCACCGACGGAGGGAGGCACCGCGCGGTGTAGCGATCGATGCACTCCTTCACCGCCACCATCTCACTGTCGGGCGCGTAGGTCGCCGCGTCGTCGCAGGTGAGGTCATCACCGGTGACCAGCACGACGGGGACGCCGAACTCCGACGCCAGGAGCGTGTTCATTCGCCCCTCGCTGCTGGAGACGCCGTTGACGTGAACATCGCGAATGCTCTGTCCGATGTACGTGTGGGCCAAAATGCCCTGGTGACCCGCTCCCGTGTGGTAGCCCACCAGCGCCAGGACGTCGCTCTCGGCGATGCCCTGAAGCATGCCCCACTCCTTATGCGTTCCGATGATCGCCGTCGCGCGCGAGTCGAGTTCGGACAGGATCAGATTGCGTTTGGTGGCGTGGGCGTCGTTGACGATCACCTGGGTCGCCCCGCTTTCATAGAACCCGGCGGCGGCGGCGTTAACGTCACTCATCATGAGGTGACGGGCGCTCTCCCAACGCGGATCGCCGTACTCGCAATCCTCGGGGCACGTCACCCCGGTCACACCTTCCATGTCGGCTGAAATCAGCACTCGCATGATATTCCTTTCTCTTCGTTAGATCTCGTCGGATGCCATGGTGATGGTCTCCGTGGCCTCGGCGCGGATCCGATCCTCGAGCACTCGAAGGCCGAGTCCTGGGCGTTCGCGCGGCACGACGACCATTCCCTGGTGGGCGACAATCGCGGGTTCTACGATGTCGGTCTCGTAGTACTTGCTCGAACCCGAGAGGTCACTCGGATAGGTGAAGCCGGGCAGGCTGGCGATCGCCAAATTGGCCGCTCTCCCCACGCCAAACTCGTGCATGCCGCCGCACCACACGGGTATGCCGGCGTCAAGACATGCGTCGTGCACCGCGCGGGCCGGGGTCACGCCGCCGAGCCGGGAGACCTTGATATTGACGATTCGACCGGCGTCGAGCGCCAGCGCCACCCGCAACATCTCCAACGACGTGATGCTTTCGTCTAAGCAGATCGGCGTGTCCAGACGCCGCTGGAGCGTCGCGTGCGAGAGAAGATCGTCCTCGGCGAAGGGTTGCTCGATCATCAACAGACCCAACCGGTCGAGCTTTGTGAACACGGGGCTGTCAAGGTCGCTCGCGTCGAATCCACAGTTTGCGTCCACCTGCACCACCAAGTCGGCGAAGGCATCGAGAACGGCTTTGGCGGGTTCGTAGGCCCAGGTTGGGCTGATCTTGAGCTTCACGCGGCGGTACCCGTCACGCACGTGCAAGGCAACCACCTCGAGGAGATCGTCAATCGTCCTTTCAATTCCTAGGCTGACCCCGGAACTGACCTCGCGTTGGGTCCCGCCGAGGGCGTCAGTGAGGGGTAGCCCCTGTGTCTGGCTGTAGAGATCCCAGACGGCCATGTCACTGGCGGCGTGTGCGAAGGGGTGGCCCGTGACGTGCGACGCGGCGAGGGCGTCTGCCGGGGTCTTAAAGGTGTCGGTCAGCAACGTGGGAACCAGGTAGCGACGAAGCGTGTCCCAGCAACTGTCGGTGTTCTCGTAGCAGTAGAACGGGTCGACCGGCGAGGCGGCCTCGCCCCAGCCCACCATTCCGTGCGCCGTCGTGGCCTTCACCAGGACGTGTTCGATGTAGTTCTTCCGGTGCGAACTCGTCTCGAACTCGCGCACGAGGTCCTTGCGCACGCGAAACAGCGTCACCTCACGAATATCGATGCTCACGATGCGCCGATAACTTCAAAGGTAAATACCGCGCGATCGTCGCTGACCCGGTCGCAACTCACCGCCACCAGACCCTGCGCGAAGAGCTCATCAAACCCATCGAGCACCTCGTGACGCACCTGGCGTTGGGACTCATCGGGCTGGCGCGCCGATACGATCGGCACGACCAGCGAGGCGTGGCCTCCGGCGAGGGTGACGCTGCCGAGCGGGCCGGGGGCGACGGGTTCAACGACGCGAGACGACGAATTCGTCAGATCCCACACCGCCCGCAGGCGATCGGTGGTGTTCTCCACGTCGAGACCGTGACCGTGGGTCCCGTACAAATTGCGTTCCAGCGACACGGCACGAGCACCCAGGACGTTCAGATTGAAATGGGCGTTGCGTACCTGAAAGGGATCGAAGGCCCAGTGCATCTCCGTGATGCCCATCGTCCGCGCGGCGTCGCGCTGGGCATTTTTCAAGAGACGACCGACACCGCGACTCTGGGCGCTCTCGGCCACGACGGCCAACTGCGAATACTGATACTGCACCTGTCGTTCGGCGTCGAAGGCCAAGAAACTGAGCGCGAAACCAATCATCCGTCCCTCGACGAAGGCCCCCACGACGATGCCGGAGTTGCGAACGATACCGACCAGCAATCGGGTGTTGAGGGAGCCGTCACCGGGTCCCAGGTGAAACACTTCCTCGTAGAGGTCGACGCACATGGCCAACTCGTGAGGCGAGGTGACACCTCGGACGACCAGGTCAGGGAGCACTTCGGCGGCCACCGTAAACCTCCAAATTATTGGCGTAGTGACACGAGGCGAGATGAGGCGCGGTCGCGTCGCTCGAGGCCAGGGCCAGGAGGGTCGGCTCCTCATTGGCGCACCTCTCGGTGGCGTACGGGCAGCGGCTCCGGAAGCGACAGCCGGAGGGGAGTCGTAACAGGCTCGGCGGCTCGCCCTCGGGCGCGGCGACGAGCTCGTGGGTGTCGGGGACTAGGCGGGGAATTGAATCGAGCAGGGCTCGGGTATAGGGATGGCGGGGATTGGCGAAGAGCTCGTCGGTGGAGGCTTCTTCGACGATCTTGCCCATGTACATCACCGCCACGCGATCGCAGAGGTGACGCACCACGGCGAGGTCGTGGGCGATGAAGAAAATCGAGACACCGAGCTGACTGCGAAGATGGGCGAACAATTGCACGATGCCGGCCTGCACCGAGACGTCCAGGGCCGACACCGGTTCGTCGGCCACGAGGAGATCTGGCGACAGCAGGAGGGCCCGGGCGATCGCCACTCGCTGGCGCTGGCCGCCAGACATTTGGCGCGGTCGAGCGTCCAGCAACGAAACGGGCAGTTCGACTTGCGTGAAGATCTTCTCGCAGTGAGCCACTCGTTGGTCAGCGGGAATCGCGTGGTGGACTTTGAGAATCTCCATGAACTGCTGGCGGACGCTCATGCGCGGATCGAGTGACGAGTAAGGATCCTGGAATACCATCTGGATCCGTTGGCGCAACGCCAGCGGTCGCTTGCCGTCCTCGAGGGTCGTTCCGTCAAAGACCACCGATCCGCTGGCGACGCTGTTCAGACCCACGGCCAGGCGGGCCAAGGTCGACTTACCGGAGCCGGATTCTCCCACCAGTCCAAAGATCTCACCCTGTCGCACGCTAAGGGTCACGTGATCGGCGGCGTTGATGGGCTTCTTCGTCTTGCCCCGACGAGCCATGAATGACACCGTGACGTCATTGAAGTACAAGATGGGGCCGGTCACGAGCGGCCTTGCGTCGCCACATCGTTGTGGAGTTGATCGATGTGAATACACGCGCTCGCTCGACCCGGCTGCGTCTCACGCAGCGCGAAGTTGCCCGTCTGGCACTCGTCGGACGCGTAGTCGCATCGCGGATGAAATGCGCAGCCGGCGGGCCAGTTGCCCAGGGTCGGCGCGTTGCCACGGATACCAGTGAGGTGGTCCACCACGGCATCGACGTCGGGCGTCGCGCGAGCCAGACCATGGGTGTAGGGATGATCGGGACGCTGGAACACGTCGCTCACCGAACCACTTTCCACGATGGAACCGGCGTACATGACTTCGACGCGCTGGCACAGCTGCGCCACGACCGCGAGGTCGTGGGTAACGTAGAGCATGCTCATGCCCAACTCGTTCTTGAGCTGCACCAGCAGGCGGATGATTTGGGCCTGAATGGTGACGTCGAGCGCGGTGGTGGGTTCGTCGCAGAGGATCAACTTTGGTTGGCAGGCGAGGGCGGCAGCAATCATCACCCGTTGGCGTAGGCCGCCGGAGAGCTCGTGCGGGTACAGCGACAGCGTGTTTTCGGGATCGGGAATGCCCATGTGGCGCGCGAGGCTGAGCGCGTGCTCGGCGGCCTCGCTCTTGGACCACGAGTGCTTCGCCCGAGCCGCGTCCACAATCTGTTCGCCCACTTTGGCGATGGGATTGAGCGACGTCATTGGTTCTTGGAAGATCATGGTGATACCGGTGCCGCGAAGTCGATTGACCGTCCTCTTGGAGGCCTGCAGGAGGTCAACGCCTTCGAAGAGTACTCGGCCGCTGGTGGCGCGAACTCCGGAGGGCAAGATACCCAGAATTGTGCGCAGAGTGAGGCTCTTGCCGCTGCCTGACTCGCCTACGAGACCCACGACCTCGCCCGCGCCCACCTGAAACGAGACGTTGCGAACGGCGGGCACCGTCTTCCTGCTACCCACCAGGGTGACGTCGATGCAGAGATCCTCGACTTGGAGCAGAGGTCCGGTCGATGAAGTTGTCGTTGTCACCGTCAGTTCCTTCCCAAGAGTTCATTGAGACCGTCGCCCAACAGCGACAGACCCAGCCCGGTGAGCACGACTGCGAAGCCGGGAATCGTGGTCAACTCCCAGTGAGTCGTCAGGAACTGCTGGCCACTCGCCATCATTTCTCCCCAGTCCGGGGCGGGCGGGGGAATGCCGAGGCCGAGGAAGCCGAGGGTCACGATCGCCAAAATGTCGTTGACGATATCGGACATCGCGAATACGATCGCCTGGGAGATTACGTTCGGCAAAATGTGGCGCATGATGATCCGCAACGTCGAAAATCCCTGCAACTGGGCCGCCAGAATGAATTCTTGATTCTTCGCGACCAGCGTCGATCCTCGGACAATTCGTGCGTAGGAGATCCAACTGACAACGGTGATCGCAATGTAGATGCTGCTCGTCCCGGGTCCGAGTAAGAAGACGAGCAAGATCACCAACACGTAGAAGGGGAATGCCACCACGACATCGGCGACTCGCATGATGAGTGCGTCGAGCCACCCGCCAAGGTAACCGGCGAACGCCCCCAGGATGGTACCGATGACGAAGGGGGCCAGCACGGCGATGAACGCCACGCTGAGGTCGGTGCGCGCGCCGTAGACGAGGCGCGTCCAGATGTCGCGACCCAACTGGTCGGTGCCGAGCCAGTGCGCGGCGCTGGGTCCCTGCAAATTGGCGAGCAGGTTGATCGTCGTCGGGTTGTACGAGGTCACCAGGGGGGCGAAGATTGCCAGGAGCACGATAGTGCCGACGATCGTGCCGCCCGCGATCAACGTGACCGGCGGTCGACGAAACTTTCGACGACGCGCGCCAACGAGTGTGTCCGTCGCGACAGTCATCAGAGCCGTACCCGTGGATCGAGCAAGGCGTACGCCACGTCGGTGAGGAGGTAGACGAGAATGACCACCACGGAAAAGATCAGGGTGATTCCCTGAACGATCGGGAAGTCACGGTCAAGGATCGAGGCAATCATAAGTTGGCCCAGGCCGGGCAGGGCGAACACGCTCTCGATGATGACAGTACCGCCGACCAGGAACCCGATGTTGATGCCCAGCACGCTCACCGCGGAAATCGCGGCGTTGCGGAACCCGTAGCGCATCAACACAGTGCGAGCACTGGTGCCCTTGGCCCGGGCGAAGGCCACGTAGTCCGATCCCAAAGCATCAATCAGACTCGTGCGCAGACTGCGCAGCAGCATGGGCGCAATCGAAATGGCAATCGTAAGACACGGCAAGAACATGGAGTCCACGTGACCCCAGAATCCGTTGCCGTAGCCACCGACGGGAAACAACGGGAACGTCAAACCAAGGAGAATGATCAGCGTCGTGCCAATCCAGAAGCTCGGCATCCCCAAGCCGGCCGTGCTGAAGAAGCGAATCAACTGATCGGTAAGCTTCCCTGACTTCACCGCCGCCCACGCCGCCAGGGGAACGGCGATAATCACGGACAACACGGCACCGCCGATCAGGAGGCTCAGCGTGACCGCGATACGTGACGAGATCAACGAGGTCACCGAGGACTGGTAGAAGAGGGATTCACCCAGATTGCCGTGGACGAGGCGATCGAGAAAGAGCCAGTACTGCACCGGGAGCGGACGGTTGAGGCCCCACTCCTGGTTAAAAGCCGCCACCGAGTTCTTCGTCGCGTGGGGACCTAGGAAGGTGTAAGCCGGACTGCCGGGAACCATATGAATCGAGAGGAAGACCAGCAGCGTCACGCCGAGAGCGACCGGAACCATCAGCAGCAGACGTCGAGCGACGTAACGCAACAACACAAAAATCAGCCTCTCCCTGATCGAAGCACGAATTGCGAGGTAGGCGAGGGACTCGTCTGCACGGTCCCTCGCCTACCTCGTCGACTACTTACTCAGCCAGGCGTTCTCCAGGTGGTAGTTCCCGGTGGGGTACACCGAGAAACCGTGCAGTTTGCTCGTGAACGAGTAGGCAAACGGCTGGTAGAAGAGGTACGCCATTGGCGGGTCCTGGGCCAGGATCAGCTGAATCTGGTCGTAAATCTTTATACGAGCCGCCTGGCTAAAGACAGCCTCGGCCTTGGTCACCAAACTGTCGACTTGAGGGTTGTTGTAGTTGGTGAATTCGGCGTGTGTCCCCTGGGCTCCCGAGCCACCGACGGCCGCGAAGGTCATGAGCTCATCGGGGTCGATGATGTCCGTCGTGTCGTAGAGGAACGACATCTGGAACTGCGAGGTCGACTGCAGTGTGTTCTCCTGTGCGCCATTGACTTCTTGCAAGGTCACGGTGATGCCGAGCGGGGCCAATTCAGACTGCACGATCTGGCCCATCGTCAATTCGTTCTGGTTACCCGAACCGACGAGCAGCTTGACCTTAAACCCCTTGGCGTACTTCGACAGCGCCAATTCCTTCTTGGCCTGGGCCAAGTTGTACTGGATGCCCGGGTTTTTGGGGTTGTAGTCCCACAGCGCCGGAGTCACCTGAGAGTTGGCGACCGTGCCGTGGCCGTACAGAACGGACTTCACGATGGCCGCGCGGTCGATTGCGAAGGAAATCGCGCGACGCACGTGCACGTCCTTGAAGAACGCGTACTGCTCATTGAAGCCGAGGAACTGGGTCCAACTCGACGGGAACAACTTGGTGGTGATGCCAGACTTGCTCTGCAGTTCACTAATCTGCGACCACGCCGGGAATTCATCGATCTGCGCTGCACCGGATTCGAGTTGCAGCAATCGAGTGTTGTCGTCGGGCACCGTCACGAAATTAACGCCATTCAGGTAGGGCTTACCGGCCTGCCAGTAGTGGGTGTTCCTCACGAGCTTCAATTCGCTGCCCTTGAGCCACTGCTGCACCACGAAGGGTCCTGTGCCAATCGGGTGATTCCAGAAGGTCTTGGCGGACTCGCCCGCGAAGTTATTGGGAATGACACCGTTGGCGAACAACGCCATGTCTGCCTGCAGCGGCGCCCACGGCGTCTTGGTGGTCACGACCACCTGGAACTTGCTGGGTGTCGTGATGCTCTTGATGTCGGAGTTGATAAAGGCCCAAGGGTTGCTGGCCTTGGCGCCCACGCGCTCAATGGAGAACTTCGCGTCCGCCGAGGTCATCTCCTGGCCGTTGCTGAACTTCACACCCTGTCGAAGGTTGAAGGTCCATCTCAACTTGTTCGCCGACACCGAGTAGCTCGTCGCCATGTCGGGTACGAGCGACTTGCCATTCGGCGTGGCTGCGAACAGCGGCTCGAAGATGCTCTCATCGGCCCAGATGCTCTCGTTGTCGGTGACCTGTGTGGGGTCGAGCGACACGATGTCTTGAACGCGGTTGAAGGTCAACGTTCCGCCGCGCTGAATCACAGTGTGGGCGACCATCTTGGCTCCCGCCACCGGAGTTCGGTTAGCCGCCCCGACAACGTTCGTCGTGGCGAGCGTGAGCACCGCTGCCGTAGCGACCACAATCGTGGATCTACTGAACTTCATCTCTCCTCCTAATGGTGGTTAGCACATTGCATCTCGGGCGACGCGCGGTCTAATTAATGAATATTCTTACCACACCACTTCAGGCGCCTCTCCGCCCGAGACGGTGTTGCATCGCTCTCTCGTGACCCGACGCCAGCGCGTGGTGAGTGGGGCCTGCGCCGAGGAGTCGCCGCGTTGTCGATGATCGGGTTCCAAATATCGGGCAACTCTGTCGGTGCTCGAATCCATCCGTTCATGATTCGATCCGACCACGAGATGGCGTCAGGAATAACAAGTTTCTTCGCGATGGACGACCGGTCGGCGGGAATGCTAGACAACTACTTGGTCGACCGCGCTCGTCGGTCCGCTGAATAGAGGAAGCATGACGCACCAAGAGACGCCCTTTCAGCGGTGGGTGGCGGTGTCCGAAAAGGAAGCAGACAAGGGTCGCCTAGAGATGGGAATCCCGATGCGCGACGGAGTCGAACTCGCGGCTGACATCTACTTGCCCCGGGGATATGAGGGCCAGTCGCTTCCCGCCATCGTGGAAGTGACGCCCTATAACAAGGACAACGTCACACTGATGTCGGGTGACGCGACGCTGTACCAGAACAACGGCTATATCTTCGTCGGAGTCGACTGCCGTGGCCGGGGGAAGTCTGAGGGTGAGTGGGCGGGATTCTCCGACGACGTCCCCGACACCCACGACGTCATCGAGTGGGTCGCCCGTCAGCCGTGGTGTAACGGCAAGGTGGGCACGACGGGGCTCAGTTACATGGGTTGGGTGCAGTGGGCGGCCGCGTCAACTCGACCGCCCCACCTGTGCGCCATGGTGTCGACGTCGGCAGCGGGCCGTTGGCAGCAGGAGATCCCCTACACCAACGGGATCTTCCAGCTCTACTTCGCGTGGTGGGCCTACATGACCCGTCGCCGTATCGACGAGGGATACGGTCTCGGCCAGATTGACTGGGACGAAGCCCTTCGCATCCTCCCCTTCAAGGACATCGGTCGCATCATCGACACTCCCACCACGACGTGGGACAACTTGGCGGACCGCGACACTCTGGATGACTTCTGGAAGAGCCTTCGATTCGACGATCGCTACGACCAGATAGACGTCCCTTGCTTGCACGTCACCGGCTGGTACGACCAAGAGGATCTCCTCGGTGCGATTCACCACTACCAGTTGATGATGGCCGACTCCCCGGCGCGCGACCGGCAGTATCTCATCGTTGGCCCCTGGAGTCACGTGAAATCGCGCAACCCCGACCGCTTCTATAGCGACATCGACCACGGTCCCGCGGCGGCGTGGGATATGGACGCGGAGCACCTCGCGTTCTTCAACTACTGGCTCAAGGGCATCGACAACGGCGTGGGCGAGCTCGCGCGCGTCAGGATTTTTGAACCGGGCCGCAACGCCTGGCGCGAACCTGAGCACTGGCCCACCGCCACGATCTCACGAGAGATGTTCCTCTCCGAGGGAGCGCTCGTCGACACGCCACTGACGGCCCCCGGATCGCGCGCGTTCGACTACGACCCGTTGAATCCCTTGCCGACGGGTATTGACGTTCGCCTGTATCCGTTCGAAGACGTACCCCTCGACCAGACCGCCAACGAGGCGCGCGCCGATATCGTCGCATTCACCAGTGAGCCCGTCAGCGAGGACGTCGTCCTTTCCGGTTGGCCCCACCTGGTCTTCTTCGGCGCCACCGACGGCGACGACACCGACTGGCACGTGAAGATCACCGACGTCGACTCGGCGGGAGTATCGCGACGCGTGACGCAGGGTTGCCTACGCGCGGCGTGTCGCACCTCGCTCGAAAGTCCGACTGCGGTGACGCCGGACGACGTCCTCGAATACGACGTAGAGCTGTGGCCGACTCATCACGTCTTCTTGCCGGGCCATTCAATCCGCGTCACCGTGACCAGTAGCGACTTCCCCTGGTACGCGCGCTCCATGAATCGCTTCGGACCCGTCCGATTCCAGGATGAGCCACGCGTGGCGCGCAATACCGTGTACTTCGGCGGCGACTACCCCTCGCGGTGCATTCTGCCCCTCGAAATTGTGGGCGACGATCAATGAGCGATATCACACTGGCGTTTCCGGCATTCGTCATCCCGGACACGGTGGAGACCCCGGCAGTCTGCGTCGTCGAATCGACGATGCAGCGCAATATTGAGCACATGGTCAGCGCGCTGGGAGCGCTGGACGTCGGGTGTCGACCTCACGCGAAGAGCCATAAGAGCATCGAGATCGCCCAACGCCAAATCGAAGCCGGGTGCATCGGGCTCACCACGGCCACGATTGGCGAAGCCGAGGTATTCGTCGAGGGCGGTATCACCGACGTTTTCATTGCCTACCCCCTCTGGTTCACTTCCGAGAAGGCGCGGCGGGTGAGCGCAATGCTCGAGCGTGCCGCGGTCACCGTCGGCGTGAGCTCGCGAGCCGGCGCTGAAAATCTGGTTCACTTCATGAGGGGCAGCTCTCTTCGTATCGCTGTCGAACTCGAGAGCGGTGAGATCCGCACCGGCGTCGCAACTGTGCCCGAGGCGCTGTCCATCGCGGCCGTCGTCCGCGATGGCGGTCTGGCCCTCGTGGGCGTCTTCGCCCACGGCGGTCACTCCTACGCAGGGGGCGACATGATTGCCACGGCCGCCCACGATGAATCTCGAGTGCTCCTAGAGACATCGCGCACATTGCGTGACGAGGGCTTCGACGTCACCCTGGTGAGTGCCGGCTCCACGCCAACCGCGCTGTTGAGCGCGGTACCGGGCATCACGGACGAACGGCCCGGAACATTCGTCTTTGGCGACCGTCAACAATCCGTCCTCGGTGCGCACCGCCCCGAAGATGTGGCGCTCTTCGTCGCCGGCACGGTGGTGCAGGTATCGGCCCCCTACTTCGTCGTCGACGTCGGCGCCAAGTCGCTCACCAAGGACTTGCCCAAGACGGTCGAGGGCTACGGCGCGCTGCCCGCCTACCCCCGGGCAATCATCGAACGCGTCTACGACCATCACGGGGTCGTCCACGCTCGAGGAGGTGCTGTGCCCGCCGCCGGCGAGCGAGTGGCTATCATCCCCAATCACGTGTGCCCGATTACCAACCTGACCCGTGAACTCGTCATCTTGAGTGACGACGGCGTCGAGACCGCACGCTGGCCCATTGACGCCAGCCTGCGCAACAGCTGAACCGCGTCACCTGTTCCACGTCAGCCTTCGACGGGCAGGACCAGTTGCGTGGGGAAGGCGCGGCCGATGTCGAAATCATTGCTTTCAGGTGGGGTGGGCGCTGCGAGGGCGCTGCCCACTGGATCCCGCCGCCGTAACTCAGCCTGGTCGTACTCACCACGCCGTTGCACCAAGGCTGCGCCGTCACCCACTTGGCGCTTGGTCTCGAATCGGTCATCGCGACCCCTTCACCCTTCGTCACCACGGGCGACATCGACGTTACATATCCGTCGGATCTGTTCAACGCACCGGGTTGAAGGGATCCAGCACCGGAGAACGAAGACCGGTGGCAATCAATTGTGCGAGCAGTTTTCCGGTAACCGGGCCTAGAGTCATCCCCCACATACCATGGCCCCCAGCCACGTAAATGTTGGTCGCGTTGGTTCCGCCGATCAAGGGCAAACCGTCACTGCTGACCGGCCGGGGCCCGACCCAGACATCAGTTATCTTGTCCCACCGCACTCCGTCCAGCATGGGGCGGCTCGCTTCGATGAGGTTGTCCACCCGATCACAATTGATTGGAGCGGACGCCGGTCGGAACTCCATCGTCCCGCCGATGCGCAATCCACCGCGATAGGGCGTACAGGCGATCCTTTTGGCGGGGAGATAGACCGGTGCGGTGACCGGTTGTTCGGTAGGCACCGAAAAGGAATATCCCCGTCCGGCGCGGACCTGCGTACGCACCCCGAGTCGAGACCCCAGCTCGCCCAGCCACGCTCCCGTCGCGAGTACCACCGCGTCGCTGGTGTGCTCGCCACCCTTGCTGCCCACGACCACGCCGTTCGATGAACTCGCCACCGACGTGACGTTGGTGTTCGTCAGAATCTTGGCCCCGCGCGCTCGGACCTGGTCTGCCAGTGCGCGCACGAAGTCACCCGGATCGATGTAGTACTGATCCTCAATCGCCACGACGTAGTGCGCGGCACCGGAGATGATCGGCTGCAGTTGGTGAATTTCCGAGAGAGGAACTTCACGAACCTGCAGCGTCTGGCCTACGCGGGCCAGCTGTTCAACTTCGTGAAACAACTGCCGCGCCTGTTCGGCCTTTTCGTAGGCGGCGAAAATGGGCTGTGCGTGTGTCGGCGACTTCACCCCCGCGGCAGTGAGTTCATCGAACGCCCCCAGCGCCATTGCATTGAACGGCACATACTTCCTCATCGCTACGTCCCATTGACGCGAGGTGCAAAAGGTGGCGAAGCGCGACAAGAAGCGCCACAGGCCGGGGTCGAAGCGAGGCGGTATGTACAGCGGTGAGTGCGAGTTGAACACGGAGCCGACAGCGTGGCGTAGAACGCTCGGTTCGGGCAGTGGCGTCGCCAGCCCAGGCGACAGCCATCCAGCATTACCCCACGACGCTCCTAGACCAATGTCACTGCGCTCCACCACCGTAACGTCGATACCGTATTCCTGGAGGTGCCAGGCGGTGCTCAAGCCCACGATGCCCGCACCAATCACAATGATTTGATGAGGGGATGGCGAAGTCACGAAAAGTTACTCCCTGTTCTCGCCGTCATGACGCGATGCACCCCACACAGCGCGCACCGTCGAACCTGGCGGCTGGTTAGTGAAATTCCTGGTCATAGCAGGCCAGATTACCGCACATTGCCTGTGTCACTGTTGCCGCGCCGCCACGCCCCGTGACGGCTTCGCCCATCGCAGGTCTCACCGCATGGAGGGCTTCCGCCGCCCCCGGTCACGGCATCGATGACGAGGGGCGACAGGCCTTTCTCGTCTAGCGACCAAGGTAGGACCGCTCGACACGCTCGCTCAGTGCGCACACGACCTCGTAGTTGATCGTGCCGTATTTCATGGCCACTTCCTCCGCGAAAATCCTTTCAGACCCACTGCGGCCGATCAGTATGACCTCGTCGCCCACGTGAACATCCGACGTCGTTCCCAGATCAACCGCGAGGCAGTCCATGCTCACGTTGCCAGCCACCGCACGGCGCTGACCGCCAATGAGGACTTCAATGGAACTGTCGAGAACCCGTCGCACGCCGTCCGCGTAGCCAATGGGGACTGTCGCAATATGCGTGGGGCTTAGTGCCGTGTAGGCACGCCCGTACCCGACGCTGTCACCAGGCTCCATGGGCGCGATCTGGGCGACATAGGACGTCAGTTCGAGTGCCGGAAGCAACTGCCAGTCTCGGGGGTCATGCTGGTAGGGATCCAAGCCGTAGAGGGCGATGCCGCAGCGCACCATATCGAAGTGCGCCCTCGCGTCACGTAGGGTGGCGGCGGAGTTGGCGGCGTGGACAATCAGGTGGGGGTGCGCCCGGCGAAGTTCGCCGACCACTGCGCTGAAACTGGAAAGTTGTTCGTCAAAGAAATCACTTGACGTCTCGTCCGCATTGGCGAAATGGGTCATGAGGCCGGTGAGCCGCAAGGCAGGTAGCGCCTCTATCAGTGTCGCAATTTCTACCGCGGCCGCAAGTCCCCGAGCTCCCCATCGACCCATCCCCGTGTCGAGTTTGATGTGCACGGCCATTTCTCGTCCGGACGCTGCCGCCGAAATGTGACGCACAAAATCCGGCGTCCAGGCGACCAACTCGGCCCGGGAGTCAATGGCGATCGCGAGGCCATCCTCATCGAGCGGCCCGAGGACCAGGATGGGTACATCCGCGTGATCCTGGCGCAACTCGGCGGCCTCGTGAGCCGTGGCCACGGCCAGCCACGTCGCGCCACCCGCGAGGGAGGCTTGCGCCGCTTGCCGGGCGCCGTGACCGTATCCGTTGGCCTTGACCACAGCGCACAGTTTCGTGGATGGTGCGAGGTGGCCGCAAAGGGTTCGTGCGTTGCGCTCGATTGCCGTCACGTCGATGGTTGCTCGGGCGCGTCGTGACATATCCGAAATTCAAGCTACTACTGTTGACATATTGATTGGCCTTTGCGCACGTTACGACCTCACGACTCACTCGAGGACCGGACCCCGAGCGAAGCGCGCGACGGTGCTCGCAATCACTAGACCGCGGCCTGAGTGTCAACGGCTGAGGGGAGGTCGTCACGGCCAGTTGCCTTCACGGCCCCCACCATTTCAATCGCCAGTCGGATATTGCGGAACTCGGCCGCCCGATTTGAACCCACACATATCACCGAAGGTCCAAATGCGTCTCAACTTCGTCTAGCTGCGGAGCGAGGATTGGATTCTCTTCAATGGTGCTCACGAAGCGCCCAAACCACAAAGCTTCAACTCCATATTCGAATTAAATGAGTGTTGACGAGGTAATATACTGTTGAATTTTGCTTGTCTCCTTTAACTTCCCAAGTTGAGAACGCGGGTTCGATTCCCGTCGCCCGCTCCCAGGCTGGCTTCGTTGCCACGATTCGCGCCCCGACCATACATTCTTGATCGCCCGCGATCCTGAGTCTTTTCTGGATACTCCCAGACGTCACCTTCGATCGTTGCGTGCCCAGCGCGCATACCGGGGACACCCTTGATTAATGGATTGGAGCAACGAAGTGGATTCCCCAGTTGAACTGACTCCACGGTACATCGAGTGCCACAACGATTATGACCTCGACGGCCTGATGGGGTTGGTGCACGAGTTCGTCGACTTCAAACGTGCCAGTGATCAGCCTCTCTCGGGCGCCGAGGCGGTTCGCCGTCAATACCGGAAAGACTGGGAAGGACATGATCAAGTCGTCGTCACGGTAAAACGGATCTTCGAATCCGGATCTTCTGCTGCCGTCGAAATCCACGTCGAGAGCGGTCCACCTTCGAACGTGCGATACGACGGCGTCGTCGTTCACAACTGGAACAGAGAAGGCCATCTCATCAAGTACCGCCTCTACGTTGACGAAGTACTTCCCTCAGCCGATCCGGGCAGCGCCTGATACGAACCAGTCACGCTCACGCACGACGCTCTCGGCGCTGTTCGGCTACTGTCGCAATATTTTCGCCCTCTCCTAAACGCCAGCGGTGATTGGGTTATAGTCCACTGACCGTAACCGCAAGCGGAGAACGCGAGTTCGATTCTCGTCGCCCGCTCCAGGCTTGATTTTGTTGCACCGACTGGCTAAGCCGTTGCAAACATTGGTGTTCGCTTTCGCCACTGTTAGTCTCTGTTTCTCCTGTTCGCCACTTTTTGCTGTCGCGGCATTGTCGCAGCGCGACAGTGGCAGTAAACCACGTCGAACCGGTAATAACGAGGACTAAACGACTAGTAGTTCGGTGGGGCATTCCGGCCAGGCCCGCCTCACCTTGAAGTCTTTCCCGATCACTTTGTTGTGCTGGGACGGGGCGGCCATCGTCGCGCCGCACTTGAAGTGCCTCTACGCCGACTCCACGCCCATGATGACTTCAACTGCCTCGGAAATGGAATTAACAATTGCGTCTGGACCCGGTACTGACGGATCCCACAATCGTCCTCGAGACATTTAAATCGTTTTGAGCCCAGCTCGCTTACCACCTTCGATGTCCGCAATCGCTGAATCGCCAACCAACCACCCATCAAGGGGGACTCCGCAGAGCGTCGCTGCTTCTTCGAAAATGGCAACGTCCGATTTGCGAACACCGACAATGGCAGAGATGCAGACAGCATCAAACTCGCGAGCGATATTGGTGACCTCGAACTATTTCCATTTCGATGGCGACCCGTTTGTCACAACACCTACTTTCCAGCCGTTTGAGCGGAGGCGTTGCACGGCTCGAACTGTCCCTTCGTCGATCGAATAGCAGGCCGGGTATTTGACGTTGTAGGCGGCGATGAGGTCTTTAGCGTCTTTCGTGATTCCGAACGTCTCTCGAACTTCTCGAAGAACAGTTCTTTAGGGGTGAGACCGTCGGCGTCCAATTTCTCAATGATTGGCCAGTTATCTTTGGAAGGATCGTTTCCCCTGATGAATGAACGGGCCCAGAGAGCAAATGCGGCTCCGCGATTCAACAGAGAGTTGTCTAGATCGAAAAGCGCGAGTGACGGCATGTCTTAAGTATCGGCGATAGGTAATACGGAGTGGCCGGCAATGCCATCGACGCTCTCCTATGCTTTGCAGTCTCAATTCGTGTGTTTTATGTTCCGTATAGGGTGTGCAGAATGAGTCGTATCTGACGTGTAATATGTGTCGAAGAGGAAAAATGATGAAGGATACTGAATTATGCAAGCAACCGCGGCCGATCGAAATGACTACACGAGAAGGACCATCGATAATGAACTAGACGCCCTGTTCCAGGAATTGCCCGCCATCGTCCTGGACGGTCCAAAAGGCGTCGGAAAAACAACAACCGCTCTTCAACGGGCACGAACAATTCGTCGTCTCGACCGTACATCCGAATTAGCTGTCGTTGAGGCCGATCCCGACATCATCAGTACCGACGAGAAACCCGTTTTAATTGACGAATGGCAGCGCTGGCCCGAAGTATTCGACGTAGTTCGCCGTCTGGTTGATCAGGATAATTCTGGCGGACAGTATCTAATGACCGGATCAGCCGCGCGACAAAACACCCACGGTGGAGCGGGGCGAATTACGTCACTGCGAATGAGGCCGATGAGCTTCTCGGAGCGCGATATAGAGCGGCCGACGGTGTCGTTCGCCGAACTCCTTTCGGGTAGCCAGGGACGTGTCGCCGGCAAGACGTCCGTTGGGCTGTCGACATACGTCGATGAAATCATTCGCGGTGGCTTTCCTGGATTGCGTCACCTCGGTATTCGGGCGCTGCAAACCCAACTCGACGGCTACGTCGAACGAATTGTTGATCACGACTTTCAAGAGTTGGGCTACAGGGTCCGACGACCGGTAACCGTCACCAGTTGGCTCCGCGCCTACGCCGCGGCGACCGCAACAACAGCGACGTGGACGTCAATTCAAAAAGCTGCCACGAGAAATGACGAAACCCCTCTGCAGCGAAAAACAACGCTTGGCTACACCGACCTTCTCAAGGGGCTTCGCATACTCGACCCACTGGAGCCGTGGACCACCAGCCGAAACCCCTTCGTTCGACTTGGCGCTGCAGAGAAACATCACCTTGCTGATCCGGCTCTCGCCGCTCGCCTACTTAACCGAACTCGCGACGACTTACTTATTGGCGATGACGGTCCAATCCGAATACCTAACGACGGTTCGTTGCTTGGAAATCTGTTCGAGTCCCTCGTGGCGCTTTCAATTCGAACTTTCGCTCAGAGCGCCGATGCTCGATGCAGTCATCTTCGCCAACATGACGGACGACACGAGATCGATTTCATAGTCGAGTACCGTGGCAAAATTCTTGCGATCGAAGTAAAACTGAACAGCAATGTTGACGCAGACGATGTCAAGCACCTGGCCTGGCTCGAGAAAGAACTCCGTGGAGATTTCCTTGACGGCGTGGTCATTACGACCGGCGCTGAGGCCTACCGCAGACAGGACGGCTTCGCAGTAGTCCCTCTAGCTCTTCTTGGGTCTTAGGTCAACCTTTGCTGGACCCACACTTCGAAGAGATCGTCAGGCACTCGAATTCGCTGAGCGAAGAATCACGTCACGAAGAATTCAGGGTTCCCAAACTGAGAACGCAAGTTCGATTCTCGTCGCCCGCTCCAAGGCATTTCGTCGAAAGTTTGTAATTTCAAGGACTTTCGAGTGATCGATCACGACGCCGGAGTGACGTCACCCCAAACGTGAACTCGGCGATGTCGCGTTCATGCGGGCGTGGTGCGGAGGTGCTTCTCGTCATTCGGTGCCCCGGCGGCGGTGCCGACGGCAACGTCCTCGCTCACTCTGAGAGTCTCCACGACTGCGTCGACCTCGGCGCCCATCAAGATGGCCAGGCCCGACAAGTACAGCCAGAAGATGAGGATCGCGACGCCGGCGAAGGCACCGTAGGTCGATCCGAACGACCCGAACTTCGACGTGTAGAGCGAGAAGCCCAGCGACACCAACGCCCACGTCAGCGTCGCGACCACGGTACCCGCACTCGTCCAACGCCACCGGGATCGGCGATTGGGCGCGAGAAAGTAGAACACCGACAACAACAAGTTCATGAGGACCAACGCCACCACCCAACGAAGGGCGTCCCACGAGGCCGTGAAGATGCCACCGGGGATAGGCGCCACGTTGCGCAACAGTCGGCCCAACGGCGAGCCGAACACCGCCAAAGCGGAGGCCACACCTCCGAGGACCACCGAGCTGGCCAGCAGCGGAAGGGCGATGAGGCGACGGGCGAGGAACGTGCGGTCCGTCGACAAGCCGAAGGCCATATCCAAGCCCTCCTCCACCACCACCATCCCCGACGTCGAGCTCCACACTGCGACGACGCTCGCCACCACCGTGGTGGCGAGACCTTCACTCGCGTGTCGTTGGGCGTTCGTGAGCGATTGGGTCAAGACGGAGGCCGCGCCCGACGGCAACGTCACCGTCACGCCGTGGATGAGCGTGATGATGACGTGATGCGGGATCGTCACGAGTGACGCGACCCCCAGCAGCGCGATGATCAACGGAAAGATCGACAAGAACCACCGGTACGCGAACGCCCCCGCCGCCACCGTCACCCGATCTTCCTTCATACGGGCGAGGACGAGACGCGAGATCACCGTCACGCGGGCGACGAGCGTGTCGACCTCGACGGCGACCTCGTCATCCACAGTGACCTCGGCGGTCTCCAGTGACGCGAGGCAAGGTCGGTCGACGACGCGACATCAGCCATCCCTTCTCTCGCAATCGGGCCACCATATCGTCCCTCGACGCGAACCTACACTCTGCGAGGTCATTGCGTGTACGACTGATAACCACTCCGACGTCCTTCGCTAAGAAGAAGCTGCCGCCAGAAGCGTCGTGGTTGGCCTCCGCTCAACGAACAATTGGGGGCACTGGCCCTAGTTCTTCGGGGTGCCTCGAGAGTGGCCGCGACTGATTTCTCAGCAAATTCAGCACGAGGATACGGGAATCAATCAGGAAGTTTGTCTTGCCATTCGTCACGATTCATCCACCTTCCCCAGTTGAGAACGCGGGTTCGATTCCCGTCGCCCGCTCCAAGCACTTCGGAACAACAATTCCAAATCTTTTGATCTAAGTTTCTTGTTCTTGATGCGGCCAGTGGTCTACTCTCCACAACTGACTGCAACATCAAGTGCAGAGCAAATCTGGCGCATTCGCCCGTCGCTGAGACGTCCAATTCTCTCCACCAAAATCGATATCGAAACACTCTCAATCGAATCAAGGTTGACCGCGCAACGACGACTAATTGGATCGTCTCCTGGCTCAAGGACAACCTCGCTCGGAAGGTTACGAATCGTCGTTGTGCACGGTGCAATCAACGTTCGCCGCAGTCTTGGGATGGCCGCGTCGCGAGAAATCACAACCACAGGTCTTCTTTGAATCTCAGGCAACTCGCACCACCAGACTTCGCCCCTTAGCGGCATTGGGGTCACGAGGCAGCGACACCAGCACGAAACGCAGCGAGGCTGCCCCATTCATCTGAATCGTCAATCGGGAATTCGTCGTACGCAACGTAGGCAGCGTCAATCTCACTCGCACGATTTCGAGCGACGAGCGCGCCGAGGGCCTCATCAAGCAGCGTGGCGTCATTTGCGCTGGAACGCAGGCGCCGAGCTTCGGCTAAGAGGTCGCCATCGACCGTCGTGCTTACTCGTACCCTGCTCATGCCATAACTATAGCATACTTATGCCCGTATTCCAAGCTGAGAACGCGAGTTCGATTCTCGTCGCCCGCTCCAATCAGGATTCCTTACACGGTATGCACTTTCGCCCACTGTGCAATCGAGCCATTTGGTCACTGTCTGCCTCCTTTCGCCACTCTTCGCCACGATTCAGTGTCGCGGCGGTGTCGCAGATGATCGTACGCGACGCAGGTGACACTCGTCGAAAGGTTCATTTCTCCCACTCCGATCAGCAGCCAAAGGGCAAGGGCGCGACGGCGAGACGAACATCGTCGCGTGCCCGGGAGGTGACGAGTTCGCCGTGCTTCTCGACGGCAGCTATGGCGACGCGCGCGCGGCGGGACAGTGAACGGATCTTGGTCGCCCCGGGGGCACCGGTACTCCTCGATGACGCCGAGGTGGTGGCCGAGGGGCAAACGTCGGGGTGGCATTGCGCCAGGATGACAGCGACCTTGAGAGCTTCATCCGTCAAGCTGACGTTGAGATTTAAGCCGCCAAGTGTCGGGGCAAGAATAACGTTGTTTGCCACGACGACCTCGCAATGTTCCCGGAGATCCCTGAGCGACCTGTGCGACTCGGGCGCTCGGTTCCGTACGGTCCCGCACGGAGATAAGGGCTGGTACCGGCGGGCGCCACGAAAGAAGTACCGCATGTGCCCCTCT
>OCZT010001094.1_pt1 | contig 27900 bp, 24 predicted proteins | sample 1539031 | NCBI WGS metagenome assembly OCZT01 (sample SAMEA3539308, study PRJEB22396) | soil metagenome | biome: tundra; feature: field; material: soil | place: USA | collected 2010-05 | depth 0.15 m | reverse complement strand
GCGATCGCCGCGGCCAGGCGCTCGCGTTCCGCCTGCGCGGCGGCGACCGTCGCGCGCAGCTGCTCGGCGTCCGCGGTCGCGCGGCGGATCTCCTCGGATAGCCGCCCGCGTTCGGCTCGCCCCATCGCTTCCTTGTTCGCGAGCTGGCGCCGCAGATCGTCGGCGAGCTGGACCGCGTTGTGGACCTCGCTCTCGACGTCGGCATGCGCTGCAGCCGATCCCGCGCCGGACGCACCCGCCGCCTGCGCGAGCTGAGCCTGCAGCGTCCGCACGTTTTGCTCGAGCGTCATGACGTCGGCGCGAAGCCGCAGCACGAGATGGTCGTCGTCGAGCGGATACCCGCGAACGACGAACTGCAGCGTATCCGCTTCGGAGTACGCCAACACTTCATCGACGACCGCCGCATCGAAGTCCTCACGGCGCACGAGCGGCACGAGATCCGATTGTTCGAACACGGGAGCCGTGGTCCGCAGGGTGCCGCCGATCACGTAGCCGCTGTCCTCGAAGAGCCGCTCGATCGAGTCGAGCGTGAAGAACCGCATGTGGTCCTGGTCCAGAATGCCGAGGCGCTGGTACTCGAAACGCCCGCGGAGCAGCGCGAGACGGACCGCACCGTGCGCGACGTTCGGAATCGACGCGACGACGAAGCCGCCCGGCGCCAGGACGGCACGCGCCGCGGCGAGCACGTGTCCCGGCTCGGCCAGATGCTGCAGGACGTCGGCGAAGACGACGACGTCGAACCGGCGCTCGCCGACGACCTCGGTGAAAGGGGTCGCGTTCAAGTCGATCAACGCCGTCGCAACGCAGTACCGGTCCGCCGCGCGCAGCGCCGCAGGGTCGGCGTCGATACCCATGACTTCGCTACCCCGCCGCAGCAGGACGGCGGCGAGATTTCCCGGACCGCAACCGGCATCCAGCACGGTTTTCCCGGTCCCGACCATCTCCGCGATGAGCGCGTACGAGACGTTCGAATCCTGCGCGACGAGCGCTTCGGCGTCGATGGCGTCGTGGGTCTTGCGCATCGGTCTGTCAGCGCAACGCGTATTGGCGGCGGTAGTAGTCGCGGAATTCACCCGACTTTAGCGGACGCCACCAATCCGCGCGCTCGCGGTACCACCCAACCGTTTCCGATAAGCCCTGCGCGAACTCCACGCGCGGAAACCAGCCGAGCGCTCGGGCCTTCGAAATGTCGAGCGCGTAGCGCCGATCGTGTCCGGGACGGTCGACCACATAGCGCACGGAGTCATCGTAGGAACGCCCGGTCAAGCGAATCAGCTCTTTCGTTATTTCGAGATTCGTGCGGCTGTTGCCGCCGCCGAGATTGTACACCTCGCCCAGCGTACCGTGCTCGAGTACGTGGGCGATCCCGCGCGCATGGTCGTCGACGTGGAGCCAGTCGCGGACCTGGAGCCCGTCGCCGTAGACCGGCACCTCCTCGCCGTCCAACAGGTTGGTCACGAACAGCGGGATCAGCTTTTCTGGATATTGATACGGCCCGTAGGTGTTCGAGCCGCGCGTGACGAGGGCCGGGGTCCCGAAGGTCGTGTGATAGGCCAGCACCTGCAGGTCGCCGCCGGCCTTCGAGGCGGCGTAGGGGCTCCGCGGGCGAATCGGGTCGGCCTCGGTCGACGCGCCGTGGTCGACGTCGCCGTACACCTCGTCCGTCGAAACCTGCAGGTAGCGGTCGACGCCGTGCCGTCGCGCCGCCTCGAGCAGCACGTGGGTCCCCATCACGTCGGTTCGGATGAACGCTTCGGGGTCGAGGATCGAGCGGTCGACGTGGGTTTCAGCGGCGAAGTTGACGATCGCGTCGACCCCCTCACCTATCGCCTCGTCGATCCGCGCCGCGTCGGCGATGTCGCCCTTGACGAAGCTGTATCGGGAGTCGTGGGCGACCTCGGCGCAGTTGGCGGGGTTTCCCGCGTAGGTCATCGCATCGAGGACGGTCACCGCGACGTCCGAGCGCTCCCGCAGCGCGAGGCGAACGAAGGCCGATCCGATGAAACCGAGCCCGCCCGTGACCAGCCAACGCCGATGTACCATGCCGGGCCGCGGTGTTCGTGTAGCCCGCCGGACTCTCCCGTACGGAGCGGAAACTTCCGCCGCTGCACGCGGTACTAGCGTGTAGGATGGCTGTGCAGTCGGTCCCCGACGTCACGGACGAGCGCCTCGTCCAAGCGGTCCTCGACGGCGACCGCGACACGTTCGGCCACGTGGTCGAGCGGTACAAGCGCGGCATCGCTTCGTTCATCGGCGCCTCGGTCCGCCAGCCGTCGGACGTCGCCGACCTCACCCAGGAGACGTTCTTGCGTGCCTTTGCGCACCTCGGAACGTTCAACCCCGACCTGGGGCGCTTCTCGACCTGGCTCTACCACATCGCCCGTAACGTTGTCCGGACGTTCCTCGGGCGGTCGCTGCGCCGCCCGCCGCTTGCCGAGCTGGGCGAGGAGCAGACGCTCGAGAACACGGTGCCGGATCATTCGCGCGAAGCGGACCCGGCGGGCGGCGTCCTGCGCGCGGAAGCCGAGGCCGAAGTCCGTGCCGCTCTGGCGCAGCTGCCCGAGCGGACGCGTACGATCCTCGCCCTCCGTTTCTACGACAACATGGACTACCAGACGATCGCCTCGACGATGGGGCTCTCGCTGGGCAACGTGAAGACGCTGATCCATCGGGGCAAGCTGGCGCTGGCGCACAAACTGCGCGAGCGAGAGGCTGCCGCCGAGGGAAACTCTCCAACCCGGACGTTCCGGGTAGTCGAGGGTTTCGGTGAGCTGCAGCTCGTCTGAAGCGCTTTTCGAGGCGTACCTCGACGGCACGCTGCTGCCCGCGCGGCGCGCGCGAGTGCTCGCTCATCTGAGCCGTTGCGGGCGCTGCAAGGGCGTCCTCGAGGAGCTGCGCGTCGTGGACGCGCTGATTGCTTCGCCGCGCGAGATCGAGCTGCCGCAGAACTTCACCTTCGCGACGATGGCCGAGGTGCGTTCGCTGCCGCGCCCGCACGTCTCGACGGCGCCCGTGTACGCCTACCTCGTCTCGTATCTCGTCGCGTCCTGGCTCTTGATCGGCGCCGGCTTCCTGCTCGCATCGACCACGATACGCGCGATCGGTGAGACCGCGCTCGGCGTGAGCGCGCTGCTCGTGCGAACCTTCGGCGTCGTCGGCCATGCCGGCGCGCACGCGCTCGGCGACTTCGGATCGCTCGGAGCGTTCCTCGGTGCCGCGATCGTGCTCGATGTCGCGGCGGCGCTCGCGCTCGTCGTCGGCTTCACCATCGTGCGGCCACGGCTAGCGGAGCGCCTGCGCTCGTGAACGTTCGGCTGATCGCACTCTTGACGACGCTGATGGCGCTTCTGGGACTGGCTCACGGGGCGGCCGCCGAGGCGCGCGGTCGCGACGCCGGCGAGACGAAAGTGTTCACCGACATCTACGTCGCGCCCGGCGAGACCGTCGCCGGTGACGTGAACGTCGTCTTCGGAGACGTGACCATCGCCGGCGTCGTGACCGGCGACTGCAACACCGTCTTCGGCCAGTGCATCGTGCTCGACGGCGGCCGCGTCGGCGGCACGATCAACACCTTCAACAACGACGGCCTTCGGGCACTGCTGCCGTGGGCGGTGAGCCGCGATCGCGGTTTCGGCGCGCTCGCCGCGCAGGACCACCGCCTCTTCTCGAAGCTGTGGCCGAGCGCGGTCGTGCTGCTGATCTTCCTGCTGTTCCCGCTGCGGATGCGCGTCGCGCTCTCGCGGGTCGAGCGGCATCCGGCGCTCTCGGCCGCCACGGGTGCGGTCGCGGCGCTCGCCATCGTCCCGATCGCAGTCGTGCTCTTCGTGAGCATCATCGGCATCCCGCTGATCGCGCTGGAGATTGCCGCGATCATCGCCGGCGTGTGGATCGGCACCGGCGCGATCGCGCTGCTCGTCGGACGGCGGGTGTGCGAGCTGGTGATGCCGGCGACGACCCCGTCGCCGCTGGTCGCGCTGATCCTCGGGCTGGTCGTCGTCTCGGCGGCTGAAATCGTGCCGGTGGTCGGCTGGGCGGTCTCCGCACTGGTCTGGCTGGTCGGCCTCGGCTGCGCGATCCTCGCCTTCGTACGGTCGACGCAGCTCGACGGCGCCGTGCAGCGCGTGCCGATCGCCGGCCCGCCCATGGTCGGGCGCTACTAAAACCGGGGAGTTCGCGCGCGCCGTTCGGCAGGAGCGACCGTAGGTCGAAAAAATAGGACGGCTGCACTCTTCGTCTCCCAAAGGGGTACCTCGTGGGCCTGGTCGTGACCGGCATCTCCCAAAATGGCGACATCGCGTCGCTCGAAGCGGCGCTCAAGGCGGCGGGGCTCCCCCTCGACCCGATCCAACTGATCGGGCCCGACGACTCGACGCAAGGCGCGGCATCCTCGATGGGGCTCGCGGACCCCGGCCTGATGACCGGCGGCGGCCAAGGGACCGGCGTTCCGGGTGTCACCAGCGGCGTGCCGAGCGCGGGGGGATACGGGACGCGCTACTTTCGCAACGAGGCGTTGGGCGATCGGCTCGGCGATCTCGAGATCCCCGACGACGAGGTCGACAACTACATCGACGCCCTGCAAGCGGGACGCAGCGTCGTCGCGTATTTCGCCAAGTCCGAGACCGTCGCCCAAGTCGAGACGATCTTCCGCGACGGCGGGCTCGCGAAGGTCAAGAGGTTCTGAGGACGTCGGTTCGTCCGGCGTGGACCTCAGCGAGCGAGGATGACCGTGAAGTTGTCCTCGATCACGCCTTCGCGTAGCAGCCGCCGCTCTTCCTCGAAGAGGCGGTCCAGGGCCGCCGCGTCCTCGGGCCGTCGCTCGGGCTCGAAGTTGTGCGCGATATCGGCGAGCAGCCAATGGAGGATCGTCCCGCCGTACGGACGGCGCTCGATGATGTCGAAGTAGGTCTCGAGCAGCGGGACGATCGCGCTCGACCGGATCGCTTCCGACGGATCTCCGATCACCATCTCGGAATACTGCGGACGGGTGAACGTTCGTATCACCTCGCCCGTGACGCCATGGCGCCGATAGCGCTCGTCGAGCGACTCGAGGATGCGCTGTCCCTCGCGGACCGCCGCGTCGGTCCACTGAAACCGATCGGGACCGACGTACTCGTTGATGACGAACGCGCCGTGCACGCGCTTCCAGCGCCGCACGCGGCCGAGCAGCCGCTCCAGTTCGACCATGTGGTGCAAGGCCATCGTCACGATGACGGCGTCGAAGGCATCGCTCGCAAAGTCGAGCTCCGTCGCGTCCGCGCAGAGGTACTCGAGTCGATCTCCGAACCCGTAGGTCTTCGCGCGTTCTTGCGAGACGTCGATCGCCTCCCGGCTCACGTCGATCCCGAGCGCGTGGTTCGCCACCCCTAAGCGCACCGCGTCGAACGCGACACCATTCGCGCCGCAACCGAGCTCGAGCAACCGATCGGCCGGGCGCAGCCAGCGCTCGCACGCGAACGTGAACCAGTCGACGGTCTCGGAACCCGTGATGGCGGGGTCGATGTAGTGCTGGCGCACGTACGGGATCTCGAGCCAATCGCGAATACACGGGGCCTCACTGCGATAGCGGCCGTCCCAATACGTCGCTGCATCCGACGCGACCACCCCTCGCACGTCCACCTCAGGTCTGCAATGCGACCGGCGTCTCGAAGAATCGGCGCATCTGCACCAGCTGCTCGCGGAACGACGGCGTGCCGTACTTCGCGGCGATCGGCCGGACCGAGCGCAGACTGCGATCGCAGGCTTCGCCGGCGAGGGTCGGTACCACGCCCAAATCCAGCTCGTACACTTCGCTGAAGAGGCGCAGCATCTCGTCCTTCGTGAGTATCTCCGGCGAGTGGACGTGGAAGCGCCCGACATCGTAGGCGCCGTCGTCGAGCACCGCACCGATCAAACGTGCCAATTCGAGCGTCGTCACGCCGTTCCAGCGATGGTTTGTGAAGCCGTTCACGGTCTTCCCGCGCTGGGACATCGCCCAGGCGAGAAGCGACCGGCCCGGCAGCTCCTCTTCGCCGACGATCGACGTCCGCAGCACCATGACGGGCGCGCTGTCGCCGCCGGCTTTCGAGAGGCCATACACGTCCTGCGCGTCGACGGGGGCGTTTTCGTCGTACCCGCCGTCGTCACCGCTGTACACGCAGTCGGTCGTCACGTGAAAGATCCGCGCATGCGGCGCGGCGAGAGCGAGATTGTGCGGAAAGACGGCGTTGACGCGCAACACGTCCTCGATCGGCATCGCGGCGATCCTCGGCTTGATGACGCCGGCGCAGTTCACGACTACCGGCGCATCCGCGGTAGCTCGCTGCAGCGCCGCGAAGTCGTTTCCAACGATGTCATAGGTGGCTCGCGTCGCCGGAACGACGCGGTCTCCGCGACGTTCGAAGAAGCGGGTTACGGCGCGGCCGAGCATGCCGTTTGCACCGAAGACGAGGACGCTGTCGTTCATTGGAGCCTCATGAAGTGCGCCGCGGTCGCGTCGCCGCGGCGGCCAGCGCGTACTTGAGATAGGCCCAGAGCACGCGCGGAGAATAAGAGAACTTGGATTCGCCGTCGTTTCTCGACGTCAGCACGTACGGCAGCTCGGTAGCTCGGGCGCCGCGGCGCTTGAGTTCCAGCAGCTCTTCGAGGATGCTCGGGAAGCCGCGTTCGTGCAGTTCCGCTCCACGCAGCGTGGCCAGGCGCACGGCGCGAAAACCATTGGTGCAGTCGCGGATCCCCATCCCGAACAGCAGGCTGGCGATCCGGTTCCCGACGATCGTGTACCACTGGCGCCACGCGGGGACGCCGAGCATTCCGCCGCCGCGCACGTAGCGCGAGGCTTTCACGACGTCGTAGCGGCCGCTGGAGAGAACGTCCCAGAACGACGGGATCAACGCCGGATCGTTCGTCAGGTCGCTGTCCATGAAAAGCGCGAAGGTGAAGCCGTCCCGATCCGCGCGGTCGCCACCCGCGCGCAAGGCCCCGCCGTACCCGGCATTGCGTTCGAGGTCCACGAACGTGAACGGCACACCCTCCGCAACCAGGCGCTGAAGGATGGGGCGCGTGGCGTCGCGGCTGCCGTCGTTCACCACGAACAGGCGCGCCGAGGGCAACTGATCGGCGAGGACCTCGGTCACGCGGCGGACGCACCGCTCGGCGCCGCGCTCCTCGTCGTACATCGGGATCACGACGGCAAGGCGCGCCTGCGTGTCAGCGTTCGACGACATCCCAGAGGTCCCAAAGACGCGCATCGAAGCGGATGTCGTCGCCGCTGCTCTCCTCGAGCGTCGACGTGGAGAAAAACATCAGCCGGGCATCGTCGGTCAGGGACATGAAGCCGTTCGCATAGCCCGCAGGGATGTAGAGCACCGACGGTTTGGCGGCACTCAAAACCCAGCGGCCGGGCACCAGCGACGGCGACGGCGCGTTCCAGTCGTCGATGCGAACCGCCGCAACCAGGGCGGCACCCGCCGTGACGGTGACATACTTCGCCTCGCGCCGATGACCGTGCCAGGCGCGCACGAAGCCGCTGCGGTGGTTGCGCACGGTGTAGAACCGCCTCACGCCCGCGAAATCGAACTCGTTGACGAAGCCGACCTCGCCGCGGTCGTCGACGCCGAGGCCGCCGACGAGCACCTTGGGTTCCGAGGACATCAGCGCGCGAGCGGCGCGTAGATGCGCGAAAGCTCGTCCGGATCGTGGAAACGCTCGAGGGCGCGGCGCGTCATGGCGACGTTGCTGTACGCCTCTTCGCGGTAGTGCGCGTAGGCGCCGTGGCGGTGATTTTCGATGAGCTCACGAATACCGTCTTCGAGCAGCGTCTTCGCGCGAAAATCAAGGGTCCGCTGGATCTTGGCGAACGAGACCGCGTAGTTACGCTTGTCGAGCGGATCGTCGGTGATCGAAATCTCGACCGGCCGAACCTCACCCGCGACGCGCTGCACTGCCTTCGCAAGCTCGAGGATCGTCGTGTTGAGCCGCTCGTCGCCTACATTGAAGATTTGACTCTGGACCAGGAGCGGATCGGCGTCAACGGTTTCGACAATTGCACGACCGAGGTCGCTGACGTGGATAAATGGCCGCCACTGCTCTGGTCCGATCACGGTTATCAGGCCATCTTCGATTGCCTGCGCGACGAAGAGATTGCCGACGAGATCGAAGCGAGGCCGGCGCGAGTGACCGAACACGGTCGCGAAGCGAAGAATCGTTATAAAGAAGTCATCGGGCACGTTCGTCAGAAGCTCGCGCTCGCTGTCGATCTTCGTCTGCGCGTAGAGCGACACGGGATTCAGGGCGCTCAGCTCGTCGACCGGCTGATCGCTCGTGCCGTACACCGAGCAGCTCGACGAAAAGATGAACCTCCGCACACCCATCGACTGCGCGATCGCACGGACCATGCGCGTTACGACGATGTTTGTGTGACGAGTGAAGTCCGCATCGACGGCACAGGCAGGATCACCGACCAGACCAGCGAGGTGGACGACCGCCGACGCCCCTCGCATCGCCTCGGTGAGTCGTGAGATGTCGGCCGCGTCTCCTTCGATGAACGAAAACCGCGGATTCGTCATGAAGTCATCGAGCGAAGAACGCCCGTACATCAAGCGATCCAAGACGCGAACCGTGTGACCGCTAGCGAGCAGCCGCTCGACGGCGTGGCTCCCGATATAGCCGGCACCGCCGATCACCAGCACCGGGCCGCGGTCGTTGGCTGCCACAGCCAGCGACGAGCGTCGGGCGGCCTGCGCGATCCCGAGCAGCAGCCGCGCGACCGTAATCGGCCCAGACGCGATCGCCAGCCAGAGGAACGCGAACGGAACGTCGCCGGATATCAGTGCAGCGCCCGCCGCCGCAATGGTCACCGCTACGGCGAGGACGGCCGCCTTGCGGGCACCCGCGGCGAAGCGCAGCCGGCCGTAGATGCCGAGCGCGAGGCTAGTCGCGCTGACCAACGGCACGAGCGCAATGGTCGCAGCGAGGAGCCTCATGTCGGGCCCGATGTGGCGGATGAATGCGGCATCGAGGGCCAAGGCGATCAGCCCGGCGCAGAACGTGACGGTCGCGTCGTACAGCACGCGGGCCTCGTTCGGGCCAAGCGCACGGGCCGAGATCCCGCGGCGGAGGCGCGACTCAACGTACGAGCGTAGCCACTTCATCCCGCCCTGGGGATACGCCGAGAGGACGAGTGCCTCCCCCGGAGCCGGAGGTGTCAACGCGCAGCGACCCCAATCTTCGGCGATATGGCCTCGAGCTCGACGTGCATTGTATGCGCGGCACCGCAGCATGCGCTCTTCCGGCAAGGCGCGTTCACGTACGCGCGCTGCCGTCGATGCGGACTCGTCTCGTCCGTGCCGATCCCGTCCGAAGCGCAGATCATGGCGCACTACGCCGGGAAGTTCTCGGTCGGAAACTACGAAGTAAGCCGCCGCTTTCTGCCGCAATTGCGTCGCGTCCATGCGCAGTATGTCGAGATCCTTGCCGGCTTGGTCGACTTCCAGAGCAGTCCTCGTGTCCTCGACGTGGGATGCTTCACCGGGGACCTTCTGGTGATGCTTCGCGACCGCGGTGCGGACGTATACGGATTGGAACTTCAGCCCGAAGCGGTCGAGATCGCGGCGAAAGCGCTTCCGGGGCGGGTGTTCCGCGCCGACGTACACGGTACGAGGTTCCCTCAGGGTCCATTCGACGTGGTGACGGCTACGGGACTGATCGAGCACGTCGTCGACCCGATCACGCTGCTTCGTCGGATGAACGAGCTGCTCAAGCCCGACGGAATCCTGTTGCTCGAGACACCCGACAGCGGGAGTGCACTGGCGCGACTGATGGGCCGCTTCTGGCCGCCGTACGCGGCGGTGGAGCACATCCACCTGTTTTCACGCCGGAGCCTGCGCCGTGCGCTTGGCGATGCATTTCGGAACGTTCGAACCCGACCGCACTGGAAACCGTTGCCCGTCGAGTATGTGTACGAGAACATGAAGAACTTCGGGCCGGAACTGCGGCGCGTCCTCTCGCCGGTATACAGCATTCTTCCACGACCGGTGCGTCAGTCGGCACTACCGTTCTATGTAGGCGAGATGATCGTCACTGCAAAGAAAGTCGCATAGGCAGCGTGGCCGGTCGGGCACTATGAAAAAGCTGGCATTCGTCCTCGGCATCCGCCCCGACGTGATTCGAGCAGCTCTCATCATAGAAAAGCTGAGGCGCTACGACGACATGGAGTTCGTCTTCATCTGGTCCGGACAGCACTACTCGGACAACTTGAAGGACGTCTTCTTCCGCGAGCTCGACGTAGCGCCGGCACAGATCGATCTCGGCGCGCGCGGCGACACGGATGCGGAAGTCGTGGCATCCGTAATAGCTCGGCTCGGACCCGTGCTCGGCGAGCTGCGGCCCGAGGCGACCGTCTTTCTGGGGGACACGAACACCACGACGGGCGCTATCGCGTCGGCGCAGCTCAACATCCCGATCGTCCACATCGAAGGTTGTATGCGGTCCTACGATTGGCGCATGCCCGAAGAAAAATACCGGGTCACGATCGATCACCTGTCCGACGTGATCTACGCGTACTATCCCGAATACAAGGAGCAGGGGATTCGCGAAGGTCTCAATCCGGACAGCATCGTGGTCGTCACGAATCCGATCGTGGACATCTTACAGCGGTTCTATTTCGAGCGGCGGGAGAAGTTCACGCGCTTGGCCGGCGACGCGTTCTTCGCCGCGCGCGGCATCGAGCGAGGCCGGTACTACTTGATGACGTGCCATCGCCGGGAGAACCTCGAGCGAGACTCGCTCGACGCGATCATGCGTCTGGTCGCGAGCGCTCCGTATCCGGTCTTCTTCCCCGCCAGCTATCGCGTGCAGAAGCTCCTCGTCGAGCGCGGGCAGCAGCTTCCGGTGAACGTGCGCGCGGTCGACCCGATCGGGTACGACGAGTTTCTGGCGCTGATGGCGAACGCGCGCGGCGTGATGACCGATTCGGGAACCGTCGTCGAAGAGACGTGCGTGCTGCAGATACCCTCGCTGCAGATGCGCCATTCCACGGAGCGCCCGCAGGTGTACGACGTCGGGTCGAGCGTCAAGTTCGATCCTTCCGAGGCGGACCGCTATCCCGCGGAGGTCGTCTTCGGAAAGCTGGAAGCGCTCCATGGAACGTCCTGGGATGCGTCCGTGCTCGGCGACGGGCGCGCGTCGGAGCGAATCGCGGACGACCTTCATCGCCGGACTGCCGACGGTGGTTTCGCCCGGCACCGGCCGGAGCTCTATCACGTGCCTGTCGCGCGATCGTATCGTGACGACGGGCTCCCGAACCCTGCGCGGCCCGCGGTGACGCCGTGAACGCGACGGAGCCGCAGCCTCACCGGCGGCGTATCGGTCTGCAAGACGTCGGCCGCTGGTTCGACTTCGAGGCGCCGGTGCTGCTGCTCGCGGCGGTCGGGCTCGCCGGCCTGACGATCGGTTGGATGTGCGCGATCGTTCTCGGGCACGTGCTCCACGTGCCGCCCGCGCCCGTGCCGGACGGCGTGCTGGGCATCACCGTGCTCATGCACTACTCGAAGCGGCAGGAGCTGTGGCTGTACCTGCTCTCGCTCGCGGCCTGCACGGGCAGCGTCATCGCGGTGTTCCTCGAGTGGCGCTGGTTCGCGGCGAAGCTCGGGGCGCACGGCCTGACGGTCGGTTCGGCGCGCTGGATCGCGGCGCTCACCCTGCTCGCCGCGACGGTATTGATGCTCGCGCTCGTCCCGCGGGGCGCGATTTTTCTGCAGATATTTACTTTGCCGGCCGCGGTCGCGATCGTAGCCGCGGCGCAGGGCGCGATCCTCTTCGCGGTTCGCCGTACCGGAGCAACGGCTGCCTCACCCGTGACGGAGAACGACGCGGTGCTGGGCGCAGCCGTTGTGATGGCAGTACCGGAGACCGTAAGCGCGGCGGCCTTCGGAATCGCATTCGTGCTGCTTTCCGGGCTGGTGCTCGGGTCGTACCTGCCCTTCGTTGTCACGTCGTTCGACCAGGCCAACGCGCTGGCGGGCTTCTGGTGGGTCTGGATCTTCGCGGCCGCCCTCGCATACGTTGTGTTGCGGCGGCAGGTGATCGCGCGCCGCGAGCTGCGAGGGCCGGACGCATCGGGCGTGGCGCTGTACGCCTTCCTACCGCTGACGGCACTGGTCGTGATGCCTCTGCTGTGGCGGTCCGAGCCGTACCGGCTGGCCCTCTTCGCCGCGGTGATCGTCGCCTGCATCGTCCTCGCGCTCATGGCGGTGCGCCGCAGGGGCGGACTTCGTCCGCCGGGAGCCTGGGTGGCGCCGTCGGCGTGCGCGCTCATCGTCGCGGCGCTGTTTGCCGCGAGCGTCTTGCTGCAGAACCCGACTCTGCTCCCCGGCGCGTACATCAACCCGTTCGACGGCGAAAACTTCTATAGCTGGATGAGCGATGGGACGCTGGGCCGAGCCCCGTTCCGCGACTTCATTTTTCCGTACGGGCCGCTCATGTATTACGGTGAGCTGGCATTCGTGAACGCCTTCGGGCTCGACCGATACCATACCGCGTTTCAAGCATCGTTGCTCCTTCTCGCCATGCTGTGCTCCAGCTATGTGATGTGGTTCGTCCTCCGCGGCCGCTTCACCGTTCTTGTCGCCGCGCCGGCCGCGCTCGTCATGTACGGCGGCGCGGTCCAGCTCCGGCTCTGGCTCGGGTGCGTCGCGATCGTATCCGTGCTCTGGGCTCTGGAACGCCGCTCGCGCGTCGCGCTCGTGCTCGCCGGCGCGGTCGCGATGATCCCGCCGCTGTACAGTCCGGAGGTCGGGATCGCCGCCTTGATTACCGCGTCTGCGTGCGTCTTCTGGTGGTCCTTCGGACGGCGAGACGACAGCCGCGGTCTGGACGGCTTGGCCTTCTACGCGCGCTGGCTCGGGCTGGGAGCTGCGCTGGTCGTCATACCAGCGATCGTGATCGGTCTCGCCACGAACATCATCGTACCGTACGTCGTCGAGACCGCACAGTTCCTCGGCATCACGGACGCATGCTGCGCCTCGCCGTATCCGCCGCTCTTCGTCGGTTCGCACTTGGCGGTTCCGGCCGGATCCGGGCTCGGGTGGCTCCTGAAGAACGAGACGTTCCGCATCTTCTACGCGCCTCCGATCGTGCTCACGGTCAGCATCGCGTATCTGGCGATCCGCGCGCTGGCGCGCCGCCGGATCGAAGCGGACGACGTCGTGCTCGCTGCGATTACCCTGCTTGGCGTGATCATGTTCCGGACCGCGCTGGGGCGCTCTGAGATCGGGCACGCACAGTTCGCCATGCTTCCCACGATGATCGTGGCGTTGTACCTCGCCGAACGGGCGCTCTTCGCGGCGGCCGCTTCGGTGCGGCGCTGGATCGCCGCGTTCCGCGGCGGCGGCGCGACGGCATCGATTGCTTGGGCGCTTCAGGCGACCGCGCTTTGCGCGTTCGCGTTTCTGCTGCTTGGAACGATCTTCCGCGTGCAGCAACCGGTGGCCCTGTGGATCCCCGGCACGCTGCGCAACGCGCGCCATTACTACGTGGTCGGGTTCTCGGCACCGAAAGAGCTTCCGGTGCGGGACGGCTGGACGCCGATTCGCAGTGCCGATGGCGAGCTCTTCTTCTTCAAGGACCCGCATGAGAGCGACATGCCGCCGACGCTCGCGTTTCTGAAGGCGAACATGGGCCCGGGAGACGCGCTGTGCGGCATACCGTTTCTGTCGCGGTATCAGTTCATGGTGCACCGGCCGTCGGCAGTTCCGCTCGGCTGCGACACCTGGGGGCTCGGGGAAGCGCCGCAATGGCGGCGTCGGCTGATCGAGGAGTTCGAGGCGGCCACGCCGCGTTATCTCGTCTACAACGAGGCTGATTGGCCGAATCCCGACGGGATACCGTGGTTGGATCGTATGCCGGACGTGGCCGCATACTACCTCGACCACTACCGGATCGTGAAGCGCTTCGGGGACACGCTGATCTTTGAGCGCGGCGCCCCCGGGCCGGTGCCGTCCAGGATCGAAGCCGGCAATTTGGACGTGATGCCGCTGCTTCGGACCGGTTGGTTTTATCCGGAGACCAATCCGCTTGGCACGTTCCGCTGGACGGCGCCGAGCGCTACGGCGCTCCTGCGCCAGCTGCCCGGCGATAACACGTTCACCTTCGACGTGCAGGTCGTCGCTCCCCAAATCGTGGGCGCCGCGCCGCAAACGTTGACCGTCACGATCGACGGAAAGGTGATCGCGTCCACGAGGATGGACCCGGTCGCACAGCCCGTGCGGAGTTTTCGCATCCCGGTCGCGCCCGTTCGCGCACCGATGAGCGTCACCGTCGCGTTCACGACGGACAAGCCGTTCCCGGCCTCCGCCGACCCGCGGTTCCTCGGCATACCGATCGTGCGTTTCGGCTTCGTCCGAGGCTCCAAGCAGCTCGTCCCCGCGGCGGCACCGGCACAACCCGCGGCCGCGGGGCAAGGGCCTGCCACGAGCCCGCCGCAGCCCCAAGCCGCGACTCCGGCCCCGCCGATCGTCCCGCGCGCAAGCGTCCCTCGCGAAAACGTCCCGCCCGGCCTCGACCGGTACGCCGGCGAACTGCAAGGTCTCTTTCCGGCACCTCAGCCCGGCTGCTGCTGGATCTCGGAACGTGACCGGTTCATGCTCGACGTTCCGCACACCGCAAAGACCATGACGATGACGGTCATCGTGCCGGCCAACGTCTACGCAAACGGCGAGGAGGGGATTACGGCGACGTTCCTGGGGGCGTCCCCCCAGGAACGCCATGGCCTGTCGAACGGCGAGCAGTCGGTCGTGTTCGACGTCCCTCCGTCGGCGCGCGGCCACAAGACGGAGCTCGATCTCGTCCTCGACAAGACGTTCGTGCCGGCGGAGAAGCACATCAACGAAGACCTGACGCGCTACGGCATTCTGCTGCGTAGCGTGGAGTTCAAGTGACTATGCGCGCAGCGCCGGCAGATGCGGACCATCCGCTATCGAGGAGATCGATCGCGTGGAAACAACATCAACGGCGGAATCTACATGTGACCGGTTGATACGGCGTCCTGCTTCTCTTGTTTCACGGCGAGAGACCAGCGAATGAGCTCACTGAAGTAGTCGACGTATGATATGGGCGGAGCCGCCGAAAAATTGTGAAGCTCGTGGTCGGCGTCGTACCAGCTGAGCTGGAAGTGCTCGACAACTTTCGGATGAATGGGAACGCTGATGTTCTCCAGCATGTATTCGGCGTCGAAGCTCCGTGATATGGCATCGTCGTCAATCTCGCCGAAGACCGGTTCGAACACAGAGCCGGCTTTCAGGAGCCGCCGATAGAGCTCGGCGGTCATCGCTTTCGAAGGGTGATTCACCGTCCAGAACAGCCGCTTGTCTCGAAAGTTCTGCAAGAAGTAATTGGCAATCTTGACCTGACAACCGCCGTCCCGTGCGAAAAGACGTGCCTTCTCCACCTCGAAAAGGCGCTTCAGGTCGGGCTTGTATGCGTCCCAATCGTCGAGGTAATAGCGCAGGATCTCATCCGGAGTCATCCCTTTGTCGATGCAGCCGAGGATGATCCGGTCGGCGTACGGGAAATGGCCCCACGGAAACACCGGCGGATCGAGCTTGTCGTATGGGTTCATGGCCTGGAACGGCCAGAACAATACCGTATCCAATGACGGGAAGATGATCGTCGGGCAATTCGCCGGCAAGAGGCCGCGCTGGGGGAACCGCGCGCGGTCGTGCTGCTCGAAAACGAGGGAACACGACTCGAGGTCTTCGCGGACCAGTTCGGGCTGTTCTTCGAATGGATGATCGAAGCTTCGCCGGTAGATAACCCGATGGGCGTCAGCCGCGAGCTCGGACTCGAGCAGGCGAGAGAAAAACTCGGCCTGACAGTTCCCGTAAACGATGACGGTCTTTGCGTGCAACCGAGGCTTCCGATCCTAGGCGACGTCGCCCGACGGGGCGGCAGGCGAGCCCGAGTCCAGCTCGTGAATCAACCGCACCAAGGCCCCGACGTCGTCGAGCTGATAGATCCGGTCGAACGGCAACGTGATTTTGAACTCCTCTTCGATGCCCATGATCAACATGGCATGCGACAACGAGTCCCACCCTTCGATGTCCGCACTCGAGGTCGCGTCGTCGATCTTCGAATCGCCGGGAATGCGGAAGGTGCTGATCATCACGGCCCTCACCCGTTCCATGATTTCGCGCTCGGACAAAATGTTCGTAATCCTCCGATTCAAGCGGAGAAGGCGCCTTCGACGAACAGCTCGCGGTTCTTGTTGCGGCTGATCTTTCCGCTGGTCGTCTTGACCAAACGTCCGGCCGCGACCGGAACGACTGCATGGATTCCCAGCCCCAGCCGCTGGGCGACCCGCTTGCGGACCTCGGAACCCACCTGCCCGACGTCGCAGCCGGGTGTCGTCTCGACGAGCACCACGACGACCGTGGCATCGGATCGTTCGTCCTCGACGCCGATGGCCACACTCCGGCCGGGAAGCACGCCGCTCACTCCGTTGACCGCTGCTTCGATCTCGTGCGAGTAGTAGTTCCGGCCGTTGACGATGAGCATGTCGTCGATTCGCCCCGTTACGAACAGCTCTCCGTCGAGCACGAAACCCATGTCGCCGGTCGCGAACCACGATCCTCTCATACGCTCGGCGGTCTTTTCGGGGAGCTTGTAATAGCCGTCGAAGAGGAACGGGCTGCTTATGTGGATCTCGCCGATCCCTCCGTCGGGAACGGCGTTTCCCTCCGCATCGCAGATCTGCAGGCGTACGCCGTCGATCGGCGGACCGCACGACAGGAGCGGAAGTGCGTACGCTCCTCGGGCGGGTTCCACGCTGCCGGCGGAAAAGGCGTCAGGATCGACGCTCAGAACGCGAACCCGGCGGCCCAGCGTCGTTTGCGTGACGCCGAAGACGTTCTCCGCCATGGCGTAGCTGACGTGGAGCTTCTCTTGGGTGATTCCGGCGGTTCGAAACCGTTCTGCGAACCGCTCGAAGGTATGTTCCTTACACGGCTCAGAGCAGTTGATGAAGGCACGAATGGACGAGAGATCCCATTCCGTATCCGCCCGGCTCGCGTTGACGATGTGCGAAAACGCGAAATTCGGGAGCCAGCACAACGTTGCTCGATATCGCTCGATCGCGTCGAGCAGCAGTGACGGACGGATCGTCCATTCGAACGGATCGAGCGCGATGAGGTGCGTTCCCTCGATCACCGACCGCATGAAGCACGCGACGAAACCCATGTCGTGGTACAGCGGAAGCCACGATGCGATGCTGTCGGTCGCGCTGAAGCCGATCGCTCTCGAGTACGCTGCGACCTCGGCGAGAATTGCCCGGTGGGTCAGCATCACGCCCTTCTTGAGGCTCGTCGTTCCGGAACTATGCTGCATACAGGCAATGTCGTCCGGCGAAGCCGACAGTCCGCTCGGTGTAACCGGCGTGTCGTCGCTCGGTTCCAGCAGAATCTCCTCATCGGCAACCGCAGACGGTGTATTGAAGTTCGGAATCGACGCCCGGGCCGCGTCCAGATTGGCCGCATACGTGAGGATCAGCCGGGGCTTGATTCGCTCGATCAGGATCTCGTGATCGGCCCAGTAGAAGTCCGCGCGTTGCTTCGGGGACGGGAACGGCATGAAGGACGGTATTGCCCCGGCAAGCATCGCACCGAGATACGAATAGAAAAGATGCGGCGTGTGCTGAAGGATGATGAGGATCAGGTCCCCACGCTGTATACCGAGCCGTGTGTAGAAACGCGAGTACGCCAGACTGCGTTCGTATAGCTCGGCGAACGTGATCGATTCGGTCTGGCCTCGCGCGAGAAACGTGCAGAACGTGTCGTGCGCTCGGGCCTCTGCATGGGACCGCAAACGTGCGGGTATGGTCTCCACCGCAGTCGCGCTAACCGCTGACGAAGAACTCCACCGTTACTGGGACGAGATAGTAGCCTTTACCGTCGCTCGACACGACGCCCAGTTGCAGCGAATGGCCTCCCGGCGCAAGCGTCCGCATCGGAACACGAGTGACAAGTCCCACGGCGGTCAGGGCTTTGTTCTTGTGGTACGCAGCGACATCGGGCCGTGCGGTACCGTAGGTCCCGGAAAACTCAAGCGCGACTTTGCCGTCGACGAGGACGAAGACACTCCGCGCGGGAGACTCTGTCACAGGGTCCGCGGCCCAGCCGTGGAGCAACGCGGTTCTCGCTTCGAAATCATCGATCCAGCCGAGCCCCTCCGGGGACTCGATCCTGGGTAGCGCCGCAAGCTGCTCGCGATCGAGCTTTGTGTTCGACTCCATCTGAATCGCAAAAGTTCGCGCGATCCGGAGCATCTCCTGGCCCGAACCGGAGAGCCCAGAAATGTCACGTCGTTACGAGAACGCGACCGATCTCAGGAACGCGCTGTATTCCGTCGTGTCGTTGTTCATTCCAAGCTTCGCGGGAACGAACGACTCATCCAGCGTGATGGCGATTTGTACCTTGGTTCCACGAACCGCAACCGGGAGTGGGACGATGACATCTTGGGAGCCGAGATGAAGGGCTTGGTGCTGCGTGGATCCCCCGCCGACCTGGATCGAGGCCCCTTGCCCGACGTTCTTGTAAATACCGGTCGGTACTTCGATTGTCAAAACGATCGAATTTGCGGTTGGCGGGATTTGCAGGTTTAGGCGATTTCGCTTAGCCATCCAGCAACAGGCAGCCTGAGTGCTCGACGGCGAGATTCCTTTTAGGTCCTTCGCGGGAGTCTTCGGGTCTAAGCCCGTCGGATACACCGGACCGGTCTCCGGCTGTGTGCACCCGCTAATCAGCACCGCGGTAAATACGATCGCCAGGGGTCTGCCAAAGCCTCGTCGGTTCATCGCGCGAAAGGGATTACGTCGGCCGGCGCGAGAGGCCTCCAGAGCGCTCGTTTTTCCGCTGTCCCGGCCGGAGACCCTCGCGCGACCGCGCCCGACGCTCTGCCATCGTTGGGGAAACCTCAGGGGCCCACAGCCGGCAACATGGCGTGCAGCTCATCGATCGCCTGGCCGGACGGGTGAAGTAGCAGCACAGCCAGCAACGCAGATGCCACGACGAGGGCCCAAAAGCGGGCACCGGCCAGATTGCTGAACCGATTGAGCGCCCAAAAACCCGCTGCACCCCCTATGGCGGCTAGTATGAGGAGTGAATAGACTACTAGCACGGTTTTGTCGAGCATATCGTTTCCGCCGTGCCTATTCGATCCGGGTGAGCACGATCGCGCTGTCAACGCTTGGCGTAACCGATGGGGGCGTGGCCCAAACAGCCCGCAAGTGTGTTCCGAGGCTCGTTCGCTTCAGGGTCTGCAGCTTTCTGACGTTTGAGACTATATAATCCACGTGATTGCGCCGCAACTGTTCGAACGCGTCCGGTGACTGCAATGTCCAAGCGCGCGCGTCAGGGGATGGCATGAAGAGCTGCGGATTGATCCAGAGCGTGTATGGGAAGAGCTCGGCGTCGTCGTAGACTCTTGCGGCGATTGGAAGGTGCGAGTTCATGAACTCCACCGTTTTCGCCAGCGGCGGCGGCGCAGGTGCCCCTGACGGCACAGGCCAGTTCCTGTACAGATAGTTCCAATCGTAATTCGAGGCGCCCTCGTCTCCCGGGACCACGGCCTTTACCTGCAATGAGACGAGAGGCGGAATATTGAACGCGATCATGAGCGCGAGGATCAGACCGACGGAGGCACGGGCCGCCCTCCATGGCCGCGAGCGTTCGTCGAAAACGAACAGGGGATATGCAGCCAAAAAGGCCAGAAACGGTGCGATCCCCTCCGCATAACGAAACAACAATGTCGGCGTCAGATTGAATACCGCGGCCCATAACGTGCAAAACGCGAGCAGAAAGAGCATGATTGTCCGGCGCCGGCGCGACATGATGAGGGCAACCGCGACGAGCGGAGTCATTACGAGGAAGATCGGGCCAACCACCGTGTTGTTGTCGATCGTCAGCAACCAGGGGAAGGAAAGAAGATAGCCGATGTGCGCAGGCAGGTTGTGCAGATACGATGAGTACCAGCCGGGTGGGACCAGGTAACTGATATCGTACGGGCTCTTGAAGAGTCCAGGAAATAACGGGAAGATGGGATCTCTTGTCCACTGCGCTGACTGAACCAGGCCGGGAAGAGCGAAGGTGGCCGCCCCGACCAAAAAAGCTAGGCCCCCGAAGACACTTGCCTTCACGCTTGCCTTGCGGGCAGTAGCGTCCGGACGGGAGTAAAAGTGGATCACGGCAAGAGCCCCGACCAACACCGAACACACGAGCGCGGTGAAGATCCCGGTCGTCTTCACGCCCGTGGAATATCCCGCGAGTGCTCCGGCAAGCGCAAGCCATCCAAGCGATGTGCGGTCCTCGTTCCAACGCAACAATGCGTACGCGGCTAGCACCGTAATGGCAGCGAGAGGCAGATCGTTCGAAGCAGTGCCGGCAGAGTACAAGACAATCGGCGTGCATGCGAAAATGACGCAGGCAAGCATGGTCATGGCACGCGATTTGATGTAACGTGTTCCAAAGACGACCATTGCCAGTAGTGCGAGGACCAAGTCGATCCACGCTACAAGTTTTGCCGCGATTAGCCCAAACATCGGGATGATGCCCGCATAAAGCACTTCTCGATAGTGCTGCAGGCCGGCGGTCAACGAACGGTTCCTGGCCAAGAGATTATCGATGCGGCCATCAATCGCCCAGCGCCGTGCCTCGGCCAGGTGATACCAACTTGCGTCAAACCGCAACTCGTAGTTCAATCCGGCCAACAGTCCCATAAAGACAAAATACGCCAGCACAGCGCCGAGTAAAACCTCGACCTTCGACTTCTTGAGGGCTGCGACGAACGACGCACGGCTGTAGGCCGGCGCGGGATCAACCGACGAACGACGACGCTCGCGGAGCAGGATCAGGAGTGTCCCCACTAGACAGACCGCCGTCAATGCGAACAGCGGAATCGGCTTCAAGAGCCCAGTTCCGCCCAGCGCGAGGAAAGCAACAGTGTAAAACATTAGCCCGAATGTTACTGCGAAAACAAGTCGCTCCATCAGGCTCGACCACTTCACTCTGGCTAGGGCCGTGAGAAGATAGCCCGGAAAGATTGCGGAAACAGCGAAGGAGCATGTAAGAACGAGCGACTCTACGTTACGGGGCACACCGCTGAATACAAGGAGCTGCTGTTGGAGCTGCGTCGGGACGATCTCTTGGGCTGTAGGGGTAAGACCGTACATCCGCGCAGCGACGAATGCGAACCACGCGAGCGCGCCGAATGCGATTCCGAGGGCTGTCGCGTTCGTGCGGATGGATGATCGCAGTTGTGAAAGGGCAATTCTTCCCCGGCGAGCCGCGCTGACGTCGCTCCGCTTCTCTCCCGTGGGATGCGCTGCCGCGCGAACCTGCCCACCTCGGGATGACTGTACCTGCGCAGGATACTGAGGAGCAACGCGCAGCAGGCGGGGGCCGAGCAAGACATCGTAAAGCAGCGAAGCGAATAGTAGCTGGAAGCCCGACATCAGCGTCAACGCGATCATCATGATCGTGCCCGTGGGCCGTGCTATTCCCGTGCTGACACTCTGGGACCATTGAAACGCGCCCGTCAATCCACCGATGATGGCAAGGACGAAGCCGACGATCAGGCAGAGCGAGCCCGCATTGAAATCGAGGAGAAAATACTGGGTGAGGACGCGACGGGCAAAGGCCCGGAGCAATAAGGGCGGAAACGTCAAGACCACCCGGCGGATTGATAGCGAACTCGGCGCCGAGCCGTAAATGGCCGTCATTTCGATCTCCGCTATCCGTTCGCGACGGAGTCCCAGAGCGCAAAGAACGCTGAGCTCGAAAAAATACGCATCGGCGAATGCGACCCAATTCACCGTGCGTAGGATCCGCGTGTTGAACGCGATGAATCCATTCGTTGGATCGAGCATGCTCCAGTAGCCCGAGGCGAACTTCGCCAGGATTGAGAGGACCGCGTTTCCGAAAAACCGCGCCTTCGGCATCACTTGGAGTACGCTGGCGTCGACAAAGCGATTTCCCTTGACCATTGCCACGTCTGAGTGCGCGGCAATCACGGCCACCATCTCAGGAATACGCGAAGCGTCCATTTGGTCGTCAGCATCGATCTTGACAATCACGTCGGCACCGAGTTCCAGTGCGCGACCAATCCCGGTTTTCGTTGCGGCCCCGACTCCGCCGTTTGTGGGTCGCCGTATCACGACCACGGACGCCACCGTGCCGAACTCCCGCTCTACTACTTCTGCGGAGCCCTCGGGACACGCGTCGTCGACGACGATGACCGTCGAGGCAAATGCGAGTGCTCCGGTAACGACTGTGCCGATCGTATCACGAGCTCTGTACGCTGGAATAACGCAGACAGTCTTCATCGCCCGGCTGATCCTGTTCGTTGAATGCGCCAATGGACTCGCATCGATTGAGCGCGCGACAGATTCGCGCTTGGAATGGGACGGATCGGCTCCTCGCGGGGAGGGAGCTCTAACTGCGCGATTCTGACCCATGGCTCTTCACACGCGTTAACGACGACTGGCGCAACAGCTCCGATCGATCGCTCTACGACTGTCCTGGCAGTCTTGCATGATCTGTACGTCAGCCTGACGCACATCGTCTTCATCAACAGGTTAACCCTTTTTTCGCATGTTTACGACGGCCGCGGCCCGCGCTTCTGTGCTACTTCGAGGGTCGACTACCCTTCGATCGGGCCGTACCGCGAAAGCGAGCAAGCTGAAAATGCCCGAGCGAAGCCGAACGATATCCACCTAAGAACCGACAATACCGTGGGGGCCCAAGAGATTCTACGGCACATCTTTGCCGCCGCAACGTTCGCTTCGATGCTCGCCTCCGGCGTCTCCGGATGTTCAAAAGACGAGACTTTGGCGCCTGGATTCTATCGGCACTCGGATAATCCGACCGTGTTCAAGGTTAGCGCTGAGGGGTCTCCCTGCGTGGTCGTGGACATGGCGCAACTGACCGCGTTGGGCGGCCTTCAATCCCTTCACGTCGTTGAACCCTCCCTGGCCATTGCCCCCGAGGGCAAGGCGCCCGTTGCATGCCGCTGGCCGACTGGCTACTACCGCGTCGGGAACACGGGTGAGATCTATCAGGTCACAGACCCGAAGGCGTGCGTCGCGCGGCACCTAGTCGCGGGGACAAAGCCGTTCGCGATCTCTTCGCGCGCAGACCTGACCGGGATCGCTATCGGAAAAAACTGCCCGCCTTAGCATCCCGCGAGTCTAGAGCAGCCGGTCGCCTTCCGGGACCTCGCGGATGACCGCATCGTCGACGTGGATGATATCGTCCCAAACGTAACCGAGCTTTCCGTAGAGCTCCGGCGTCATCACCCAATGCCGCCGCCCCTCGCGGATGAGGAACACCTTGAGCCCCTCGTCCGTCGGCGACGTCCCGCGGACGACGATCTCCCCGCGCCTGCTCCGTTCGGCGAGTTCGATGAGTTCCTCACCGTGCTGCAGTGAATCATCGCCGGGTACGGTGTGGAGGTATCGCTTCACCGCCTCGCCGGCATGTCCGTCGAAGCGAATGGAGCCGTGATCGATCCAGAGCGCGCGGTCGCACGACTTCTCGATGTACTGCAGATCGTGCGAGACGAGGAGAATCGTCGACTTCGCGTCCCAAAACCGGTCGAGCCGCGCGGACGACTTCCGATGGAAGCGTTCGTCCCCCACCGCAAGCACTTCGTCAAGCAGAAGAATGTCGGGCCGAAACTCCGTCGCGATCGCAAAACCGAGCCGCGCCGACATCCCGGAGGACAGCGTCTTCGTCGGCTGATCGCGGAGCGGCCCCAGCTCGGCGAACTCGAGGATGTCGTCGACGCGCTCGCGGACTTCGCTCTCTGCGTGTCCGAGCAGCACGCCGTAGTACACGATGTTGTCGACCAGCGAAAGGTCCGGATCGAACCCGACGCCGAGCTCGATCAGCGGCGCGACACTTCCGTCGACGGTCACGGTGCCACGGGTCGGTGCAAGCACGCCTGCGATGACCTTCAGGAGCGTCGATTTTCCGCTGCCGTTCGGGCCGATCAGCGCGACTTTCTCACCGTGCGCGACGGTGAGTGACACCGTGTCGAGGACGGTGTGGCGCCGAATCTTGCGCACACGGCCGTTGACGAGCTCCAGCAGCGTGCGTTTGAGGTCGTAGTGCAGCTCCTCCTGAGTGCGGCGCACGAGCGTGACGTCGCGAAGCTCGATCGCCGCAGCCATTACAGAAGGTCCATGAACTCGCGCTCGGTCGCGCGGAAAAACAGGGCACCGAGGACGAGCGCGATGAGACCGACGATGAAGCCGACCCAGATGTAATGGAAATGGATCGGCCCCTGCCCGAAGACGACCTCGCGCAGCGCGCTCATGTCTTGCGCGACGGGGTTGAATTCGAACCAACGGCGCACAGCGGGCGTCGCGACCTCGATCGGATAGAACAGCGGGCTCGTCATCCACAGCATGAAGCCAACGATCTGCCACAGATACGGGAGGTCGCGGTAGAATACGTACAGCGCTGCCAGGGCGAGCCCGAATCCGGTCGACAGCAGCAAGATCGAGCATAGGACGACGGGCACCAGGAGCGCGCGCAGGACGTCGTGCGTCAGTACCAACGACAAGATGAGCACGATCGGGAACGACGTGATCAGCTGCTGGAAGAAGTTCGCCGCGACCGCCGAGAGCGGAAAGACGATCGGCTTAATCGGAATCTTGTTCAGCAGCGCCCCGTTCATGACGACGCTGATGAGCGCTTCGCTGGTTGCGTTGAGAAAGAACGTCGCGACGGCCAGGCCGACGAATGCCGAAACGACGTAGCGGGTGACCGATCCGCCGTAATACTGTTTGAAAGCCGTGCCGAAGATCGCCGTGTACACCGCGGTCAGCAGCACGGGATTAGCCAGCGACCACACGACGCCGAGTGCGCTGCCCCGATAGCGCACCTTCAGCGATCGAAGTGCCGAGATGTGAATGAGCTGCGCGAGGCGCGAGAGGGTGCGCTCGTCGAACAGCGCCCGGGTCAAGAAGGAGAGCGTTCCAGTCGTCATCACGTAGCGTCCGCGGGAGGACACGGACCCGCCATGATGCTAGGGCGCGAGGCCATAATCCTCCGTGAGCAACGTCAGGTTCGGGTTATAGTGCGGGTCCGAACAATCGCCGGTATGCCAGCGTGACTGCATAATCCGCTGCTCCGCGAGGAAGCGCGCCATCTTCTCCGGCGTGTCCTCCGTGCCGCGGCTCTTCGATTCGTGATGGTAGAGGACGACGTGCGGGAGATACACATTGCGGTAACCGGCCGCTTGGATTCTCAGACAGAGGTCGACGTCGTTGAACGCGATGGCAAGCTCCTCGTCGAAGCCGCCGACCTCGTCGAAGACGTCTCGCCGTACCATGAGGCACGCGGCCGTCACGGCGGAATAGTTGTTCACGGTCTGCAGCGTGTAGAAATATCCCGGAGCGTCGCTCGCGTAATGCTTGTGGCTGTGCCCCGCAACGCCGCCCAAGCCGACGACGACGCCGGCGTGTTGGATGGTCTCGTCGTCGTATAGCAGCTTTGCGCCGACCGCACCGATCGCAGGACGCTGCGCTTGCTCGACCATCGCCTCGACCCAGTCGGGCGTGATCGCCTCGGTGTCGTTGTTGAGGAAGAGCAGATATGCGCCCGTCGCGTGCGTCGCAGCGTGGTTGTTGATCCGCGAAAAGTTGAAGGGCACGGCGTACGGCACCAGACGCACGCGTTCCGGTTCGCGCTCGAGCCAGCGCCCGAAGATGCGCAGCGATTCGGCGTCTTTACTGCCGTTGTCCAGCAGGATTACTTCCAGATCAGGATACGTCGAACGATCGAACAGCGCGTGAAAACAACGGTCGACGTCGCTCCCATGGTCGCGCGTCGGAACGATCACGCTCACGCGACCGGGTTTGCGAATCGCGTACCGGATCGTGTAGATCCCCGGGATCTCGTCGTGCGTCTCGACGCGGCCGGGCTCGTCTCGGCGCTGCAGCGCTTCTTCGAGCGCGCGCACCGCGGCGTCGTGGGCATACCCTTTCTGCCCGCGCTCCCCCGCCGTCGACGCGCTGTGACTGCGCCAGTGGTAGAGCACGCGGGGAATATGCGCCACGCGGTCGGTTCGCTCGGTAACGCGCAGGAGCAAGTCGTAGTCCTGGCTCCCCTCGAAGCCGGCGCGAAACCTGCCGGCCTCTTCCACCAGAGCGCGACGGTACACGCCGAGATGCGAAACGTAGTTCCGCGCGAGCAACGACTCCGGCGACCAGTCCGGTTTGAAATAGGGATCCCGGCGCCGTCCCTCCTCGTCGACCTTGTCCTCGTCGGAGTAGATGACGTCGACGTCGGGACGCGCATTGACGACGAGCGCGTTCTCGAACAGCGCATCGGGCGAGAGCAGGTCGTCATGGTCGAGCAGCGCGACGAATTCGCCGGTGGCGAGGCCCAGCGCGCTGTTGCTGCTCGCCGCGATGTGACCGTTCGTGTCCCGGAACGTCACTTTGATGCGATCGTCGAGCGCCGCATACTCTTCGAGCAGTTCGCGCACGTGCGGCGCGCGCGACGCGTCGTCCGCGATGCAGAGCTCCCAGTCGGGATACGCCTGCGCGAGCACCGACTCGATCGCCTCGCGCAACAGCGTGGCGGCCGTTTCGTAGACCGGCATCAACACGCTGAACCGAGGCCGCAATGCGAGGAGCGGGAGCACCTCGCGCATGCGCCGCACGTCGGACGGCCGCACGTCATTCTGCAGCCTCCAGCGCTCGTAGGGACGATCCGGCACGACCAGATCGTCGACATCGGGCACCCAGCGCGGCTGCGGCCCCGATGCGTTCAGCCTGAGGCGCTGTTTGATCGCGAACCAGCGGTTGCGAGCCTTCCAGAACTTGCTGTCCTGCATCGAGGCCAGCAGCGCGCGCGCGTTCCGTAGAACCGGCTGCACGCGTTCGATGTGGGCGCGCGCGCGCGCCAAATCCGTCTCGGCGATCTGCCGTTCGCGTTCCGCGACCCACGCGGCGATGCGGCCATCGGTGTAGCGCAGGTGCAGGTCGCGCAGCTCGGCTTCCGCGCGATCGGCGTCCCGGCGTGCACGCGCGGTCTCGACGCGCGCCTGTTCGGCTGCGAGGGCGAGTTGCTCGGCCAACGCTCGCTCGCGGCCGGCGCGCGGCCCGGGGGTGTTCGGTTCGTCGGGAGGTCGGTCTGCGCGCTCGTCGGTATCCAGCTCGGTATCCATCGGTCTGGCCCGGAAGGCCGGCGATCGCGCGGCGTGCAAGGGCCGTTTCGGCTTCTCGCCGCCGATGCAGAACTCCGTCTCCACGCCGCCATTCGACCCGCAGGCCGTCGCCGGGAGCACCGTCGGCGCATTCGACGGCTTCGACTTCGTCGATGCGCTTCCGGGGCTCGTGGCTCACCCGCGCCCCTACCGTGTGCCGGCAGGGGCGCCGATCCTGGTGAGCGGGTGGATGCTCGATCCCGACGTCGATGCGCCGGCGCGCGCGGTTCGTATCGTGTTGGACGGCCGGTGGCAGTACGAGGCGGAGACCGGGATATCGCGGCGCGATGTCTCCGCCGGTCACCCGCGCGCGCCCGAGCGCATCGGCTTCAGTGCCGTCGTGCCGACCTACGGGGTACCGGCCGGCGGCCACGGCCTGCACGCGTACGGGCTCGCGGCCGACGGCGCGTGGTACGAGGCCGGCTATCGGCCGTTTTGGCTGGCCGTGACGCCGCGGCGCGAGCTCGCCCGAATCCCGGGGCGCCTGCGGCTGCAGATCGACCAGGTCTTGGACCTCATGCCCAATGGCTCGACTTTCGCCGACGGCGGCCCCGTCGTGCGCGGCCACCACATGCTGATCACGGGCTTCGCGCTCGACCGAGCCACGGGCCGCGGCGTCGCCGGCGCGGCGGCGTTCGACTCGGCGGGCCGGTACTGGAG
>OCZT010001093.1_pt1 | contig 27904 bp, 19 predicted proteins | sample 1539031 | NCBI WGS metagenome assembly OCZT01 (sample SAMEA3539308, study PRJEB22396) | soil metagenome | biome: tundra; feature: field; material: soil | place: USA | collected 2010-05 | depth 0.15 m | reverse complement strand
TCTGATAGTTACGCCCCTGAGACGACGTGATGGGCAGCTCGGCGATCTGCGTCTGCGAGATCTCGTGGTTGACCTCCGCCGACTCGGTTTGCAGGGTCGCCAAAGTATCGGTCACGGTCGTCTCGACCTGCACTGTGCTGGCGCGCAGAGCCACATCGATCCGCACTTCCCGGTTGACGCTGACGGTAACGTCTTTCTCTGTAAATGCGCCAAAGCCTCCCTTCGACGAAAGGGCGATGGTATAGAGGGCCGGCTGTAGGGCCGGCACGTGATACTCGCCCGTCGAGTTGGTCGTCGTGGTACGAGAATCGCCGGTTGCCTGGTTCGTCACGATTACGGTTGTATCCGGAACGACCGCGCCGCTCGGGTCGGTGACGGTTCCGGTGATCGAGCCATAGAGAATCTGAGCGCGGGCCACTGGCACTGTAATTGCCATCGCGCAGAACATAAGCGCCAACGCAAATCGGTGGATTGCTTGTTCGGCTCGTCTGGTCGCTTTTTCTATCGGCTGTCGGCTCATCTTTTTCTCCAAAGGCGGCATCTCGGGCGTGGCTTCCGCCATACCCCGTTGGCGTTCACTTTCACTATTTTGATGCGACCCGAACTTTATCTTGGGTCGTCAGTCGATGTCAAGCAATTTTGGGCAACAAAAACTTGTGGCGCGACATTTTGTCTTGCAAATTACTACATTCACATGAAAATGCAGATACTTAGCAAGATCCTCGTCTCTTTGTCCGTTGCCGCCTCGCAAGCAAAAGGCACATTGCTACATATGACCCGTCATCTTATAGTTCGTTCCACAAATTTTATTGTTAGGCAACTTCTTCTTACCGGATCGGAACGCCAGATTGGGAGAAGATCATTGACTGCTGGGCCCAAGTCCCTTGAAAAAGGCATCTCGCTGGGTTTGGCATGGAGAGCTGGGGAAGGCAGCCATCCCAGGATCCCAAGCATGATCTCAGGCATATGGCAGATTCTGTCCTGACTCTATGGGATCTAGTGCGACAAACGCGTCAGAATCCTCAGTCGTTGTGAGTCAATCGGCGGATCAATTCGACCCACAACCCAGAATCGCAATTCGATTTAAGGTCTTCTCTCAAGCGCCGTCGCTCCGTCTTCGGTGGTTGCGGTTCTCTCCGTGTGCGCATGAAAGCTCTCAGGCGGGCCCAAGTAGCTTGGAAGAATCGGGCCATGGCTCAACACGATCCGCTCCAGCACCACACCGGGGTCCACCGCCCAGATCGTCAAAGTATGATATCCAGCGGCGGCAATCGAGAGCGGCACTGAGACCTTCTTCACGCCGTCGCTCACAGCTTCCTCCCAATCCTTCTGCGTATTATGTTCCAGCGCGTCGACGATGATACGCGGGTCATCGTCAACCGAAACGGCGAACCGTAGCCCGCGCCCGGGCACGAAATTTAGCGTGGGTGCCAAAACGACCTCCATGGAGAATTGGCCTTGATCGTAGAGGTACATGCGATACTCCAGACCGGCAGCTGAGTTCAGGTTGCTTGCGGCGGTGACAGGAAAGACCGTGATTGCGGAACCGGTTTCGCCGAAGCCGGGTAACTCCTGCCAGTGCGTGGAGCCATCGCTGCTTCGGTGGGTCGTGTCTACCGCTTCGATGGCCACATACCCGTCACTCTCGACGAATCCTTGCAAGTTTTCTCTCGTGACCCCGGGCAGACGCCGGGTGTCGAGCGACAGTTGCATTGGGGTCCCGGTTTCCGGGGTTACAGTGATCATCCCTTTTGCGTGTTCTGCAGGGGCGGCCTTCCAGTCGATGTGGGCTTCGATAGCTTGTTCAATCGCGACAGTTCCCTCGCTCCTATTGACTAGAATCCACGGCGCGCTGCTGGTAACGGCATAGCTCACTGGCGTCTTGCCGCGGTTGAACAGCCTCACCGTCCGCGTCTGCTGCGCCACCGAGTCGAATGTACCCAGCGAGGGTCGGAATGCCGTGCCTCCCTCCGCAGCCGCGCTGAGTAACCCATGGTCTGGAACCTGCACCTCCGTCACCGCCGGCATTGCATTCAACGGGGGCTCCTGCCAGTAGGTGTAGCCGATGTGGGTCTGATCCATCATGTGGTTCCAGCGTCCGCTTAGGGTCGTGTTGTACGCGGCGCTTAGCCTGGCGTCTTTGGCGAAGAGCACCCTCGTCTCGGCTGCATCGGAGTTCGCCTTGGACCGGCCCAGCCGCGCGTCCAGGGCATTTCGTCCCGCTGCGATGTACATCTCCGCTACTGTGGCCGAAGCATCGACGGGATACTGCACCAGTTCAAAGAATGAAGCGCGTTCATCCTCAGGCAGTTTTATGGCAAGTTCGTCCACCCGTGCGGAAAGCATGCGCCATTCCTGGTCTACACGATCAGCCTCACCGTAGTTCGTCGGGCTGAACGTGGTTGGCTCCAGTTGTTCGGGCTTCCGCCGCGCGTTATAGCGTGTGTAATCGTCCATCATGTTTGCGATCTCCACAGCATGCTCCGCGCCGAACTCCCGCGCGGCCCACATCTGCGTGTACTCTTCGAGATTGTCCTGGCCCCACCGTTTTGGCGAGTGCGCCATGCTTAAAAAGAACTCTATTGGAAACTCCATCGGCTTCAGATCGCCCACATTGACCACCCAGATCCGGTCCGCGCCATAGTTCACCGCGAGATTCATCTGCTCCCATACCTTCGTGATCGAGTAGGTATTCAGCCACTTGTAGCTGCGTGGTCCTCCGACGTAGTCGAAGTGATAGTAAATTCCTGCGCCACCCGATCGCTTGCGCTCTTCCGGCGTTGGTAACCGGCGAATATTGCCCCAGTTGTCGTCGCACCATAGAAGTGTCACGTCGTCTGGAACACGCATGCCCTTGTCGTAATAGCCTTGAACCTCCTTATAAAGGGCCCACACCTGCGGCACTTTGGTGAGATCTGGCTTGACGGTCTGTTTCAGAATCTCGCGCTGATCGGCGACGATGTGCTCAAGAGCTTCCGTGTTGGTAGCCGCTGACATGGCTGTGTCATTAATTCCGCGCATGCCTAGCGTGACGACCTCTTCGTAATCTTTGTTGCGCAGCATGCCTGCGCGCCAGAAGTCGTCAATGGCCTTGGCATTGGTGGTGTAGTCCCATGGACCTTGATTGGCGCGGGTCCACTCTTTCTCCGCACGCATCATGGGCTCCTCGTGCGAGGTGCCCATCACGATACCGTATTCGTCTGCCAGTTTCGCATTCAGCGGATCATCCGCCGCAAAGGCGCTGTTCCACATCGCCGGCCAGAGAAAGTTTGCCTTCATTCGCAGGAGCAGCTCGAAGACACGCGTATAGAACTTGCTGTTGTATCCGCCGAACTTTTCGGTCACCCAGCCCGTCAGGGAGGGGGCCTCATCGTTCAGGAATATTCCCCTGTACCTTACAGCGGACTCCTCTTGTGTATGCCGTCCCGCCTGCACATATAGTTCTGACCTGTGCGGCACTCGCACATCCGCCCACCAATACCACGGCGAAACTCCAATTTGTTCCGACAGGTCGTATGCCCCGAAGATGGTTCCCCGTTTGTCGCTGCCCGCAATCACCAGTGCGCGCCGGACGCCGGGCATCGGGTTTTCGACGATTGTCGTCACCGCTGACTCCCACTTCCCCGCCACTCCGCTCACATCCAGCTTGTGCCGCCGAACCAACTCATCAATCAGCACACTTTTCCCGATCGTGCCGATCAGCACTACATTCCGACCATGCAGTCCGGCCGCCTCCTGAATAACGGCCGGCCGTACGCCCGTTACCCGCTCCTCATCTTCGCTGAGATCGCCGACTGCACGGACTACGCCGGGCCAGTCACTCGCACTCACCAGCATCGGCACCGCCGCCCCATGCTGCACGAGGGCGAAGCCTCCGGCGGCCGGTTTGTCTGTAACATAGACCGGGCCGCCCAGCCCATAGGCGTGCGCCATCGAAGGGCAGTGGCTGACAACGCAAAGCACGACTGGCATAAGCTTTCGAATCCCCGCCATATTTCCTCCGGTCTTCTCGCCTCCATGCCGCAGCGTCACTCCACCACAGACTTTGGCCGGTTGCTCTTCGACTTTTCTGAAATACCGCGTGGCGTACATTTAGTTCTTGAACCTGAAGAAAGATGGCGGCATGCACTGCTCTGCCGCCTGACCACCGCGATCATAATAACGATCCAACAGATCTTATGACAAAGCCTCATAGATTTGCCTGGGTCGACTGGTGTCAACGTGAAGCCGATACAGGGAGTTGACGTTTAACGTTTAGCTTCCGGTTTGCCAATTCAATGTACGATCCCGTAAATTAATTGAGATAAATTTGATTCGCGAACAATGAGGTATCGCGACCGAAAAGTCACACTTACCCCGCAAAGCGCCAGCCGGGCGAACGTCGTATGATGGGCGGCTTAGGAGATAGGGCATGCCAATGGATGGAGTCAATCGACGATTGTTTCTGAAGACGATGGGATCCGCAAGCCTATCCACTGCCTTGCCGGTGGCAGCGTTTGGTGCTTCACCGTTCGCCGGCAACATCGTCGAAGAGATTGCGCAGCCTGGGCAAAGTGCAGACGCAAAGCCTGCTTACACCGTCAGGTTCGCCGTCGCAGGTATGAGCCACGATCATATCTACGGTATGGTCGATGCGATGATCCGCGGGGGGGGAGTACTGGTGAGCGTGTACGCTGATGAGCCAGAGCGCGGAGTTGCTTTCCTCAAGCGCTATCCGCAGGCAAAGGCGGCGAAGTCAGAGGACGAGATTCTGAACGATGCCTCAATTCAGCTTGTCCTGAGCTCGGCGGTGCCGAATCAGCGTGCGCCGCTTGGAATTCGCGTGATGCAGCATGGCAAGGACTACCTGAGCGATAAGCCCGCGATCACAACGCTTCAGCAGTTGACGGCAGTACGGAAGACGATCGAGGAGACGAAGCGGATCTTCGCAATCATGTACAGCGAAAGGCTGGAAGTGAAGGCAGCCGTACGGGCGGGCGAGCTGGTGCACGCTGGAGCGATTGGAAAGGTGATCCAGACGATCAACATCGCGCCCCACCAGATCAATCAGGCGCACGGTGATGCGGGAGGCGGATCGGGGCGCCCAGAATGGTTCTGGGATCCGGAGAGGTACGGCGGCATCCTAACCGACATCGGCTCTCACCAGGTGGATCAGTTTCTGTTTTACACAGGATCGACGAAGGCGGAAGTGGTGGCTTCACAAGTAGCGAATGTGAGGCACAAGGACCACCCCAAGTTTCAGGATTTTGGCGATATGATGCTACGTGGAAACGCCGGCTTCGGTTATGTACGCCTGGACTGGTTTACGCCGCAGGGGTTAGGAACATGGGGCGATGGGAGACTCTTCATCCTGGGAACGGATGGTTATATGGAGTTGCGAAAGTATGCGGATATTGCGGGACGCAGGGGCGGCAATCACCTGTTTGTAGTGGACGCGAAACAGGCGCGGTATATCGACTGCAACAACCTGACTCTGCCCTTCGGACCGCAGTTCATCTCCGATGTCGTAAACAGGACGCACACAGCGCAGGACCAGAGTCAGTGCCTGCTTGCCGCGGAGTTGGTTGTCCGGGCGCAGCAGAGCGCAACGCACGCCAGTATCCAGGGGTGAAAGCATGACGAAGATAATCGGGTGTTCGCGGCGGAGCTTCCTCAAGACTGCGGCTGGAGCGGCGGCCGCAGTCGGATTTCCGACCATCGTCCCTACATCAGTCTTCGGGCAGATGGCGCCGAGCAACCGCATCAACGTCGGCGCCATCGGTGTGGGCCGCATCTCGCGCGTCCACGATCTTCCAGGCATCTGGCAATATGACGACGCTCGCATTATGGCGGTGTGCGATCTGGATGCGAACCGAGTTGAATCAGGTAAGGCGCTGATCAACGGCGTCTATGCGAAGAAGACGGGCAAGCCTTACGACGGAGTAACCGGCTACCACAACTACCACGATCTACTGGCAAACAAGGACATCGATGCGGTCGTCATCAGCACACCCGACCATCAGCACGCGATGGTAGCGGTGGCGGCGGTGCGGGCGGCCAAGGACGTGTATCTGCAAAAGCCGGCCTCGCTTACGATCGCCGAAGGTAGATACCTCAGCAATGTCGTCCAAGCGTCGGGGCGCATCCTCCAGGTGGGTAGTCAGCAGAGGTCGACTGTGCAGTTCCGATATGCGGCGGAGCTTGTTCGCAATGGTCGCATCGGCGATCTGAGGCATGTGGAGATTGGGCTTCCCGGAGATCCTTCGGGGCCAGATGCGGCGCCCATGCCGGTGCCCACAAATTTGAACTATGATGCGTGGTTGGGATCGACGCCCGAGGTCTACTACACCGAGATTCGGGTGCATCCGCAGACAGGGTTTGATCGGCCCGGATGGTTGCGATGCGAGCAGTTTGGTGCCGGGATGATCACCGGTTGGGGAGCTCACCACGTAGACAGCGCCCACTGGGGCATGAACACCGAGTACACCGGCCCGGTCGAGGTGTGGGGCACAGCCGAGTTTCCCACGCATGGACTGTGGGATGTCCACGGAAAGTTCCTGACCCACGCCGTCTACTCAAATGGCGTAACCATGGATATCTCAGGCAATTTCCCAAACGGCATCAAGTTCTATGGAACGAAGGGATGGATCTTCGTGTCTCGCGGCAACGAGACTGTAACCGCGAGTGATCCGGTGGCCAAGCTGAAAGATACGACTGCACTGGCATCGAGCGACCCCAAAATCATTCGGTCCGAGATTGGTCCGGAAGAAATCCATCTCTACGTGAGCAAGGACCAACATCGCAACTGGCTCGACTGCATTCGATCGCGGCAGCAGCCTATCTCGCCGGTTGAAATGGGCCACCGCGCTTGCTCGACGTGTCTTCTGCACCATATTGCGATGAAGGCGAAGCGCAGGCTGCATTGGGATCCGCAAAGCGAACGATTCAAAGGCGACGATGCAGCGAACGCTATGCTCTCTCGTCCACAGCGCCGGCCCTATACCTTCGAGCAAGCCTGAGTCCGTCCTAACCCTGCTTCTGCCATCGAGAGATCCGATGAAGCCCTCGCTGCCCGGCACGAGTGCCGACAACCCTTCGAATTTGAGTACGACGCGCGCGGACCTGAGTGCGGAGTTGGCTCTAAGAAGACGCTGGATGTACCTTCTTCCGGCGGTCTTCGTTACCTATAGCCTCGCTTACCTCGACAGAGCCAACTACGGATTTGGGGCAGCGGCAGGGCTAGCGGCAACGCTGCATATCACAGGCAAGGATGCATCTCTGCTTAGTGCATTGTTCTTTCTCGGATATTTCGCTTTTCAGTTGCCAGGTGCGATGTTTGCAAGAAAGCGCAGTGCTAGTTGGCTCGTCTTCGCGGCTCTAGTTGCGTGGGGACTGCTCGCGGCGCTCACTGGGGTTCTCCGCCAATTTTGGCTCCTTGCGCTTGACCGCTTTCTACTGGGCGTTGCAGAGAGCTGCATCTTTCCCGCAATGTTGCTTTTGCTCACTCGATGGTTTACGCGCGCGGAACGCTCGCGGGCCAACACCATCCTTATTCTGGGTAATCCGGTCACCGTGATCTGGATGTCTGCGATCACTGGCTTCCTAATTCAGGACTTCGGCTGGCAAAAGACCTTCATCCTCGAAGGCGTTCCCTCCACACTATGGGCGGTCGTCTGGATTCTCTTCGTGCGGGACAAACCATCCGAGGCACGCTGGATGACGCCAGAAGCGGCCGCGCTGCTGGAGAAGCGGCTCTCAGGGGAGCAGATGTCTGTACCTCCGATCGGCGCGGTGCGAGACGCCTTGCTTCGCCCAGATGTGCTGCTACTCTCGGCGCAATATTTTTTTTGGAGCATCGGGGTCTACGGCTTCGTGTTGTGGCTGCCCACCATTCTGCGCCAGGGTGGCGCCCTTTCGATGGCGAACACCGGCCTGCTCTCCGCGTGTCCGTATGTCTTTGCCGTTTTGTTGATGCTGCTTGTTTCGCATATCTCGGACAAGACACTCAAGCGCGAGTCCTTGATCTGGCCTTTGCTCCTGATTGCGGCGGTGGCTCTCTTCGGTTCGTTCCTATTCGCGCAGAAGAGTTTTACGATTGCCTTCATTTGTCTTATTGTGGGAGGCGGTTGTATGTATGCACCATACGGCCCATTCTTCGCAATCGTACCGGAACGGGTGACCCGCAATGTTGCAGCTGAAGTGATCGCTCTCATCAATAGTTGCGGCGCTCTCGGCGCCTTCTTTGGCAGCTATTTCGTAGGATGGTTCCAGGCTGCGACGGGAAATCCACGCGCGGGTTATCTGCTGATGTCGCTGTCTCTGGCGGTCTCGGCAATCCTGATGCTGTTCCTGTTTGAGGCACAACCTGTCACCGCACGCCTTGAGGCCTAACCCCAGCTATGACCGTCGATCCAAGGAATGCAATCTCCGTAGAAGAAGTCCTTGAAGATGGGGCTTCCATCTTTAGTGAAACCAGAACGCACACCCCCGGCCCTGTGGGCGCACTACCAATCACTCCTGAAATGTTGTTGACGCAGCCTTCTGGCGATCTCTTCGGGCTTAGCCAGAACGCAGGAATGGGATGGGAACCTGCACGTCTGCTCGACCCCGAGTTCCTCATCCTTAGTACACATGGGGGAATGCGGGCACAGGATGGAACTCCCATCGCCCTTGGTTTCCACACTGGCCATTGGGAGGTGGGGTTGCTGGTTGCGGAGGCGGCCCGTGAGTTGCGGAACCGGCATTGCATCCCATTTGCAGGGGCCTGTACCGATCCTTGCGATGGTCGGACGCAGGGTACGGACGGAATGCTTGACTCGCTGCCCTATCGCAATGACGCTGCGATCGTACTGCGGCGGCTGATGCGTTCACTGCCTACACGCAAAGGCGTAATCGGCGTGGCGACCTGCGACAAGGGACTGCCCGCGATGATGATGGCGCTCGCGTCTGCGGGCTCGGTGCCAACCATCCTGGTCCCGGGTGGCGTCACTCTTCTTCCCGATAGCGGCGAAGACGCAGGCAAAGTGCAGTCCATAGGCGCACGCTATGCGCAGGGTCAGATTTCGCTCGAATATGCCGCTGAAATGGGCTGCCGAGCGTGTGCAACCCCCGGTGGCGGCTGCCAATTTCTTGGTACGGCCGCCACGTCACAGGTAGTGGCCGAGGCCCTTGGGTTGTCGCTTCCCCATGCTGCGCTCTCCCCCTCGGGTCAGCCCATTTGGCTCGATGCAGCGTCACGTTCCGCTCGCGCAATCCTGCGCATGGCTCAGCTCGGCATCGGTACCAGCGACATTTTGACTGACGCAGCCATCCGCAATGCCATGGTGCTTCATGCGGCCTTCGGAGGATCGACAAATCTGCTGCTGCATGTTCCCGCTATCGCGCACGCAGCCGGTCTGAGGCGTCCATCTGCCGCCGATTGGGCTGCAATCAACCGTGCCGTCCCACGGCTTGTTGATGCGCTGCCCAATGGGCCAAACAATTTCGCGACCGTTCAGGTGTACCTCGCGGGGGGCGTGCCGGAGGTAATGCTGCATCTGCGCCGCGCCGGGCTGCTTGACTGCTCCGTGCGTACCGTTACAGGAGAAACACTCGATGCAAACCTCAACTGGTGGGAGCAGAGCGAGCGACGTAGAGCGCTGAAAAAGAGACTTCGTGCCCTGGATGATATCAACGCCGAAGATGTGATTCTCTCGCCCGATCTGGCGCGCGAGCGCGGACTCACCGCCACTATCTGCTTTCCGACAGGAAATCTCGCACCGGAGGGAAGCGTCATCAAGAGCACCTCCATCGACGCATCCCTGATCGATGAGAGCAACATCTATCGCCACACCGGACCAGCTCGCGTTTTCATTACCGAGGCCGCAGCGATCGACGCAATCAAACGCGGTACAGTGACCCATGGCGACGTGATTGTGCTCATCTGTGGTGGTCCGGCCGGTGCCGGCATGCAGGAGATTTACCAGATCACCTCCGCGATCAAGAGCCTTCCCTTCTGCAAACACGTTGCCGTCCTGACGGACGCACGATTCAGCGGAGTCTCAACAGGGGCCTGCATTGGCCACATCTCACCGGAGGCGCTCGCGGGAGGTGCGATCGGACGCGTCCAGGATGGAGACACCATTGAAATTGTGATTGACCGGAATAAGATGTCTGGCACGGTCAATCTGATCGGAGAAGGCGATGAGCGCTTTTCTGCGGAGGATGGCGAGCTCCGCCTCGCGGCTCGCATGCCCCGGGCAGATCTTGCTCCCCACCCTGCACTGCCGGATGACACCCGCCTCTGGGCGGCGCTGGTCCAGGCAAGCGGAGGCGTCTGGGGGGGATGCGTCTATGACGCGGATGCGATCATCGCGCAACTCAGGAATGGCCCAGTCTCGCTCCACTAGCTCGATTCCCGTTGCAACCTGTGACTCAGAAAGGTCCGCCCGATGAAACTCTACCGAACAGCAAACGGAATCTTCGCGGAACAGGAGAACCAGTTCTACCTCGTGTCGGCGATGAGTTGGGACGATTTGATCTGCAGCGTTGATCTGCAAGAACGAGTCCGCGCAGCGACCAGGGGAAATCCGGTCAGCGTTGTCGAACCTGATAGTGTTCTTGCTCCCATTGTCAGTCAGGAAGTGTGGGCCGCCGGCGTAACATACTTCCGCAGCCGCAGCGCTCGGATCGAGGAGAGCAAAGACGCGGGGGGAGGCGATTTTTACGACCGGGTTTACGCAGCCGAGAGACCAGAGCTCTTCTTCAAAGCGACCGGGAGGCGAGTAGTCGGCCCCCGCGGCGCCGTCCGTATCAGATCCGACGCCCGGTGGTCTGTGCCTGAGCCTGAGTTAACTCTTCTTATCAATCCTGCCGGCGAAATCGTCGGCTACACCATAGGAAACGATATGAGCTCACGCGATATCGAAGGAGAGAACCCCCTTTATCTGCCGCAGGCGAAGGTATATGACGGGAGTTGCGCGCTTGGCCCCTGCATCTTGCTTTCGCCCGAGCCGCTGAATAAATTAACCTCAATTGAATTGCGGATTTCCCGGCAGGGAAAGATTGTGTTCGCCGGAACCACCACGCTCGCAGAGCTCAGGCGCGAACCAGAGCAACTTGCAGAATATCTCTTCCGCGACAACAGCTTTCCTGATGGGGTATTTCTGATGACAGGCACGGGAATCGTACCCGATGATGAGTTCTCGCTGGCCAGCGGTGACTCGATCCGGATTGCGATCCCTGAGATCGGGGTGCTGGAGAATTATGTGGGGTAGTTCGCTTGAGCAGCACTGTCTGTGGGCCTTCGATTAAAGTCCATCACCGATTGCACAGCGGGTGATGTTAACCTCTTCAGCTTCGCTGGCAACCGGGCTACCTTGGTCCCCAAATGCGAAATTGCCCGGAGCAGTGAAGAAGGCTCATCATGTAGAGCATACCGTCGTAGTAGCGCTGTTGTCCGGCGGGCACGGGCGTGTTCCACAGTTCGTCGACAAAGGCTCTTGCCGTTGGACCTTTCGTTGCCGCAAGGCTCGCTGTCGCTGTCGTGGCAACCATGCCAGTCGAGTGGCGCTTCGAAAGAGGCTTGCCATCGAGAGTATAGCGATCATCGAAGCTGCCGACACCCTGGCTGAAGAGGAAGCTCTGGATCCGATCGCTCAACACAGGCTCCTCCGTGTCTTTACGCCACCACGAGTAGTCGACTGACCAGTTACTGGCTGTGCGCCAGGAATCATAGGAGAACGGGACCGGCGTGTTGTCGCGCCCCATCAACTGGCTGCCATTGAAGTTCGCCCGATCCGGCGCCAGGCCAGTAACGGGGTCACTGACCTTCGCAAAGAATGCGCGGCTATTGATGGCCGCTTGTGCCCAGAATCCACGATCCTCCTTTGGACCCCAACGCGCCCAAAGTTCGTAGAATGCGGGTAGGTGATACGAGGGATCTGTAAAGGTGTCCCCACCGGAGTTCGGCACGAAGAGAATTATGTTGTAGTTCTCATTAACCACCGGACCGACGGCGCGTGAACCGCTCCGGGTCCATGGGGTAGGACTTCCGCCCAAGGGAGCATTTCCACCAATGGAAGCGGCAGGACCTGCCGAAGCCGTTGCGACCGAAGGCGATGCCGCCGCAGAGGCCACGCCCGCAGGCGGGTTTTGACGGATCGGCATGAAGGGGAGTGAGTCGGGATGTAGGCGAAACGGCCCGGTACCAGTCTGGACGGGATGATGCCGCATAAGACTTAGAAGGTGGTCGGCCTGGGCTTTGTAATCGTAAATTCCTTTGCCTGAACCCCAGCGGTTCGCCGCAAAGTAAAGACTCATGACGAAATACTCTTCTCCATCCGGAGCCGGAGAATCGGAGCGTGGTGTGCCGTCGACGTTCATGGACCAAGCAAAATAGCCGTTCGAGGGATTGTCGGGATCGGTTATCAGCATGTAGGTATTCGCCCAGTTCCAAATTGCATCGAACTCCCGCTTCCTGTTCATCTGAACTGCGATCATCATGCCGTAGGACATGCCCTCTGTCCGCGCATCATGATTGGCGACATCGGTAATGTACGCCAGCGGCCCATTTACATTCGATCCCGCATCGTAATAGACCGTCTGCGAATCCTTGTCGCCGTGGAAGAGTTGCTGGAAGGCCAGCTTGATCTTTGCGTCAATCTGCGCCTGCGTACGTTGCTGCTCCGCAAAGAGGTTGCGATAGTGGCCGCTGCGGTAGGCTCCTGAGCCATCTTCTGCAGTGTGATCGCCCAGGGAAGAGGATGGTCTCGTTGCGGTCGACGGAGCGTCGAAGTAGCGACTCGCAAATGTCACGAAGGTGGGCCAGTTGGGCGCTGGTGTATGGCCACCGCTATGCTGCCGAAACGCAAGATCGCCGTCGGCGAGCGGCGTTCCCATCGCAGGAAAATCGGTGGTTCCGAGGTCGTTCTTACCGAGCAGCCGGTATACCGGGCCGGCTGCGACCGCGGCCATGAACATGCCCTTGGCGTCGACCCAACCATCGCCCTTCGTAGCGCCGCCGCTGATGAATACAGGCCGTGGCGCACAGAGCGCGATCAACTCGTGTGCATCTACGGGAAGATCACTCCATTGCAGGGGCCCGGCGTATTTCAGGAAGTTGCCGGCCATCCAGTGATATTCCCCGGTTCCAGCGACATTCTCGACAACCTCGCCCCAGTTTCGGCGGCTTAGCTTGGCTCCGCCCTCGCCGGAGGAGCTGACGTATGCTATGGCAAACCTCTGGTCATAGGCCATGGCGACGATCGCCGCCTTACCATATCGCGAATGTTCCTCAATGCCAACTTCCCTCGCATCTACTGCCTTATCGGTTTCGAAGTAGTCGAGAGCTCGGCTTGCGCCCCAGGCCCAGGCTCGCAGCGAGCCCCAATCATCGAGCTTGCGAGGCTGCCCATGGTTGCAGAGTCCGATAATGCCTTCGGTCAGACCGGCTCCATTGTCCGCCTGAATACTCGCAGGACTGATCTCGGCGTAGCCCCATCCCTTCGCGAGGACCTGCTGCTGCCATGTTGGGCCGACAGGTGCGGGCGGCGGAGGTGGGATGGATGGTATGGGCTGTCCAGCAACAGCGGGAGTCGGGGGACGGATCGGTCGCGGTCCAATAAAGCCAAATTCCATCATCACTGGAACCGCCGGCGTTGCCTTCGCCGGCGTCGTCAGCTCCAGCTGAATGTCGACGGTGATCAGCGGGTACGACGAGTTGTCCACGTGGCCTACGAGGGTCTTTGTGATAATCGGCACATCACCGTTCATCCCCTCCTTGGTACTCTTCACCTCCCAGGTCACATTCGGCGTGTTCTTTGGGACGCGGCCGTAGACTTCACGATCGAAAAGTTCGACAATCTGCGGCCGGCGCGCTGACCGCCAAATCTTTGCGCTGGAGACCTTCTTGCCATCGTTCAGGACCAGCGGATCGGGAAGTATTGGATAAGGGTTTGCCTTGGATTCGTCGTAGTTGGCCGCATACGGCGAGTCTAGCGAGCCGTCCCGTCCATGGCGAATCGTCGTCATGCCTAACAGGTTCATAATGCGCTGGTGGTCCTGCTCGGCCGTCATCCGGACCACAGGTGGGTACCGCGGACCTGAGGGGGAAATGCCCTGAGGCGGCGCGGCGGAGGCGGAAAGAACGGTCATCGAGACCAGCAGAAGAACCGATTTCATATGCAAATACCAATAAAATGAAGCGGGGCCTTTGTACGGATTTCAGGCCAGCCTTGTCAAGTATTGGATGGAAAGCATATTTTGTTGTTGAATCGTATCAATATAGAAATGGCACCACAGTTCCGCTTACTGTGTTGAGTTTAACTGGTTTGGATTACCCGGGCTGTCCGATTCGAGACGTGCCCGCAAATCCGCCCCTTTGGCTTGCTCCAGCAGAACCCAAGTCTTGATCCCACACCAAATGCAATGACAGTGGTATTTAATTGTAGTAGAAATCTAATGGTGTAACTCACTACAGAAACAGCGCGAAAACGTTGTGCTGCAAATATTCAATGTCTGGATTTGACGCGAAGGAAAGTTAAAGTGAGATTTTCCAACATTCCGACAGAGCTCCCCGAGGATTGGATGGCGCCGAGCAGATGTTTGATCTGAGTGGAAGATGCGCGGTGGTGGTGGGCGGCACGGCCGGAATTGGCAGAGCAATCGCCATGGCGCTGGCGTGCGCCGGCGCGGACGTGGTCGCAAGCTCCAGGTCGAGCGAAAACATTGCTTCGACGGCCGAGCAAATCGAAAGCGTGGGCCGCAGGACCTTACGCATCGTCTCCGACGTTTGCAAGCGCGAAAGTCTGCAACAGCTGCACGATCGGACGATTGGGTTCTTCGGACACATCGATATTCTAGTCAACTGCGCAGGCATCACGCAGCGAATTCCTACCCTTGAATGCTGCGACGAACAATGGCAGAGCATCATGAATGTTAATCTGAACGGAACACTGCGGGCGTGCCAGGTCTTCGGGAAAACTATGATCGAATCAGGTTACGGACGCATGGTTAACATCGCATCGCTTTCCACCTTTGTCGCATTTCATGAAGTAGCCGCATATGGTGCGAGCAAGGCCGCCGTCGGCGCACTGACCAAGTCGCTGGCGGTGGAGTGGGCCGAGTATGGCGTCACTGTGAACGCGATTGCACCAGGCATTATCCCCACCGAACTTAACCGCAAGCTCCTCGATTCTGGCCGCGGCCAAGAGCTCATTCTGCGCACACCGATGGCACGATTCGGAACGGTGGACGAAGTCGCCGGTGCGGCGGTTTACCTTGCAGCGGCGGAGAGCGGCTTCATCACCGGGCAGATCCTCGCCATCGACGGGGGCTATCTCGCCAGCGGTGTCAATCAATGAAAGATTCTGCAGACCAGCCATGAAGATTACCGCCGCACGTCTGATCGTCTGTTCTCCCGACCGAAACTTTGTCACTTTGAAGATTGAGACCGACCAAGGAATCTACGGGCTTGGCGATGCAACTCTGAATGGCCGCGAACTGGCAGTCGCGAGCTATCTCTCGGAGCACGTCCTGCCTTGTCTGATCGGCCGCGATCCGTTCCAGACCGAAGACATCTGGCAGTACCTGTATCGCGGCGCCTACTGGCGGCGTGGCCCTGTCACGATGACCGCAATCTCGGCCGTCGACGTGGCTCTTTGGGATATCAAGGGCAAGGCGTTAAATACGCCGGTCTACAACTTGCTCGGAGGGAAGAGCCGCGAGGGCGTGCTGGTCTATACGCATGCAAATGGCGCCTGCATTTCCGAGACTCTCGACTCTGTCGGCAAGCACATGGAGGAGGGTTATCTGGCAGTGCGCGCACAAAGCGGCGTGCCCGGTGTCGCCTCGAGCTATGGCGTCGCGAAAGCTGGCAAGCCTTACGAACCAGCCGAACGCGGCATGCCATCGGAAAGTCTGTGGTCGACCGAAAAATACCTCAACTTCGTCCCCAGCCTATTCGAAAGACTTCGCGCTGAACTGGGTTCTGATGTCCACCTCCTGCACGACTGTCACCATCGCCTGACCCCGATTGAAGCCGCCCGGCTTGGCAAGGCTCTTGAGCCGTATCATCTGTTCTGGCTGGAAGATCCGTGTCCGGCCGAGCTACAGGAGGGCTTCGAGTTGATCCGGCGGCATACGACGACACCGATTGCGACCGGCGAGGTCTTCAACTCCGTTTGGGACGCCCACGACCTTATCCGCCATCAGTGGATTGACTACATCCGCATGACGATCGTCCACGGCGGAGGCATCACGCATGTGAAGAAGGCGGCGGACTTCGCGGCTCTCTATCATGTACGCACAGGCTTCCACGGAGCGACCGATTTGTCGCCGGTGACCATGGCCGCCGCGCTTCACCTCGGAATCGCCATTCACAACTTTGGAATCCAGGAGCATATGCCCCACAGTGCGCTGACGGAGGAGGTCTTCCCGCACCAGTATCGCTTTGTGGATGGATATATGCATCCGGGCGACGCTGCCGGGCTTGGTGTGGACATCGATGAGGCACTGGCGGCTGAGTATCCTTACCAGCGCGCGTATCTGCCCGTCGCGCGCAAGCTCGATGGCACGCTCACAGATTGGTAGTAATAGGACTGTGAGCGGGAGCGAACGCTACGTTTCTCTGACGCGGGAGAACTAACCAATGCAACCCTCGCCAGTATCTATTCAGTGCACCCACGCATCATCCAGTCCGCTTTACAACCTGATTCTTCTTCGCCGGAACCGATCGTCTCGGCATACGCTTGGCTTCAGTCGCCTCACCGGCGCTCGACCGCCGCTGTAGCACTAGTATTGCGGCACCTCGCAAACGGGCGACCTCGGCCTCGTGCGTTGGCATCAACCTCGGCTTTAGACCGGTCAGGACGGATTCCGCAAATGCCTTCTCGATCACCGGCGCCAAACGCCCCCACGCAGCAACGATATCTCCCGCTATAAGAATGACCTCTGGAGCGAGTGTCGCCGAGATCATCCTCAATCCCTGGCCGACATATTCCGCCTGCTTCGTCAGAGCTGCAATCGCCTTTACATCTTCTTCGCTCGCAAGCCTGAGCAGGTCTTCTATAGTCCGCGCCACGGCCTTTGGCTTGCTCTCCGTGTAATACCGCAGCGCCGCATTTGAGGAGGCGAATACCTCCCAGCATCCGCGCGCTCCGCACCCACACAGCGGTCCTTGGACATCAAGAGAAATGTGGCCAAATTCGCCGGCCATCCCATGATTCCCATAGATCAGCTGACCGTTACAAAGTATGCCCGTACCCACGCCCTCGGAGATGGTGACGAGCACCGCATTGCGGACGCCATCCATGCCGCCAAACCAGGTCTCCGCCAACAGGCAGGCGTTCGCGGCGTTGTCCATCTCCACCGCCATCCCGGTTCCTTTCTCGATCGCTCCCTTGATGTCGAAATCCGGCCATCCCAGATTTGGAGCGAACCGGAGTCGCTGGGTCGCCGAATCCACACGGCCCGGCAGCGCAATGCCCACTCCCTCGAAGGAGCGCTGCGCATGGTTCTTCTTCATCCGCAGCATGCTCTCGATGATGCCCGCTATAGTTCTCTCCGGATCCGATGTCACCGACAGTTGTGCGCGAGAGAGAAAGCGTCCGTTCAGATCCACGATCGCTACCGTTGCCACCTTTGGCCGTATGTCGGCTACCAGCATCACCAGGTTGTCATTCAACCCAACCATCGTCGGGCGGCGTCCACGCGGAAGGCGGGTCGTGCCGCCGTCCCGAACCCAGCGTTCTTCAATAAGCTGATTGACGATGAGTGAGACGGTGCTCCGCTGCAGTCCGGAGATACGCGCAAGCTCCGCACGGGAGATCGGCTGATTGGCCCGAATAACTTCCAGGATCACGTCGCGATTGATGTCCCTCGCAATCTCACTGGAGGCGAGATGAACATACGCGAGATCGACTTTTTGCATCCCTCGAATCATCTCATTTGTCCCACATGGTCTCATTGTCCGCTGGCAACGCCACCGACATAACACAGGATTCGTAACACTTACAACACTATATCGCGGTGGAACGCGGCTCGAACGAACAAGTGCCTGCGACTCCCGTTCCTGCTTGAAAAGGTTCTACGTCGGACGCCTGATACTTCGCGTTAATACCAACTGGCGTAACCGGCTTTGTTGAACCCGCCCAAACGGTCCAAAGCGCAAAAGATAGCTACGTATAGGTTCCCCATATTATGAGTATTTCGTTTGTGTACAAAACTATATTGGTAGGTTTCGCTATGCGTCAAGCCGCACCCAACCCAGGGCCGCAACGCACAAGAACGAAAATAACGCATCTGATTGCGATTACGGCCAATAATACCGATGTACCAAGTTCGCTCGACTTCATTTGCATTTGTATCAACAGGCACGCTAAATTAGGTTTGTTCGAATCCTCGAACAAAGTGAAAACCGAATGAGTCTATCCACGCAAATTGTTCGAACTGCTTCTCTGTGGCGTCTTCCAGCTAGAGAGTGCCTGCTTCCCCTTAGCATCACTGCTCTGCTCACGTTGACCATGGCAGCGCAGGTTCCTGCCCGTGTGCCTACGCGAGACACCGAGCATCGCGTCGCCGCCCTGGTGAGCAAGATGACCCTGGAAGAAAAGGTCTCCCAGATGCAGAATCATGCGGTCGCCATCCCCAGGCTGGACGTGCCTGAATACGACTGGTGGAGCGAAGGTCTCCATGGTGTCGCTCGTTCAGGCTATGCCACTGTTTTTCCCCAGGCCATCGGTCTAGCGGCGACATGGGACGTTCCTCTGATACACGAGGTTGCCACGGCAATCAGCACGGAGGCCCGCGCGAAGAACAGTGAATCCATGCGCAAAGGCATCCACAGCATCTATTACGGACTCGACTTCTGGTCACCCAATATCAACATCTTTCGCGATCCGCGCTGGGGGCGGGGCCAGGAGACGTATGGCGAAGATCCATTTCTCACCAGCCGCCTGGGCGTGTCCTTTGTGGTGGGACTGCAGGGCGATGACCCCTCCTACTACAAAGTTATCTCCACTCCAAAACACTTCGCGGTGCACTCCGGTCCGGAAAGCACCCGCCACAACGCGAACGTCGACGCTTCGCCGCATGATCTCGAAGACACCTATCTGCCAGCCTTCCGCGCAACGGTCACAGAAGCCAAGGCAGGCAGCGTGATGTGCGCGTACAACTCCATCGACGGAGAGCCCGCCTGCGCAAACACGATGCTGTTGCAGGACACCTTGCGGAAAGGCTGGGGCTTCAATGGCTACGTCACCTCGGATTGTGCTGCCATTACAGACATCTCGGGAGGCCACAAATTCTCTCCAGACCTGGAACACGCCGTGGTAGCCGCCGTTCGTGCCGGCACCGACACCAGTTGCGGCAAGGAATACACCGCCCTCGTTAAAGCTGTAAGCGATGGCTTGATTACGGAGAAAGAGCTGGATGTCTCTGTGAAGCGCCTGTTTACTGCCCGTTTTGAACTCGGCCTCTTCGACGACCCGGCGAAAGTAAAATACGCGCAGATTCCCTTCTCTGCTAACGACTCGCCAGAGCATCGCAAACTGGCGCTGGACGTAGCCGGCAGGTCGATGGTGCTGCTCAAGAACGACGGCGTTCTCCCATTGAAGAAGACGGTGACGGTTGCCGTGATCGGACCGAACGCCGCTAGCCTGGCTGCGATCGAGGGCAACTACAACGCTGTTCCGTCAAGGCCAGTGCTGCCCCTGGCTGGTATCGAGACGATGTTCGGCGCCACCAACGTACGGTACGCTCAGGGCTCGCCCTATGTGAGCGAACTGCCGCTTCCCGTGCCGCGGACGGCGCTTCACCCTTCCGCTGCAGACACTCGCTTCGGCTTGAAGGGCGAATACTTCAACAACGTGGATTTTCATGGCGCGCCTTCGATGACTCGCGTGGATGAGCAGGTGGAGTTCGATTGGAACTCCGCCTCGCCTGACAAGAGTGTGGACGCGTCGCACTTTGGCGTGCGCTGGACGGGCACGATTGAAGTACCTGTCGCGGGAGACTACCAATTCAGCTTCACATTGGCACACTGCTATCCCTGCGGTGACGCGGAAGGAGTCAGACTTTTCTTTGACGATAAGCCACTCACGGATCAGCCTGTAGCTGAAAGCGAGTATCGGCCGAGCGGATTGAAGCCATTCACACTGCACTTTGAAGACGCCAGGCCCCACGCGATTCGAATCGAGTACTCCCACAAGGCTCGACTCTTCGGCGCAGGTATCACGCTCGACTGGAAGCCTTCGATCGACGCGGAGCGCGATGCGGCGCTGGTCGCGGCGAAACAGGCAGATGTGGTCATAGCATTCGTGGGACTCTCTCCAGAACTCGAAGGCGAAGAGATGCCCGTGCATGTTGAGGGCTTCGACGGCGGCGACCGCACCAGTATCGAGTTGCCCGCCGTCCAGCAGAAGATGCTTGAAGCGCTTGCAGCCACGGGCAAACCCCTGGTGGTTGTACTGATGAACGGCAGTGCGCTGGCAGTCGATTGGGCCAAGCAGAACGCCAACGCGATATTGGAGGCCTGGTATCCCGGCGAGGAAGCGGGAACGGCGATCGCCAAGGTACTGACCGGCGAGACCAACCCGGCAGGACGGCTACCGGTGACCTTTTATGCCGGTACTAAGGATCTACCCGCTTTCAACGATTACTCGATGGGCAACCGCACCTACCGCTACTTCCACGGGACGTCACTATGGGGTTTTGGCTACGGGCTAAGCTACTCAACGTTCAAGTGGACGAACCTCAAGCTTTCAACGAAGGCACTCGATGCGGGATCGTCGTTGATTGTCGAAGCTGACGTCGAGAATGTAGCGGGGCCGGCGGGCGATATCGTGAGCGAGCTCTATCTCACGCCTCCGGCTGCGCCCACGTCGCCGCAACTCGCGCTCATCGGCTTTGAGCGCAGCACGCTGGCGCCTCACGCCAAACAGCACGTCCGCTTCATCGTGGATGCGCGTGCATTGAGCACGGTCGATGCGAATGGTGTCCGTGCGGTGCGCGCCGGCGATTACAACGTGCATCTCGGCGGATCACAGCCTTCCGAGGGCTCGCACAACTCTATTGCTGGCTCCTTCAGCATTCGCAATAACAAAGAGCTGCCACGGTGAGTGGTTTCAACATGAGGGCCGCGAGGCTTCCAGCGCTGTTCCGTGCAGCGGCATATGCGCGCTTGTTGAGTTCGGTTGGCATCAACGGCTGCACCATCAACAACGTCAACGCCAACATAGACCTGCTGAAGCCCGAAAGCTTGCCAGACCTCGCCCGCATCGCCAGCGTTTTTCGCCGCTACGGCGTCCGATTGTCGCTGTCCATCGATATGAGCAGCCCTCAGGTCATTGGCGGTCTGAAAACATTCGATCCGCTTGATCCGCACGTCGCTGCCTGGTGGAAGAGCAAGGTGGACGAGATCTACCACGCGATTCCAGACTTTGGCGGCGTGGTCATCAAGGCTGATTCCGAGGGCCGCCCCGGCCCATCGCAGTATGGCCGCACCCCGGCCGATGCCGCCAATGTTGTGGCACGAGCACTGCGTCCTTATGGCGGTCTAGTTCTCTATCGGGGCTTCGTCTACGACCATCATCTAGACTGGCATGACTTGAAAGCCGACCGCACCCGCGCGGGCTACGATAACTTCCACGCCCTCGACGGGAAGTTCGACGACAACGTCATCGTGCAGATTAAGCACGGGACGATCGACTTCCAAGCGCGCGAACCCGTCAGCCCGCTCTTCGCTGCACTCCCGCATACGAACGAGGCGATCGAGCTGTAGATCACACAGGAGTACACAGGACAGCAGCGTCATCTCGTCTATCTCGTTCCAATGTGGAAGGAGGCGCTCGATACGGACATGCGCGCTTCCCTCGCAACGCCTCCTCTGCCGGTAAAGCAAATCATCAGCGGCCGCAGCATTCCGCCCGAACATCACACCGCAGGAGGATTCGTCGGCGTGGCTAACGCCGGCACCGATGGCTGGCTCGGCAACCCACTCTCGCTTGCGAACCTCTATGGGTTTGGAAGACTTGCGTGGGACTCAAACCTGAGCGCAGCGGCCATCAGCGATGAGTGGACGCGCCTCAGCTTCGGCAATGACCCTTCGCTACGCACGATCATCAACAAGCTGGAACTCGATTCCTGGCTCATCTATGAGAGCTACACGGGGCCGCTCGGTCTAGGCACGCTCACAGACATCATCGGTGTCCACTTCGGCCCCGGAATCGAGTCCGCCGAGCGTAATGGATGGGGACAATGGATTCGCGCTGACAGCAACGGCGTAGGTATGGATCGCACCGTCGTTACGGGCACACGCTACATCGGTCAATACCCCGGCCCACTCGCAGCGAAGTACGAGTCACTCGCCGCCTGCCCAGATAGCCTTCTGCTGTTCATGCACCACGTGCCGTATGCCTACCGTTTGCACTCGGGCGAAACGGTGATCCAGCACATCGACAACACGCATTATCGGGGCGCCGAAGCCGCAGCCGCGCAGGTGCCCGCATGGGAATCGATTCACGGCAAGGTACCCGAGGCTATCTATGTAGAGGTCTTGAAGCGTCTGCAGTTTCAATCCGGACACTCCATCGTTTGGCGCGATGCCGTCCCTCAGTGGTTCACGAAGATGTCCGGCATACCCGATGCGAAAGGTCGCGTCGGCCACTATCCGGGACGTATCGAAGCGGAGTCGATGCAACTGGACGGCTATACCCCCTTCGATGTAACTCCATGGGAGACAGCATCCGGCGATAGGGCCGTGATTTGCACCGCGCAGCAGTGCTCCGCCCAGACCGTCTGGGACAAGCCTGATGGCTGGTTCGACGTAACCGTGCAATATTTTGACCTTCTGCATGGCGTGTCTAGCTTTGCATTGTTAGTCGCCGGCAATAAAGTCGATCAGTGGGTCGCCGACGACACCCTGCCCGGCGACAAGCTCAACGGCCACACGTCAACCCGGCATGTGTTGCGCGATGTAGCAATCCACCGCGGCGACGTCATACGTGTGACCGGACGGCCAGATGGCGCGGAGAAAGCTCCGTTGGACTATATAGAGATTGTGCCGAGCCAGGCGCGCGAGACCGCACAGCCAATAGCTGTCCCTCGCCAAAATAGCGACGAGAACAAAAGGATTGGGTAGCCGGAACGAAGGGTAACCTCAGAAGGCGCAGCATGAAACCAGTTTTAAAAGGAAAATAGGCGAAACTGAATGCACTCTCATCTGGCTGATTTAGCAGCAGATCGCAATGTAGATTCGAAGCATTTTACGGTGGTAACCTCAGTCCCGAGAGCTGTTCCGGACGTTTTCGCAACGCTTTCGTATCAGCGCGGCGACCGCTTCGGCGACGGGATTGGAGATCTCGACTTTTGGAAGAGTTGAAATTATTGCTTCGGCCAGCTCCGGCACGCGACGCCTCACGATCAGTTTGGCGAGGCCCGCCTCTTCTGCCAGTTGCTCCAAATTCTTCGGCATCACTTTCTCCGACGAATATTCAACGCCGATTTTCATCGCCATGTCCGGGCTAAGTCCCGGATAGTAACCGTGCTCACGATATCGTAGAGCGGCGCGAGCCCGACCTCCAGATTTTCGGATCCGGCGCCGAGCTGACGACACTGATGCCAGGCCGATTGTGCTCGAGAGGTAAAATGGAAATTTCGGATATCGGAAGGCTGGCAGCGTTGCGCTTCCAGATACTCATCTCGAGAGGCAGCAGATCAGGCCACTGATGAACGGTTCGAGTTCACCACCGATCACGACCCAGACGCCGGGCTATTTCCACGTTTTGGCAAAGCCCACGGGAGCGGTGTGCAATCTGGACTGCACATACTGCTTTTTCCTCTCCAAGCAGGCGCTTTATCCGGGGAGCGACTTCCGCATGGCGGACGATCTTCTGGAGATTTACATCCGCCAATTGCTGGAGTCGCAGCAGCCGTCCCCGGTAACGATTGCATGGCAAGGCGGCGAGCCCACGCTGATGGGTCTCGATTTCTTCCGCCGATCGGTCGAGTTGGTCGAGAAGTACCGAAAACCTGACCAGCGTGTGGAGCACACGATCCAGACCAACGGAACGCGGCTCGATGACGAGTGGTGCGCGTTCTTCAAGGACCATAGTTTTCTGGTTGGCCTCAGCGTGGATGGGCCACGCGAGTTGCACGACAAATACCGCGTGGACAAGGGCGGCAGAGGGACGTTCGACCAGGTGCTGCGCGGCTGGGAGTTGCTGAAGAAGCATGGGGTGGAGTGCAACATCCTGTGCACTGTTCATGCTGGCAACGTGGGGTATCCGTTGGAGGTGTATCGCTTCTTCCGCGACGTTCTTGGGGCTGGGTTCATGCAGTTCATCCCTATCGTCGAGCGTGTAAACGCTGACCTTGTTCCGCTCGCCAACCTGGGCTGGGGAACGCGGGGCAGCGATCCGCGGCCACTCTATCTGCAGTCTGGCGACCAGGTGACGGACCGGTCGGTTCAGCCGGAGCAGTTGGGAAAATTTCTCATCGACATCTTCGAGGAATGGGCTCGGCGCGACGTCGGCAACGTCTACGTCCAGATCTTCGACACCACGCTGGCAGCTTATGTTGGCCAGTACACCCTCTGTGTCTTCTCGCCGACCTGCGGGGATGCAGTCGCCTTGGAGCATACCGGCGACCTGTATTCCTGCGACCATTATGTGGAGCCGGACTGCAAATTGGGCAATATCCGGGAAGAGCATATGGCCGATCTGGTCATGTCGGAGAGGCAGCGCAAATTCGGGGACGACAAGCAGACCACGCTTCCTGCCTACTGCCGCGCATGCGACGTGCGCTTTGTGTGCAATGGCGGCTGCCCGAAGGACCGCTTCACCTCGACTCCCAATGGAGAACCGGGCTTGAACTTCCTGTGCGCGGGCTACAAGAAGTTCTTCGAGCACATGGATAAGCCGATGCGCTTGATGGCCAACCTGCTCGAGGCAAAGCGAGCTCCCGCGGACATCATGCACTGGTATGCCATGGAAGACAGCAGATGGAGGACTGAGGCGGCCAAGGCCGGTCGCAACAAGGCTTGCCCGTGCGGCAGCGGACGCAAGGCCAAGCACTGCCACGCGCGATCGCAGGACGGGATTGCTGCTTCTGTCAACGAAACTTGGCCCGACTGTGCCGGTGAATATTGGCCCCACCTTAGGACCTTTGTATGAGACATACCGGCTCCTACCATTGCATTGCAGAACTGGAGCTTGGTCATCTGCATTGCAGAACTGGAGCTTGGTCATCTGTTTCAATGCGCGCGAAGCACAATCTGGCGGTCAGTTTTTTGGTATTCATGCTTCAAGTGGAGGACGGATGATGATCTTTGCCGGCGAAATACCATTGAAACAAAACGGCAAAGTAGTAGGCGCTGTCGTGGTAAGCGGAGACTCGGGGGAACAGGATCATGCGGTTGCAGAAGCTGGCGCAATGGCTCTTTAGACCGACTGAGTTGCGCACGAGATTGGGCGACAGTCGTTGCGCATACGAGCAAAGGGGATAAACGGATGAATCGCAGAGACTTCATAAAGCGGGCAGGTGCAGTGAGCGCTGCCTCGGCCGTGACTCCAGCACTCGCCTATGCAGAGATGCCGTCGACTACCGGCAAGCCAAGACAGGTGGTCGTAATTCTTGGCGAATCTGTTCGCTACGACATGCTGAATTGCAACAGAAATACGGGATTGAAGACCCCAAATCTGGATCGGTTGGCGAAGCAAGGCATCCGCTTTGAACGTGCTTACAATTGCCAGCCTGTTTGCTCACCAGCTCGGTCGGCGATCTGGACTGGGCTCTATCCGCATACGAATGGTGTCTGGGGAAATAGCATGCCGCTGGGCGATACCGTCCATACTATTGGCGAGCGGCTGCATGACCGCGGGATCGAATGTGCCTTTGTCGGTAAGTGGCACCTGACCGGTACTGACTACTTCGATACAGGGAAGCCTGCACCTGGCTGGAACGAAGCCTACTGGTATGACATGCGGCGCTACCTCACGGAACTGACACAGGAAGAGCGTCAGCGATCTCGTAGACCTTCGACCGGTGACGATCCATCGTGGACCGCAGAGAAATGTTACGGCCACCGCGTAACCAATAGGGCTGTGGATTTTCTTGCGAATTATGAGGGCAAGGATTTTATGTTGGCAGTAGCTTACGACGAGCCGCATGATCCGAGCCTTTGCCCGATCGAGTATTCCGAAATGTACAAGAATTATGTATTCCCAAGTGATCCAAATGTAAGAGATCCGCTGACGAACAAGCCATTAGACCAGCGCATATGGGCTGATGGGCAACTGAATGCAAAGCCACATTCAATCGAAGCCCGGCATTTCTTTGGTTCGCATACGTTTGTCGACACAGAGATTGGCCGTGTGCTTGATCAGATTGAAAAGAGTGCGCCAAATGCCTTGGTGATCTATACATCGGACCACGGTGTATTTCTAGATTCACATCGACTAAAAGACAAAGGGCCGGCAATGTATGAGGAGATTACGCATGTCCCATTCATTGTGAAATGGCCGGGGACAGCGCCGCCAAATACCGTTTCGACGGGGCTAGTGTCGCATATTGACCTGAGCGGCACGCTGATGGAGTTCTTCGGTTTTGAAGTGCCAAAGACGCTTGAGGGTGGGAGCATGCTGCCGATGCTTACTAATCCCGCTGCCACTGTTCGCAAAGAGGTTTTTGTAGAGTGGGGACGATACGAAGTTGATCATGACGGCTTCGGCGCGTTCCAGCCGATACGGTGTATCTGCGATGGACGTTACAAGCTCTCAATCAATCTTATGGTTACCGATGAGTTGTATGACCTTGAAGTCGATCCCGGAGAAATGGACAATCTGATTGACTCGACGAAGCATGCAGAGATTCGCAATGATCTGCATAACAGGCTTCTGAATTGGATGAATACTTCGCGAGATCCCTTCCGCGGATATTATTGGGGTAGACGTACTTGGAGGCAGAATTTTCCGGAGACGTGGGCAAATGCTGGCATGACGCGTCAGCACGAGAGTGACGGCTATCTGCCACGCGAACTTGACTACGATACTGGCCAGACAATGACGGCCTCAACTCGGCTTAAGAGTAGTCCCAACGAAGCTGAAATTTGGGCGAATGCGGTCAGCCGACGTAGCGCGAAGACGAAGATGCATTGACCCGGGCCATCGTGGAGTTGGCCAGCCTGGCAGTTTGCAATCAATTCCTGCAGCCAATCAACGTCGCCCACCATGATGATGGCAACCTGAGCCCGTTTCGGCCCGGATGCGGTACTCTTCACTTAATCCTCTTCTCCATGGCGCGCTTGAAACACATTCGGTGAACTCAAGGCAAGCGACAACTCAAACGCGATCCGCGCGCACGGTAACTAAGTCCCAGCCTGCGACGGCGATTTCCCCGTGTATCGGCTCAATTTGCTTCTCGCTCAGATCGCTGAGCCAAAGCCGAGGCGCTGTGGGTGTGGACCAGCGCAACTTCGCCATGCGCTCCTGCCCCGACGCGCCGAAGAGCCTTACAATCCAGGCGTTGCCCTCGTCACTGTGCTTGAGCGCCAAGGCAAGAACATCGGGCGGTTCAATCTGTAATAGAGACGGGGATGGAGGATTGGCGCTCGCCACCGAGGCGATAAGAGGCTGTGACAAACCGATAGCAAGCCGGCTGGCCGCTGCCGGATCGTATCCACTATGCGCGCGTAGCGCATAGCGGAATTCCACCACGCCCTCCTGATAGGCGCGATAGTTTGTTCCCCAGAAGGTATTCATTACCCAGGAATAGAACTTCTGCGTCGGTGCAATGTGTTCCCGCCAGAGCAGGGCGTTGTGCTGCGATCCAGGCATTGTCGCGCTGATCTCTCCCACCTCAACCAGGGGTGCATCCAGCGTCACCCACGTAACACCTTGCCGCTCATTCGCGACATCGATCCATCGCCCGACCGGAAGCCAGTTCTTGCTCG
>OCZT010001091.1_pt1 | contig 27917 bp, 39 predicted proteins | sample 1539031 | NCBI WGS metagenome assembly OCZT01 (sample SAMEA3539308, study PRJEB22396) | soil metagenome | biome: tundra; feature: field; material: soil | place: USA | collected 2010-05 | depth 0.15 m | reverse complement strand
GCCCAGATCGGCAAGTGCGTGGTCGGGTCCATCGTCCAGAGTGTCGCATCGGCACCCTTGGCGATGGCAGTCGGCAGTCCGGCAGTACCGCCGATGATCATGTCCCCGGCGGCTGTCATGGGGTTGGTCATGCCACCACCGGGGATCGTGATGGTCTTGGTGGTTCCGGTGCCCGATGCAACCACGCCCGCGCCTACGAAGTCGAGAGTCACGGCCGCTGTGGCGAGCGGCGTGCCTTCGTCCTGGACGGTGACGCCGCTGATACCCGTTCCCGGCGGCACGGCGTAGGTCTGGTCATCGCGGAGGAATTTGGTCCCGTCAGGCGTCCCGGTCCCGAGCTGGGCAACGGGAACGAGCCCACGGTGCGCTAAATCATGTCGGTGCGTCGGTTGAGCCATTACGCCACCTGCCAGGATGCGGCAATCGACTGTGCGGCAATGCTACCAGAGGCACCCGCGGGCGCGAAGTCGAGCGTCACGGTGCCAGCGGTTGGAGACGTTTCGGTGATCGATGCAGCGGCGACCGGCTGGCCGTCCACCTGGACCGTGACAGATCCGGGGGTATACGCGCAGCCGAGGGTCACCAGCGCGGAGGCGCCGTCGCCATCGCGGATGAACGTCATCGCCACACGCTGCCCCAATAGCGCGGTTGAGAGGTCGGCAGGCGCAGGGGCCGTGATCTGTGCGAAGTTCCGCACCCAGGGCGCCGGCCGAACCGGATCGGCCACGCCAAACCCGCCGCCGTTGAAACCCGTGAGCACGGGGATCGCGAGATCGAGCGACACGTCATAGAGCCCCGGCGCAAACGGGGCGACTGTCCGGTGGGTAATCTGCATCCACGCGCCAGTCTCGAAACCCGGTTCGTGGGTTAACTTGACCCAGATCCGTTGACCCTGCCGAGCGAGATTGACTTGTGCAGCCTGCATGCGTTGGAGGATAACACCGGTCAGCGTGGCCTCTTCGGTCGCTGCGCGGAGCAGGTACGCCGTGGCTAGTGCTGTGGCAGCGGCAGCGGTGGTGCAATTCATGTCGCTCGAGCGTGTGTCGCGGCCGAAACGCTCGTCGGCAAAGTAGGACGCGGCCACGGCGGGGTCTGACACGTACACCGCCCCGCCCGAATATTCGAAATGGCACCCGGAGAAAATGCGGCTAGGATCGCGGATCAGTTCGGCCGACGGCGGGATTGCAAAGACCGTCTCATGGTCGATTTCTGCGGGGTCGTTGGACAGGCTGATTGTTGACGAGTCGCCAGACCACAACGGAGCGTGATAGCAGAGGGCCGGGGCGGCCGATGGCAGGAGACCCCACAGCGCGATGAAATCGAATCTGCCGCCGCCGCCGTGGGCGCCGCCGCCGGTCGAATGCTCGGCGTAGTGAACCCGCCAATAGCGGTGGCCCTGATCGGCGGACGGGATAGAGGCGAAGAAACCGCCGTCACTGACGCCGTACGCCATCGCTTTGAGCGTGACAACCACGCTCCAGCTGCTGCCATTGTCGGACGCCTCGACAGTGAGGCCGTTCGCCCAGCCGCTGGCATAGCCACCGCATTCGCCGTTTATGCCCACCGTGACGACTTTGGGCAACCCAGCGGCCAGCAGGTCGACGGTCCAGTAACAGTCGATGTCACTCAGGACGACGGCGGAGCGGGTACCGGCAACCCCGAAGCAGGCGCCACTGTTAGGCGCGCCGGGCCATGAGCCGTAGGCCCAACCAAGCCCCCAGCCTGTGTCGTTCGATGCTACGTACGTTGACGCAACCGCGTAGATGCTCGCCGCGGGGGTGTATTCGTTCGCGGTGGCCGTATCATCAAAATCGCCCAGATCATAGGTACCGCCGAGCAGGTCAACCGACGACTGCCCCAGCCCCACGGGTGCCACATAAGCCGAAGAAGTTGTTTGCGCCCACGGAGACGTGGCATCGGAGACGGTGCAGGCCGCTTCCCATCGCACGAAGTAGTTTTTACCCGACAGGTTGGAACACTCGGCCAGCACGTCGCTCGCCGTTCGGCCGGTGTAGTCGGCGGCCGGGAGGGATGTCGGCGACGAACGGTCGATGAACCCGGCGTCCCCGAGCGGCAGATAGCCGGAGGCCAGCAGCCAATCGATGCGCACGATGTCCGTCTCAGCCGAGCGCTTGCCGCCGGTCTGGATGATCCGATCCGACAGCAGGACGTTTAGGTCTGTGACGTTGGCGGTCCACTCCCGCTGATTGCCCATCTGCAAGGAGGTCTTGCCGCGCCCGCAGTTGCGCCCGGCGAGGTAGCCCGCTGCAACCATCGTCGGGGTGGCTTCCGACTCGGTGACGCGCAACGGCGCAAACGCCTGAGGAGTGAGGGTCGCGGCCGGGTCGTCAATGTGCAGGCTGCCAATGTCCGCGGAGCCCTTCATCGCCGCCTCTTTGAGCGCCCACGGCGTGCCTGAGCCTGCGAGGCCCGGGACCGGGACTGTGGTCAGGCTGGAGCCGGAGAGTTTGATATCGAGGCTCATTGCGGGATGCCTCGCTCTAGCCACATCCGCTGCACATTCGCCGTCTGCACATCGTTGGCCGAGACGTTGGTCGTGACCGAGATATTGATGACGGGCAGTTGCGCAGCCCGGCGGTAGTCGGAGTCGAGTTGGGCGACCGCGGCAGAGAGCGCCGGGTCTTTCTGCGCGGTTTCAAGATCCGTCTTGATCGCTTGCAGCGCCTCCGACGTGATGCTCTTGCCGCCCGCCGCCGCATCGTCCGCAGCGGGGCGAGTCGATCCCCACTTTGCAGCCGCGAGGATGTCCGCCATGCGTTTGGCTGCTGCCGCGTTTGCCTCGGCTATTGCTGCCGCCCCCTGGGTTGTTGGCGTCAGACCCTGGGCCTTCTTATAGTCGGCATCGAGCTGGCCGACCGCCCCGTTGAGGGCTTTGTTGTTTGTCGCCTCATCGAGTGCGGCCTTGATTGCTGCCAGACCCTCCGGGGTAATGCTCGTGCCGTTGGCGAGCTTGTCCGCCGCGGTCACCATTGCCTTCTGGGTTTCCGAATTGGCCCACACGTCCGTGATGACCTTGCCGAGGCCGAACATATTGTCCGACTGGCTTCGATAGTTACCGACCACGGCATTGAGCGCGTCGGTGTTGTTCTGCGTCGTGGTTTTTTGCGCCGCCCATGCGTCAATTTGCCCGGCCGTGTCGGTTTGCGCTTTGTTGGTGTCCTGTTGAAATTGTCCCCACGCCTGCGCGAGGGCGTAGATGCTCGCGCCCGCAATGGCGACCGATCCAAGGATGGACACGGCCCCCATCAGCTTGCTAGACCCGCTCACGGCGCCACCTTCGGCGGTGCTGACGCCGCCCATGCCCATGCCCATGTTGGTGACGAAAACCTTCTGAACGCCGAGGATGCCGCCGCCACCAGTGACGGCAGAGGTTCCGACGCTGGCCGCGCCCTTGATAACGTCCGCGAGCCCCGAGCTGAGCAGCCCGCCCGATAGTTTGTTGACCGCCAGGCCACCGATGATCGCGGCCTTCAGCGGTTCCGGGAGGCTGTTGAAAATGTCGAATGCTTCCTTGGTGATCTGCCCGGCTACTTTGAGGCCGGCGATGAACGGCGGCAGCGCGTTCTTCGCGAAGTCCTCGATTTGCGGGATGACGCCCGAGACGAACTTTTCCGCGCTCGAGATGTTGTCCTCGCTGAACAGGTTGTTTATGCCCTTGCCGAGATCCACGATCCCGCTCTGGACGGCATCGCTCGACACGAGGTCAACCAGCCCCTTGAGCACTCGCTGCTCCACAGGCAGCAACTCGGTGCCCAATTGGATCTTTAGCGAGCTGAACGAGGCGGAAAGTTGCGCCTGTTGCTCGGCCACGGTCTGGCCGGTGGCGGCCCACGCATCGCCGAACCCGGCGGCGCCGTCGTTGACGGCTTGGACCTTCGCATCCAGCAGCCCGACGTTGCCGATGAGCGTGAGGATGCCCGTCGATTGCTTGCCGCCGAACGCCTTGGCGAGTAGCGCGGCCTGCTGATCCAGGGAGAGGCCGTTGCTGTCGAGGTGCGTCTTTAGGTCCTTGATTGCCGCGTCGATGCCGCCGGGGCCGCGCAGATCGTCCGCGAGCGCAAATTGCGTTAGCCCGATCCGCTTCAGCTCCGTGATCGCGGTGCCGGTCGGGGCCGCCATGAGGCGCATCGCCGAGTTGATCCGCGTTGCCGCATCCACTGCGGGGATGCCCTGGTCTGTCATGTCTGCCAGGGCCGCGCCGACGCTCTGCAAGGAGACGCCGTAGCTCTTGGCCGTGCTCAGGACGCCGGTCCCCATCGCGTCGGTGAGGTCCTGCATGCGCATGTTGCCCGCGCCGACAATGGCATTGAGCGTACCCATCGCCCCAGCCATGTCCTCTACGCCCTTGACGCCCGACTGGTTGGCTGCAATCAGCGCGTTGGTCACGTCCTCGAGGTTCGCGTTGCCGACCTTGGCGCCTTCGGCCGCCACCTTGAGGATTTCCAGCGCCTTGGCGCCGCGGAGTCCGGCAGACTCAACATGGTAGAGCCCGGCCGCCAACTCTTCCGGCCCGGTGCCCACTTCCGGCGCGAGCTTGAGAACGGCCGCGGACATGGTCGCGACTTCGTCGGCGGTGCCGCCGGCTTGCGTCTGGATCAGCGTCATGGACGACTGGAACGTCCGCGCAGCATTCGTGCTGCTGATCGCGATGCCGCCGAGTGCGAGAGCGACCGGCACGCCCAACAAGGCGAGGTTCTTCGCCGCGGTCAGAGCCCCGCTCCCGATCTTGCCGAGGCCGCCACTGACGGTGGACGCGCTCCCGCCCAGACTCAGCAGGGACGAGCGCGCCTTTCCCGCCGGGCCGGAAACGTCGTCGGTGGCGTAAAGCCGAAAGCCAACGTCATTCATCGGACGAGCCCGGCGGGAAGAGCACGAGATCGAGGCGCATTTGGTCGGCCGAACTCATCTGTCCCCACGCTTGCAGGCGTGCGGGCATGGCAGCGATACGCTCGGCTGAGATCAGCGTGCCCAGAAGCGCGCGCCTCTCCGGCGTTTCGTTGTCGAGCTCGGTTTGCGACCATCGCATCTCCCGGCAAATGAGGGCGTCTAGGACTTCGTTCGCTTCGTTGCGGGTGAGACCTTCGGAGAGGGTTTCGAGTCCATCGATAGCGCTACCGGCTGCCCAGCGGCCGACGGAGCGCTTGACGGGTTTGGGACGACGATCCCAGTCAGTGCGCGGAGCAAGTAGCCGTGCTGGTCACTGGCTACGCCGTTGACGCGCGGGAAGTAGGCGTCGTGCAGCGCCATTGCGGTGAGGGGGTCTAGCAAGTCAATGGCGTTCACGGCGTTCGGTTCGCGGGTGCCGATCGCCAGGCCCTTGCCGTCTTCGCCGAGGCACGTCCAGCTGACGGTGCAGGTTGCCATGAGGGTGGCATCGGCCAGACCGCCGAAACGGTCCCGGCCCATGCGCTCGTCTTCGACCTCCAGCGCATAGGCGCTCTGGATGCGCCGCTGTGCGCCGTAGGTCATGGACTTGGGCAGGACGATGACCGCCTCGTCGCGCTCGTGTGGCGTTCCGGGGCAGTGGCAGGGTCCGAGATCGACTGTGGTTGTTTCCATGGCTGTCTCCTTGCTGGCGAAGGGTGGGGGAGCGCGGCGCCAGCCCGACGCTCCCCCATGAGGGATTAGGCGATGGTGTTGACGAGGGTTACCGCGATGTCGGTGCCGAGCGTGGCGTCGTAGACGTACTCCGCATCGGTCTGGAAAACCGTGGCGCCGGCGGACTCGGCGACTGGGACCGCACGGAAGCGGATACGGCCGTCGATGATGAGCGACTTGTAAATGCCCAGGACGCCGGGGGTAGCCTCGGCGATGGTCATGCCGCCCGAAGGCGTTAGGCCCGTCGTGGTTGCGGTGATCGCGCCGGGGGTGACGATGTTGCCGAGGATGCCGTTGAACGTCACGAGGTAGGGGCCGCCGTCGGAACCCGTGACGACGCAGCCGTACTGCCCGATGGTGGTGAGCGCACGGAGCGCGGCCTGAACCGTGGCAGCGGAGGCGTTGAGCGCGATGACGCCGGTCGTCTGAGCGCCGAAGGTCAAGGTGAACGTCCCGCCCGTTGGCGAGCCGGTGAGCGTCAAGGACTGACTCTCGTTTGTCCCGGCGATGGCAGAGCCGAGGCAGACGGTGCGGAGTCGCTTTTCGCCCATGACCGTGCCGGCGGTGACGTACGCGCCATCGAAGAGCGCGGCTTGGTTGGCGGCAGTGGCGAAGAGGGTGAATGTGCCCTTGGGCTCGCGCCGAGCGCGGCCGTAGCCGTCCAGCACGTCGCCCGCGTTGCCGTACTTGCGCGGCACCACACCGCTCGGGATGTTGACGCTGCAACCGTGCAGACCCACGTTCTCCGAGAGGGATGCGAACGCCGTTGCAGTCGAGCCGAAGTAGGCGCGGGTGAGGTGGCCCATCGCCGTCTCAGCCACTGACGGAGCAACCGCCGCGGAGGTGAAGCCGCCGACGCTGATTTTGTCAGAGCCGATCCAGTTCTCGGAGATCGTCCACGGCGCGTTGCCGGGCGCCGCGAGGTCGGAGAAGGCAAGCGTGATGTCCGTCAGCAGCGCGTCCGGCATCTGATAGACGTTGATATTGTCGCCTTCCTCGATCGTCGCGAGGTCGAGCGTGGTGTTCGTCATGTCCGCGGCATAGAGGCGGGTCTTGTCGGTGTCTGCGCCTGTGGCTGTGACGCCACCAGCGATGCACCCGGCCAGCGCCGGCATCACGTCCTCAAACCGGACCACGCCCTTGCGGGCCAGGGTCGCATGGCGCACGCCGTAGGAACCCCGGCCGGCTTCGTGCATCGACAGGCGCCCGTAGTCTTCTTGGATATTGTCAGGGGAGCGGTCCAGCACGATCATGCCCGTGGAATCGCCACCGAGCAGCGCCGTCGTGGGAACGGCCAGCCCCTGCGTGCTTTGCTTGCCCCACGCCGTCTTGTGGAATGCTCGTTCGCCGCCGGCGTAGCTCACAGCGTCTCCTCAGTTGTGGCGGGCGCTTCCGCCGGGGTTTCGGTTGTTTCGTATTCATAGAGGCCCGAGGCCACTAGATCGGCCGCGACTGGCGAAGCGTTCCCCAGCGAGTGAACGTAGGCGAGCCGATCGAGGTCGCCCGCGTCAAGGTCGCGCGCCGGGATGCCAGGCAGGTAGCGATCGGTGCCGCCGATCCAACGGAGGCGCCGTGTGGGCGCCGGGGTGACTGTCTTTGCGGGCTTCACAGGGTTCCTCCGGGTTGGATGTCGAGATTGAGCCGCTCGATGACGGTGAGGGTGAATTCGAGGGTCGGCGGGTCTTGCCGTGGATCGGCCGCGGTGATGAGGGCGCTGTTGCAGCGCGGCGTGCCGTCCGATGCCCGACAGAGTTGCGAATGAGCCGCGAACATCTCCGAGTAGGCCGCGAACATCTCGATACCCTGGCTCAGCAGCGTCGGCAGATCGGGCCCCATGAGGGAGAGGTCCATTGGGATCTGCCAGGTCCACTCTGCGACCGTGGCCGAGAGGTACCGGACCGCGGGAGTCTTCGGCCAGCGGCTGACGTGCACACCAGGCCCGAGGTCAAGCGCGTTGGTCGGCGCGGCCGGGACAGGGATGCCCGTGTAGATGTCCGTCACCAGCCCGGATCCCACGCCGAACGCTGCGCCTACTCCGGTGATCCGACGTGCGAGGGCTGCTGAGGCGTCGATAATCTCCGCAATGGCAGTATGGTCACTCATGGCGTGCCATCTCCTCACGGATCGTCTGAGCGGCGCCCATCCTGACACGCTCCCACGCCTTGCGGAAGCTGTCGGTCTTGCCGAAGCTGTAGCCCTTTTTGGCGATGCTCCGTGCGATCAGGAAGGCGTGCGACATGATCTCGGGATCTGCGACAGTCGAGCGAATGGAGCCGTTGACGGACTTGCCGCTGCTCGCGATCTTCCCGATGGCGCGGAACTTCAGCAGCCCTTTGGAGTTGAGGAAGTGCAGGTCGCTCCGGCCGGTGACTCCGGGCTTATGCGCGAGCCATTCCGCGATCGGGCCGACCGGCGGCATCTTGCCCGTGCCCGACTGCCAGCCTTCGACCATCGGGCGCAACTCGGGCACGAGCTTGGCTGAGGTACCAACGTAGACCGACAGCTTGCCGGACAGTTCTTCCTTCGCATGGACTTGCTGCTCCGCTCGTCCGGTGTAGTGATGCGGGGCGATGTCCGCTTTCACGGCATCCGCGGCCTGCTGGCCGACCTTGAGCAGGCCACGGCGTATCCCCGCATCCCAGACCTTGGGCGCGAGCTTCGCCGTGGCCTTATCGAGGCCGATCACCTGGACCGAAAAGCCGCTCACTCGGGGTCGCCCTCCGCGGCTGTGTTGCCGAAGCTGAAGTCCGTCGCCGGGTTGGTTGTGACGATCTCAGGCTCAGCCAGCTTGGCGCGGATGCGCTCGAGCAGATCGGCGATACTGCCGCCAACGGTGAGGCCAAGATCCTTGCAGACGGCGCGCAGTTCGTCCCGGCTCATCTCGTCAAGCGCCTTGCCGGCACCACGATCTCAGGCGCTGCGACTTCCGCGATGACCGGCTCGCCACCTTCGGCGACGAACAACCCAGAGCTGACGGCCGTTTCGATGACTTTGGACTCGGCAATGCGCCGGCTCTTCGCCATCCATGCGATCTCCGCGGCGTCAAGGTCGCGGGAGGGGTAGTCGGGCCGGTATGACGAGCCACCGATGAAACGAAGGGTAGTCATGGCGTTACCTCACTGCTCCGGCGCCGTGGCCGTATTGGTGGATATCCCGCAGGGTCTTGGATAGCAGGGCCTTTGCGGTGACGACCTTGCCGAAGGCATCCATGCCGATGGTGTCATCGTGGCCCGCTCTGGCTGAAAGATATACGGATACTGACTCGCTGACTGCATCATCCCAGAGGTCGGAGGGTAGGTCTACCCATGTGCCCCACTTGGCAGTGACCGAGATCCCGCCGTACACCTGCGACCACGATCCATTGAGCCGCATGATCCCGGTGATCGTTTCGGCATTGAGCGGGTAGAGGGCGTAATTGGTGCCCGAGACGAGCGCCTGGCCGTTGGACGTGACCGCGCTGACTGCGATGCAATCGTCGATCGGCAGCAGGCGGATGGCACCGGCCCGGCCGGTGAAGGTGTGTGCGCTTGCCGTGGAGTCGGCAACCGCCGTGTAGGTCCCGTGGATGCCGCGCGCCTTGCGGATCTCCCGATTGAGCCGTACCGATACGGCGTCGATGATCGCGGCAATCGAGGCGTCAAAGAGCGCCGGCACATACGCCGGGTTGCCGGCTAGCCGGGTCTTGACGTCGTTGCTCGTGCACCAGGGGTCCATGTTGCTCCTGAGGTGGTTCCCCGGGCCTGGGGGATGAGGCAGGCCCGGGGGGACCGGGGACTAACTCGCTGCGATGCCGGTGATGACTCCGCAACCCGCCGGCAGGTAGCACTTGAGCACTTCGTCCACGTAGACGCCGAACTCGCGCTGAAGCGCCGTGAAGGCGAAGTCGTACTGGACGTACTCCTGGCGCACGTCCAGCTCGAACACGCTGGAGACGTTGCTGTTGGGGTACCAGGCCGGGAGTGCCTCGACAATCGCGACGATCTTGCCGGCTGGCATGTTGGGGTGAACTTCGATCTGCACGACAGGCTGACTCGGGCAGAACTTGTTGAGGTAGGTCGCGACGAAGAAACCCGCCTGAAGCAGCCCAGTGCCGCCCGGGGCCGGACTTGCCATGACGCGAATGGCGCCCGTGGAGCCGGCGGTGAGCACTGCCTGAGTGATCGTCAGCGCTTCCTGGCTGTTGACCAAGAGTCGAGACGGGGAGAGGCGAGCGTTGTCCCACAGGGACTTGAGCATGGTATCGATCTGGACTACGCCGCCCGCATTGTCCGAGGTCAGGGCCGTGCCGGCCATGTCCACGAAGTAGGCGCCGGAGCCGGCGACTTCGAGCTGCGGGATGATGCCGTCGAAAACGGTATCGTCCGCGGTCTGGTCAGCGGCGTTCGGCAGGTGCCCGGTGTCGCTCGGAGTCGTGAGCAGCTCGTACGTGTTTGCGGTGACCGTGGCCCTGTAGTACAAGGTAGACGTGGTGCCGACGTACACGTTGTACGCGACGGCGCCGCGGACGGCGGGCCAGTGGACGATCGTGGCTGTAGAGCCGAGGTCGTAGGTTGTGGCGGCATGATTGCCGGTGCACACGTCGGTCTCGTCGGCCGCATCGACTACGGAGACGATGCCGGTGGAGCCGGAGATCTTGCCCTGTAGGGTCAGCGCGGAAACGCCGAAGTAGGCGGTAGCGTCCGGGGTGAGAGTGCCGTCGGTCGCGAGGGCCGTGTCGGCGAAGGTGAGCGTTGACGGCTTGCCGATGGCGGTCTTGTTTCCGCCAAGGATGGTCTGCTCTTCGCCGAGCATCGTGGTCTGCAGCGTCGTCACGGTGCCGCGGTTCAGCGCGTCATCGAACTCCTGGCTGGCCCAAATGGCCTGCATGGTCACTTCGCCCGGGAAACCCAGGGTTCGGTAGCCGGCGGAGTACGTCTGGAAGGTGATGCTCGGCACGGTGCCCTTGCTGCCTTCGGCGACGCCTGGGCGCAGGTTCGTGGCGTTGACGTTCGTGACGGCCTTCCACTCGACCGCTGTGCCGTGTCCGCCGCCCTTGCGGGGTGTGCGGTTGCGCAGTGGCGTGAGGATCGGCACGAGAGTCTTTGCCGGGGCCTCAAGATTGTAGCCGTACATGCCGGTGGTGGTGGTGATGCCCTGAGTGGTTTCGCTTGCCTTGGCAAGCATGTTGCCCGAGACGGGCGCCAGGAGTGCCGCTCGCACGGCGTCTAGTGTCGCCTGACTGATCGAGGGGTCCATCGGATTACCTTTCGTGGTTGGGAGGGCTACCGCCCGGTGCGGAGCCGTTGGATTTGCTGCTCTGCCGCAGCTTGGCGGAGCGAGGCAGCCGCGGACGGGTCTCGCTTCTCCATTGCGCCGGCAGCCTTGAGGAGCGCAGACGAGCTATCGCCGTCGTCCTCTTCCTCGGTGCCAATTCGACCGCCACGCTCGGCATAACGGACCGGGCCACCCGGGCTAGCCATCTTGGCGACCTTTTCGAGCAACTCCTTTGCGGGCGTGAAGCTCGCGAGTAGCTCGACTTTCATCGCGTCGAGTGCTGTCTGGTTGGCGGTGCCGATCCGGTCTGAGACGACCGTTGCGACCTTGGCGAGGGTGTCATCGTCAGAGAGCGCCACCTTTAGCAGCGCTCCGAAGTCGGGAGACTCGGACGTTCCGAGCGTCACGATCTCCGCTGGGGTTGTCTTTTCGAGGCGGTCCAGCCGATCGGTGAGCGCCTGCAACTGATCGGAGACCTTCTGGAGATCGCCAACCGGCTCGGCGTTTTCCAGAACGGCGACGATGACGGGCGCTTCGGTCGCTTCAGCGACTTCGGCAACCTCTTCGGGTGTCCCGATCTCGGCCGCTTCCAGCCCCATGAACGCCACGAGGGCGGTCTGAGCGGTGCGCAGGAAGGCGATCTGAGCGGGCTCGGCTGTTGCTTCGGCTGACTCGTGCTCAATTAGCAGGTTCACGACGTTGAGCGCCATTCCGGCGCCGGCCGCGTCATCGACTGCGGTCTTTTCGAGCGGCTCGACTGCCTTTTCGTCCACTGGGGTCTCCTCACTGGCTCCCGCCGCCTTGGCGAGCAACAGGACTGCATCGGGGTTGGATGGCCGATCGGCTAGGCTGATCCGGTTCCATTGAATGTCGTCCACGTCCCACTTCGTGCCGGCCGCCTTGGACAGCGAGCGGTGGAGCTTGCGGCCCTCGATTGACGTGCCGCGGTAGACGCCGGTCAGGACTTTCTGCACCGCCACCGGATCCACAATGTGGAGCGTGCCCGACGCCTTGCGCAGCGTGTCATCGAGGTTCAACTCGACAGTGGTGCCGACCGCGGAAAGCTGGTGCATCTCATTGACGGCGGCCCACTCCATGTAATCGGGCGCCGCCTTCTGGAGCGCCTCATACGTGACGCGCTCGCCCTGATCGTCCACGCGCTCGGTTGAGAACACGGCCGGCACCAAGATCGTGCCATCGTCCTGCTGGCTGACCTTGGCGAGGTCGATCGGCGCAAACAGGATCACGTCGTTGCGGAGGGTCTTGGTAGCCATCATTGCGCTCCTAGGTCGGCGAGGTCGCCCGCGTCAAGGTCTTCGGGGTAGAGCATTTCGAACGAGCGCCCGCAGCCGGGATGCTCAAGGGCGTTGATATCGGCCTCTTCCAACGTCCAGATCTGGCCGTCGGCGTCCTGACACTCGGTGTCTGACTCGGTGCCGTCGCTCACACGCGCCGCGACTGCGCCCGTGTCGCGTCCTGCGCTGATCGTGCCGCGGTTGCCGGCAAAGCCCAGCTCCGTACGCGCGATCAGGTCCGCACGCTGCCCGCTCATGTCGTCAAAGAGCCCTTCGATGGCCGTCGAAATGTCGGCTTGCGACACGTCGGCATTGTCCAGGCTGTCGCCTAGCAGCTGCTGGAGCATCGTTTCGACGCGCTCATGCGTCACGCCGTCCACGTCGGTTACCAGAGTGCCCGCACGCTCCCGCGCGTAGTCCGCTGCGCGAGTGTTCGCGATGCCGTAACTGCCGACCAAATGGCTCTCGGCGGTCTTGCGGTAGCCCTCGGCGAACATGGTGGCGAGCAGGCCCTCTGTCGGTTCGATCAGCGTCTGACTGCCCGCGGCCCAGTCGAATGACTGCAAGCCCATCATGGGTAGACTCGCTTTCCGCAAGCCGAGGTGCCCCACGAGGCTCCGCCCTTGTTCGCGGAACCAGCCGGCGAGGAGGTCTCGCAACTCGGCCGCGGCTCCGCTAAAGGGCCGGCGGTTTCACCTGCCTTGGCAAGTGCGAAGGCGTCCCGGATGTCAACCGCGCTCGTGGCCTTCGCCAGGCGGTCGCGCAGCGTCGTTGCCATCGGTGCGGGGATGATCGTCGACTCAAACCGGACCGCGGCGCTACGGCCATCCTTGACCGCCTTGAGAGACTTGCGCTCCCAACGGTCAAGATCGCCGCGCTCTGTGGCCTTCTGGAGACCCTCTTCGGCCGCGATGGGCTCGGACTTGCTCGGCGTGCCCGTGCCATCCTTGACGGTGTTTTGGCCCGGGATAGCAGACGGCGCATCGGGGACCGCGTTGCCGGGGGTGCCGACCGTCTCCTTGGGCTGCGCCTCAACCGGGACCGACGGGCTCTCCCCGGCAAACGGCACGAGGCCTGCCGGGACCGGCTCAGGGCCGGCGATCAGATCCGAGACGAGGACGACGGCGTTTTTGCTCACGACGGTGGGACCGAGGCCGATGGCGTCACGGTCGAGCCTATCCTCGCGGATCTCGTCAGTGCTGAGGCCGCCCAATCCCCAATAGATCTTGTCGGCCTGCGCCTTTTCGAGCGTGTCCTCGGTCTGCTCGAGGTCGGCGCAGAACAACTCAAGCTGCGCCCATCGCGGGACGCGGCCGAGAATGGAGTCCATGATGCCCTTGAGGTGCAGCGCGGGGTTGCGGATGCTGCGCCGGAAGCTGACCGCCTGGCCCACTTCGGCGAAACCCTTGCCGCCCATGCCGCTCCCCGGGTCCACAAAGCCGATTTCACTCGGGTTGACGCCGAACGCCCAGCACGTCATGTGCATCAGCCAGCGCTCGCCCTCGGTTGTGGGTTCGGTGTTCAGGATCTGCGCAGGGTTCGATCCGCCCGAGTCGGGCACCGGCAGGAAGCGGGAGCGCGCCTGATCGTTGCCGGCGAGCAACTCGGTGAGGAAGTCGCTGAACTCGCGCGCCTGATCCGTGCTCCAGTCGGCGGGGTACTTCAGCAATGCCGCGGGGATGTTGCCGTCCGTGAAGCGCGCAAGGTCGATGGTCTGGCGCCGCATGGCGCGGTTGGCGGCCATCATTACCCACTCGATCGGCGGGGAGCCGTAGGGCGACTCAGCGACCGGCCAGTACGGCGCGTAGACGATCTGATCGCGGCTGTACCAGCCCCACGGCATGCCCTTGACGATCTGCACGTAGGCAGGTTCGGGCGCCTGTGGCAGCCGCCCCTGTGCGTCAAGCAGGACCTTGATCGTCGTACCGTCCACAACCTCGAGCGCGTACAGCTCACCGCCCAGCGTCGGCCGGAGGTAGATCGTGGCCGAGTCGGTGCCGAAGAGCTGGTCGGCCCACTTCATGAGCCACGGCCCCCACATGACTTCCTGGTCGGGGGTCAGGAGGAAGCCCGTCGCCTCATTGATCGCGTCTTCGGCGCCCTTGCGCTGCGCGATGCGCTCGGCGCGCGTCATGCCCTCGATCGGGCGCGGGCGAACGCTCCACGTCAGGGAGCGGAGATCGTCCTTGCGCTTTTCCTTGCACAGCCGGGCAACGTCGTAGCTGCGGACGAAGCTGCGCAGCGTGTCGAAGGAATACGTCTCGTCATTGCGAGGCTTCGGCGGGATGTTGGTCCCGATCCGGTAATCCCAGCGCCGGGGTGAGCCTTCGGCCGTGTGTCCGGGCGGGATCGGCGCACCGGGTCCGAGCGTCGTCTGATCGCTACCGAGCGTGCGGGCAAGGTCGCCGAGTGCCTTGGCGTTGACGGCCGGCTCGCCGACGGGGATGGTCGCTTTGGCGAGTGCCGTACCGCGCGGCACCCACACCTCCTGCCCGTTCGGCAAGAGGATCGGCGCCATGCCGAGATCGGCGGCGTTCGTCATCGGTTCGCCGTGGTGGGCTCTTGGGCAATCATGGCGTTCGGCCGGATCGCTCCCGCTCCTCGTTCTCCGTCTCGACCACGATCGAGCGCAACAGGACGCGGAAGAGCGGGCCGGGCATCCACGCGGGACGGCTCAGCACTACTCGGGCGTGGTGGCGGAACTTGGCGCCGAGCGCGGTAGCCACCTGGAGAGTCTGCCAGTCGGTCAGGATCTCGCGCGTGCGGCTTGCGGCCTTCCCCGGACTGGCAAGATCGCGGTGTCCGAGATAGCGTCGGGTGGTGGTCACAGTCTCACCTGGACCTTCCAGACCCCAGCGTGGTTGAACGGCATCGGTGCGCTCCTTAGTCGCTGTCAACCAGCGCGAGTGGTTCGGGTGTGTCCAGTTGCGCGAGCAACGCCGTGATGACGTTGAGCGCACCCTGAGCCGCGTTGGCTTCGGCGATGGCCTGCGTCAATGCCGCAGTCGCCTGAGCCTTCACGGCTTCGAGGTGGTCCCGAGTGATCGTGTCCATTGGTACTCCTGCTGGCGAGGGGGGAGTTAGGAGTTGCTGACGAAGAGCGGGGACCAGTAGGCTACGCCGTCGATCAGGGCGTACTCAGAGGCTACGTCGGCGGAGACCGGGATTGTGGCCTCTAGCCGAGTAATGCTGGCGGTGAGTGTGACTGTCACGGCGAGCCCCTTACTGCATAGACTAGACAGTATACAGCATAGTACACCACTAGCCCTTGGTTTTCTCGCGCAATATTCGCAGCCGGTCAGCCTCGGAGCGGAAGTAGTCGCTGAGGCCCGGGCTCGTGTTCAGCTCGGTGAGGGCGTACACCAGCGCGTCGACGCGGTCGTCATGCTCATTCGCGACGGGGAAAGTCGTCATCTGATCCTCAAGTACGGCGAACGGCTCCGGCTTGCCCACGTGGTGAACCCGGCCCTGCTCGTAAAGCGCCGCTACCGGCTCGGCCCGCAACGTCTTGCCGCGGCTCGCGCTAATGCTTTTGACGTTGGCGCCAGTGCGCACCGATCGCAGGGTTGAGACAACCATCTCCCCGCCGTTGTTGACTTCGGCCACGATCAAGTCGCCCTTGCGCGCGTCGTATTCGTCCAGCGCCTTGGTTGCCCAGCCCTTCGGCGAGAGGTGATAGCCGTTGCAACTCCAGACGTAGAACTGCCCGTCCACCCCCTTGCCGGCTGCGCAGATGGCTGTCTCGTCTGCATCCTCGCCGGACGTTGCCGCAGGATCAACGGCGATGATGACGCGGGCCATCTCGGGCGCCACCATGACGCGATTGGCTTCGATCCAGTCGGCTTGCCAGAGCGCGCCGGGCACGTCTAGCAGCAACTCTCCCGCGAGCTCTTGCCGGCCCAGTCGTGTCCCGCCGTAGCGGGTGTACAGCTCGGCGCGGACGCTCGCGGCTAGGTGGGGGTTATCGTCGGTGGTGCCTTCGGTGACGTGGACGCGCGGATCAGACAGCAGCGCGCGGATCTTCGGGCGCGGCTTTGGCGTGGATGTCAGGACGCCAATCGGGTGAGGGCCGAGCCGGAGGCCGAACATCGCCATGTCCCAGACCGCCTCTAGCCGTTTCCATGCCGCGATCTCCTCAGCCCACAGGATGCAGTGCTGCGGTCCGCGGAGCCGCTCGGGTTCCTCTGGGCCGTAGGCGCCGAAGATGCGCGCCTCTGCACCGTTGGGCCACGTGGCTACGCCGCGGTTTTCGTTGTACCGGATCGCCCCGTTGGCTGCCATGAGGCCTGACACGCCTTTGATACACGTCTCGCGGCTGTCTCCCAAGGTTGGGGCGATGATCGCGCCGCGGTGGCCGCCTGGCACACCGGGGAGACAGGCAGGGCCGGACATGTGCCGGTCGAAGAAGTGGGAGGCCGCGTCAGTCTTCCCGGCGCCGCGGCCGGCCTTGAGAAACCAGAAGTCGAAGTTCCACGGAGCCGGAGGCGGAACCTGGTGAGGCCGCGGGATCCACTCAGTCGATGGCCGGGCCATGATGTCCGCTGCCATTGCCCAACGATCGGGCTCCACCTCAGTTACGGCTGAGGCTTGCCGGCGATGCCGCGATCAGGCGTAGCTCACCCGTGGCGATCTGCCGGCCCTGTGCGCGCTGCTCAGGGGTGAGGTTGAGCCCTGAGAGGGTGGCTTCGATGACGCGGACGATCTGCGCCGCCTCACCCTCAGCGATGCGGATCTCGCGCTCAGCGATGCCGGCGTCAACTGCAGCTTTGGCGTACTTGGCGAGCCGGTCGCACCACTCGCCGTACAGCTTGATCACGGCTCGCGCGTCCTCGCGGATCGTGACCACATGGCCGCTGAAGTCCTGCGTCTCGCCGTCCGCTGTGACCTCGCCCGATGATGGCCGCACCGCTACCTCTGCGGCCTTGAGGGTGAGATCCAGCCCGAGCGCGCCCGCCTGCTCGCGGAGAAATGCGACGTTACCCGCGGCTTCCCAGACCGTCTCCAGGAGCGCCCGCTGTGGTGCGACGGCTCGCGGTAGTCCTAGCCGGGTGAGCGCTGCCTGAGCGGCTTCGGTGGCGGCGTGAGTCTGCGCGGAGGGCGTAGCGCCGAAGTGCATCTTGCAGGATCCGAAGCCGGTGTGGTTGGTACCCCAGCCCTTCGGATGCCTGCATGGGGATGGCTCTCGTGGCGGTGTTGCATGGGCACCCCGCACCGCGCCGCAGTGAATGGCCGGGTCGAAGTCGCTCATGCGATCAGAGTATCACCCTCTATGGCTGGAATGACAGGGGCCAGTCGCACGATGCCGCCAACCCAGTAAGGACGGGCCTGAACCCGCTTGCGCGGCGTTTGGCGGTCATGCGTTTGCCAGCAGCCATGCGATGTGTTCCAAGTCGGCCGGGCGCCACGTCTCCACGGCAGCGCCGTGGATCTTGCGCAACAGTTCCAGGACGCGGGATTGGTCGGCGCTGAGCTTGCCTGTCGCCGATTTCAACTCGACGAAGATCAGGCGGCCGTCCTTCAGCAGAACCAGATCAGGCCAGCCCTTTGCCATTGTCCCCTGTGTCGGGGTGATGAAGCGGCGCCGTTTGCCTTCGCCGACTTGCGCCGGGAAGACGTGAAGCGCTTCCCAGCCGTAGCGCCAGGCCAGGTCCAGGACTTGCGTCTGGAAGTCGGCTTCCTTCGGCACCATGCTCGCCTGATAACGCTGGAGGTTTGTCGTCATGCTGTCTCCCTTGTAGCGTCCCCATCTACCAATTCGGCCTTGCGGAGTCGGTCGATCAGGTCGGCGGCTACATCTGGCGTGAATGCCCGCTGAAACTCGGCGAGCGCATCGATGTACGCCGCGCCAGATCCTGGTCGATTGATACTCCAGCCGGCAGTCTCGTGTACCCGCTCTACCAGAGCAGACAGAGCATCCAAGTCGTTCATATCGTCTCCTTCGGCCGCAACGTCGGCAGCTTCTCAATCCGCAGCAGTACCGGCACGGCTTGCGGCTTGCGCCATCCGTGAGGCTCTGCCCATAGGTCGGGGCGATCGGTGACGTAACCGTACTGGGCTTCGATGTGCGCCCGGCATTCGGCGCGGGTTCGGAACAGGTGAGGGAAGGCGTGTTCAGTCGTGTTGTCCCAGCACAGGTGCCGTACGTCGCCGTCCAGCTTGTTCACCGAGTGCCATTCGACACACCAGCCACGGCGCTCTACTGGTTCGGTGGGTTTCATTCGGCCACCAGCCGGCCGTGTCGGTCGCGCTTGCCGGCACCGCGCACGTCAGGCCCGCGCATGTGCTGTCCGACCAGCGCCGCGAGTCTCGCATGGCCGCGCTCCCGGTCACGGTTGATAACGCGGAGGCGGACGCCACAGGAACAGTGAAACGATGACAGGACGTGATCCCGGCGGGCGTAGTGGATCGTTTCGCAGACGTGGACACGGAGCTCGGAGAATGCTTCGGCCCGGCGCTCGAGGGTGCGGTCGGGGAGCGGGCGGCCTGGCCCAACGGCCCACGAGCGGGCAACCTTTGACGCGGGTTTGCGCTTCTCGGCCTCGTGGTGGTCCCGCTTGCCCTTGCGGGGCTTCAGCGACTGGCGGTATTCGTCGGGCCCGATGGCGCCTTTGAGGCGTAGCGCGCGCATGATCAGGGACAGGTTCGTCACGGCGATGCCGACCAACCGCGCGGCTTTGGCTTGGCTCCCTGTCGCCCTGAGAGCGGCCAGGACTTGCGCCTGGATGGGGCTGAGGGGGTCGCCGGGCTTCGTGTGAGGCCGGCCGGGAGAATTGCCGGGCGCCTCCGCTTGGTGAAAGGACGAAAGACCCAAGCCGGAGGCGGCGCCGGACGGGATGATTGTTTCAGACGCGATGGTCACGATGCAAGTCCCTCCGCTTTGCGCAACTTCGCGAGCGCCTCCATGAACGCCGCCATGAGCAGGGTATCCACGGCGCCGGTAACTCGGGCTTTGTCGGCGTCGATGGTGAGGCGGACTGTGACGGGGGTGGCGGAGTCAACTCCGACGGTGATGTGGAAGGTGCGCGGGAGTCTCATGCCTCCCCTTCTTCGCTCACCTGATCCAGCCAAGTCGTTTCGGAGTGATCGTCTTTGAGCGCGTCCAGGTTCTTGACCGCCTGGCGGTAATAGGACGGCTTCAGTTCGGCGCCCATTCCGCGCCGGCCGTTGCGCACGGCTGAGTAGACCTCAGACCCCACGCCCATGAACGGGGTGAGAACCGTTTCGCCGGGGTTGCTCCACAGGACAATCGTTCGGTCGATCACGTCCAGCTGTAGCGGGTGAACGTGTTTCTCGTCCTCTTCGTCTCGAGCCTTGCGGAACGGCAGAACCCTATCGAGCCGCACGTCATCCCAGAAGGCGGAGGCGTACTGTCGCCATATCCAATGGCTGTAGCGGTTCTCGATTTGCTTTCCGGTCCAGCCCTTGTAGGCCGCTACGTCGTTCGGCATCATGCGCGCTCCGGCGTACTCGGTCAGACCTTCGGGGTGAGTGACCGGGACCAGGCTCTCTCCGCGCTTGCGGAATACCAGCAGGTAATCGGCTGAGGCGCACGAGCAGCGGGACGCATCCTCGACAATCATCTGGTGCGCGAGGCTCTTGACCATCGTTCGATTGCGGACGGTGAGGGGCTCTTTCCAGACGTGGTAACGGGCCACGTAGTCAAACCCTAGGCGAGTGTGCTGCCGAATGATGTCGCCGGGGAAGTCCGTCAGTGAGTCGCGGCCGGTGTTGCCCGTGGGCACGTCCATGCAATGCACCGCGGTCATGCGCCCCGGTAGCGTAATCCGGTGGAGCTCCCGAACCACGTAATCGTAGTGCTCGAAGAACTCAGCGTAGTCGCGGGAGTTGGATAGGTCGCGCTCGTCGCTGCTGTAGATGTACAGCCCGGCAAACGGCGGGGAGTAGACCGACAGGTGGACCGATGCATCCGGCAAGGCGGCCATGACCTCGACACAATCGCCATTCCAGATGGCGTATTCGGGGGTGATCTTCTGAGTCGTTACAGCCATGAGGGGAGCTCCATTTCGTCCGTTCGTCGGTTGGTGCGGTCGATCTTGAGCGCATCGCGCATGTGCAGGATCAGGCGGTCAAACATCTTGTCTGCCTGTTCGGCCTTGCGCTGGAGGTTGGCGAGAGCATGTTGCCCTCCCTCGGTGGTCACGATGTCCACCACGACGGGTCGCGTCTGACCGAACCGCCAGAACCTCCGGATGCCCTGGTAGAACTGTTCATAGGAGTGGCTCGGGAAGTAGGTCGTATGTGCGCAGTGCTGCCAGTTGAGGCCCCAGGCGCCTATCTTCGGTTTGGTAATCAGGACGCGCACCTGGCCGGCGCCGAAGGCATGAAGTGCTTCCTCCTTGGCGTCAAGTGAGTCCGAACCCGAAACCTGCACCGAGCCGGGAATGAGCTTCTCCAGCAGATCGCCTTCGGCATTCAGGTGGCACCATGCGACGGCCGGCTGATCGTGGTTGACCAGTTGCGCCACCATCTCGCACCGTTCCGTAATCGTGGCCCGCAACTCGGCGCGCTCCTCGTCCAGACCGATAGCCGGTAGCGCGAACATCGTGCCTTCGGGCCGGTACAGGATGCTAACGGTGTGCTGGCGGTATTCGATAGGCGGCAAGAGAAACCCGTCGTCGTCGAACCCGAAGTCAGACGGCTTGCGCATCGCCCGCGCCCAGGATGCAACCCACCGCCAGAACGGATCCTCAGCGTGGCCCTTGAAACGCCACTTCGGGGCGCCGAACTTCTCCGCACCGGCCCATCGGTTCCGGCCGCCTCGGGTCGCCGAGTTGTTCTGATCGTTCTTGAAGAACCGATTGAGCATGTCCATATACCCGAGTTCGCCTAGGGCCTCGGATGACGTGCCCAATTCGGTGTAATCGTTCGGAGCAGCGGTCGCGGTGCAGAGCAGGCGGTATTCCATCTTGCGCAGAAAGTCGGTCACGATCTGCCGACGGGTGCCGTCGAATGCCTTGATTGCGCTGGACTCATCCGCGACACAGCCGCCGTAGTCGGCCCGGTCGAACTTCTCCAGCCGTTCGTAGTTGGTCACGGTCAGGTCACCCGCGGGTTTGCCGTCGCGTGAGTAGCCGACCTCGAGCCCGAACTTGGCGCCCTCCTGGACCGTCTGCCATGCGACCGCCAACGGCGTCACGATCAGAACGGGTTTGTTCAGCTTGCGGACCACGTTCTCGGCCCAGACCAGTTGCATCAGGGTCTTGCCTAGCCCGCAGTCGGCCGCGATCAGCCCGCGGCCTTTGGCAGTGGCCCACTCGACTAGATCGCGCTGGAAGGGGAACAGGAAGTCCGGCGTCCAGATCGGGGCGAACCCGGTATCGCCTCCCGACTGGACCTTGTGTTCCAGAAAGTCCGCGTAACCCGTCATCACTCGGCTTCCAAGTCGAGCAGTTCCGCAAGCTCGCAGCGCGCCGCGTAGATCTGGCGAAGGTAGCCGTTCCGAGTTGGGGAGTTGAAGCCCTGGTGGCTTTCGATGTCCCGCAGGTGAGCGATGCGCTGCTCTGCCGACTGGATCAGCTGGCCTAGCGTTGTGGCGTCCATGTCGTCGTCCTTTCGTCGCCGGGTCGTCCGCCCGGTAGTGGGATGGTAACCGTTCCTGCGTTACTCCGCAAGGGCTTTCCTGCGCTTCCGGCACTCCCCGGTCTCGACACAGCGCGGGCCGTAGGTGTACCGCCAACCGTCGCCGTCGGGCAACTCGATTGCGCCGTGGAAGACCAGGCCGGAGGCGTTGCACATGGCACAGGTGCCGTCCAGCCACTCGGCGGCTCGGGGGTCGTCAGGCTCTGGCACAGATCTTGCGACTCCGCTCACTTCCCATCTCGCAGTAATGCCGCTTCCCTGGCGAGCGATGCGGTTCCAGGGAGGGAGCGGGATGGGCATGGCGAGAACCGATGCCGAGCGCCGCGAGGTTCGCTCATCAGCGGGTTGCCTTCTGTCCCGGCGCCGTGGCACTTGCGGCATCCCTCGGTGCCGTCAGCGAGCAGGACCGGCGCCTTTGCCGCGGTCTCCTTCGCCGTCTTGGATCGGTCGGCATCTCGCGCCAGTCGGGCCAGGGTTCGGTCCAGGAGCGTCTTGCGGTCGAGGTCTAGGGCGTGTTCGGCGAAGAGCGCCCGGTCTACCACGTCGTTGCCGTACTCCCCGATGGCACCCTTTAGCTTGTCGCCGGAGAACTGGCCCCAGGGTCGGTACATGCTCAGGGCGTGGTACGTGTCGAGACAGTCCTTGTCCCCATCGGGGTACGCGCTCGCAGTGGCTCGGTTTGGTTCGGCTTGGTTTGGTTCGGTTTGGTTCGGTGCGCGCGCGAGTAGATCGCATGTAATTGTGCCCGTAGTACCGTTGTTGTTCGGCTGTTCTACGGCCGTAGGTCCGGTGTACCTGTGCGCTACATTCGCCCGGGCCTGAGCAGAGCGTCCCTCGCGCTCATTTGTGAGGCCGTGGACTATGTAGCAGTCGGCCGGCCGGGGTTCGATGATGCCAGCATCCATCAGGTATTTGCGAGCATGCGCCTTGAGAGAGCGCGGGAAACTCGCAGCCGTTGGGTAACATGCGTCGGCATCTATGAGCAATCGGACGTAGGCAGCTAGGCAAACGTCGCAACTGTAGACGTGTTCGAACCGAGAGTCGTCTCGAATGCGCCGATAAATGCGGATGTACGGGTTGGTTTGCGTGGTCATCTCGGCTGCACTCCGAAACGCAAGCGCCCCTTCGCGCGGAGTACAGCCGGCGAAGGGGCGCAGTGCTCATTATTCGTGATGCCACCGCTGTACTCGGTACAATCAGTATACAGCATCAGCGTCATGCCACGCGCTCTTTTCGCTGTGCCCGCTTGTTCTCGCGGTCGATGAAACGCACGGCCACCAGGTTAGCGCGGCGGTACTTGGCCTGCGCGGCGGCCTTCCGGGCTTTGGGGTCCGGGTTGGCGTAGCGGCGGCACTCTCCGGCGTTGTGACAGGCTCGGCAGCGAGCGAACGCCAGGCGGCGGCCTCTGTCCGGGGCGGAGCGCGGCCAGAACTCTGCAGTCGGGCTCCACCAGTCGGCACAGGCGTCACACATGACTTCGATGCCGTCCTCACCCTCCCGAATGCCGTGCCGGCCGATCATCGTCCGAGCGCCAGTCTCGAGCGGATCACGCGGACTTCCCGCGCCATGTCGGCCCTGCCTGCGGCTGTGAGCCTCTCCTCCGCCTGGCAGAGGGAGCGGTTGGCCCTTTCCCGCTCCTGTTGGGTTTGCGGGGCCTCTGCGTGGTTCTGAGCCGGGATAGGTGTCATGCTTCGGCGCTCTGGGCAATCTGCGGGTTGGCTTCGTCATACGGCGCCGGGACACGTTGGCTCGCAAACTCGGAGGTCCTGACCGGCATGATTATCTCCCCACCGTTACCGCCGTAGGGCTCGAACAGAACCGGTATGAGCGGGTCGGCGATGTACAGCTTGACGATGCCTGCGGTAGCCATTGCGCGCATGGCTTTGGCCGCTTCTTCGAGGTAGCGGACATCCAGCGACACCGACGGCCGTTCCGACTTCTCGGGGATCATCTGGCCGTAGTTGGGAAACTGCCCGTCAACCAGCCAGAACGACAGGGTGGGCGCGATCTTTCGCAGGACGGTATCGGATCGGCCGATGACAGCCTCTAGCCGTTCCTCACGGACCGTCAGGGTTACCAGCGTCGGGACTAGTCCATTCCGGCGGCCCTTGTAGGTTTTGAGCCACCGGAGCAGGAACAGAACGTCGGCGCGGGCGATGGTGAAAGAGCGCTCGCGGCCTTCCACCGGATCTAGGCCAAGGTCGGCCCAGGCGATGCGGTAGTTGTCCGAAGCGGCCAGACGGAGCCGGGCCGGACCGATCTCGAAATGCATCCCGGCTAGGATCGGGCGGGCCATGTCTACCGCCATCGCATGTTTGACGCGATCAATGGATAGGGCCAGGTCGGATGCTGGCAAGGTGATTGCGCAATTGCTCATGGGTTCGTCCTTTCGGTGAGGTGAGTCTAGCCGTTGACCAGGAGCCAATCAAGGATTATGCCCACATGTGTCGGCGCCCACGTCCGGTGATGGAAGGCGCAGAGAAGGACAACGTGCTGGCGGTCGGTGATCCGCGCCGCTCCGGTGCCGGTGAAGGCGTGGTGGCGTTCATTGCGGCCTTCACAGTCGCCGATTTCCCAGGGCACGAGCGGGTCTGCCGCCATCACCATGATGTGCAGCGCGCGGCACGTCTTGTCTCGGGCGGTGACGAAGGCATAGACGGCCCTGGCCTCTGCCGGGGTCTGCCGGGGTCGCTTGACCTTGACTGTGGGCGCCGTTAGGGCGGTCATTCCCCGAACCCTGGCGCGGCGATCCGATCCCGCAGCCCGAGCAGGACTGAGCCATACGAGGCGTCCTCTGCAAGAGCCGCGCGCAATTCGGCAATCCGTTCGTCATTGGTCATTTCTGCTCCTTCTGAGGGACTGGACAAGGGGGTCTGGTTCTTCGAGGCAGGAGCATCCGCCCCAGTCGTCAGTCGGTAGCGGCATCTGAGCCTCGATCCGTTCGCGGAGAGTTTGGAGCGTCATGGGGGCGCGCTTGCCGCCGCGTCTATCCGTGAGGATGGAGACGTTGCCCAGTTGGGTTCGTAGCTCCTCCTCGTGGCGCTCCCATTCGGCGTAAACGTCGGGGAGTCGGTCGTGGAGTAGGGCGAAGTGCGAGATGCCTGCCTTCACGCAGCCGCCGCCGCAGTTGTTGTGGCTGAACCCGAGGGCGTACAGGCGGGGCGGTTCGAGGTTGCGGGTCTGCGCCCAGGCGATAATCTCGGTCTTCGTGAGGTATGGCTTATCCGCCAAGGGTGACCGAACCTGCCACGGCGACCAGAAGCGCGCAGCGCGTTCGATCCGGTGCGGCTCTGCCCACTCGTAGCCGAGGTAAATGGTCGTGTAGGCTGGGTCGCAATGCTCGTTCAGCCAGCGGCGCATGAACTGGCGCTTTAGGATTTTGGAGCAGGGGTCTATCCGGCTGTTCCCCAGGAAGTGCTCGTCGCTGAACACCTCCCAAGGCGTCCGGCCCTCAACGATGCGCGTCACCTGGACGCCAAGATCGCGCTCGCAGTCATCCATAAAACGGTACAGATCGTGGTCCTCGATCAGCGTGTCGGCGAACAGGAGCGTCACATCGTCGGGGCCGTTCGCCGCAACCACTCGTGCCGCCGCCGCCCAGGAACCGACCCCGCCCGAAAACATGACGACGTGCTTCACCCTCTCCGCTCCTTCTGAGGGACTGACACCCGGTCGGGCTGCGAACACTTTGGATCGCATGGGGCTTCGGGCGGCGCTCCGCAGTCGGGGCACCACGAGCGGGCGAGAAGAAGTCGAGCGGTGGTCTGGAAGGAGCCCAGGACGCCGCGCCGAAAGTCCGTACCCATGCGGCGATCCTTGACCGGCAGCTTGGCGTCGGCCTCAACCTCAACGATCCGATCCCGAATACCCTCGCGCAGGCTCACCCTGTACGCCTCTACTGCTGTCTCCGCGACTCGTTGGTCATGGGCTAGGGCAGCGGATGAGAGGTCGACGAGCCCATCGAGTTGCTTATTGAGCAGGAATGCGTCACAGGGCCAGCGCATATCGCAGCCGGAGCAACGTGGCGGACCCTCATGGCTCACCCCATCCTCGTCGGTGAAGTAATGCGGCTTGGACTCGTGCAGGCTCACCCGGTACCGCTTCGGTTCGGCGGGGGTTCGATCTGTAGTCATCGCGCCCGCTCCTTGCACCACTCGCCGTTAGTCTTGCCAGAGCAGCCGTACTCACCCGCGTGGCCTTGCCTGGGGTCGGGGCGCATGTCCCATTTGTGGACCGGGCACTTTGGCACGGCGTGAACCGACTCGGCATCCACGCGTGCGGCCATCTCAGCATCAGAGATTATCTCGCCTTCGATGGCTTCATTCCGCGGGTCGAGATCGTCCCATTCCATCGGCCCGTCGTCCGTCTCCGTTGGTTCGGCCTCCTGTGCGGGTTCTGCCTCAGCCTTGCGCCCCGCCTTGGCCCGGAGTGTGTCGCCCAGGGCGTCGGTCTTCTTTTCGGCCGCGGCGGCTTCCTGGCGCCGTGCCTCGAACCCGAACTCGCGTTCCTCGTCTCGCTGGATGGCGCGGGCGGCCTCTGCCGTGAGGGGCATCCGCTTGCCGAGCTTGCGGATTGCGGTCTTGCGGCATTGCTCGATGTAGTCCGTATTCCACGGGCTTTGAGCGCCACCCGCGCCACGAGCACGAGCGCGCACGAGGTCGCATTGCTCCTTCGTCAGAACCTCGAAGTCAACCGCGCCGTCCTTGAACTGGACGCAAGCGTAAACGTGCGTCAGATCGCCGGCCTTGACTTCGGCGCCGAGCTGGGGATGGTGGATGATTTCGTCCCGCGTGCCGTAGGTTACTTCGAAGTCATCGCCCTTGAACACGGGCCGGGACCAGACCTTCGACACGCGTTCCGAGCGCATCGCCAATTCGATCAGGCCCGGATAGCCGATCCAGAACTCAGCCTTTGGTACGCCGTGATCCTTGATCGGAACGAGGTATCCCCGGCCAAGCGATCCGGTCGGCTCGATGCCACACTCGGCGGCCTCGAAGATCGCCGTTACCAGCGACTCGGGCGTGCAGTTGAGCAGGTTCTCGTCTCGCGAAATGGCGATCAGGGTAGTTCGGACGAACCGGTCGGAGTCCATGCCCTTCGGCATGACTTCCAAGAGCTTGCTCGCCCGGTCGGAAACGAGCCGCTCGATGGTGGCCGTCTGCTTCTGGCGAACGGTGAGCGCCTTTTCCTCAGTCATCATGCCTCCGTGTGGCTGACGCGCAGAACCCGCGCCGGCTCTTTGGTAACGGTGTAGGTGGACCCGGCCTGCATGGTCCAACTGATCTTCACATCGCCACCGACGGCTACGGTCGCATCGCCGAGAGCGGCTTTGAGCAGGTTGCCCGCCTCGGCCTTTGCATTGGTGAGCGCCTTGATTTCCTCAGAAATGTGCAAGTAACTGAACGCCAATTCCTGCACCGTCTCGTCAGCTTGGATGGTCGCGCCGGTCGGAGTCTTGAACCGCTGCGCCAGATACGCGGCGGCGCCGTCTGAGCCATCGATCGGCGGCGGATCGTTCGACTGGATGCGCGCCCACAGATCCGCGGTGATCGCCACGATATCGGCTATTTGCTCATCGTTTCGCGGCACGAAGTAGCGCTTGAAATGTTGGCCGGCGAACAGGACGAAGACGTGGCAACCGGGCGCCCCGGTGACCGCCATTTGTGTCTGGACTTGGCACATCGGATCGGATGGGATCTCGTCTGTCAGGGCCTCGCCCCAGTCCTTCGCGAACTCGCCCGTCGTCTTGACTTCCACGAGGTTGCCGTCCGAGCCCCACCGATCCAGCGAGCAGAGCAGGTGCGGATAGAGCCGACTTTGGAGCAGGCCGCGAACGCGCCGGACCTTGATCCCAACCTCGGCGGCGCCGTACTGCGCGACCGGCTCTTCGAGGATCGTGCCCCAGATCATCGCCTGAGTCGGGATCAGGTCGGGCCGCAGACCGCGATGGAAGGAGAACACATCGAAGGGTCCGCCGAACCGCCCAACCCCGCAAGCCGCGCCGACTTCTGAGGCGGTAATCCCCAGTCGGCGCCGAGCCTCGATCCATTCGGGCGTCGGCTGGAGAAATGGCAATGCGTCGAATTGTTTCATCGTCGTCCTTTCGTGGTCAGGTTGCTAGGCGCAGTGTAACCGTCCCCGCGTTACTTG